>Ga0137461_1000052_pt1 | contig 22565 bp, 21 predicted proteins | sample EasRivERMGT746_2_FD_104650 | JGI IMG/M metagenome (GOLD analysis project Ga0137461, IMG submission 104650) | Soil microbial communities from meander-bound floodplain in the East River, Colorado, USA - East River MetaG ERMGT746_2 | ecosystem: Environmental > Terrestrial > Soil > Floodplain ... | reverse complement strand
TCCTGGGCATAGGAATTATTTATAATGAGAGTCGTAATGGATAACAACAGCAATATCCAAACGAAACGTTGAGAATAATTATTAATCTTTACTTTTTTCATAATTTATATTTATCAGGCTTACCAATATTTACATAAACACAGGAAAATCCCGGTAAAACTGACCTTCACGCAAACTTAATAATATTACCATGCGGTAAAATATTTCAGATCAATTCAAAATTTATCCGGTTGAAGCCATTTTAGGTTACTAATAATCCAATTCTGTACCGGAATTAATATTCGGCTTAGATGTCAACTCCCTTATTTATGCAAAGGTTTATGAGATTCGATTTCTGAATAACATTATAATGCAGATGAGTTTTTTGCAGAATCTAATTTAAATTAAAACTTAAGTAACATCAAAAAAATATTTATAAAATCTGTTCAAATATAAAGTTGTTTTGTCTGATCGTAAATCTTTTTCTCATCTTAAAGGAAAATATTTAACTTAAACTTTTTTTGGTTTTTCGCAAATTTCAGTAAGTACACCAAAAGTTGACTTAGGATTAATGAAAGCTATATTCAAACCTTCTGCTCCTTTGCGTGGAGTTTCATCAATTAAATTTACATTTTTTTCTTTAAGCTCCGTCAATGATTGATCCAGATTCTCTGCAGCGTAAGCAATGTGGTGAATTCCTTCACCTTTTTTTTCAATGAACTTGCCAATCGGTCCTTTTGAATCTGTTGTTTCAAGCAGCTCAATTTTAGTCTGACCGATTTTGAAAAATGCCGTCTTTACTTTTTGATCTTTAACTTCCTCAACTGCGTAACACTTCAGACCAAGTATTGCTTCATAAAATTTTATCGCTTCATTTAAATTCTTTACAGCAATTCCTATATGTTCAATATGAGTTAGTTCCATCTTCAACCTTTGTAATTATAATTTCATTATTAAATAACGACGTGTTCTTTGTACTCACCAAAAACTTCACGCATCACATTACAGATTTCTCCAATACTGGCGTATGATTTAACGCATTCTAAAATGAACGGCATTAAGTTCCCATCCCCTTGTGCAGCAGTTTTAAGTGATTGGATTTTATCCGCGACATCAGAATTATTTCTTTTGGATCTGATTTGCCGGAGAAACTTTACCTGTTCATCCTGAACTTTCATATCAATCTTAAGAAGATCTTTATGTTCAGGTTCCTGGACCTGGTATTTATTTACTCCCACAACGATTCTCTCATTTGATTCAAGTTCCATTTCAAATCTATAAGAAGCTTTTTGAATTTCTGACTGAACGAAACCAGAATTTATAGCTTCAATCATTCCTCCCATTGCATCAATTTTATTTATATAGTCCATTGCTTCGGATTCAATTCTGTCTGTCATAGATTCAACAAAATAGGAACCGGCAAGAGGATCAATGGTATTGGTAACACCGCTTTCTTCAGCAACTATCTGCTGTGTTCTTAATGCAACTCTTACGGATTGTTCTGTCGGAAGTGCCAGAGCTTCATCTTTTGAATTGGTGTGCAAGCTTTGTGTTCCACCCAGAACAGCAGCTAATGTTTGAATAGTTACCCGTACAATATTATTATCAACTTGCTGAGCGGTTAAGGTTGAACCTGCTGTTTGTGAATGAAATCTCAGCATCATCGATTTGGGATTTTTAGCTTTGAATCTTTCTTTCATCAGTCGTGCCCATAATCTTCTTGCTGCTCTGTACTTGGCAACTTCTTCGAGAAGATCATTGTGTGCATTGAAGAAGAATGAAAGTCTTTGTCCAAAAGTATCAACGTCCAAACCAGTTTTCAATGCGGCATCAACATAAGCGATTCCATTTGCAAGAGTAAAACCAATTTCCTGTGCCGCAGTCGAGCCGGCTTCACGGATGTGATAACCTGAGATCGAAATTGTGTTCCACCGGGGCATTTCATTTGCGCAATATTCAAAAATATTTGTGATCAATCTCATCGATGGTTTTGGAGGATAAATATAAGTTCCGCGGGCAATATATTCTTTCAGAATATCATTTTGAATTGTTCCGCTTATTTTATCTTTTCCGATGCCTTGTTTCTCAGAAACGGCAATGTACATTGCAAGCAGAACGGATGCCGGTGCATTAATCGTCATGGATGTTGAAACTTTATCCAGAGGAATTTTATCAAACAAAATTTCCATATCCGCAAGAGTGTCTATTGCAACACCAACTTTCCCGACTTCACCAAAAGCCATCGGATCATCACTGTCATAACCTATCTGGGTTGGAAGATCGAATGCCACTGAAAGACCTGATTGACCCTGCTGAAGCAAATACTTGTAGCGCTGATTAGATTCCTTTGCTGAACCAAACCCCGCATATTGTCTCATTGTCCAGAATTTTCCCCTGAACATTGTTGGTTGAATTCCACGCGTAAAAGGATATTGTCCGGGATAACCTAATTTTTCATCATACTCTGCAGTAATGTCATCCGGTGTATAGAGCTCTTTTATGGGGATGAATGAAGCAGTTGTAAATTCTGATTTACGTTCTGGATTTTTTTTAATTGTTTCGGAGTAGACTTTCTTCTTCCAATCATCATAATCTTTTAGAATTGATTTCTTATCAGTTTTCAAATTTTTCTCCTTGCATTTATTTAACCCTTCCAATAGTAAATCATATTGCCGGCAAATTTATCATTACGAATATAGTTTAGCAAATATGTTCGAGCCTGGCAAAGTGTTTTGGAATTTTAAAGTGCAAAATTATTTTTGATTCATAACGAAATGTTGAAAGACAACTTTGAAACAGCTAATAGATTTACCAAGATTGATTCTTTAATTCTGAATTATAGAAATTTGTTTCAAGCACATTTGGTCTAGGGAAAGATTTCATTTGAATTAACTAATTCGGTTGAATAAATTGTGATGAATTTTTGCAAAAAGAAATAGCTTTATCTATATTTATCAGCTAAAAATCAAACTTTTTGCCGGGGTGGCGGAACCTGCCTGCCGGCAGGCAGGTTGGAAGATGCAAAAATGTATTTTGTATATGTAATTTCAAGCAGCAAAAAAAACTACATTTATGTAGGCCTGACAAATGATGTGAGCCGGAGAATGGATGAACATAATAAAGGTTACAATAAAACCACCAAACCTTACAGACCATTTGAACTTAAATTTCAGGAAAAATATAGTACAAGGTCAGAAGCGCGGGAAAAAGAAAAGTATCTAAAGAGTGGAAGCGGTAGAGAATTCTTAAAAAGTTTGCTTAAGTAGATTGCCGGGGTGGCGGAATTGGTAGACGCACAGGACTTAAAATCCTGTGGGAACTTGTTCCCGTACCGGTTCGAGTCCGGTCCTCGGTACAAAATGCTAACAGTAAACAATTAAGAACTACAACGCTCGAATTGTTGATTGTGCATTTTCAATTGTTAATTTTATTCGGGCTCTTAGCTCAGTTGGTTAGAGCGTCTGCTTGACGTGCAGAAGGTCAAAGGTTCGAATCCTTTAGAGCCCACGATCTGAAGACATTTTTTTCATAGCGCGAATTATATCTGATCTTTGGAGTAACGTGGTCAAAGGTTCTCCCAAAGGGATTCCTTCGGAAGACTCCTTTAGAGCCCACGATCTCAAGACAGTTTTTTCTTAGCGCGAATTATATCTGATCTTTGGAGTAATGTGGTCAAAGGTTCTCCCATAGGGATTCCTTCGGAAGACTCCTTTAGAGCCCACAGAACCTTATCAGTTTATGCAGGGCGATTTTTTGATTAAATAGAAATATGAACAAAATAAAAATTACATTTCCGGACGGCAAGTCGAATGAATTCGATAAAGGGATAACCGGTTTTAAAATTGCCGAAAGCATTTCACCAAGGCTTGCAAATGAAGCTCTTGCTGTTTTGCTTAACGACTCTGTAAAAGATTTAAATAGACCGATTACCGAAGATGCTCAAATAAAATTTTTAACTTTTGATGATGAACTGGGTAAAGAAGTTTACTGGCATTCAACTTCTCACCTGATGGCACATGCCGTCCAGGAAATATATCCGGAAGCAAAATTTGGTGTCGGGCCGGCAATTGATGCCGGGTTCTATTATGACATTGATATTAATTCAAAGCTCAGTGAAGAAGATTTGGAAAAGATTGAAAAAAAGATGATCGAGATATCAAAAAAAGATGAATCATTCCTGAGAAATGAATTATCAAAAGATGATGCAATAAAATTTTTCATGAAGAAGGGTGACCAATATAAACTTGAACTACTTTCAGGGATGGATGAGAATAATGAAGTGATAAGTATTTATAATGAAGGTAATTTTACAGATCTCTGCAGAGGCCCTCACTTACCGGCAACCGGTAAAATCAAGTATGTAAAATTATTAAATATTTCCGGATCGTATTGGCGCGGTGATGAGAAGAATAAACAGCTTCAGCGGATTTATGGAATTTCGTTTCCAAAACAAAAAATGTTGGAGGAATTCCTTCATAGACTTGAAGAAGCAAAGAAACGTGATCACAGGAAATTAGGAAAACAGCTCGACCTTTACAGTGTTCATGAAGAAGCTGGTGCAGGATTGATTTACTGGCATCCGAAAGGTGCTAGAATCAGATCGGAGATTGAAGATTATTGGCGTAAAGCCCATCTTGATAATGGATATGAATTACTTTATTCGCCACATATGGGTAAGAGCTGGCTTTGGGAAACGAGCGGACATCTTGATTTCTATAAGGATAGTATGTACTCGGGAATGAAAATAGATGATCAGGATTACTACATCAAACCAATGAATTGCCCTTTCCACATAATGATTTACAAGACTCACTTAAGAAGTTACAGAGATCTTCCTCTTCGCTGGGCAGAACTCGGCACTGTATATCGATATGAAAAAAGTGGAGTGTTGCATGGTTTGTTGCGTGTAAGAGGTTTCACACAGGATGACGCCCATATTTTTTGTGCTTATGATCAGGTTGAATCCGAGATTATCGAAGTCATAAGATTTGCAAAAATGGTATTGGGTTCTTTCGGATTTGAAGAAATGAATTTTTATCTCGCAACCAAACCGGAAAAATCAGTTGGCGAAGAAGCTCTCTGGCGTAAGGCAGAAGTGTCCCTTAAAAAAGCATTGGAGAATGAAAAGCTTGAGTATAAACTGGATGAAGGCGGCGGTGCTTTTTACGGGCCTAAGATTGATATTAAAATAAAAGATGCGCTTCAAAGAGAGTGGCAGTTAAGCACAATTCAGTTTGATTTTAATTTACCAGAAAGATTCGATCTTCAATACATTGGTGAAGATGGTAAAGAACACAGACCTTTTATGGTTCATAGAGCACTTCTGGGTTCAATAGAAAGATTTTTCGGGATTATGCTTGAACATTATGCAGGTGAATTCCCGCTATGGCTTGCTCCGGTCCAGGCTGCTGTAATTCCGGTATCGCAAAATTTTATGGAATATGCTCAAAAAGTTTCTTTGGAATTGAAGAAGAACAATATCAGGGTTAATTTAGATGAGAGAAATGAAAAGGTTGGATATAAAATCCGTGACTGGGAGATGAATAAAGTTCCATACATGATAATTGTCGGCGAAAAGGAACAATCAGCAGGGAATATTTCAGTGCGTAAACACAAAAAAGGTGACGCTGGTTCTTTTGCATTATCAGATTTTATTGATAATATTAACAAAGAAATTCTCAATAAAGATTTTTCAACAAACTAAGGAGGTAATCTATCGCCAGGGCAGACAGGACTAAAGTAAATGACGATATCGACTCACCCAGAGTCAGATTAATAGATATTGATGGTAAACAATTAGGAGTTTTTTTAATAAAGGATGCAATTAGATTAGCAACTGAAAGAGGGCAGGACCTGGTGGAAATCGCTCCTCAGGCGAAACCACCTGTATGCAAAATAATTAATTATGGCAAATTCAGGTACGAGCAGCAAAAAAGAGAAAAGATACAAAAGAAAAACCAGGTTGTTTCTGTTTTAAAAGAAATCAGATTTCATCCAAATACCGATGTGCACGATTTTGATTTTAAAACCCGCCATGCTGTTAATTTTCTTGAAGATGGAAATAAAGTTAAAGCTACTGTCTTGTTCAAAGGCAGAGAGATGGCTTATACAGAGCAAGGTGAAAATTTGTTAAAGAAATTCATCGAAAAATTGGAAGATGTAGCAAAGGTTGAAGTTCCAGTCAAACTTGAAGGAAGGAATATGAGTGTGATTATGATTCCTGCTTCAAAAAAAGGTAAAAAAAGTAAGTAAAATAGTAAGGACGAATCATGCCAAAAATGAAAAGCAACAGAGGTGCTTCAAAAACTTTCAGGAAAACTGCCTCAGGTAAGTTTAAAAGAAAGAAAGCTTATAAGAGTCATATTCTGACTAAAAAATCTACAAAAAGAAAAAGACAGTTAAGAAAAGCAACATTAGTTTCAAAATCCCAAGCGAAACGTGTTAAAATAATGCTTCAATAAATTCAAAGGAATATTTAAAATGCCAGTAGCTAAAAATAACGTAGCATCCAGAAGAAAAAGAAAAAAAATTCTTAAGCAAGCCAAAGGTTATTGGGGTGCTCGTGGTAATGTGTTCACTATAGCCAAAGGATCTGTTGAGAAAGGATTGCTCCATTCTTATCGTGACAGAAAATTAAAGAAGAGAACGTATCGGCAGTTATGGATAGTCAGGATAAATGCTGCAGCTAGAATGCATGGAACAACCTATTCAAGGCTCATGAATGCCTTTAAAGAAAGTGGTGTCATCGTCAATCGTAAAATACTTTCAAGTCTTGCACTTGAAAACCCGGATGCTTTTTCTGAAATCGTAAAATTTGCATCTAAATAATTTTTTGCCCTCACCGGATTTATTTCTTTATTTTTGGTGAGGGTATTTTTTAAATAATCCGGCTTTTATCCATGCTCAGTGAAGAAATAAAAAAAATAAGAAATGAATTTGAAGACGAGATATCAACTGCCCGGTCTCCGGATCAATTAGAACAAATCAGAATCAAATACCTCAGCCGGAGTGGAAGAGTTTCAGAATTATTCAATCAGCTTAAAACTGTTCCGCTGGATGAAAAGCCTGAAGCAGGTAAAAAATTAAATTCACTCCGCGAACAAATCTCCAATAAGTTTAATCAGCAAAAATCTTCAATTGAAAGTAAAAATAATTTTCCTAAAACAGAACTGGATTTAACTCTTCCGGGAAAGGAGATTGTTATTGGAAGTAAACATATCCTTACTCAAACTCTCGATGAAATTAAATCAATCTTTAAAGGAATGGGATTTTCGGTTTTTGAAGGACCTGAGCTTGAGTCTGATTACAATAATTTTGAAGCATTAAACTTTCCACCGGATCATCCCGCAAGAGATATGCAGGACACATTTTTTGTTAGCAAAGATTTCTTGCTTCGTACGCACACTTCTCCCGTCCAGATTCGTGTTATGAAAAACCAGGCTCCGCCGGTTAGAGCAATTATGCCTGGAAGAGTTTACAGGAATGAAGCTGTAAGTGCAAGAAGCTATTGTGTTTTCCACCAGGTTGAAGGTTTGTATGTTGATACGGACGTTACGTTTGCCGAATTAAAGGGGACATTAGTTTCATTTGCACATCAGTTTTATGGTGAAAAACTTGAGTACCGTTTTCGTCCAAGCTATTTCCCGTTCACCGAACCGAGTGCTGAGATGGATATCAGCTGTTTTAATTGTGATGGTAAGGGATGCAAATTATGCAAGAATACGGGCTGGCTAGAAATTCTTGGCTGCGGTATGGTTGATCCAAATGTTTTCAGTCATGTTAATTATGATTCTGAGAAGTTTACAGGTTACGCGTTTGGAATGGGTATTGAACGTATTGCATTGATGAAATATGGGATAGATGATATACGAATCTTTTTTGAAAATGATTTACGGTTCCTGAAACAATTTTAAAGTGGAGTTACCAGTTTGAAAATATCACTGAACTGGATTAAAAATTATATAGATCTGAGTGAAATTTCAGTCGAAGAAATTGTAAGCAAGCTCACAATGGCTGGTCTCGAAGTTGAAGGTTTTGTTGATCAGAATATTCTTTATAAAAACCTGATTGTGGGAAATGTAACAGAGGTTAAGAAACATCCTAATGCAAATAAACTTACTGTTTGCAAAGTAAACGACGGCAGCCAGGATATCCAGGTAATCTGCGGTGCTCCAAATGTTGCTGAAGGTCAAAAGGTAGTTTTAGCAATTCCCGGTTCAATTGTTCCAAAGACAAAACTTCAAATCGCAAAAGTTAAAATGCGTGGTGTTGAATCTTCAGGAATGATTTGTTCAGCCGACGAACTTGGGCTAGGTGATGATCATTCCGGAATCTTAGTTCTTGATAATGAACTTAAACCCGGAACACCTTTCTCTGAAGCATTAGGTTTAAACGATGTGATTCTTGAAATTGCTGTGACACCAAACCGTCCTGATGCTCTTTCACACATTGGAGTTGCGAGAGACCTGAGTGCATTATTCAACAGGGAATTAAAACTTCCCAAAATTGAATTTAAAGAAAGTGAAACAGATATTCACACTTTAGCTTCTGTTGAGATTGAGGATAAATTGAACTGTCCTCGTTACTCATCAAGAGTTGTAACTGAAGTTTCAATAAAACCTTCACCGGAATGGCTTCAAAAAAAAATAAATAGTATCGGTTTAAGACCAATCAACAATATTGTTGATGTCACTAATTTTGTTTTGCATGAGACCGGTCAACCACTTCACGCATTCGATCTTGATTTGCTTGTCAAACATAAAATTGTAGTTAAGAGCACAGCTGGAAAAAATAAATTTACTACTCTCGATTCTAAAGTAAGAGAATTGCCGGAAAATACTTTGATGATTTGTGATGCTGAAAAATATATTGCAATCGCCGGAGTAATGGGCGGAGAAAATTCTGAAGTAACTGAATCAACAAAAAATATTTTAATCGAAAGTGCTTATTTCAATCCTGCAGCTATCAGGCGAACATCAAAATATCTTGGACTTTCAACAGATGCTTCTTACCATTTTGAAAGAACAACCGATCCTTCAAACACCATCTGGGCCGCTGAAAGAGCAGCACAGCTTATTGCCGAAGTATCCGGCGGAAAAGTTGCAAAAGGCACGATTGATATCTATCCGAACAAAATTTCATCTAAAGAAATTAAATTAAGACTTTCAAGGATTACCAGACTTCTTGGATATGAAGTTGCCAAGCCCAATGTTATAAAGATTTTGAACAAACTTGCCATAAATGTTATTAAAGATTTAGGAGATACACTTTTAACAGTTATTCCAACATTCAGACCTGATATCGAAAGAGAAGTTGACCTGATCGAGGAAATTGCCAGGATTTCCGGATATGATAAAATTCCAACTATAAGCAAAATTAATATCACTCTTGATCGCAAGACAGATGATTCAAGATTTCATGAAATTGTAAGAGACACAGCAACGGGGCTTGGGCTTTATGAAATTATTAATAATCCGCTTCAATCGCATAAACTTGCTTCACTCACAGGTATCGCTGTCGGGATTTCAAATCCTCTCAGCAATGATATGAATTATCTTCGAACGTCATTAATTCCGGGAGCATTGACAGTTGTATCAAACAATATTAAGAAGGGTGAAAAAAATCTTGCTCTGTTCGAAATAGGTAATGTCTTTAATCTAAAAGTAGATCGTCCAATTAAAAGTTTCGAAGACTTTACCGAAACTACTTCATTGATCTTGCTTTTGACCGGGATGAAGAATGTCAGGCAATGGTATTCCAGGGATGAAAGTTATGATTTTTATTCACTTAAAGGTTTGGTTAATTCATTTAATCGTAAGATTTCACTTGACAATGTTTTAATTGATTCATATAATACTGATGAAAAAAGTTTTTACGATAACTATTTTGAAAAATCCTTAAAAGATTCGGTTATTGGTGCGGGCGGACAGATAAAAAAGAATCTCCTTGAAATTTTTGATATCGAGCAGAATGTTTTTTGTTTTGAATATGATCTGGGAAAATTGACAGATATTCCTCAGAATAAAAAATTATATTCAGAACCGCTGAAATATCCTAAAGTTAGCAAAGATATGGCGTTCGTTTTTAATAAGGATGTAACTTTTGAAAGTGTCCGGAAATTTATTATTCAAAATGGTTCGGAATTACTCAAGTCGGTGACAATCTTTGATTTGTTTGAAAGTAAAGAACTCGGAGACGATAAAAAAAGCATGGCATTTAATTTGGAATATTTTGATTTGAAGAGAACCTTAACAGAAGAAGAAGTTGATAACGATTTCAAAAATCTTATAACTTTGGTTACAAAAAATTTCGATGCTCAATTAAGAGGAAATTAAACTGTGGATCTTGCAAAATACGAACTCCTGATAAGTGATTTGAACAACCTGGAATCTCAAATCGTCATACTTAAAAACAAGTTTAGTGATACATCAGAACATAGTAATGAACTCGAGGTGTCGCTAAATGAAGTTCAGGAGGACAGGCTTCTGCTTCGTAAAAGAATTTCTGAGCTTGAATCTGATATGGAAAAAATTAAAAAAGATAAGGAGAATATTAATTTTAAATCTTTAACTTTGGAGGAAAGAGAATCTTTAAAAGATAAAATAAAAGATTTGGTTAAACGAATTGATCATCACCTGTCTGTTGAAAGATAGGTTTATGTTCTTAATTAATCTGTTAGTAAGATGGACCAGACATAAATGAGTGAAAAGAAGAAGCTAAAAATAAAAATATTTGAAAAGGAATATTCTTTACTAGTTGAGAATGAGGAGATAGCTAAAGAACTGGCTATTTATGTGAACAAAGTTATGGAAGAAACCAAAGAGGAACTTCCGGATCAGCCTGCACAGACTATCGCGATTATTGCTTGTCTTAATATTGCTTATGATCTTTTTATCGAGAAAAATAAAAACCGCGAATTTTTAATTCAGGCTTCTGATAAAGTAAAGAAACTAAAGCTTCTCTTAACCGAACCGGAATTGTCCGACCCATCTTAAGCATTACCGCACTGCCGCTCTAACAATATGAAAAACTAACATTTCTTATTTGGGAGTGTGACTTCGGCGTGTATTACAGGCCTCAACTTCAAACTCGTTTTGAAGTTTGCACATGCAACAGTGGAAGTAAAAAGCGTTCGAGCAGATTCCCACTGTGACTAACTAGGGTTTTTCCTATTAATCACGGGGCGGCAGAAGCGGTGTTTAAAAAATAATCCAACACCGGAGGAAAAATGGATGTATTATTGATTATACCCATGCTCGTAGTGGTGATTGTTGTTTTCTTTTACCTGGGATGGATGCTTAACACAAGGCTGGGTAAGAAAAGTCTGGCTTCGTCTGAGGAGGAAGCCAAAAGAATGATTGCTGATGCTGATAAAGAAGCAAAAAATATTAAAAGGGAGAAATTATTAGAAGTAAAAGATGAATGGTACAAAAAGAAACTTGAGTTTGATAAAGATATCCAATCAAGAAAACAAAAGTTTTCCAGTCTAGAAAAACAGCTTTCTTTAAGGGAAGAGAATAGTGAAAAGAAATTTGATCTGGTTCTTCAAAAGGAACGGGAAAATAAAAAAATTGAGAAAGAGCTTGAGGAACTAAAAAACTCTTTTGAAAAAAAAGTTGAGGAAGCTTCGCGATTAGAAAATGCTCAGAATGAAAAGCTCGAGAAAATCTCTGGCCTGACTTCCGAAGAAGCGAAAGGTATGTTGATTGAGAATATGGTGAATCAGGCTAAGATTGATTCGACTCAGTTGATAAAAGAAGTTATTGATAAAGCTAAGCTGGATGCTAAGAAGGAAGCACAGAAAATTATTGTTCAATCTATTCAGAGAACTGCAGCAGATCACTCCATAGAATCAACCGTTTCAGTTGTTCAAATTCAAAATGATGAGATGAAAGGCAGGATAATCGGGAAAGAAGGTCGTAACATCCGTTCTTTTGAATCCTGTACAGGTGTTGATGTTATTGTCGATGATACTCCTGAAGCTGTTATTCTTTCATCCTTTGATCAATTTAGAAGAGAAGTTGCACGGGTGTCACTGGAACGACTGATTGCAGATGGAAGAATTCATCCGGCAAGAATTGAAGAAGTTGTCGAAAAAGTAAAAGTCGAGCTTGAAGAAGAAATGATTCGCGAAGGTGAAAATACAGTGCTGCAACTCGGTTTGCATAATGTTCACCCGGAATTGGTGAAGCACATTGGAAAAATGAGATACAGATCAAGCTTCGGTCAGAACCTTCTTCAGCACAGTGTCGAGGTTGCTTATCTCACAGGTATTATGGCTGCAGAACTGGGATTGGAAACGAACCTTGCAAAAAGAGCAGGACTCTTACATGATATCGGTAAAACGGTTGACAAAAGTGTTGAAGGTCCTCATGCCCTTGTCGGTTATGATTTAACTAAAAGATATAAAGAGCATCCAATCGTTGTTAATGCGGTTGGTTCACATCACGAAGATATTGAAATGGAACACCCGATTGCTGCACTCGTTCAATCTGCTGATGCAATCAGCGGAGCAAGACCAGGTGCTCGAAGAGAACCGTTAGAAAGTTATGTAAAAAGACTGGAAAGCCTTGAGATACTGGCAAAATCATTTGAAGGAGTTGCGAAAACTTATGCGATCCAGGCAGGAAGAGAAGTGAGAGTAGTCGTTGAGCATGACAAAGTGGATGATTTCCTCGCAGATAAATTAGCTAAAGATATTGCAGCAAAAATAGAAAATGAAATGGAATATCCCGGACAAATTAAAGTTACTGTCATCAGGGAAGTAAGAAAGATCGGCTACGCGAAATAAATATTCATTTTTAAATGATTAATTGTGATTTCGTATGAAAGACAGGAAACTTAAAATTGGAATTACCGGGAATATCGGTTCCGGGAAAAGTAAATTCGCTGATTACCTGAAAGAAAAAGGATTTCCAGTTATTAATGCTGATGATCTTTCAAAAGAAATTCTTGCAAGCGATACTATTGTAATAAAAAAAATAAAAAAAGAATTTGGGGAAAATTCTTATATTGAAAGGGATGTCAACAAAAAATTCCTTGCCGAACAGGTTTTTTCTGATAAAGCAAAACTGCAAAAAATAAATTCAATCCTTCATCCGGCTGTAATAAAAAAAACGAATTTGATTTGTGATGAATACTTCAAAACAAATAATTTTGTGTTCGTTGAAGCAGCATTAATTTATGAAGTTAAAATTGAAAAGCAGTTCGATTATATTGTTGTGATAGCTGCAGATTCTGAGATTCGGGAAAAAAGGATTCTCTCGTCATCGAGGTTTTCATCAGCTCAATTTAAGAAAAGAGATGCGGTTCAATTAGACCAGGAAATCAAGATTAAAAAAGCGGATTTTGTTTTTTACAATAATGATTCGGTTGCAGAGCTTCAAAAGAAAGCTGACTTTCTGATGTTTACGCTGAAAGCGTTATTAAAACTTTAGCGATTTCATTTTATGAAGAAGAAAAAATGCCGTAATTTTCATCATCACTTTTTCAGGAGTTTGTGTGTCTCTTTTCCATAATCTGCTCGTCAAAGCCGTTCAGGTAATGCCAACCAAAGCAGTCTGGTTCTTTTCTAAAAACTACATTGCAGGAAATACTCTGACCGATGCAGTTAATAAAGTTAAAGAATTAAATTCTAAAGGAATTCTTGCAACGCTTGATGTTCTTGGCGAATCAATAAATAATGAAGAAGAAGCGGTAGCTGCTAAAATAGAAGCACTTAAAGTTTTGGATGCTATACATGAAAATAAACTTAATGCTAACCTTTCCATCAAACCGACTCAGATGGGTTTAAGTATTAATGAAGATTTCGCTTACAAACAGATACTTGAACTGGTGCATAAAGCAAAACAGATAAATAATTTTGTGCGGATTGACATGGAAGATTCGCCCTATACAGATTTAACGATTAATGTTTATAAAAAAATCTTCCAGGAATATAAAAATGTTGGTATTGTTCTGCAGGCTTACTTGAAAAGAACTTATGATGATGCCGTCATATTGAATAAGCTTAGCACTAACTACAGATTGTGTAAAGGAATTTATGTTGAACCGGCAGCAATTTCTTATAAGGATAAACAAACAATCCGGAAAAATTATTTGAAAGTTCTAAAAACGATTCTTAAAAACGGAAATTATGTTGGAATCGCAACGCATGATAAATATCTGATTGATGAATCATACCAAATCATAAAGGAAATGAATATTCCAAAAGATAAATTTGAATTCCAGATGCTTCTTGGTGTAAGAGAAGACCTGCGTGACAAAATCAACAATGATGGGTACAGGATAAGAATTTATGTTCCTTATGGAAAAGACTGGTATGCATATTCAATCAGAAGGCTGCAGGAAAATCCAAACATTGCCGGACATATTGTTAAAGAATTTTTTTCATTCCGATGATGAACTTTCTAGGAATTGAAACCTCTTGCGATGAAACATCTGTCGCAATTATTTCCGGAGACAGACTAACTTCAAATTTAATTTCTTCACAGCATTTTCACCATGAATACGGCGGTGTAGTTCCTGAACTTTCCAGCAGAGCTCATCTGCAGATTTTAAAACCACTTCTCGAAAAAGCATTATCAATTTCCAGTCTGCGTTTAAAAGAAATTGATGTTATTTGTGCAACTGCCGGACCCGGCTTAATTGGTGCATTACTGGTTGGATTAACTTTTGCAAAAGGATTAGCTTTCTCTTTAAAGAAACCATTCATCGGAGTGAACCATATAGAAGGTCATATTTTTTCAGGATTTCTAATGGAGGACAAACCAGTATTTCCTTTCATTACACTGGTAGTTTCTGGCGGTCATACTTTATTGCTTTATGTTAAGAGCCATAACGAGATAATCCAATTGGGCACAACTGTTGATGATGCAGCTGGTGAAGCATTTGATAAAGTTGCTAAATTACTCGGCCTCGGATATCCGGGTGGGGCGAAGATCCAGGAGTTGGCAGAAAAAGGTAATGCTGATGAGATTGATTTCCCGATAGCTTCAATGAACGATCCATTTAATTTTTCATTCAGCGGGTTGAAAACTTCTGTGTTGAGATATATTCAAAAAAAATATTTAAAGACTGATAAAATTCCAGAAAAAGATTTAAATGATATAGCAGCATCATTTCAGAAAGCGGTCGTAACTGCTCTGATTCAAAAATGTGAGAAGGCAATTAAGGAGTTTAATACCTGCAATTCGATAAGTTTGGCTGGAGGTGTTGCTGCTAATAAATCTTTAAGAAGTGAGTTAACGAAACTGGTGGAAAAATATCATAAAAACATAATAATCCCCGATTTACAATTTTGCGGCGATAATGCAGCAATGATTGCGTTTAGAGGCAAATCTCTTTTTGAATCCGGAGTCAGGCACGATTTAAACTATAATCCTTATCCTTCCTTAAAAGAGAATCAATTTTTATCTTATCAGTAATTATATTCAAGTCCCAAAATAAAATCATATTGAATGTTTAAATTTGATCCGAAAAAAATATTGCAACACTGGGAATACATCCTGATTTTTGCAGTATTCATATTCCTGCTAATAGTATTTTACAATTTATTCTTCACTCCAAATTATTATTCTGCTAAGGAACCTGTTCAATTCGATATTAAAAGAGGTGAAGCGTTTTCTTCCGTCGCTGAAAGATTATTTGAAAAAGGTATTATCCCGAATGAAACCAATTTCAGAATAGCCGCATTTATTTATGGAGCAGAAAAAAAAGTCAGGGCAGCAAGATTTCATATACCAAACGGATTGAGCTACCTGGATTTGCTTGACTTTTTTATTTCAGGAAAATGTTTATTTGAAAGAGCAATTACTGTTAGTGACGGTCAAACGATTAAATGGCTGGCATACAAACTTGAACGTGATATTTTTACCGACTCGTCAAAATTTGTAAACAATGCATTCGATACTGCATTTATCAGTACGCTCGGCTTAAATTTAAACTCACTTGAAGGTTATCTTTTTGCAAAAGACTATGTGGTTTATGAACATAGCCCGGCGGAAGAATTACTTACCATTTTTTATAAATCATTAAATGAATTTTTTGTAGATAGTCTGGAGGAACGAGCCAGGCAAATTGGTTTTACCCGTCATGAAATATTAACCTTAGCTTCGATTATAAAAGGTGAAACGAATCTGGAAACTGAGATGCCGGTAATTTCAGGCGTTTATCATAATCGATTAAGAATCGGGATGAGACTTCAGGCAGACCCAACAATTCAGTATATTCTGCCCAAAGGATGGAGAAGACTTTTATACAAAGACCTGCAAATTGATTCACCGTATAACACTTATAAATATTCCGGATTACCTCCTGGTCCGATCAACAATCCGGGTGCGAAAGCTATTCTCGCTGCATTGTATCCTGAAGATAATAAATATCTATACTTTGTCGCTGATGGCAAAGGCGGTCATAAATTTGGTAAAACACTAAAAGAACATAACCAGAATGTTAGAGATTTTCGGAATCGGTTTAAGAGAAGAAAATAAAAAACTATTATTAAATCTGTGACGAGTTTACAAATCTTAAATAAAAAGGTTATAAAGATTAAACATTTTTCTTTTTTCTGCCAGCTTTCACTCTCGTTTCGGCTGGCAGGGTTACTTTTATTTTTTTTCTTGTGCAGCTGTGCGAATCAATTAGCACCGCCCGGGGGTGAGGTGGATAAAATTCCACCAAAGATTGAATATGTTTATCCGGCACAGGGAACTGTTAATTTCGATAAGGATTATATTGAGATAAAATTTTCTGAATACGTCGATAAACGATCAGTCCAGGAAGCATTGTTTATTTCACCTTATATTGAAAAAACTCTTGAATATGAATGGACGGGAACCACTGTCACAATAACTTTTCCTGAAGAGTTGAAAAAAGATTTGACTTATTCTATAACCATCGGTACTGATGTTGTGGATTTAAATAACAGGAACCGGATGTCAGAATCTTACTCATTTGCTTTCTCAACCGGTGCGAAGATTGATACAAAAGAAATTTCAGGAAGAATATATGGAAAGGATAGGGAAGGGATTTTAATTTATGCGTTCAGGTTGAATGGCGATACTGATACTTTGCTGCATCGCAAACCGGACTATGTTTCTCAATCCGGTCTTGATGGAAATTTTTCGCTTAAGGGCTTAGCTTCCGGTGATTACAGGATCTTTGCTGTCAGGGATAATTTCAGGGATTTGGTTTTTCAATCAGAGCAGGATGAAATCGGAATTCCTTTCAGGGATATTACACTAGATGATAACGATTCGTTATTTACAAACCTTAAATTTTTAATTTTCAATGCCGATACTTCTGTAACCCGGCTTGTCAGCAGCATTATGACAGATGCTTATCATATTCTTCTTACGTTCTCAGGTGAGATCAATCCGACCACAATAAATCCAAATAACTTTTATTTATTTGATTCAACTGCTGCAGTTCGAAAAAATATTAAGTATGCTTTCAAAGGAAGAACAAAACCTGAAGAAATGGTTTTGGTTATTGATGAAAGTATACCACCAGAGAACAGGTATTATTTGTTTGCTGACAGTATCGTCAGTCTTCGCGGATATATTTATGAAAATGATTTCTCATCTTTAACGGTAAGTGACAAACCTGATACAATTCCGCCGAATATAGTTTCGACTATTCCTGTTATTAACGGTGTGATTGATTTTATCAAGCCTGAAATCAAATTTAGTTTTGATGATGCATTTGCTTCCGCTAATATTAAAGGAGGAATATCTTTTACAGATACTCTCGATAAAAATATTTCGTTTGACATTTTACATCCTGATAACGGAACCATTTTAATCAAAGCAGAAGAAGATCTAAAACCTGAAAAAGATTATATCATCAAAATAGATTTGAACAATATTGTTGATGCAGCGGGCAATAAGTCCGATTCAATTTACATATACAGATTTAAAACAATTTCCGGAATGGATTTTACAGGTACAAGCGGTAAAATTATTAATATCGGATTTGGTGATTCACCAATTTTAGTGCTGGAAAATACATCAGATAAAAATATTGTTTATAAGAAAAATATCACAACCGAAGCATTTGAATTTAGCAGGATCGAACCGGGAAAATATTTTCTCTGGTGTTTCCTTGATGTAAATAAGGACGGTGAATTTAATTACGGCTGGCCGGAGCCGTTTAATTATTCGGAAAGTTTTTCTTTCCATCCTGATACATTAAACCTTCGGGCAAGGTGGGAAGTGACGGATATTATTTTCAATTATAAATAGTCATCTTGATTCCGGGAAAATTACATTCCCTTTTTTGATCGTCATACAATTCAAATTCCTTCCGACGCTGTAAACAATATCAGCATATTCTTCTGTTTCAAAAACAGCAAAGTCGGCATTCTTTCCAATCTCTATGCTTCCAATTTCTTTTTCCCGGCATAATGCCTTTGCAGCATTAATTGTAACTGCACTTATCGTTTCTTCAATCGTCATCTTCATCTTAAGAGCAGCAAGACTCATAATTAAGTTCAGACTGGCAATATGAGATGAGCCAGGATTAAAGTCTGTTGCCAAGCCCACAATGGCATTATTCTCAATCAACTTTCTTGCAGGCGCATATTGATATTTCAAAAAAAATGAAACGCCGGGAAGAAGGACTGCAACAGTCTCAGTATTTTGGAATTTTTTTATATCATCTTCATTTATTACTTCAAGATGGTCAACAGAAACGGCTTTATGTTTTAATGCAATATCAAGTCCGCCAACTGTATTGAACTGTTCCGTGTGCAATTTCAATTTTAATCCGGATTCAGATGCTCTTGAAAAAATCAAATCAATCTCATCTGCAGTAAACGCAGTCTTCTCACAAAATCCATCACAGAAAACTGCGAGCTTTTGTTCTGAAATATATGGCAGCATTTTATTCAGAATAAGATCAAGGTATCCTTTACGATCATTTTTAAATTCCAGAGGAAAAGTGTGAGCACCGAGAAAAGTTGGGATAATATCAATCTCATAAATTTCATTAAAATAATTTATAACCTGGAGCAGTTTTATTTCATTTTCGAAATCAAGTCCGTAGCCGCTTTTAATTTCGAGTGTAGTTATTCCCTGTGAAATAAAATGATCAATCCTCGGTTTTATTAATTTGACCAGCTCTTCAAATGAAGCATTACGAACTGCTTTAACCGTTGAATTAATTCCTCCGCCGGCATTTGCGATTTCTTCATAAGAAACTCCGGAAAGTTTTTGTCTGAATTCGTCCGCTCTGGAACCGGCAAATGCTGTGTGTGTGTGACATTCTACTAAACCGGGAAGAACTGTTTTTCCTTCAAGATTAATTATTTCGGAGAATTTTGATTTGTTAGCCGATGGGGATGGAATGATATCTTTTATTTTATCATCTTCGATGATTATTGAGTGATGAGATAACGGATGAACTTCAGCCAGGTCTTTCCCTCTTTTTACGTTTTTCCCGTTAGTGTTTACGGTAATGATTGAGGCGGGGTTAAAAAGAAGTTTAAGCATTACTCAAAAATATTAACGGTTTCCTGCACAACTCTTGCCTCAAAATATCCGAGCTGATTTAATTTAAATTTTAAATCGTTGGCTTCTTTGCGGGAAGTAAAATCTCCAACTTTAACTTTATAGAATGGAGGTTCAAACGACACATAAGATTCTTTACTTATCTTAAAATATACTTCGGATCTTGTTTGGTTTGCTATATCGATATTGTCAGTTGAAATTATCTGGACCCTGAAACCATCGGCTGTGCCAATAATATTTTTTTGCATATTTGGTGAGGCAGATTCATCGTAACCATACCAAACATCCTTAAGACTTGACTGCGGCGTGTAATATTCTTCTTCGACATCAATTTCAGTTTTATATGGTGTCATATCGAAATCTTCATCCAGTTCAGTACCCTGAGTTTCATTTGTGGTCTCTTCGACAACATTTTTCTCATCCTCGTATCTTGTGCCGGTTGACGAACTGCAGGCAGTCATTAGAAGCAATAAGATGAGGCAAACAAGGGCTGTCAAATAGTTTTGAATCATATTAAACCATTCTGTTAATGAATTCTGTAATGCAATATATTATTATTAAATGAATGGATAAAGTAACAAATTCCAGTACTCAAATGTTCCTGAAATTTTCGATTATTAAAATGAATCCCGGTTGTTATTTGGATTTCAGAATATTTTGGGAAAGCACGCCCGTTTTAGTAAGTTTGTATATATCCTTCACAAAATTTTTACAAAATGTCAAATAAAAAATTTAAAATTCTATTTGTTACCTCCGAAGTTGTACCATTCGTAAAAACCGGCGGATTAGCAGATGTTTCAGCTGCCTTGCCTCAAATGCTGTCTGAATTAGGGCATGAAATAAGGATTGTAGTACCAAAATATGGTGCTGTTGACGATAGGAAATTTAAAATTCATGAAGTCGTAAGATTAAAAGACCTGGTGGTGAAAATTGGGAATAAGGATGTAATGTTTTCTTTGAAATCCTGTTTCCTGCCCGGTCAAAAAGTCAGAGTGCAGATTTATTTTCTTGACAACCAGGAATATTTCGGAAGCAGGAACAGTCTCTACTCGGATCCAATGACCGGGAAAGATTATCCTGATAATGATGAAAGATTTACTTTGTTAAGCCGGGCGGTATTTGAACTTATCATAAAGCTCGGATGGATACCTGATATTATTCATTGCAATGATTGGCAATGCGGTTTGATCCCTGCATATCTTAAAACAGTTTATAAGGATGAAGAAAATTTTGATCAGTTCAAAACTTTGTTCACCATTCATAACTTAGCATACCAGGGTGTGTTTAATAGTACTTCATTTAAAGTTACGGGATTGCCGGAAAATCTTAATACAAATAAAGGAATTCTGAATAATGGTAAATTGAATTTTATGAAAAGTGGTTTACAGTTTGCCGATGTGATTAATACTGTAAGTGAAACTTATGCAAATGAAATCCGTACTAGTGATGAATTAGGTGAAGGATTGAAAGACGTACTTGCTAAAAGAAAAAATGATTTATACGGCATCATCAATGGAATCGATACAAAAGTATGGAACCCGGAAAAAGATAAACATCTCCCTAAAAAATACAGCTTGAAAAATATCCAGCAGAAAGTTGTTAACAAGCAGGCACTAGCTGAAAAATTTGGATTTGAATTTAATGAAGAGGTTCCGATCATCGGACTTATTTCACGCCTTTATGATTCGAAAGGTATCGATCTAATTCAAAAAGCTTTTCCGCAAATAATTGACCAGGAAATCCAGTTCATACTTCTCGGTACCGGTGATAAAAACTATCATACATTTTTTGATCAGATGAGCCGTAAGTACCGACACAAATTTGCCTGCTATCTTGGTTTTAATGATGACCTGGCTCATCTCATTGAAGGCGGCGCTGATATGCTGCTTATGCCTTCTAAGTATGAACCTTGCGGATTGAATCAAATGTACAGTTTGAAATACGGAACTGTTCCTCTTGTCCGGGAAACAGGAGGACTCGCTGATACTGTTATTCGTTACAATGAAAAAACCGGTCAGGGAAATGGTTTTATGTTCAAAAAATATAATACTATTGACTTCCTAGCAGAACTTAAGCATGCAATAAAAATTTATAATAATAAAGAAGCCTGGGCAAAGATAGTCAGAAATGGCATGAAAGCAGATTTCAGCTGGAACTCATCCGCAAAAAAATATATCGAACTTTACAAGACCATCTTATCAAGTAATTAATGACCAACTCTGCGGTTTTTTTAGATCGGGACGGAACTTTGAATTTCGATCCCGGTTACATTGGGGATCCTGAAGAATTAAAATTACTACCCGGAACAGGAGACGCACTCTTTAAATTGAAATCCTTTGGTTTTAAGCTTCTTGTTATTTCAAACCAATCGGGAATTGCACGCGGACTAATTAAGGATGAAGATGTACGTGCAGTGAACAATAAATTAAATGAACTTCTATCAGCCTATAAAGTTAGTATCGATAGTTTTTATTATTGCCCAGCACATCCGGATTTCAGCAGCAAGGAAGAATGTGAATGCAGAAAACCATCGAACAAAATGGTCCTCCAGGCGGCTTCTGATTTTAATGTTAACATTGCCAAATCATACTTAATCGGTGATTCAGTTTCAGATATCGGGTGTGCATTTAATTCAGGATTAAAATCAATATTGGTAATGACAGGACAGGGTAGTGAAAATCTTTCTATCTTGCAAAATCAAAATAAATTTCCAAGCTTTGTCGCTGAAAATATTATGGATGCGTGTAAATTTATAATAACTGATTTTACTGGAGACCGATAATTGAAATTCAAAATAGCTGTTCTTTTAATTCTAAGCCTGACACTACTGCTTTTGATTTCCTGCAAAAATGAACCGAATGCAATTGGAATCGATTTGATAGGATCCGACTTAATCTACCATAAAACCCTGGATTCACAGACTGATTCTCTAACTCAGAATTCAGAATACTATAAAGTAACATTTCCACTTGGATTAGCCTCAAGAATATTAATTGGAAAAAACCAGGATATTGATGCTTCAACTTTATTAAAATTTGTATTCGGATTACCGGACTCTGTTGAAGAAGATATACTTGC
>Ga0137461_1000051_pt1 | contig 22825 bp, 18 predicted proteins | sample EasRivERMGT746_2_FD_104650 | JGI IMG/M metagenome (GOLD analysis project Ga0137461, IMG submission 104650) | Soil microbial communities from meander-bound floodplain in the East River, Colorado, USA - East River MetaG ERMGT746_2 | ecosystem: Environmental > Terrestrial > Soil > Floodplain ... | reverse complement strand
GTATCGTTAAGTAGTTAGTTGGGTCGCTCAACGTCTTATAGTTGCTATAGCACTTGTCCAAATAGTTTCCGATTTGCCCCGCTCGCAATGCCACCGCGATTTGGCGCACGCCGTCTTCCACCGTAAAGTGTGGTTTAAATCCCAACTCCCGGCGGATCTTAGCGAATGAAACCCGGTAGTCTCGCTTGTCTCCATCGTTTCCCTGATTTACCAAATGAGCTTCTGGCAGCAGCCGTTGAATTAGTTCCCCTATCTCAGTGATCTTATAATTCTGCTTGTCCGAGCCGACATTAAAGATCCCTCCCTTGACGCTTGAGAGCGGCGCCTCTAGGCTAAGTATGATCGCCTGCGCCACATCCCGCACATGTACAAACGGCCGCCACTGATCGCCGCCAAAGATCGTGATCGCTCCATCGCATACCGCTTTCGCCGTCAGGAGATTGATCACCAGATCGAAGCGGGGACGAAAAGAAAGGCCGTAAACCGTACCCAGGCGCAAGATCACGGGGTGAAAGTCAACTCCATTAAGCGCCAGTAAAGTTCGCTCGCAACCAATTTTAGCACGCGCATAGAGTGAGACTGGGTTTAACTCGGAACGCTCGTCCAATGTTTCACTACTGGCGCCGTAAACGCTGCATGAGGAGGCGTAAACAAAGCGCTTGATCCCATATCCTTGGGCGGCTTCGGCAACCATACGAGTCGCCGCTAGGTTAACCTCTAATGTTAGTTTTTCGTCCAGCGTGCACGCCGGATCACCTACGAGTTCGCCCAAATGTATGACCGCATCCATGTCGAGCATCGCCCGGAATACGGCGCTTACATCCCGCGATTCTCCCTCCATTATTTCAAACCGCGGATCACCGTCGAGCCCTGCTAAAGATTCCCGGCCATACATAAAGGTATCCAAGACGCGAACCGAGTAGCCGAGTTCAAGTAATTGGCGGCACAAGACTGATCCGATGTAACCTGCCCCGCCGATTACTAGCACATGGCGTATGGGTTCATTATGCTTTAGTTGGCGTGGTGTGGGAGCTTCGCGTTTAATAACCAGACGCCACAGTATAGAAAATAACCGGGCGCAGAGTGTGGTGATCAGCGCGAAAAACCAGCCTAGGAACAGCGAGGAGAACGGCGCCTTCTCTGTCCAGTTCATTAAGTTCAGATATTGGGTAAAGCCAAAGATAAGGTAAGACAGGCTGACGGCTTGAAAAACAGCCAGTGCCTTGAAGCGACCTCGATAGAAGCGTCCCCGGGTATAGAACCCGCTCGTGCTATAGACGACGAGAGCAATGAACGTGAGCAGCCATGAGGTTGACCAGTAGATCGCCGCTGCTTCCATCACTTGAGATTGGGCGGTAATACCGGGGGTTCTTGCAATCTCCCAAAGCAAACGGCTTACCAAAGCTGCAATGTACGTGAAATTGACAATCAATAAATCCGCGACAACGCGGATAAGTACTTCGGATTTTGGGCTCTGCAAAATTTTCATGGGAACTCCTTAAAAAACAGTTTGATAGCTTTGGCGGTCGAAAATTAGATTCGCGTGTTTATCGATTTACTCAACGCAATTCAGTACGTTTAAATATCGGATGCCGCCGCACGCCGGAGCAGCGACAATGAGAAATAAAAAAGGGAAAGATCCCCGAGCTGATGAAATTTTAGGAAAATAGACTGCGGGATGTTTTTAAGATTAAATTAAGATCGAAGAGCAACGAGGATTTTTTAATATACTCTTTGCCCAATATTATCTTATCCGGCAATACATGATTCAGATATGCCTCTACAGGATTATCATACTGTCCTAATATCGTCGCCTCGTCACGATACTTGAGTGATGCGATGTCGGTGATCCCTGGACGAACCTTGAGGATTTCCTCGAAGTCCTGCCGAAACAATTCGACATATAACTGGACTTCCGGCCGTGGGCCGACAAAACTCATGTCTCCCTTAAGCACGTTAAGAAGTTGGGGCAGTTCATCAATTTTGGTCTTACGTAAAATTCTTCCGACGCGGGTAATTCTGAGATCCTCGCCGAATGTGATTGGCCCGCCTGTCTGTGGAGCGTCTTCGACCATCGTCCGAAATTTATAAATGAAAAAAGGTCGAAATTCTCGCCCCACGCGCGTCTGCCTAAAGAAGATCGGGCCTCGTGAGTCTAATTTGATGACCAGGGCGCATAAAACGAACGGTGGGACCAGGAACAGAAGTCCCAGCAATGCACCCCCTATATCAAACACGCGTTTCATCACCGCTGGAATTTCCTGACGATGTTAGTTAAGGCGTCAACCACATATCCGACGTCTCCGTCTGTCATTTTTGGATATATCGGCAGAGAGATGGTCCGCTGGAAAACGCTGCTCGCGTTTGGAAAGTCCTCCGGCTTATATCCGAATGTGTCGCGGTAGTACGGATGAAGATGCAACGGAATAAAATGAACCGATGTTCCGATTTTCTGTTCTTTTAATTCCTTAATGAAGTCATTGCGAGTGATCTTAAGACGCTCCAATTCCAATTGGATTACGTAAAGGTGCCAGGCATGCTGCACGGCGGGTCCGCACCACGGCGTTCGGATTGCTGTCAGGTCTGAAAATTGGTGGTCATAAATATTTGCTATTCGACTTCGTGCTTCCCAAAATTGTCTGCATTTATTCAATTGATTGATGCCGAGTGCGGCTCCAATGTCGGTTAAGTTATACTTGTAACCGGGGCTGAGAATTTCATAGTACCATGAACCCTCGCTCGTGTAGCGCTTCCAAGCATCCTTACTGATCCCGTGAAGGCTCATGGTTCTCATCCGGTCAGCCCACTCCGGATTCTCAGTGGTTGCCATGCCGCCTTCACCGGTCGTTATCGTCTTAGTCGCATAAAACGAAAAGCAGGTGATGTCACCGATCGTTCCAATCATCTTATCGTGATAGCGAGCTGGCAGGGCATGGGCAGCGTCTTCGACGACCCGTAGGTTGTAACGCTTGGCAATCTCCAGTATTCGGCTCATATCACATGGCTGGCCGGCCATATGAACGGGAATGATCGCTTTCGTCCTGGGGGTGATTGCCCTTTCGATTTGATCCGGATCGATGTTGAACGTGTCTTGACAGCAATCAATCAGCACCGGTCGCGCCTTCAAATGGATCACGACCGCCGCCGTAGCTGCGAAAGTCATTGTAGGGACGAGCACTTCATCGCCCTCTTTGATGCCTATCGCATCTAAAGCCAGGTGGAGGGAGGCTGTCCCAGAACTAACCGCAACCGCATGCTGGCAACCGATATATGTTGCGAAATCTTGTTCGAGCTGTTTCACCTTCGGGCCGGTGGTCAGCCAGCCAGAACGGAGGGTCTCAACAACCGATTGGATCTCATCATCTCCAATGTCAGGGACGTGAAAGGGGAGAAATTGTGTTCTTCCAACCTCCTTGATCGACATGGATTTGTCTTGCGGTTTTCTTAGTGCTTGCTGCAAGCTTTCAATTGTTGAATCCATCTTAGTTAAGGCTCCTTTATAAATTAGTGTATAAAATTTTATTAAAGCTGATTAGGGCCAATGCGGATGACTTTGTCACCTTCTTGAACTCCTATCGCGTCCAGCGCGAGATGGAGCGCCGCGGTCCCGGAATTGAACGCGACCGCATGTTGGCAGCCTATGTATTTGGCGAAGTCTGCTTCGAAGCGCTTAACTTTTTGACCGGTCGTAAGCCACCCCGACTTGAGAGTCTCGACCACCGATTGGATCTCATCGTTCCCGATCTCGGGAATGTGGAAGGGCATAAATTCAGATTCCATTAGCGCGCCTTTGTCATTATAGCTACAGGTCAAGCGATCTGGGACGTTGATGAGAACAGTAACAATGGGCAGGTAATAAGCTGGAACATAGCGATTTTACGCCGCCAGCTCCATACAGCGAGCGGAGAGACTTAATCAACTTTTGGTTTTGTGCTTTGGTCGATGCTCGAGGAACGAGACCATGAATTCCGCAACCCGTTTCGCGAGCAGCTCACTTCCTCTCGCTGTAAGGTGTACGTGATCTGTGAACAGGTCACTGCAACGTGCCTGATTTCCGTCTGGGCGCATCGGAGAGAATTTATATTTTCAAACGGTAACGTAAACCTTCCCATGCGCGATTGAGATTTTCAACGGTATTTACTACCGGACCCGGGTACCAGTAACGCTCGTGCGTCAGCAGGTAAATGCATCGCTTCTTCGCGGCAAATGCGTCATAGGGCGAAAAGTTATTCTTCCATCTTGCCGGAGGATCTGCGATGTCGCTGACGTACACGTCAAAACGAGATTGGAAGGTATCTTGATAAGCCTCGAATGACAGGCCACACTCGGCCAGAAGATTGGCATCAATCAACTCGTGATTGATAAAGCCTAGACGGCGGTTGATCCAATCTCCGTGTGAACACGCCGATCGGAACTGCGGATTATATAAATTTCGAAAGACCTGACAGTTATGCCGAAACATCTCCGCAATTTCCGCACGGCAACTAAAAACCTCGTCGCGCGATCTCAAATGTCGTCGCTTGGCAACCGCCGCGGCTTCCTCAAAGTGATAGCCGACTTCGAATCCGTCGCGCAATAAATTCTCTATCAATCTCTCATGCGCTTTCGCGGTCGACAACCTAAAATAGTAGGTAGCGTGGACACCTTGATCCAATTCCATCTCGTAGAACTTTTCTGTGCAACGTATATTGAGCACATCCACGTCGTGTCGGAGCGCCAAGCAGCGGAACTTGGATTGGGTAGCTCCACTTCTTAGGTAGTCGTAATATTCGACTAAAGACCATATCAAGTAATTCTGCTCGCGCGCGGTGCGCAAGAGCTTCTTATATTCTCCTATACGGGAGCCGATCAAGTAGTCAGCTTTGAGGCGGTGACCAATGTGCCGCAACGTGTTGGAGAATGTCACGTTATCATCCAGTGAAGGACCGAACCAAGACAGAGACCGAGGGCAACGTATACCGCCCCTAACTATGTGCGGTATTGGCGCGAAGTAGTTTGTCGACAATATTGCTTGCGCACTGACCGTCTCCGAGTAAGTTTTTCAAGTAAAGCTCAGATGGAGGGGGTTTCATAGCAGTTGCGAATATACGTTCCGGATCTGTGCCTGTTAAGGTATTCCACCCCGTCTTCAGGGTTTCAACCCACTCCGTTTCTTCCCGCAGGGTAATACACGGGACCCCTAACCAGTAGGCCTCCTTTTGCACTCCTCCCGAATCGGTAAGAATTGCTCTGGCTTCCTTTTCCAAATACAACATATCAAGATAAGAAATAGGGTCCAGCATGAAAATCGAACTTTGATTTACGATTGGCAAGCCATGAGATATTAGAATCTTCCTGGTCCGGGGGTGGACCGGCCACACAACAGGAAAGGTTCTACTGATCATCTCGAACGCCTTCACGATCGACGCAAGGCGGGTGTAATCGTTGGTATTCTCAGCACGATGCACGGTCGCGAGGAAATAAGATTTACTTTGCAATTGGAGCTGTTCAAGGATTCTTGATTTCTCCTCTGCTTGCCTAATGTTCAATAACAAAGCGTCGTACATGAGGTCACCTACCAAGTAGACTCCCTCAGTGATACCCTCTCTTGCTAGATTGGCGACGCCTGTTTGGGTGGGACAGAAGTGCAAGGATGAAACGTGATCCGTTAATATCCGGTTTATTTCTTCAGGCATTCGGCGATTGAAACTGCGCAAACCCGCTTCAACATGGGCAACTGGAATACAGAGTTTGGCAGCGGCCAAAGCTCCTGCCACGGTGGAGTTGGTATCCCCGAACACGACAACGTAATCTGGGTTTTCGTTCAGCAGCGTGTTTTCAATCTGTTTCAACATCTCGCCAGTTTGCGCTCCATGCGAACCGGAGCCAATGCCCAAGTTATAGTCAGGTCTTGGAAGATTTAGGTCACGGAAAAACAATTCACTCATATTGATGTCATAGTGTTGTCCCGTATGGATCAGGACTTCTACGGCACTCTTTCTCAGCTGCTTAGAGAGCGGCGCACATTTGATGAACTGTGGCCGAGCCCCGACGATTGTAGCGATCTTCATTTTCCGTAGAATTCTCTGACTTGTTGCACTACGTACCGCTGTTGTTTCTCGGATAGTTCTGGGTACACGGGTATAGCTAAAGATTCACGCGCAGCCGCTTCCGCTTCCTGGAACTGTCCTTCCCTATAGCTTAAATTCCGAAAACATTCTTGTAGGTGGAGCGGGGCAGGATAATAGATTTCTGTTTCCACCCCCTGCTCCTTTAAGAATCCTTGGAGCCGGTCTCGGTCCGGAACCCGCACAACAAACTGGTTGTAAATATGTCCCGGTAAGTCATCTGGCACGGCAACGATCTTGGATAAATCCAATTTTTCGAACAATGATCGATACCGTCCAGCGTTGTTGCGGCGTGCGTCAGTCCAAGTCGGCAGATAATTCAACTTCACTCTAAGAATGGCGGCTTGGAGAGCGTCAAGGCGAAAATTTCCACCGATGATACGATGATGGTACTTTGGCTTTCCTCCATGCACCCGAAGCACCTTAAGCGTTTCGGCTAAAGATTCATCATTGGTAACCACCATGCCGCCATCACCGAAGGCGCCGAGGTTTTTGCTCGGGAAAAAAGAAAAACAACCTAAATGGCCGATTGTTCCTGCTGGCCTTCCTTCGATGTCTCGCGCGCCGATGGCCTGGGCGGCATCTTCAATGACATGGATCCCGTGCTCATTAGCCATTGCCATGATTGGCTCCATATCGGCACACCGGCCAAACAAGTGAACTGGCATTATGGCTTTTGTCCGAGACGTGATTTTTTCCGCTATACTGGTCCCATCGATGTTGAACGTCTTTGGATCGATATCCACAAAAACCGGGCGGGCACCAAGCCGAGCAATTACGCCGGCAGTGGCGAAAAAAGAGTAGGAGGTAGTAATTACTTCATCCCCCGGAGCAATCCGAATGGCCATCAATGCGGCCAGAAGGGCGTCAGTCCCCGAAGACACACCCACGGCAAAGCGAGCTCCGCAAAAAGCGGCTACCTCCCGTTCCAGCCCTGCCACCTCGGGTCCGAGGATGAAATACTGAGACTCTACAACTCTTTCGATTGCCTCGATAACTTCAGACCGGATGGTCGCGTACTGGGCTTTGAGATCGAGCAGAGGTACCGTTTCCATTGTGTTTAATCTCCTGACCTACCTTCCAATATGTGTGTTGACATGTGCGACAGCTACCGATTCCATTGGATTCACTAAAATCAATGCGGTTTCCACATTCGCACATCCAACCGATGATCCGGCCTGGATTACCGACGATTAGCGCGTAATCAGGGACATGTTTGACTACAACCGCTCCGGCGCCAACAAACGCGTACTTCCCAATGGTCACGCCGCAAACGATGGTGCAGTTGGCGCCGAGCGTAGCGCCCTTGCGAACTAGCGTGGGGCGGAGCTCGTCCATACGGCGAATTTCACTGCGCGGATTCACCACATTGGTAAAAACCATCGACGGGCCGCAGAAAACGTTATCTTCCAATGTCACTCCTTCATAGACGGAAACGTTATTCTGTATCTTGACGCCATCACCGATGGTGACTTTCGGGCCGATCACCACGTTCTGTCCGATACGACAATGCATCCCGATTCGTGAGCCCTTAAGTACATGTGATACATGCCAGATATTCGTTCCTTCTCCGATTATTACTTCTTCGTCGATGAATGCGGATTCATGGACGAAATAAGAGCGCTGCTTTGCTGCAGTTTTCGGGCGCGGCACGTGGACTCGCTCAAGGGAATCCTGACAGTCTTGCAGCACATTCAAAACTCGCAGCCCTTCTCGGCCGTCCGTTCGTGGGGTCTCGCGGGTTTCGATACATTGCAAAAAGTGACGGCACTCAGCACGCAGAGGCTCTTCCGGCTCAAACCGAACTGTCTCTGCTTCCGCTCGGTTAGCGACCGGAACATGGTTCTTCCATTCAATCGTGTGGGGATAGAGAAGCAACTTGTGCTCACTCTCCAAATCGTCGAAGACCGCCATTTTTCGATCCCCAACAACGATTAATTTTTGCTCCTTGAAGGGATGCAGCCAGGATACGAAGATATGAGCCTTTACCCCACTGGGGAAGGATAGAAGGCTGACCGTTACGTCTGCGATGCGGTCATGTAAATAATTAGCGCCCTGAGCGTTCACAGCATCGGGCATTTCACCGACCAAACCTAAGATGACCGATATATCGTGAGGTGCAAATGACCATAGGATGTTCTCTTCGCGACGGATTTTCCCCAAATTGAGGCGATTGGAATACATGTATTGAATCCTGCCAAGGACACCCTGGTCTACAAGTTCCTTCAACTTGATTACGGCCGGGTGGTACCAAAGAAGGTGACCCACCATGAGAACTCGATGTCTTTCAGATGCTAGGGCCACAAGACTACGCGCCTCGTCGACCGAGAGACACAAAGGTTTTTCTACCAGTACGTCTTTGCCCGCCAAGAGGGCCTGTTTAACCAGCGTACCATGTGTCACGGCTGGTGTCGCAATAACGACACCCGCCACCTCGGGATCGGCTAAAACCTCATCTACTACGTCCGTGAATTTCACATTAGGATATTGACGCTTGAGGCGAAATTGCGTCTCGACGTCCGTTTCACAGACAGTGGAAAGAACACCCAGTTCGCTGAAGTTTCTGACGAGATTTTTTCCCCAATAGCCTGCTCCGATACAGGCGACTTTATCTATTGCTCTTGTTCTCATGAGGTCTTCGATGCTCCTTTTTCGGCAAGTGAACGGCAGCCAGAATAGTCATCAAGTATTTGCAGTCAACGTTCCATTATTAAAATGGTTGAGTAAAAAGAAGTTAAACAGCCCTTTAAGAAAACCAAACCCGTAGCTTAAATGGAGAACAGTAAAAACCAATGGCAGCAGCGGTAGATGACGCCAACCGCCTTTTCGCACTGTCCAAAGAGACGCTGCAAGGTTTGCCAGGAGGTACGAGCCGGCGACGAAAAGCAAAGCTAGCCGTCCGGTAGTCGAGAAAGAAGCTGCTACGGCCGACAGCACCAGTGCGGCGACGAAGGTTGAAGGAATTAACTGCCGTAACCGTATCTGATGTGGATGTTTTTGCATTACGAGCGGTTTCCAACGACCGTATTTGAAATACTGTTTCCACAGAGTAGGAAACGTGGCACGATTGAAATAACGACTGCGAATCAACGGATTGCAGACGATGCGTCCTCCATGCTCCAACAGGCGATAGCTTAGTTCGTCATCTTCGTTGCACGCCATTTCGGTGGCAAACCCGCCAATGCCGCGGTACATTTCTTTTCGGCACAATCCCATGTACACAGTATCTACTTCTTCTTCGCGCTCTGTATAATGAAAGCGTGCTCCACCAACGCCAAAGGGGGTACTGGTGGCTAACGCGACAGCCTGTCCAACATTGTTTGAACCGATTGCGCGCATGGGGCCGCCAACCAAATCCGCGCCAGTCCTTTGCAGTGTTTCCACCGCCTTCGAAACATAATCGGCAGCCAATTCGGAATGCGCACTCACAATACCAATAACTTCTCCCGTGGCATATTCAATGCCAAGATTCCAACCGCGCGCTTGAGTTATTCCTGGATTTTTGACCAAGTGACAGTTGGACCGCCCATGAGCCATTCGCTCGACAATCGCCCAAGAGCCATCACACGACTCTCCATCTAGGATCCATATCTCAAGACTTTCAGGCGGGTAGTCCTGGGCAAACAACGACGCCAAGCAACGCTCGATGTATCCCGCCTCATTGCGCATGCAGACTAACAGAGACACTTGCGGTGGGTTTTGCAGGGTTCCGTTCCTTGAGACTGTTAGCTGTCGCGACTTGTTTTTTGTGTTCACGTTATCCATAAAAAAATGTCGTTCACCGGTAATACTCGATTTGCGGATAAGCTAATACGAGAATCAAAATCGGGTAAATGTTAAGAAAAACTATTAGTAGATAACAAGGAGCGGTTTGCCAGAAATGAATGCAGGTTAATACTTGCCAGTGTAAGGCGTTTTCACTCGCGCGTCTTTGTCGTTGAGCCGACGCAAGATGCGCGCAGGATTCCCCACGACAACTGCATTTGACGGTACGGATCTGGTTACAACACTACCGGCCCCAACAATGGATCTCTCACCGACGATGATCCCGCCCAGTATCACAGCTCCACTGCCGATTGAGGCCCCTGTTTTAATCGAAGTGGGCTCGACAACCCAATCCTGCTCCGATTGCAGCTTCCCACCAGCATTGACTGCTCGAGGATATTTGTCATTGATAAAAACAACGTGATGACCGATAAACACGTCGTCTTCAATGGTAACCCCTTCGCATATAAAACTGTGGCTGGAGATCTTGCAATTGTTACCGATCGTCGCTCCCTTCTGAATCTCTACGAAGGTTCCGATCTTGGTATTATCCCCAATGCCGCAGCCGTAAAGGTTCACGAAGCCGTAGATATTTACATTTATTCCTAACTTAACGTCGGGCGCGATAAGCTGGCACTTGGCCATTTTCTTCGCGATGCGAATCTGCCGCGGCCGATTCCGTTTGCGCGGCGTTCTGGCTCTTTCCATAGATCAATCTCTTACAGCAGCGTAAAAATCAAAGACGTAAAACTTTCGGAAGTGCTCGAAGATAACTTAAAAGATCGAGCGAGATCAAACCAACATGATTGCCGCCCCTACGGTCTCTTTAGATTGTTGGGCGGCCTCGAGAATGCCGTACCACACCAAGACCGGCACAGCCATCTGTAATCGGTTTGTCCTCGCCTTGACAGCAGGCAATGAAGTGTCGACGTTCCCAGTCGATATCCGCTGAGTGATAAGCTCATTACCATCTCTGGTGGTGCGAAGGTAAGGATAGAGCCGCTGTAGGCTTCCAGGCCGGCAGGATTGGCGTCGGAGACTGCGGCTACTTGGCAGTCTTAGACCTGAAAGAAATTCCTGACGAGATTGTATCCCCAGTTGCCGTAGCCGATTATCCCGATCCTGAACATGTCACCACCGTTGCGCTCGCCTAAATTTGAGTTAAACGTCGATTCCGCCTTTTTGCATAAACCACTCGATCTCGTGAGCGACGTAGTGAAGCTGCTCTCTACTAAGCTCTGGATACATGGGAAGGGAGAGTATTTCCTGGGCGTAACTTTCGGCAATTGGAAAGTCGGTGACGCCATACTCCAGGAAGGCAAAAGCGCGGGTCAAATGGATCGGCTGCGGATAATGGATGCCGGTTACGATGCCTCGTCCTTTCAGATATTTTAGCAGCCTATCGCGGCTGTTTTTCTGCACACGAATGACATAGAGGTGGTAGACGTGCGAATTATCGCCGGGAAAATTCGGTGTGACAATACCGGAGATTTTGGACAGCAGCTCGTCATAGAGCCGCGCGTGCTCCATCCGTGCCCGATTCCAATCATCGAGATATTTCAGCTTGAGAAGTAGAACCGACGCCTGGAGCGTGTCCAAGCGGCTGTTATATCCGATGAGGTCGTGCTGGTACTTCTCGGTACTTCCATGGTCGCGGAGCTTACGAAGTGTAAGTGCTATTTGTTCGTCGTTCGTGACGACAGAGCCAGCATCGCCGCAAGCGCCCAAGTTCTTGGTCGGATAAAAGCTAAAGCAGGCGGCGTGCCCGATGGAGCCCGTTTTACGTCCCTTATATATTGCTCCGTGAGCTTGCGCGGCATCTTCAATCACGTAAAGCCCGTGCCTGTTAGCAATTTCCATAATAGGATCCATGTCCGCAGGTTGGCCGTAGAGATGCACGGGAATAATTGCTTTTGTCTTGTTCGTAATTCGCGCGGCAATCCGTGTAACATCGATCGTGTAGGTTTGCGGGTCGATATCTACGAGGAGGGGCCGCGCACCAGCGTGAACGATCGCTTCGGCTGTTGCAACAAATGTATTGGCGGCGGTGATGACTTCATCCCCTGGATGAATATTCAGGGCTTTAAGAGCGAGTATCAGCGCATCTGTCCCGTTGGCGACCCCAATTGCATGCGACACGCCACAGTAGCGTGCATAAGCTTCCTCAAATTCAAGAAGGGGAGCCCCGAGGATATAACTGCCGCTGGTAAGCAAATCGTCCACCTTGGGGCTAATTTCTTTGTGGATTATCCGATATTGTGCTTTAAGATCGACGAACGGCACAAGTACCTTCGTCATTTGTTCATTACTCATGATGAAGATTTCTCGTATGCAGAGCTGAGCTGAAATCGCCGGTTGACTTCCTACAAGTCTGTTTGAAAAGCATCTTGATACACTTGATAGGATCCACCACCGGCATAGTTTTTTGAAGAACCTGTAGAGCTACAGACAATTTTATTGTTGGAACCGAAGAAAAGCCGAGGGGAGGCACGAGCTGGCTACTGAAGAAAGCAAATCCATGCTTCGACAGGCTCAGCACGAGCGGAAAATTATTAGTGATTTCAAACCGCCCACCGCTCGTCCTGATCCCGTCTAAGGACGAGCGGTGGTTTTTTCAGCAGCCTGCTAGCTTAACGGTTCCGGCTTCACCGGGTTTTGTGAGGATAACCGATCAGAGCGATTTTTCGTTCAATCGGATGAATCTTCATGCGGTCTTCACTGTAGAACTATTAAATTACTTGGCGATGCTAACGTAGTCGAAGTACCACCATATCCTGAGGGCAGGGGACAACCGTTTTGGTTTACGTTTAACCTGTTTTGCACGTCAAAAAGAGATGAACCAGGAACGTTGTTGACTCCCGCAACAATAGCTCCTTGAGATAAAAAAGCTCCCGTAGAACTATTCCAGAGCGGGGTCGTCGTTAAAGTGCCTGTCGAATCATACTGATAGAGCACATTGGCTCCGATGTCAGCACCGCTAATGCCGGCGCCCTTCATCGGCGAGCCTGCCGGAATAAAGATTTTGCAGGCACCGAGATTGGGGTTTGTCGTCGTGGCATTGCTGAACGTGGTTGTTGATCCGCCGGTGGATGAAAACGGTATTCCGGTTCCAAACGTGTTGACTTTGTTAATCGAGCCGCCGCCAAGTTGTTGATCGACATAAAATCCATATTTACCGCCCACGACTAGTGTATTAGTCGCACCCACACTCCATGTCGATGAACCTCCTCCTGCAGACTCATTCCAGTTATCCGCGGCTATCGCTCCAAGAGTTGGATTGAGAAACGTGCATTGGTCGCAACGCGTATCGTTGGTACTGCGTGAATAGATGCCATAGCCGCTCGGCGTTATGACGGCATGGTTGACGAACCGGGTTCGATGAACCATGTGTGCGTCATCGTTGCCGCGTGGATCAGTGAAGCCACCGAAAATGTCATTTAGTGAAATATTGCCCAAGAACTTGTTATCGTTAGCTGAACCAGAGGCGTTAATCTCCATGAATTCGCGATTGTTCTCGGTGATATTGTTGATAGTCAATGAATCGTGAGCGGGGTACAAAGCCAAACAAGCATCTCCCCCTACACCGTCGCTAGGATAACCGCCGCCAATGTCGGCATACTGGCGGCTGTTACAGTAATTTCGTGCAATCAGATAATTCCCGCCGCCTGTTGCGATGCTAATAGCGTGCCGATGAAAATTATATAACTCGTTCTCAATCCACGAGACGTTTGAGCCACCATTCCAGACCTCGAATAAATGGGTATTAGCGTAACGGTTAGGCTTCTGGTAGATGCCGCGCTGGAAAACTAAATTGCTGCTGTTGCCGATAAATACCACGCTGCCGCTGCCAGTTTGCCCAGCGTTGTCCGCTCCCTCTATGCGTAGGCCAATGTATTTCCACCAAGAGCAATTGACTACGCTCATCGTCGGTCCATTGCCGTTTCCGCTCAGAAATGCCTGGCGCTCATTTTCCGCTTGGACCGTAATTGGATTGCTGCTCGTACCGTTGGAAGAACCAGAAGAACAGTTGAGCGTAAGCGCGGGAGTACCGCTATAAGTGCCGTTCTTAACGATCCATGTATCTCCGGGCACCGCAGCCGTAGAAATTCTCGACAGGGCACACGGACTGACACTGGAACAGGTCGTGCCGCTGCCGCTCGTGGAGACGTAAAGAGTTGCTGCGAGCAATCTAGGTGCGAAAACACCACCTAGAAAAACAAACACGACAAGCGAGAAAAAAACACCCCAAGAAGTAAAATTCGATTTCATGTTGTCAATTTTTAAGGCATTGAACTCCTTTCCAGCATAGGAATACCTTGGTCTTAACGCAACGTTTGTGCCAGATAGGCGCTATCAAGTTTCCCTTTTTTAGTGAACTCCAGGTCATGTTAAAGTACGTTTCGGAATGTCGCCCTACGACAATGTAGAAGAAATCGACGAAATTGTACAGAGGGTGAAAAGCAGAATGGAACTGATGTGGTAATCTGCGTCATTCACGGTTGATTGCGTACCGTTGTACACGCGGACCTGGGCATAGGAGCTTCTGATATAGTTTCAGAAGTTTCTCGCTCTCAATGTTCCAGTTGAAACGTGACGTAACGGCCTGTTGACCACGAAGGCCCATTGCTGCTGCCTCTCCCGGATGCTCCAACAACCAGTGTATGGCTTCAGCAATGGCCCGTGGGTTTAATGGGTCAACAAGGAGACCGCAACGTTCTCCTTCTATGATGTTACGCCACAGTGGAAAGTTGGAGGCGATGATTGGAATTCCCATAGACATATACTCAAATAGCTTGTTCGGCTGCGCTTCGATATGGTTGGGAGTTGGGTGGAATAGCACTAGACCTATACGACTGCGAGCCAGCAGACCTGCGACCGTCTCCCTAGACTGCCACCCCAGAAACTCCACCCGGCTCCATCCGGCCATCCGTTTCACCTCGTCAAACAATCCTACGGGGCTGAACTTGCCTGCGAGAACTAATCCAGCTTTCAGGGTATCTGGAAGCATTGTCATCGCCTGTATCATTTGTATAACGCCCCGAATGGCTGTGATTTCTCCTACATATGCGATTGAAGCGGCTCTCTTGGGGTACGGGCTTGGATTTGCCAACGTAATCTCATGAAGAACGGGGAAATTTTGTACGGTCACGGTTTTGTTCGCTGGGAAACGCTTCGCAATCGCTGGGGTCGCAGCGACGATACCATTGAAAAGGATCGAGCCGAAACGCTCAGTGACTCCTGCCAAAGTGGCGATCCACCTCCGCAATAGAGGAGGAATATAATCCTTGGTTAATATATCTTCGGGAACGCTCTCGTGAACATCATACAGGACACGCTTCCCTAGTAGCTTCAGCAGCATACCTACAGGGATGAGCTCTGGATCGTGGAAGTGATAAACATCGGCGTGCTCAATTAAAGCTGCCCTGAAGATCTGCTGGGTTGTCTTTAACATGCGTTCCAGGCGACTTTTAGGAATAGGCACCATGCGGATTCGAATCTGGTCCGCTATCTCATCTGACTCACGTGGAGCGATCAGCACCACTTCGTAACCCGCCGCAGCCAAGGTCATGCATTCTTTGTAAAAGATGCGGATATCAAAAGGAGCATGGACTGATGTGAGCTGCACAACTTTGGTTTTCTTCATCGAGGGCACGGTTGGGAATAGGGGATTAAGCGGACTTCGCGCTACCGCTGAAATGTGAGTACTTTCGTTCTTCAACTACCGTAGTTAAGCGCGAGAGCGCTTCTTTCATATTCTTCCGTACCATGAAGCGGTCCATGACCCGGGCCCTTGCTTTTTCTGTCAAACGAACCCTTTGGTTCTCAGAGGCAACCAACTCCAAAACGGCTTCCGCAAGAAGTCTGACATTCAATGGTGGCACGGTAAGAAGTGCACCCTTGCCACCGTCAATCTCCACGACGGGTGGAATCGCGAAGGCAACCGCCGGGACACCCATAGCCATCGCTTCGAGCAAGCTGTTGGGCATTCCTTCCTCGTGACTCGGAAACGCAAAGATGTCCGCAGCGCACAGTAACTCCCAAACCTTATCAGGCTCACAGGATGGAAGAAGCCGCACTCGCTCTTTTAATATCGGACTTTTATCTAGTTTCTTTTTTAAACTTCTTGTCTCATCCACATCGGGTTTTGAACCTACTAAGACGCAGATTATTTTGGGATCCTTAGCGGCCGCTAACGCAATAGCGTCCATGAGCTCGAAAACGCCTTTCTCACGTACTATTCTTCCAATGTTGAGGATAACAACCTGATCGTCTTGGATTCTCCACTGGCTACGGATTCGATTTCTGCACTCCATGCGATGAAGTCGTGGTGTCTCCGGAATACCCCGAGGTAAAACTATATGTCGACTGTTTGGCCTTAGGTCGGTGAAAGTACCTAGCAATTCGGCAACTCGCTTTTGAAGTTCGTGGCTTTGGTAAAATACTAGGTCCAAATTCCTTGCCGCTCTGAGTAGAACTCGCCTATGCGACGAGGATACTGCGGAGCGAACATCACCACCCGTCGCCCATCCACTCGCGGGAATATCGAGATCTCGTCCGATGCGCCAAGCCATTCCTCCCGCCCCAACTAAATCATATGAGATGATTGCGTCAAAGCCTGCTCGACGGTGCATCTTCCTGGCCGTGCCTCGACAGCAGAAATAGGCGCCTGGATCGGTCCAGAAAGCTCCGCCCAATTGTGGAATCTGAACATAAGCAGGCCGTTCCAATAAAACCCTATTTCTTGTCTCACGCCTCTCGATGCCTCTGTAGGTCCTCCAGCGTGGCACCAAGGATGAAAGGATCGGCGGAGCGTATGGATGGGGAGCCAACACCTCCACCGTGTCACAGAACTCACCCAAGGCAAGCACAGACCGCTCATTGAAAATACCTGAAAAAGGGTAATCAGGGTAAGGATAATCCGGAACGATCACCAAAATTTTCATTAGAGGCGAGTTCAATCTCTGTGAAAGGAGATTCACTTCGGCGGCGGCATGTCTAACGGTGTCGAGAAACGTGATTTGGTGACCGCTTCAGATGACTTTTAGATCCAAACGTCCCGGTTCTATACACCGGCGTAAATCCGGCAGTTAGTGCAAATGATACGACTAGCCAAAATGCCTTCGTAGTCAGAAAAGTATCGGCCATGTTGACGGCCAAGATCGCCACAAAGAGCGCAACTGGCACAAATCCGAAACGTCCGCTGCGCGCCCGCCAAGCTGACCACCCGCAGGACCACAGTCCGAGGAAAAAAGGGATCGCACCTACTATGCCCACTTCTACCAGCAGATGAAGCGGAGTGTTGTGGACGTCCCTCCTCTTTAACCCAAGGCGTGATCCGAGTTGATACCACAATTCAACAGGACCCCATCCAAAAATAGGGCGCTCTAAAAACATTTCAAAGGCCGCGACGACTATAGTATCCCGCCCCGCCGTATCGCCCTCGTAGTAACTCTTTTCCAATCGCTCTCGCAAACCAGGACTTGCTGCAACCATGTAGACCACGGCGGCCAACCCTAGAATCGCGAAGGTCAACTGATTGACTCTCAGCTTACCCCCCCAATGGGGAAGCAAATAAAATAATCCCCCCAGGAGAAAACCACCTACGGCCGCACGCGACCCCGAGTTTATCATCACCGCCAACTGTAGAAGTGTAAACAATGCAAAAACAGCCTTCGTGGTGAAACGTACAGAAGAATCTAGGCTTAAGCCCAACAATATTAGGGCACCTGTCGCCGTAAGATAGCCGAGATAGTTGGGATTCATTCCTAAGACTGTTTCCCGCCCTTCTATAGTGTCGTACGCTGCGGCGGAAAAGCCGGGGAGCTCAAGTAGAGCGCCAAGGGCTAACGTTGTTGATCCAATCGAGAAAGCGAGCAGAATCGTTCTCGCCAGCTTTGCGTCTTGCAAGAGCGACGATCCCATCCAGAAAAAGACCATTAGCTGACACAGTGTTAGAAACAATATGATAAACTCCGATTTGGATTCTGGGTTAACGAACAAGCCATTTAACGCGACAACGATAATGTACGCGAGAAACCACCATACAGCAGACGGCGGCTTGGACGTCAAAGATCGGGATGAGAAAACTGTGGAAAAGAAATAGCAAAAAACAAAGAAAAGCCCGGCAAGCCTTGATAGGCTGAATGCATCCGACAAAGGGCCAATCCGCACAAACTCCAATGGCATCGTAAAGGCAAAGAGCGCAAACGACCAGCGAACAAGCGTGTGAAGTAGCGGACTCTTTACGGTCACAACCCGAGACCTGGCGACCATCGCCGCTTTTGATGTCCCGGCTGTGTGATAGACAATCGATGAGCTACGCACGATAAGAACGATCCGTGATTACATTCGATGGAATTGGATTGTCTGCTTTAAATTGCTACGTTAATAACCGCAAATACCGATGACGGCGTTAACAGATATCGTTTGAGGTTTCACGTCCGCGTTCGGGCGTTGTGTAACCTCTTTATTGGACGGCTTCGAACCGCTCGTGTTTCAACCACAACTCAAGCACAAAGAAATACCAGAGATGTTCAGGTGCCCAGCCATTTTTTGCGGCTATACTCAGTTGCAGGAGCGCCGGCTCCGAGCGCATCCAACCTTCTTTGCTGAGAATCGAATCGTGCAATGTCGATTCCACAAACGGCCGCCATCGGCCAACCATCCAACGCTGGACCGGAATTCCAAACCCTTTTTTTGTTCCGTTTGCGACATGCTCATTGATGTTTCGTCGAGCCAACTCTCGCAGAATCGCTTTTAACCGAAACTGCCTCAATCTCAAGCCAATAGGAAGCGACGAGGCAAATTCCCAAAGGGTCTGGTCGAGGAAAGGAGAACGAGCTTCCAATCCGTGATGCATTGTAGCCCCGTCTACTTTCGTCATGTATTCTCCTACAAACCTATGATGACGTTCGTATTCTAAATATCTTTCTAATAGCTGACCGTGAGCGTCGACCGGCCAAGGGCTATCATGAGAATCAATGGGTAAACTCAAAAGTCTCTCGCCGAGCAATCGCTGTGCTTTGTAGAGTTGAACTCGGTCAGAATTAGCACGAAACGCGTTAAGACCTCCTACGACGTAATCAAACAACGAGGCCGCCCGACCCAGCAAGCCTTTTCTCGGAAAGAAAGAACGAGACCGGAGCCAAAGACTCGTTACCATTGAGGGGGTTAAGTTCGAAATATTTTCGGCCAACCAAAGGTGACGATGACGCGGATAACCTAGGAATACGTCGTCGCCTCCATCTCCTGTGAGTAGCACTTTTGCGGCAGGGGCAACCGCCCGCGACACTGCTAACATCCCAAGCGCCGAGGCACACGCAAAAGGTTCCGCGTAGGCAGACAGAAGCTCATGTGTAGCTAGATTGTCCTCGTCGGACATCTTCAAGACTCGATGACGGATGCCGAGCACTTGAGCAGTAGCGATCGCTTCCGGTGACTCGTCCCACGGGTCGTCTCGGACACCGACCGTATAGGCCGTGATGTCTCCACCGAGCTTCGTTACTGCCCAGCAAATTAGGCTAGAATCGACACCACCACTCAGCAAGACGCCCACTGGCACATCTGCATGCAATCGAAGTTCTACCGCCTGAAGTAATAGGCGCTCGGTTTCTTCCAAAGCGTCATTGAAAGATAGCCTCGACTGTATGTTTGCAGTTGGCGGTGTCCAGTACTTCCACTGTTTTATGAACCCGTTGGACCATTCAAGAATCGTAGCCGCCGGGAGTTTCGAGGCGTTACGGTAGATTGATCGCTCGTCCGGAACGAAGCCAAAATTCAAGAAATCAAGTACCGCGCTGTCATCAATTTCGCTGACGTAGCCACCAACTTTAAGTGCCCTTACGTTTGAAGCAAAGGCGATGCTACCGTCGCGCTGGGAAAAAACCAGCGGCTTAACCCCCAGACGGTCGCGTACGAGGTATAATTTTTTATTGGTATCGTCCCAAAGAGCAAATGCGAACATACCGTGTAGCCTGGATACAAGTCCATCGATGCCCCATACTTCGTATCCATGGACGAGCACTTCGGTATCAGTGTTACTGCTGAAACTATGTCCCTGTGATATCAGTTGTTTACGCAATGCAGGGTAGTTGTAGATCGCGCCGTTGAAGACGACACCGAGGGAACGGTCTTTTGACAGCATCGGCTGATGCCCGGCCTCACTCAAGTCAAAAATCGCTAACCGGCGGTGGCCGAGAACGGCCGAGTCCCAACACTCGATCCCCTCGCTATCCGGCCCCCGGCGGGCGAGTGCGGACGTCATTTTCCTTACGTTGGTTTCCGCTACGTTTTGCTCAAACCGTCCGACTATGCCAGCTATCCCGCACATGCCAATCAAAGTATGTTGCTAATTCGATTATTGTTTCGACGGAGAACCTTAAAGGCGTCTCGAATTAGATGAGCTTCAGGAGACTATAAAACCTTGGTACTGCGAGCCGAACGGACTGAGATCTCAAATCAGGAGCCTTTCCGCAAGATACAAACCATTTCGTTAGATGGTGTGAAGAGCGTGTTAATGAGTGTCCAGCTCAGGTACGCTTAGATGGAGAATTAACCCAAGCAGACAAATGATCGGCGAGCCACTGCTCCTTCAACTGCTTTAATATCTTAAAGTTATTTGCCCCTAACAAAGATAGACATAAATTGAAATAATACTTTGGCTCAAAAGGATATATCTTTATAGCCTTAATAAGCGCCTTCCTGCCCTTGATAACGTCTCCCTTGTAACAATAAAGCACCCCGAGGTCTAAATACCGGCGACTATGAACTTTGCTATTTAACGCAAAGAGTGCAGCATATTTTCTGAGCTGTGCTTCGCCGCCTCTAATCTTTAGCTCGTAATTAGCCGATAGTGAAGATTTATTATTGGAAACGGAGAACTTGACCAAAGGTTCTTCAATGTACTCAAATTGAAACTCCTTAGCGATTCTTAGCCACATATCGAAATCTTCTCCAAACTCTAACTTGACGTCAAACAGACCAACCCTTTCAAAACATTCTCTTCTTAAAAAAAAAGTAGATGTGGGGGCTATGGAGTTTTGGATAAACATTTCATCAAATATTTTTCCTCTTTTTGTCGGCGTCAGTTGACGTAGGATCTTCCTACTAGATACATCTACTGCGAAGGATCCCGTGTGCACGACTCCGACTATCACTGGACTTCCTTCTAATAAATCATATTGTTTTTTGAGCTTGTCGGGAAGCCACTCGTCATCATCATCCAGAAAGGCGATATATTGGCCAGTTGAATTGAGTACTCCTGTATTCCTAGCTAGTGCAACCCCTCGATTAGTCTCGTGGCGTAGGTATTTAATTCTTTGATCGTCGATAGCTCGCACAACTTCCGAAGTGTTATCTCTAGAGGCGTCGTCGACCACAACGATTTCAAAATCCGAGAACGATTGGCTCAAGACGCTTGTGATTGCCTCGCGTAGGATGTCCGCGCGGTTGTGCGTGGGAATGATTACACTAACTTTAGGCATCAAAGTCTAAGCCCTGTTGGTCTGCCGGCAATTGGTGCTTTGTCGATAATCTTTGCTTTAGCTTTTTTTATAGTCGTGAATATATTCAATCCGAAGAGAGAGAGGCCTAGATTGAAGTAATGCCTAATCTCAAACGGATATAATTTGATCGCGTTTAGATATGATTCTCTAGCACCAGCTCGATCGCTCGTATACGAATAGCTTACTCCAAGATCGAGGTATTTGTAGCTAAGATATCTCCTTAAATCATCTGAGTTTCCATGTTTTTTTACCATGATCTTGATTCCGCGACTCAAGGCGTCGAGGTTTGTCCAGATATGCTTTTCATGGGTGTAATATCTCAGCATTGGTTCCTGAATATAATCAAAGTGAAAATGCCGTGAAATTCGAATCCAAAGGTCATAATCCTGAAAGCTAGGCAAGCTTTCATCAAAGAGCCCGGCCCTTTGAAAACATTCTCGCTTCAGCAGAACAGAAGAAGTTCCGCCGAGGGGATTTTCCATTAGGAGAACCTTTGACAAATCGCCTCTCTTTGTGGGAAACATCTGACCATTTACCGATCCGCTGGCGCGATCCACGATGACGTAGCCCGTATATACACATCCAACAGCCGGAGGGGATGTCACGATGAGTGCCATCTGATTAGCAAGCTTTTCGGGGAACCATTCATCGTCATCGTCGAGGAATGCGATATAGTCACAGGTCGAATGGGCGATGCCGGTGTTGCGGGCTGCCGATCCTCCTCTGTTGGTCTCATGTCGAATAAACCTGATTCTCTTGTCATGGAAGCTCGTGGCAACCTCTAAAGGATTATCAGTCGAGGCATCATCAACGATGAGCAGTTCAAATTCTTGAAACGTCTGCTTCAATACGCTGATGATTGCTGTCCTCAGAAAAGCTGCTCGATTATGCGTCGGAATGATTACGCTAACTTTTGCCATGTTTGGATGACTCCTTAGTATCGCGAGGTGTAAAGCGCTCGTGCCAGAGTTGGCCGCTATCTCTTCGCGAGCACCGCATTATCGAGAATACCCTTCCTCAAAAGCTGCTACTTCGTCCTCCAAAACAAACTGGGCGCCCTTCAGTACGCCGGCAAGCACCGCATCAATCTCCGGTTTAATTTGAGAATATCGGACTCTTAGATCCAAGAATGGGATCATCTTAACCAATCTCCATTATACAACTCCACAGGGCGATTTTCCTGAGCCAGCGATTGGGAAGCAGCTTTAGACGAATCTCCATTATACAACTCGACAGGCCGGCCTCCGTGGGCCAAGGATTGGGAAGCCGCTTCCAGGATGCTTACGACACGCAGGCCGGCATGACCGTCCACCAATGGACGCTTGTTATGCTCGACACATTCCACAAAATGAAGTGCCTCTAACCTCAATGCCTCGGTCGTATCTAGTTTTGGCGCCCACATATCTCCCGTGCGGTAACTGACGAGCAATTGGTGCTTGCTCTCAGGGC
>Ga0137461_1000050_pt1 | contig 22843 bp, 17 predicted proteins | sample EasRivERMGT746_2_FD_104650 | JGI IMG/M metagenome (GOLD analysis project Ga0137461, IMG submission 104650) | Soil microbial communities from meander-bound floodplain in the East River, Colorado, USA - East River MetaG ERMGT746_2 | ecosystem: Environmental > Terrestrial > Soil > Floodplain ... | reverse complement strand
GTATAAAATTGAATCAACAATTTTAGAGAACCTCGATTTTTCAGCAAAATGTATATTAGAATTCGAGTCTAAAGAGGATAAGCAGGAATGGATTATGTTTTATCTTTACGAGGAACTAATCGTTGATTCAGTTCGATGGGATGATGGCGGCACAGTCAGATTTGTACACTCGAAAAAAAGTTGGGAGCTATGGATAAAATGTAAAAGAGATTATTTGGACGGCAAACTGCACAGCCTTACCATTTTTTATCACGGTGAACTACTTGAGAAAGATGAGCTTGGCTGGATTTACCTCAAATCATCAATTTATTGGTATCCTAGATACGATAGTCGCGAACGGGCAGCGTTCGGATTGATCTTTCACACTCCGGCGAAATATGATCTTGTCAGCGTTGGTGAGTTTATTAATAAAGTTGAGAAAGACGATATGCTAACTACTACCTGGTTTTGCAAAAATCCAACCAGGAATGTTTCATTCAATATTGGAAAATTTGAAAGACATGAAGTCAAGAGAGATAATTTACCTACAGTAAATGTTTACATTTCAGAGTACGGGCATCAAAAGGTAAGCAGCTATTTTATCCAGTACGGAATTTATTCTATGAGCGATGCTTCAGAATATATAGCTCAGGATATTTCCAGCAGCATGGAACTTTTTACAGAACTATTCGGCAGCCCTCCAATTAATTCTATTAATGTTGCGGAAATTCCATATTTACATGGTGAGGCGTTTCCGGGTTTGATTCATTTATCATGGTCAACTGTTATTCAAACTGATTTTAAAGGACAGGATGAAATATTCAGAGCACATGAAGCAGCACATCAGTGGTGGGGGGTTGGATTAGATTTTACATCTTATCATGACCAATGGTTGAGTGAAGGACTTGCCCATTATTCGGGACTATGGTATTTGCAAGCAGCAAAAAATGATAATGAATTATTTTTCGATATTCTGAATGAATGGAAAAATGAGATATTAAATGTCAGAGATTACATTATTGGTTCTGGTCAGGAAGCCGGTCCTATCTGGCTTGGTTATAGAACAAGCTCAAGCAATACAGAAGGAGATTATGACCTTATAATTTATAAAAAGGGAGCATGGATTCTTCATATGCTTCGTGCAATGCTTCTCGACTTAAACAATATGAATGAGGACAGAATCAAAATGATGATGAGAGATTTTTTTAACACTTACAAAAACAAATATGCATCAACTGAAGATTTCAAAAAGATCGTCGACAAACATGTTGGTGAGGATATGAGCTGGTTTTTTAACCAGTATGTCTATGGAACAGACATTCCTCTTTACAAAGTCGCATACAAGTCTGAGAAAACTGATGATGATAAAAATAAAATATCAATCAGAATCAGGCAGGAAGAGGTACCAGAAAGTTTTAAAATGTATGTCCCCGTGAAACTTGTTTTGGATAATGACAAGTTCGGAAGATTCAGAATTGAGGTAAAGGGAAAAGAAATAATTTACACAACACCGCCAATTGAAGGAGAATTGGACGAACTGATATTTAATGATCTCGAATCAGTTTTGTGTCGGGTTGAATACGAAGATTGGTAATTATAATTTTTATGTAATGAACATCGAACAAATCCGCGAACATTGCCTGAAGAAAAAAGGCATTACTGAAGAATTTCCTTTTGATGAAGAAACTTTAGTTTTTAAAGTAATGGGAAAAATATTTCTTCTGGCATCCCTGGAAAAAATTCCTCTGCAGATAAATTTAAAATGCGATCCTGAGTTTGCTGTAGAACTTCGGGAAAGATATGAATCGGTTACACCTGGATTTCATATGAACAAGAAACATTGGAATACTGTGATTAGTGACAGAACTATTCCATCGAAAGAAATTTTTGAATGGATTGATCATTCTTATGAACTGGTTGTGAGTTCACTGCCAAAAAAGCTCCGTGATAAACTAAAAAAATAAGGCATTAATAATTGATCAATTTTAACTTAGACCAGGAACGGTATTACTCACAGTCGGTTTTTTTAATAATACATACGCATATGCAGTAAGATAAGGCAATTTTAATTTGAGCAGTAGTTTTGATTTGGCATTTTCAAGCCGATTCAGGAATGGCAGTTTTTGATAATAATTATGACCAAAATAACCCACGTATTCAATAATTTCAAACCCGATTTGCTCATATCTCTTTATCATTTTTTTTGATGGACCACAGCACCAGTCATAGTAAGCTTTAAATTTTGCATGTTGGTATTTATTTCTCGGTGCAATTTTTCGAAGGAAAATTTCACTTAAAAAATCAGGTAATAACCGATTTGCTGAAAAAGGGAAAGCATACAAAGTAGAAAAACAATGAAATGAAATTCCCCCTTCATTAAGAATATTATATATGTTCTCGTGGAATTTACGACCATCACTTATATGCTCACCGGTCATTCTGCTGAAGATCAAATCAAATCGTTTCTCAACTGTCTGGTTCGGTTTAGATAAGTCTAAAATTATCTTTCTATATATATCATCTGCTTTATTGAGTTCATTTAAATCAACATCACTAATTACATAATCCAGCTTATTTGTCTTTATAAATTCCGGAAGGATGGTGGGATTTGCACCTGCGCCAATTTCTAATATTGACTTTATTCCGTGAAAACGAATCAGATCCTTTACAAATGACTCAGCTTTCTGCCAGCCAATAAATTCATCCACAGGTTTAAATTCTATTTTCATTGAATAAAATATAATGGTTCACTGTTTAATTTGTAAATAAATCTCAATCCTGTTATTTTGTATTCGTAAAATCAATAAACTTAAGGAGGTCGGACAATGAAAAAGATTCTTTATTTAATCGCAATCGTTCTTGTATTCGGACTGATTACTTCTGCGTTTGCACAAACAAAAGTACTTAGCGGAAAATGGGGTGCAAGTAAAAGTACTGAGGGTTACACTTTAGCAGATAATTCAGGTGAAAGAAGCGTAACAATATCCGTTAGTTTCCTGGATCCGTTTGAAGACAAGCCTGATGTAACTCTTGGTGTTACGCTGCTTGATGCAACTTCTGATCAGAATGTCCGGTACAGGGTTGAAACTCTTTCTGTATCACGTGATGCTATGACGATAAAAATTTCCACCTGGGCAGATACAAAAATATTCGGTATTTCAGGTTACTGGCTGGCACACGGTAAATAAAATTTTATCGGGATTTTTTTTGAAGCTGTTACGATTATATCGTAACGGCTTTTTTTATTTTAAAAGGTTATTTAAACACGTTGGAAACGATTTCAAAAATACCAAAAGCAGCCCCTGCTGCACTTCCAATACTTGTCAGAATAAAAACAAGGAAAACTTTTAATAGTCTGTTCTTCCACCAGTTCAATGGTTTGTTAAAATCCACAGTTACAGTCTGGAATTCTTTTACGACCGGTGGTTGAAAATAAGCCTGGACAAAAGCAGTAACATATCCGGCTCCGATCAGGGGGGAAAGAGTTGTAATTGGTGCAGCAAGAAATGATGCTATGATTGTCAGCGGATGAGCAATTGCAATTATTGCTCCAACAGCACTTGGAATTCCGCTTGCAAGTGTCCAGAACAAAACATTATCACCAGCTTCAGAAAGTCCCTTTGAATAACCTATATAAACAATTGAACCGACAATGACCGCAGGAATTCCCCACCCGATAATTTTTACAGCAGGCGATGATGGAGGAATCTTTTCTATTTCATTAAGGTCTGTGCTGCTGTTGTTGTTTAAGTAATTTATAATACCGTTTACATGTCCGGCACCAACTACGGACACAATTTTTTTTCCAGGCGATGATTTCATTTTCTCAGCGATGAAGGCATCGCGTTCATCGATCAATACCCGTTTCAATACAGGCATTGCTTTGCCAAGCTCTTCCATCATTTCAGAAAGCACATCTTTATTTCTCAATTCTGCTAATTTCTCTTCGGTCAATTCCTGTTTTTCGAATAAGCCGGCAACCCCGCTAAAAAGAAATTTCATCTTTTGCCAGAAGCTCATCGAATGCCATGCACGCTTGAGGGTTATCCTGACTTCCCTGTCGCAAAGCTCAACAGGAATGTTTAATTCCTTTGCCGTGTTTGCTGCTTCAAGTAATTCTGTGCCGGGAGTAACACCAAGTTTCTCCCCAAGCTTTTTTTGATATGCCGACAGAACAAGATTTACAAGCAATGTGCTTAGCTGTTTCTGGCGTATGATGGTTTTAAGATCGAGATTTTCCCAGCGGTTTTTGTCTGAAAGAGCTTTAAATCTTTTTTCATCAAGTTCAACACAAACAACATCGGGCTTTTCTTTTTCAATAACTTCTTTTACCAGGTCTGCAGACTGCCGGGATATGTGTGCGGTGCCAACAATGATATATTCACGCCCATCTTTATTAATTATATGAACGTCTTCGGGATAGTTTTTTGGGGTTTCTATAATTTCTTCACTCAAACTAATTTTTACTTTTTATTAATGAGGTGCAAAGATAGGAAAAGTATAAAACAGATATGCCAGATTTTGAAAATCTGGCATATCTAAATCGGATTATTTATACATCATCTCAATTTCATAAACCGGTTTTATATCAACCGGAAGAGAAGAAAGCTTTTCACGTAAAGTTTTCATCGATGGTGTGTTTACAACGTACTTTGCAATCAAATCTTTTGCGCCCTGGTAATTTCCTTCCGCCTGGATCATTAAAACTAAAGCAGCTAATTCTTCCAGCGCCGGACCAATCTTTTCAAAATTAACTTTTACTTTTTGTGTTTCATCGTTATACTCATAAGCACCTTTTTCTAACAGATAATTATAAATAATTGCATTGCCGCCGCCGTGAGCTTCGTTAATTCCGAATCTTGCCGAGCGGAAAGTTCCTGCAAGAAATGTGACCCAGGTTTCGTTCTCAAAAGTTTTTGGAAAGACGCCTTTTTCTATCATATAAATATTGTTATACATTCCGAGAATGTCGGCTTTACATTCCTCCATTGTTGAATAGGTTTCTTTCAATTCTTTTTTTACTTCCGTATCTCTGCCGTCAACTTTTATAAAGCCGGGACCAATTCCATGAGTCATTTCATGCATTAATGTGTGATTAAAAAATGCATCGAAAGTCACATACTTTATTTGTTCGGGATCGAGCACAAGCTCCGCAATGGGAACTAAAATTTTATGGTACTTTGCTTCCTGTACATTTTTCAACAGCACTTTCTTTGAACCTTTTGCCTGGCGGACTCTTTCATCATTCGGAAGGTTGAATGCTATTGTTTGTATCCCGGATTTTGTATCTCCTGCAGTAAACACTTCATTAACAACAGCCAAAGGGGATTCGGAACCGCGGTCAAAATTTTTATGTGCCGCTGGGATCGGTAAATGCATTTCCATATCCAGCAAATATTTTTTGAACACATCAAGCTTTTTACTCTCAGCCGGATCTTCAATGGTTAAAAAGCTTTCAAACGCGGCTTTGTAATTGAATAAGCCGTCTTCATAAACTTCATAAGGACCGATGACAATTTCAATTTTATGATCTTTCATATCCATCCAATCCATATCACTTTGAAAATAATCGTCACTTAAAAATGCTTCAGCTCTTGAATTCAAATATTTTTTGAGTGTCGGATTATCAGCATACTCTGCTGCTTCCTTTAACAGCTTTGATGCTTGGGTTAATTTATCCATCCAATAAATGCTGTATGGTACTGCAACAAGTTTTCCATTTTCTCTTCTGATCACAGTAAATTCTGAAGTAATAAATTTTTCATCATCGGGATTATTTTTAATCCACTTCTCAAACTCTTCTTTGGTCATATCTTCCGGATAGAAATTTGCACCGAGTGGTTTCTTCAAAGTATCAATGAATGGTGCATCGTGTTCCAGCCTGTCGAACGGACCGAACATTATATTAAAAAGTTCAAGTTTAAGTTTATCTTTTTCTGAGCTGCCTTCTTTTAATTCATCTCTTATCTGGTAGTTTTTGGAATAAACCTGGTCGAGAAATATTTCATCCATAATTTTTGATGCCCGGTAAAGTTTTTCAACCACTTTCTGTTCTCGTTCATTAAGATTACTTCTATCATACTTTAGTTCTGTGGGCGCAAACTTTGCGATTTGTTCTTTTACCATTGCTATTTCCTTTAATTCGGTTTGATCATCTTGTTTTTTACACCCGATAAAAATAACGAAGACAATTATTAATGAGGATAAAATATATTTCATTTTACTACCTGCTCCTGGATTTGAAAAAATTCAATTTATTTCACAAGAAATATAAAAAGAATGTTTTTAAACTCTTCAAATGTTATCTGTTTTATGTGCCATTCATCAAATAAATTCGGTATTTATAAACAAATCTCCTTAATTTTGCCTGCTTAAAGTTTTGACTAACATTAATCAATCAAAGGTGGAGTAATGAAAAAAGTATTTTTGATTTTAACCTTTCTTGTACTATTAATAAATAATTCATTTGCACAAACAATCGAAAGAGACCAGGTTAATGAGAAACACAAATGGAATCTTTCTGATATCTATCCTTCAACTGCCGCGTGGCAGTCAGATGTTGATATGCTGAAAACCGAAGTTGAGAAACTTGCAGACTTTAAAGGAAAGCTTGGCAGCAGTGCTGAAAGTCTTTACAACGCACTAAAAGTTTCATCTGGTCTGGTTAAAACATTATGGAAGGCATGGACTTATGCAAGCAATCTAAGTAATGAAAATCTAAATATCTCCGAAAACCAGGCAAAGATGCAGCAGATGAATGCACTCGGAACTAAGTTTGGCGAAGTGACTGCATTCTTAGAACCTGAAATCCTCCAGATACCAAAAGAAAAAATTGATCAGTTTTTCAAGCAGAAACCGGAACTTGCAAAAGATTTTGATATGTACATCGATAACATCCAGAGACTACGAACACATACATTAACTGAAGCCGAAGAAAAAATACTTGCCAGCTTCGGATTAATTTCAGATGTGCAAAGTGACGTTTACGATATTTTCAGCAATGCAGAAAAACCCTTTCCTAAAGTTACTCTTGCAACAGGAGATGAAATCGAATTGACTCCGTCTGCTTACACCAGATATCGTACCATTGAGAACCGTGAAGACCGCGCAAAAATTTTCGAAGTGTTTTTCAGCAGCTACGGAGATTTTAAAAATACTCTCGGCGCAAATCTCGGCGGCAAAGTAAAGAAGGATTGGGTTTATGCTAAGAACAGGAATTATGAATCTTCTCTGGAAGCATCTCTGAATTCCGATAATTTACCGGTTTCAGTTTATACAACTTTAATTGAACAGGTGAATAACAATTTACCAACTCTGCACCGTGCACTCGATCTGAAGAAAAGAATGCTTGGTTTGGATGAGCTTCGTTATTACGACCTGTACGTTCCGCTTGTTCAGAAAGTGGATATGAGTTTTACGGTTGACCAGGGACAAAAAGTTCTTCTCGATGCTTTAAAGCCATTAGGCAGCGAATATGTTTCCGTACTTCAAAAATCTTATGACGACAAATGGATTGATTACATTCCTACGGTCGGCAAAAGAAGCGGTGCTTACTCAACCGGCGGTGCGTATGATATTCATCCATTTATTTTAATGAACTGGACAGATGACTTTGAATCTGTTTCAACACTTGCACATGAACTGGGACACACGATGCACAGCTATTTCTCAAATAAAACTCAGCCGTTCCCGAAATCAGATTATGCAACGTTCGTTGCGGAGATTGCTTCAACGGTAAATGAAAATCTTCTTAATGATTACATGGTAAAAAATGCAAAGAGTGATGATGAGAAGCTCTACATTCTCGGAAGCTATCTCGAGCTTTTGAGAACAACAATTTTCCGTCAGACTTCTTTTGCTGAGTTTGAGTGGGAGATTCATAAAAAAGTCGAAGCCGGCGAACCTATTACCGGTGAAGAAATGTGTGCAATTTATTTTGATATTGTTAAAAGATATTACGGACATGACAAAGGTCATTGTGTTGTTGATGATTATATTCAGTATGAGTGGGCGTACATTCCTCATTTCTTAGGATATAATTATTATGTTTTTCAATACGCAACTTCACTGATTTACGGAACTGCTATGGTAGAAAAGATGCTTGAGAAGGGACAGCCATCAGTTGATGCTTATTATAACATTCTTAAAGGCGGGGGTTCGAGGTACGCAACGGAATTAATTCAGGATGCCGGTATTGATCCGATGTCGCCTGAACCGGTTGCTCTTACAATGAAAAAGATGAACAGGGTGATGGATCAGATGGAAGAAATTTTAAAGAAGATGGGCAAATAAATATCTACAGATATGCTGCATCTCTAAGATGCGGCATATTTTTTTTTCAATGTTAGCTCATAGACCTTCTCTTAAGTGGTAATCAAGGAATATATTTGCAATGTTTTCCTATACTGTCACAATCACACCGTGACAGCTTTTCAAAAGGGAGACATAACTTTCTCATCATCAACCACTGATCACAATTGGCTTGAAATTCCTAAACAGACTCACTAAGTTCACTTTAAAATAAAGCTCTTAAACTTCAACAAAATTAATGATCATCAACAAATCAAGGAGGAATGTATGCCAAAATTATTTTTAAAAACAGGAATAATGATAATATCGCTCCTGTTAGTTTTTATAATTTTTTCGGGTTGTGCAAAAAAAGAAGATGAGGGGAAAGTAGCTGTAACAACAGCGTCTTCAGAAGCAAAGGATGAATTTATAAAGGGCCGTGATCTGTTTGAAAAACTGCGTCAGCGAGAATCGCTTCAGTATTTTGAAAGCGCTGTTGCAAAAGATAACAAGTTCGTCATGGCTTATTACTATCACTCATTAGCTAATCCAACAACGAAAGGATTTTTTGAGGATTTAGATAATGCTATGGCTAATCTTGACAATGTTTCTGAAGGAGAAAGATTGACCATGTTAGCGTTACAAGCCGGCGTCGATGGAAATCAAAAAAAGCAGGAAGAGTATTTAAAAAAATTAGTTGAGCTTTATCCGAATGATGAGCGGGCTCATGGGCAATTGGGCCAGTTCTATTTTGGTCAGCAGGATTATGAACTTGCCGTTCAACATCTTAAAAAATCCACTGAAATAGCTCCCGATTATTCTTCTTCCTACAATATGCTTGGCTACTCATACAGGAATCTGGAAAATTATAACGAAGCTGAAAAAGCATTTAAGAAATACATCGAGCTGATTCCTGATGATCCGAATCCGTATGACTCTTATGCAGAAATGCTTTCAAAGCAGGGAAGGTATGAGGAAGCAATAGTTCAGTATAAAAAAGCTCTGGAAGTCAATCAGGATTTCTTCGCTTCACATATGGGTATTTCTAATAATCTCACTTATTTAAACAGATACGATGATGCAAAAGAAAATTGTGATAAAAGTTTTGCAATAGCTAAAGACGATGGTGAAAGGCGGTTTGCACTTTTTACAAAGACTGTTGCATATGTCGACGAAGGCAATACTGATGGCGCACTGGAAGAGATGCAAAAGCAATTCAATCTTGGAAAGAATATTGATGATGCCGGTGCAATGAATGGTGATTTGATTGGGATGGGAAATATCCTTTTCGAAGCCGGAAGATATGATGAAGCAAAATTAAAATATGACGAGGCGTTAATAGTTATGGAAGGGTCAAATCTTTCTGAAGAGGTAAAAGAAAATTCACGAAGACTTGATGTTTACAACCGGGGAAGAATTGCTTTGATGACAGGAAAAATTGAAGACGCAAAAAACCTTGCTCAGGAATTCAGCATGCGTGCTAACAATGCCAACAATACATTTCAAATCTGGCAATCTCATTACCTCAATGGATTAATTGCGATGGAAGATAAAGATTACAAAAAAGCAATAAACGAGTTTGAAAAATCTAACCTGCAGAATCCGCAAACGTTTTATTATATGGCGATGGCTTATTCAAAGGATGGCAATACCGCAAAAGCAAAAAAGTTTGCTGAAAAGTGCGCAAACTTTAATTCTCTTATAAACCTCAATCAGGCTTTTGTTAGAAACAAAGCCAAAGAAATGCTTGCATCGTTATAAACGAAAACAGGGCGGAATGAAATTTCCGTCCTTATTTTCTTATTAGTGATTCTGATCTTAAAAATTTGAATTGTTAGTTCATCAGCTGAAATAAATCCAAATCGCTCCAACAAGCAGAATTAGTAAAACTGATAAAGCAAAGTCTCTCTTTCTCCAACCGATATCTTTTACATCAATCTCTTTTGTTGTCGTATGAATTGTCAATCCTTCTACTTTTTGTGCAGTTGGTTCGGAAGTAAAATAGCTGACTATAACTAAAACTAAAGTGCAAACCAGGAAAAGCAAAAAGGCAAAGTGAAGAAAGTTTATGTTTGCATATTCATAAAAAAATCCGTTCAGTGAATTTTTCATCAATTCTAAAACCAATCTTAAAATTCCTAAAACAAATCCGGTAAGCAAAGCTGCTATTGCTCCTTGCGAGTTTACTCTTTTTGAAAGTACACCAATTAAAAATATTGCAGCAATTGGGGGGGATATATAAGCTTGAACACTTTGCAGATATTGATAAATCTGTCCCGAAATTAATTTCATCATCGGTATCCAGAGTAATCCAAATGCAACTAATACTACAGTTGCGATCCTTCCGACAAGAACTAATCTTTTTTCAGTTGCATCGGGAACAAGTTTTTTATAAATGTCCCACGTAATTAAAGTAGAGCAGGAATTAAATACAGATGAAAGAGAGCTCATAAGTGCGGCGAGTAATCCTGCAACAACAATTCCCTTTAATCCAACCGGTAATAATGTTCCAACCAAGGTTGGTAATGCGTGATCGGGTGACTCAAGTGTAATTACTCCTTTTTGGGTTAAGGCATAAGCAATCAAACCGGGAATGACAAATAAAAATAACGGAAGAAGTTTTAAATATCCTGCGAAGATTGTTCCTCTTCTTGAATTATCGATGTCCCTGCCTGATAAAACCCGTTGCACAATAAACTGATCTGTGCACCAATACCAAACTCCAAGAATCGGAGCTCCGAATAAAATTCCTGTCCACGGAAAATTCGGATCACTCATCGGTTTCCATAAACTAAAAAATCCTGGTCCAGCACGATTATAAAGTTCATCAATTCCGCCAAGATGAACCAGCCCGACAATCGTAACAGTTATTGCACCTGCAATAAGAATAAACATTTGAACCATATCTGTATAAAGAACTGCACGAAGTCCGCCAAGCACTGTGTAGAAGCCTGTAATAATCACAACAATCAATGCGCCTGTCCAGAATTCAATTCCCATCAACGATTCAAAAACAATTCCGCCAGCAGCAATTGTTACGGAAATTTTAGTTAGAACATATCCAACAATTGAAATAACGGCGAGATACCAGCGGGCACCTGATGAGTAACGTCTTTCTAAAAATTCAGGCATAGTAAAAACGCCGCTCTTCAGGTAGAACGGAACGAATAGCCATCCGAGAATCAGAAGAATTAAAGATGCCAGAACTTCAAATTGTCCGACTGCAACTCCACTTACAGCACCGGTTCCGGCTAAGCCGACAAGATGTTCACTTCCGATGTTTGAGGCAAATAGTGAAGCACCAATTATAAACCAGCCAACATTTCTTCCTGCAAGAAAATAATCTGAGGAGGTTTTGCTTTTTGTTTTCTTTGTCAAAGATGACCAGAATGCAACAAGAAATACTATAATGAAGTATGCCGCAATAATTATCCAATCTAATGTTTGAATCATGAGCTTCTTATTCTAAATATTTCTGATATTATGTTTAGGTAGTCTCTGGCTTTAGCCAGCGTAATATTTGTTTTGCGCAACCTGAAGGTTGCGGCTACCTTTAAAATTATCTATCCCTTTTTGAAGGTATAAAGCTAATTGCAGTTCCTCCGCCGGGTGCAAGTTTAAGTTTCAATTTGTCGGAATTATTAACCATCATACTTTCAATTTTATATGCAGTGGGATTTTTATTCCAATGGGAATTTACGTCATCAGAATAAATTGTTGCTGTATATTCTTTGCCGTCGTCTAAAAAGTTTAATGAAATTTCATATGATCTTTCATTCTCATCGGTAATACTTCCAAGAAACCATTTATCTGTGTTTCTTTCTTTTCTTACAACAGTAATAAAATCACCAATCTCCCCATTTAAGACAATTGATGTATCCCAATCAACTCCAACATCTCTGATAAATTGAAATGCCGGCTGCCCCTCGTAGTTTTCAGGGAGATCGGCTGCCATTTGAAACGGACTGTAAATAACAACATAAAGTGCAAGCTGATGAGTAAGTGTCGTGTTAACCTGGTTTTCTTTTTTATACTTATCAAATTTTAAATCAAAAATTCCCGGTGTGTAATCAATTGGTCCTGCAAGCATTCTTGTAAATGGAATAATAGTTAAATGCTCTGGCGGATTTCCTCCATCTTGAGACCAGGCATTAAACTCCTGGCCTCGCAAACCTTCGGCACTCATCATATTCGGATAAGTTCTTCTCAAACCGGATTGTTTTATTCCTTCGTGAACATTGATCATGATCTGATATTCAGCAGCTTTCTTCATCACTGTAGTAAAATGATTTATCATCCACTGACCGAAGTGATATTCTCCATCAGGAAGAATTTGTCCGACATATCCTGTTTTAACTGCGTGAATGCCCAAACTTTTACAAAGTGCAAAAGCAGTGTCCATTTGTTTTTCGTAAGTCATGATGGCTGCCGAAGTTTCATGATGCATAATGATGTCTACTCTTTTCTCATTTGCATAACGAACAACTTCATTCAAGTCATAATCAGGATAAGGAGTAACAAAATCAAAAATCCCTTCACGATCGTGATCACCAAACCAGTTTTCCCAGCCAGTGTTCCATCCTTCAATTAACAACGCACCAATTCCATTTTTAGAAGCGAAGTCAATATATCGCTTTGCATTTTTGGTTGTTGCGCCGTGTTTTCCACTCGGAGAGTCCGGCAGACTATCCGGAGTCTGACGACTTTTCATATCCCAGGTACTTTTACCAAGATGCATTTCCCACCAGATTCCCATATACTTTGTCGGCTTAATCCAGTGGGAATCCATCCCTCCGGGAGAACTATCATCAAGCACATTAGGTTCATTGAGGTTTAAGATTGTTCTTGAGCCTACAAGATCACCGGCTTCATCACCAATTAATATTAATCTCCAGGGCGTAACGAAAGGAGTTTTTGTTTTTACTTTTATTCCCGAATCATTTCCAACAAGTTCACTTTGAAAGAGGAGATTTTCTTTGTCAACCTTCAAAGTCATTTCAGAATAATTTGAAAGATTAGCTTCGAGTATGCTTATGTAGATTCCGTCATCAGCTTGTCCCGGCAGTACAGAGTCCTGACGGATTTTCATAGTGACTGGTGTGCTTACAGCATTTTCTGGAATATATGTTTGTGCAAGACTTTCGTGTCCACGTTTTGAGAGCGCATCAATTTCTGAAAATTTTGTTGTGTTGAACAGATGTTCGTAAATATCCCAGTCGCCGGGAATCCACCAGCACGTATGGTTTCCTGTTAATTTGAATTGGGTGTTCTCATCCATAATAACAACATCATTTAGATTTTTCTGTTCAGGAAATTCAAAGCGGAAACCAACGCCATCGTTAAAAACTCTGAAAACAACAAAACATCTTCTTCCAATTTCTCCTTTTTCCTTCAGCTCGACGTTCAATTCATTATAATTATTTCTGATGAATCTCTGCTCACCCCAAACGGTTTCCCAGGTTTCATCGAACGTAGAAGTAGAGAAATTTATTAGTTCTAAATTTGATCCGAAAGGTTTTTGATCTTGAAAATCAAAGCTGAAGTAAGAAGTATCAATAACTTTTTTGTTAGAATAATCTATTGAGTAAGCCGCTTGCCCAGTTTCAGTTAGAAAGATGTTAAGTTTAATTACTCCGTCAGGTGAATTAATTTTTGATGAATGACTGTTTCTGCAGTTATAGAAAGGAAGTGGTGCTGATAAAAAAATTATCAGCACATAAAAGAAAAAGAATTGCTTTGCACCAATTTTTTTCAAAGTAAGTCTTAGTCAAAATCAAAATTAAAAATTGGAAAGATGGGGAGAAATCCTCCCTGACCAATAATGTTTATCAGTCCTAATTGTAATCCCTCAAGCGTAGCCGCATAGTTCACGATAGAAAATTGAAGTCCGTTAAAATTACCTGAATGATGGTTTACCCATGCTGTCTGTAATCCAACAGATCTTCCTTTTGAAATATTTACAAATCCGGATTGCCATCCTGTAAATCCACCCTCGAGTAAGTTTACTCCGCCCCACTGAACACCGCTTAGTTTTCCCGTGGTAAGATTAACTAACCCGATATCTAATCCCGTCATATTAACATTTTTTGTATAGATAAGATTAAGCCGGATTCCGCTAACAGATTCATTTTCAGGAACGATCTGAATCGGGTTAAATAATGAAAGCTGGATTGGGTTGTCTTGCGAAAGAATTGTTGAGTTAATGCTTAAAAAGAAAGCAGATAGTATAAAAGCGGATTTAAAGATTCGTTGCACGATTATTTCCTTTCTGATTAATAAGTAATTTAATTTGTTAAGTAAAATTATAATTCTTCTGTTAATTTTCCTTCGTTTAGTAATTTAAATCTGATTCGCAGCACATCATCCTTAAAATCAGTTGAAATTATTTTAAAATTTCCTATTTCATTCGAATGGGAAACGTGCAAACCGCTGCAGGGACAGACATCATAGTCGCCGATTTTTATAATCCTGATTTTGTCACCAGCATCTTCGGGTAATCTTTGTAGGTTAAATATATGCCTGGCTTCTTCCCGCAGAATAAAATCTTCCGTTACGGGCAAATCCTGTTGAATTATTTCATTCACTTTAAAATTGAGCTGTTTAATCTCTTGTTCAGTCAGATTCCGATCAAAGTGATAGTCACACTTAGATTTCTTTTTCTCAATGTGATTGCTGAATGATCTTCCGCAGTTAAAAATTCTCACCATTGCCTGGTTTAAAATATGTTCTGCAGAATGCATCTGCGGATTGTACTGCTTATTAGATTTTACGTCCATAATAAATATTGATTTAATACGCCGGTAATTTACAAATTGAAAATAAATTATGCTGAGAAAAATCATTTGGCTTTCAGTTACAGATATTTTTATTTATACTCGCACATCAATTTTGAAGGTCGTAAAATGAAAATTAAAAACAATCATCCGTTGGTATATTTTTTCCTTCTTGGTGTAATTTCAACACTGGGAGCGATTTATGTTTTATCCATTCTCTATTTTTCTGAGAAAGGCGCTGCAGAAAATTTTCCACAGGATTATAAAATTATCTCACCCCGTGTTCCCGGCAACCTTGAATTTGCCGGCGAAAAAGTTCCGCTGGAAAATTTTGAAGTCTATGAGAGAATGGAAAGGGAATTTATTGTTCACACATATTTTCATTCATATACAATCTTCGCCATTAAAAGAGCTAACAGGTGGTTCCCGGTTATTGAACCGATTTTAAAAGAGAATAATGTTCCTGACGACTTTAAATACCTTATGGTTGCAGAAAGCAATATGGAGAATGTTATATCCCCGGCCGGGGCTACAGGTTTCTGGCAATTCATGAAGGAGACCGGTATTAAATTCGACCTTGAAATAAATGATTTGGTGGATGAAAGATATCACGTAGAAAAATCAACCGAGGCCGCCTGCAAATATTTAAAAGAATCTTATGATCAGTTTGGAAACTGGACGATGGCTGCCGCTTCATATAATATGGGAACAAATGGCACAGAGACACAAACCGGGAAACAAAAAACAGATAACTATTACAACCTTGTGCTTAGCTTAGAAACAAGCAGATATCTCGGCAGAATCATTTCGCTTAAATATATAATGCAAAATCCGGGGCTCTATGGTTTTGATATAAAGGAGAATGAACTTTATGAGCCTTTAAAAATTAAAGAAGTGATTCTTGATAGCTCCGTAACGGACTTTGCAGATTATGCTGCATCATTAGGGTTGAATTATAAAATCCTGAAAATGTATAATCCCTGGTTAAGAGATAATTATTTAAACAATACTGCGAAGAAAATTTATAGAATAATACTACCGGAAGAAGGAAGTATCAACGTAATTAATTAATAACGGTATTCTGATCTACAAATCCGACAAATTAATTACCGTATCTCTTTCAGTATTAATCCACAAAACCAAAGAGGAATTGTCTGCATAAAAGTTCACAATCCAATCGGCAGAGTTAACAACACTCAACGTGTCAATCGATTTCGAGGGCAATAATATCATATCAATTTTAGATGCGGGGAATATTGTTCTGAACCCAATAACATCACTCCTTGGCAATAATTTATTTAATGCTGCCGGACTGTCGTCATAAGTGAGTGACGGATCAATATTCATTGTTGAAAGCTTACCAAAAGCAAAGTCAAGAATATCTTTTGCAGTCGTATCCCTGACAAAAGTTAAGATGCTGTTGAAATTAATTGGCGATCGAATTGGCGATGAATTAAAAACCGGGACATAAAACTCATTAGCCTGCAGTAAATTTGACTGCACAACATATACAAATGCATTTTCAATGCTCGTTAAATTAACCTCGCCATTTGTATCAACATTGTATCCATATATTGATGTAAGTTTTGCATCAGTTGCAAAATCAACTTTCGCTTCATTAATAACTTCCTGAAGTTTTTCCTTTGCGGTAATTTCAGGATCATCCAAATCACCGATAATCTCATCAACATTGCAGGATGAAGCAAACAATTGAATAATTATAAACAGAGTAAAAAATATTTTTTTCATTTTACAATCCGGTTTTTTGTTTTCTAAAAATTATGACTGATATCTCACTAAGATTTTGGTTCCCATTCTTCTCCCTCACATGGAATATAATTTTCCGTCGGATGCTTGTCATACTTCATACACAGCACTGCTGAGGCATTGAAATGTTTGCAGCTCGAGCAGAGTGTTGCATTAATAACATTCTTATTTCTTTCTTCAAACCACCTGTAACCGACAAATGCCGGGTGAATAATAAGAACATAGATTGCGGCAATGCTTATCATCCACCACAATTTTTCATCAATATGAAATCTTAAAATCCACAGACCGGGAATGGTTACTGCAGTTCTGACTATAGTCCAAAAAACAATTTCGCCCAAAATTAATTCCTAAATTAGGTTGTGTATTCTGCCAGCATAATTACTAAAATTCATGCCAATATACCCCTCGTTTTTATGGAAAAAAATGAGGAAATTGGGATTCAGTTCAAAATTTCTGTGAACTTGTAAATTTTACATTAATGTATTATTATTAACCACAGAGAATTTGGAAATTTTTAAGAAAAGCGATGGGCAATAAAAATTGCACTCTTTCAGTAAGTTCTTATAAAAAAAGAAGATAGAGTGAGCGCGGGTGGTATCGAACCACCGACCCTCTGCTTAAAAGGCAGATGCTCTACCACTGAGCTACGCGCCCTTAAAAATAAAGAGCACAAATATAAAGAAGTAAGAAAATTATTCCAAATTAAAGCTTTTTCAATTCAACAATCTGGTGCCGGAGAATATGACAACAAAAAATTCCAAAATTTTAGTTTGCGATGATGACGAAACTTTTTGTTACCTGTTAAAGGAACAATTACTTGAAGAGGGATTTTTAGTAGATACTGTTTACGACGGCAAGTATGCCATCGAAGCGGTGAAGACAGCTAATTACGATGTGCTGCTGCTTGATCTTGATATGAAGGAAGTTTCAGGCGAAGAAGTTTTAAAATTCGTTACCGAATACAATCCATCTCTGCAAATTATTATTCTCTCCGGGCAGGGTGAAATGCGGAAAGCAATCGATTGCATAAAAGCAGGTGCATATGATTTTATAACAAAGCCGTATGATTTTGAACAGCTGCAGATTACAATTAACCGGGCTCTTGAGCATAAAGAACTGCTTGTAAAAACAGAATTGCTGACAAAGGAAATCAGTAAGAAAAGTTCGGATACGATTATAGGAAACAGCCCGCAGCTGGTAAAGATCCTGACCTTAGCAAACAAAGCTGCAATGTCCGATTCTAATATTTTAATAGAGGGTGAAACAGGAACGGGTAAAGAATTATTTGCTGAGTTTATACATAAACATTCTGCACGAAAAGATAAACCTTTCGTTGTGATAAATTGTGCTTCGCTTCCTGATCAGCTCATCGAAAGCGAATTGTTCGGCCATGAAAAGGGAGCTTTCACAGATGCCAAAAATTCAAAGCAGGGATTAGTTGAAATAGCTCACGGCGGAACTTTGTTTTTGGATGAAATCGGTGAGCTTAGTTTAACTCTTCAGCCAAAATTGCTGCGTTTCCTGGAAAACGGAGAGTACAGAAGAATTGGAGGTGTTACAAATTTAACATCCAATGTGAGAGTAATCGGCGCTACTAACAGAAATCTTCTTGAAGAGTCAGAGGTTAAAAATTTCCGGAAGGATCTATTATTCAGATTAAATGTTATCACTCTTACAATTCCACCTTTGAGAGACAGAAAAGAAGATATTCTTCTTCTTGCAAATTATTTTCTCAAAGAAAAATCTCCAATAAGAGCACCTAAAAGTTTATCTCCTGAATCAGAAGGCATTTTGTTGAATTATAATTTTACCGGCAATATCAGAGAGCTCGATCATATTATTGAGAGAGCAATTATTTTTGCTGAAGGAGATTATATTGGTCCGGAAGATTTAAACCTTCCGCGATCATACCAGCCCCAGTCAAAATCATTTTCTGAATTGGATCAAACAGAAGAAATTCTGAGCATGGAAGAGCTTGAAAAATGGCACATTCAAAAAGTGCTGGATAAAAACAGATGGGATCGCACACAAACCGCAAACCAGCTTGGTATAAGCCCTAAAACTCTTTATACAAAAATTAAAAAGTACGAACTAAAACCACTTTAAAATGTCCGGCAACATAATAGCGAACTATGCAGTTGAAGACCTGTTAGGAATTCATAGTATAGCTATAGCAATTGCGGATGAAAAACAAAAAATAGTCTGGTTCAATCAAAAATTTAAAAAGGCTGCTGGAGAAGGCAGACTTAAAGGAGTGTCTGTTTCTGCTCTTTTTAAATTAGAAGAACCTGTTCACACGGAAATTTCCAATTCAACAAATCCTTCTTTCTATTCAATCCCAAATTCCGATAAAAAATTAATTGTTTCCCCTTTGTTTTCTAAAAAAGCAAAAAAAAAATTAACCGGTTACCTGGTTGAACTTGATGAAGAAAAAAATATTGATGCCGATTATAAATCCGATACGGAACAGTTAAAAGAAAATATCTCCTTTCAAAATGTCCTGCAGGAAATACTTATACTTTTAGTAAAAGAAAATTCGCTCGACGTAATAGCTGATGAAATAATTTTAAGATGTGCTGGCGCAAGCAAAAGCGATTTCGGACTGGTTATTTTTCATAATGATAATAATAAATTTGATTTTTATTTCTTTGATCCGGAAAGTAATATTAAAAACCCGGACGAAGTAAAAAAAATATTACGTTCAGATTTTATCTTTATCTCCAAATGGCTTGATTTGAACCGCCGCCCGCTTGTTGCTTTAAATAAAACCACAAACATCGGGTATAATCTTACTCACGCATTGGGCTGTGAATCATTATTAATACTACCGGCATTTTTTGACCAGTCATTACTTGCTTCCATCCTGGTGGGAAAGAAATCGGGCAGGTTCAATGCTCTTGAAACAAGTCAGCTTGAACAGATGGCAACACTGCTGTCATATGCAATCAGCAGCATACGAACCAGAGAATTAAATACTGCTCTTGAAAGCAGACTCTTGCAGGCTCAAAAGCTCGAAACTATCGGGAAGCTATCAAGCGGTATGGCACATGATTTCAGCAATCTTTTGTCCAGCATATTTGGAAGCGTGAACCTTCTTCGCAAAAGAGTTGAGACATCCGAGGGAATTGACAGACTGATTGATAATATTGAGAATTGTTCCATACGTGCAAAAGATCTTACCAAGGGATTATTGTCTTTCGGAAAGCCAACGCCTAAACGAAAAGAACTTGTAAAGCCAAACATATTACTCGGTGAAATATCGAAAGTGATCACTCAAACATTTCCCGGGACAATTAATTTTATAAGCGACATTGATGAAAAACTTTATGACATCCTTGGCAACGGAACTGAAATATACCAGGTGCTTTTGAATCTCTGTGTGAATGCGAAGGAAGCCACGAATGAGAAAGGAATGATTCAGCTTTCTGCAAAAAATATAACCATTGAGAAAAGTAACCAGGTAAATTACCCTCTTCTTCAGGAAGGAAATTATGTTTGCTTCTCAGTGAAGGATGACGGAACGGGCATAAAGGAAGGAGACCTTCAGAAGATATTTGATCCTTACTTTTCCACAAAATCAAAAGACACGGGATCAGGACTGGGGCTTTACGTCACCTATGGAATCATAAAAGCTCACAACGGACATGTAGATGTTTCCAGCAAGGAAAACTCAGGAACAACCTTCGATGTTTACATCCCTTCGTATGAACCGCTCAAAGTTAAAAAAGCACAGGCTGCCAATAAAATTATTTTACTTGCAGACGATGAGCCGATGCTGAGTGAACTTTTATCTGAACTTTTGGAATCAACCGGTTATAATGTAATTAAGGTTTCGTCAGGTGACGAAGCGATTAAACTTTTAACGGAAGAAATAAAAGTGGACCTGGCAATTATTGATTATAATATGCCGGGGAAAACCGGTCTCGATACAATAGCAGAAATAAGAAATCTGAAATTTGAAATGCCTATCATACTTTCTTCAGGAAGCATGAAGGTTGATGACGATTTGAATCTTGATAAGTATAAGATTAACGGCAAGCTGCAAAAGCCTTACGAATTTGAAACGATGCTTTCGACCATTCAAAAATTTATTTAAGTCCCCTCGCTATTCTCAACCTTAATCATTTTTATATCGCGCGTATAGTCTGATAAGACAGGATCTTTTATTGCATTCAACTGATTGAGTACATCGTTAATTTCTTTTATTGCAATGTCGATATAATTAATACGATTCAAAATTGCTTCCTTAGATAGATTCTCCTTTTTAAGTTCCCGCTTCAAAGCAGCAGAAGAAAGACTCAACAGAGTTAACGGCTGTTTGATTTTATGATTAGCTGTTACAACCGTTGCAACAAAAGTATTTTTCTTTTCAGCATCAAGAAGTAATTTATTTGCATCGGACAGCTTAAGCGCCGAATGTACTCTTGCAAGCAATTCAACCCTGTTGAAAGGCTTTTTAATATAATCGAAAGCCCCGGCTTCCAGCCCTTCTTTTGTATCTTCGGCATCAGATTTTGCAGTGACAAGTATTATTGGAATTCCTTGTGTCGCTTCATTGCTTACTAATGTTTTACAAACTTCTATCCCGGTTATATCCGGCATCATAACATCGAGTAAGATTAAATCCGGTAATTCTTTTATTGCTTTTTCTATTCCTGATTTGCCGTCATAAGCAGTGATAACAAGAAAGCCCGAGTGCTCAAGTCTGTCCTGAAGCAAAAAAACATTTTCGGGCAGATCATCAATTACAAGGATCCTTTTCATGCTATTTGGTTTTCAGCTGGGATATTTGCTGTTCAATTTTAAAGGATATGATAGTAGAATTGACTGGTTTGGGGATGTAATCATTAAAACCATGTTTTAAAATTATATCCTTATCATCTTTCATTGCCCTGGCAGTAACTGCAAGAACAGGTATATCAGCTAATCTTTTATCTGCCCTGATCCTGCTGATTGTCTGGAATCCATCCATTACCGGCATCATAATATCAAGCAGAATTAAATCAGGAATAGTGTTCTGCAAAATATTTAAACACTCTGCTCCGTTTTTAGCAAGTATGGTTTTACAATTACATGCCTGAACAATTTCATTAATAGTAAATAAAGTGTCGGGGTCGTCATCAACAATCAAAACCTCTGCAACGTAAGCGCCTTCAGTCGGTTTGGTTTTACCAATTGTCTTTTTCGAAATATTACTTTCATCAACACTTTCACTCTCAGGATAAGTCAATGCTTCATTAATTTCCTGAAGCCTGATTCTATCTCTGACAACTTTTAAGACATCAAGTGCATGACCTTTTGATTTGACAGCAATATCTTCAACTATGTTGCTGAGGGATTTCCTTTCTTCTTCGGTTAAATCCTTGGCAGTGCTTATAAGAATTGGTATGTGCTTGGTTTTAATATTAGATTTTAATTTATATGAAAGAGTAACGCCATCTATCTTAGGCATCATCAAATCAAGAATTATCAAATCGGGCTGGACTTCAGCAATTTTAGAAAATGCAAACTCACTGTCCTTAATAAATTCAATTCTGATCTGTTCATCTTTAAATTCTTTTTTGAATTTTTCAAACTCCAGTTCGTCGTCATCAACAATAACAATTTTTTGAATTCTTTTTTTTGCAAGATTTTCCAACCTCGAAAATGCTGATAACAAACTATCTGCTGAAATCGGTTTAACAAAATATTCAAATGCACCCAAACCATATCCAACATTCTTATCACCAAGAATTGAAATCAGGATTACGGGAATGTCTTTCGTATCAGGATCTTCTTTAAGTTCTTTGAGAATACTCCAGCCGTCTTTGCCCGGCAGCATTACATCCAGAGTAATTGCAAACGGTTGTTTTTCTTTAGCAAGTTTAATTCCTTCATCTCCATCCTCAGCAAAAATAACCTGGTAACCTTTCGACTGAAGATACTGTCCGATTGTGTATCTGACTTCCTCGTCATCATCAATAACAAGTATTGGGTTTGTGCGGTTTTTTATAAGCGTGTCAACATCAATTTTTTGTTTCAGTTCGGAAGAT
>Ga0137461_1000049_pt1 | contig 23283 bp, 19 predicted proteins | sample EasRivERMGT746_2_FD_104650 | JGI IMG/M metagenome (GOLD analysis project Ga0137461, IMG submission 104650) | Soil microbial communities from meander-bound floodplain in the East River, Colorado, USA - East River MetaG ERMGT746_2 | ecosystem: Environmental > Terrestrial > Soil > Floodplain ... | reverse complement strand
GAGAGCGAGTTGTTCGGCCATGAAAAAGGCTCGTTTACCGGTGCCCATGTGCAAAAACGCGGCAAGTTCGAGCTCGCCCATACAGGCACCCTGTTCCTCGACGAAATCGGCGAGCTAGCGCCGCCGCTCCAAGTCAAGCTCCTACGTTTTTTACAGGACCGAAAAATCGAACGAGTGGGCAGCACACAACCGCTGGAAGTTGACGTACGCATCATCGCGGCAACCAACCGGGACTTGAAGCGGGACATGGAAAATCACGTTTTTCGCGAAGATCTTTATTATCGGCTCAAAGTTGTGCCGCTCGATATGCCGCCGCTACGGTCGCGCAAGGAAGACATCATTTTGCTGGCCCAATACTTTTTAAAAAAATACTGCCAGGAACATCGCAAGCAGCCGATCACCCTCTCGCCGGAAGCCGAAGGAGCCCTGCTCATGCATCCGTGGCCGGGCAACGTGCGCGAGCTGGAAAATCTGATCAGCCGCTCGGTGGTTCTGAGCCCGCGCTCGGTTCTCAAGCCCAGCGATTTAGGCTTCGCCCTCGATCAGATCCCGACCGATGTTAATTTGAAATTCGCCAGAAAAGCGATCGAGAAAGATTTCGTACAAAAAGCCCTGCACCGCAACAGCGGCGTGGTCAGCCGCGCGGCGCGCGAATTGGGCATCAGCCGGGTCAACTTGTACGAGCTCATCGAGAAGTACGAAATTCGTGTCAAAGAATTTAAAATCGCCAGAACACCGGGAAGACTACAAGTCAAAAGACGGGAGGTTGTTTAACTTGAACGCGCTAACGACCAAACTGGAAAACCGCCAAGCCACTGCTGCGGTCATCGGACTCGGTTACGTCGGGCTACCGTTGGCCATGGAAATCGCGGCGGCGGGATTTCAGGTGATCGGCATCGATCTGGACCGCAATAAGATTAATACCCTCAAACAGGGCAAGTCCTACATCCTCGACGTTCTCGAAAAAACCATCGCGGAGACGTTGCGCAGCGGCAAGTTCACGCCGACTACGGATTTCAGCGCGCTGGCCAACGCCGACACCGTGAGCATTTGTGTACCCACGCCGCTGAGCAAAAGCCGTGACCCGGACATCTCCTTTATTCTTTCGGCCACCGAAGAAATCCGTAAATATTTGCACGCCGGCCAGTTGATCGTCCTGGAAAGCACCACCTATCCGGGAACCACCGATGAACTCATCGTGCCGGAACTCGAAACCACCGGGCTGAAGGTCGGCATTGATTTCTTCGTCGCCTTCTCGCCGGAACGAATCGATCCCGGCAACGCGTCGTTCAACACGCACAACACGCCGAAAATCGTCGGCGGCATCACCGCCGAATGCACCGAGATCGCCAAATTATTTTACTCGGCATTTATCGAGCGCGTAATTCCCGTGAGCAGCACCAAATGCGCCGAAATGGTCAAGCTGCTGGAAAATACCTTTCGCAGCGTCAACATCGGCATGGTCAACGAGTTGGCCATGATGTGCGATCTGCTCGGCGTCGACGTTTACGAAGTGATCGACGCCGCGGCAACCAAACCGTTCGGTTTCAGCGCCTTCTATCCTGGTCCAGGACTGGGCGGCCATTGCATCCCCATCGATCCGCACTACTTGGCGTGGAAACTCAAAGCCCTCAACTTTCAGGCCCGCTTCATCGGCCTCGCCGCCGAGATCAACGGCATGATGCCGTCGGTGGTCGTCACCATGGTGGCCGACGGTCTGAACCGCACCTCGAAAAGCATTCGCGGTTCGAAGATCATGATCCTCGGCGTCGCCTATAAGAAAGACGTGAGCGACTGCCGGGAATCCCCTGCTCTCGACGTCATGCGCTTGCTCAGCGACAAGGGCGCCGCGCTTTCCTACAACGATCCGATGGTGCCGACCTTGCGGCTTGGCGGCAGCGTGCTCAACTCGGTGGAGCCGTCGCCCGCAGAGATCGCCAAGCACGACTGCGTGATCATTCTCACCGACCACAGCGTTTACGACGTGGAAAAGATCGTCAATGCGGCAAAACTGGTGATCGACACGAGAAACTCGACCAAGCACTTGCACGCCTACAAAGATCGCATCATCAAATTAGGCGCCGGCAATAATGTGCCATCGAGACCGCCGCATGACGAAGAGCATGAGATCTTGCCGGGGCGCGCCGCCGCGCGTCAAGCTGGAGCCGTGTAAATGATTTGACCGACTGGAACAGCGCAGTGAGAGAGGCCGGTTATCGCTCTATATATTGAAGCGATCACCGGCCTCATTTTTTTATGGAAGGGATTAGGAAAGAACGCTACTGCGCATCCTAGCCCGGATTATTCACGCTACGAAGTAACCTGAAGACACTGTGTTGATCGAGGTGTGACCCTGGAGGAGCGAAGGCACCGGCGCGAATGTTTAATTTTGTGCTCGGCGCGCGGCACGATGTTTGACCTTTTCGCTGCTGATTTCATAAGCAACTCGCCCCGCTGGCATTTTCAAGGCACAACTGCTTTGCCTTCGTTCCGGAAGGGTTGCACCTCGATCGCAGCTTTACCGCGAATAATCCGGGCTGCGTCATTTGCCGTGACAGCGTTTATACTTCTTGCCGCTGCCGCACGGGCACAAATCGTTTCGCCCCACCTTATCGCCATCGCGCTTTTGTGGCGCCGCGGCCCGCGCCGCGATCGGATCGTTGCCGTGGCTGAGCACCATTTTTTGCGGCCGGGGCTGCTCCACTTGGATTTCCTGGGCGGCGCTTTCCCGGGCGATTTCCACGGTGAACAACTTTTGCACGACATCTTCTTGGACCCGCTGATTCATCTCCTCGAACATGTCATAACCCTCTTTTTGATACTCTTGCAGAGGGTTTTTCTGGCCATAGCCGCGCAGTCCGATGCCCTCTTTTAAATGATCCATGTTGAGCAAGTGATCTTTCCACAGGGTGTCGATGGTTTGCAGCAAAATTATTTTTTCCAGTTGGCGCAACATCGGCGCGCCGAAGCGCCGCTCCTTGTCCTCGTAGATTTGCACCACCCGCTCAAGCGCCAGGTCGGACAGCCCCTCGGGTCTTAGCCCGTCAATTTCATCGCTCTTGAAATCCAAGCGCAGGTTAAACTGGTGATGGAAGCCTTCGCCCAATCCCGCCAGATCCCAATCGCTCGGGTGGCTTTCCTTGTCGGCGTAACGGGCGACAATCTCTTCGGCGAGCTGCGCCGCCATATCGAGCACTTCTTCCTTCAAGGCTTCGCCCTTGAGAAATTCGCGCCGCTTGCCGTAGATTACTTCGCGTTGCTTGTTGAGCACGTCGTCATATTCGAGCAAATGTTTGCGAATGTCGAAGTTGTGGCCTTCGACTTTTTTCTGGGCGTTTTCGATCGCCCGGGTAACTAATCCATGCTCGATCGGCTCGCCGTCTTCCATGCCGAGCCGCGACATGATGCCTTGGATGCGGTCGGCGCCGAAGATGCGCATCAAGTCGTCTTCCAGAGAAAGGTAAAAACGCGACGAGCCGGGATCGCCTTGCCGGCCGGCGCGGCCGCGCAACTGGTTGTCGATGCGCCGGCTTTCGTGCCGCTCGGTGCCGAGAATATGCAAACCGCCGGCGGCCACCACCTGCTCTTTCTCCTCGGCGCAGACGCGATTGTAGTTCGCCAATATTTCGTCGAAGCGCTGGCGATACTCCTCCGGCGCCTTGTCCAACTGCTCGCGGATCTCTTCGACCATGCGCAAATATTCTTGCCGCTTGGTTTCGTAATTTTGCTGTGCCTGGGCAATCGCCTGTTCGTAGGGCGCGCGCACTTCCTCGCAGCGCTCCTCCGCTTCGTTAAAGGCCGCGTGCGCTGCGCCATATTCGCGCACCGTTGCCGCATGTTCGCCATTGGCAAGAACCGTGAGCGCGCTGGCAAACTCGAAATCGTTCAAGCGCTGTTCATAGGAACGGCGCTTTTCGTCAAGGGCTTCCATCAACCCATCACGCTCGTTGCGCTTCTCTTGCCAGAGATCCAGAGTCGCGCTGAAATCGTCTTTCGCCTCGGCGAATTCCGCGCCGATCTCGACGCCATTGCCGTTTTGGGAATCGAAGAGCGCCGTTTCAAAAACTTCTTTGGCGCGCAGATAACCGTCGGGAAGCGGCCGCAGGTTGTGCAAGGCTTCGATCAGCTCGGTGGCGGAAATATCTTCGTAACGTTCCCGCGCTTCGCGAAACGGCGAGACGGCGCGAATGTCCCGTTGCAGCTCGGTGGTGCGTTTGAGCGCTTCGCCGCGCTGCTGATCGAACACTTCGCCGTCTTTAAGCCGTTTTTTCTCGGCGCACTGCACTTCTTCGTCGTACTTCTCGCGCAACTCCCGCAGCGCGTCTTCGTAGCGCGCCGCGCCCTGGATTGGCAATTTGGAGGCGCGATGGATCCACTCGTTTTCCATGTCCGAGCGAGCGAGAAACTCCGGATTGCCGCCGAGTAAAATATCGGTGCCGCGGCCCGCCATGTTGGTCGCGATGGTCACGGTGTTGAGCCGGCCCGCTTGGGCGATGATGCTCGCCTCGGCTTCGTGATTGACGGCGTTCAAAACGTTATGCTTCACGCCCTTCTGCTTGAGCATGCGCGAGAGTTTTTCCGACTTGGCCACCGACGTGGTGCCGACTAGAATCGGCTGGCCCTTCTTGCTGCGCTCTTCTATCTCCTGTACCACCGCGGTGTATTTTTCGTTGTCGGTGCGGTAGACGACATCAGCGTTATCGTCGCGCACCATTTCACGGTGGGTCGGGATCACGGTGACGTCGAGTTTGTAGATTTTTTTAAACTCCGGCGCTTCGGTATCGGCGGTGCCGGTCATGCCCGCCAATTTCTTGTACATGCGAAAATAGTTTTGAATCGTGATCGTCGCCAGCGTCTGGTTCTCCTCGCGGATATGCACGCGCTCCTTGGCTTCCACCGCTTGATGCAAACCATCCGACCAACGCCGCCCCGGCATCAACCGGCCGGTGAACTCGTCGACGATAATCACCTCGCCTTCCTTCACCACGTAGTCGACGTCGCGCTTGAAGATGGCATGCGCCTTGAGCGCCTGCTGGACGTGATGCAGCGTGTCGATCTGGCGCGGATCGTAAAGGTTGTGCACGCCGAGCAAACGCTCCACTTTGGCGACGCCGCCCTCGGTGAGCGTCACCGAGCGGCTTTTCTCGTCGACGGTGTAGTCGCCCTTGGCATCGATGGCGGCACGGTCTTCCTGCGAAGGATCGCCCTGAATCACGGCACCGCGCTGAAGCTTCGGAATGATCCGGTCGATGTTGTAATACTTATCGGTGGATTCCTCGGCCGGGCCGGAAATAATCAGCGGCGTGCGCGCTTCGTCGATGAGGATGTTGTCTACTTCGTCGACCACCGCGTAATTGAGCTCGCGCTGGACGTAATCTTCCAACGTGTACTTCATGTTGTCGCGCAGGTAGTCGAAGCCAAACTCGTTGTTGGTGCCGTAGGTGATATCGGCGAGATAGGCTTCCTGGCGCGTGATCGGACGGAGATTTAAAAAGCGGTAATCCTTGGTCAGATAGGCCGGATCGAAGAGAAAACTGGTCTCATGGACGATGGACGCCGTGCGTAGTCCCAGTTTGTGAAAAATCGGCCCCATCCATTGCACGTCGCGCCGGGCGAGATAATCGTTGACGGTGATCAGATGCACGCCGCGCCCGGTCAGCGCATTGAGATAGAGCGCCAAAGTGGCGACCAGGGTTTTGCCCTCGCCGGTTTTCATCTCGGCGATCTTGCCTTCATGGAGCACCGCGCCGCCGATCATCTGCACGTCGAAATGGCGCAGCCCAATGGTCCGGCGCGAAGCCTCGCGCACCGCCGCGAACGCTTCCGCCAACAGTTCCTCTAAAACTTGCGCCTCAGCCTCGCGCAGTTGCTTGTCTAAAGCTTCGCTCTGAGTTTTTTGCTCTTCGCGTTGTTCGGCGTCCGCGTTGGCAACTTCGCGAATCGCCTCTTCGAACTCGCTACGTAAAGTTGCCGTCGCTTCGGCGATCCGTTTTTTGAACTGTTCGGTCTTGGCGCGCAGTTGGTCGTCGGTCAGACTCTTAAGCTCGTCTTCGAATTTGTTAATTTCCTCGACGTACGGACGAATGCGTTTGATCTCGCGCTCGTTCTTAGTGCCAATGATTCCTTTTATAAAATTCCACATGCTATTTATGAATTTCCACATCCCGTGAATTGTCTCCCTGGTTTAGTGGAGCTGGAAGAGATATCCGACGTCGTTTAGATATCGATAAAATACACGATTTTGCCGGCGACTTAAAGCCGCGTGGAGGGCTGAAGCGATGCCGATTCACCGCTCGATGCGCACCGCCGACTCGACTTTCTCACCTAAAAAACGCTGGCCGACTTTGATGAAACGGTCCGGCGCGTCGGTGACGAAAAAGCTATGCGTCCCTTTCCCCGCCTTTCGTCCAAGCGCGCCCTTCTTGAGTGCCAACTCGACTTCTTTGGCGGTCTCCTCGGCGGAGTCGACCAAGCGAACCGCGCTGCCCATGAATTTGCGAATCGCCTTCTTGAGCAAAGGATAGTGCGTGCAGCCGAGAATCAAAGTGTCGATGCCGCTCTGCTTCAAACTGCCGAGATAGGCTTTCACGGTCATCTCCACCACCGCGTTGTCCGTCCAGCCCTCTTCGACCAGTGGGACAAATAATGGACAGGCCCGGCTGTAAACCTCGATCTTCGCATCCGCTTCTTTGAGTGCTCGTGTGTAAGCGCCGCTTTGAATCGTCGCCTCGGTGCCGATAACGCCGATTTTTTTATTCTTCGTGCTCTTGATCGCCCGCCTGACGCCGGGCTCGATGACGCCGACGACCGGTATGGCAAAATTTTCTTTTAATCGACCGAGCGCGATCGCCGTCGACGTGTTGCAAGCGACGACCACGATCTTCACGCCCTTGTCGACGAGAAACTGGCTATTCTCGAAGGAATAACGCAGCACGGTTTCCACCGACTTGGTGCCGTACGGCGCCCGCGCGGTGTCGCCTAGGTAGACGGTATTTTCCTTGGGCAGGGTTTCGATGATCTGATGCAGCACCGTCAAGCCGCCGATGCCGGAGTCGAACACGCCGATGGCGCTGTCGCGGTTCATGTTTGTCAAGTCGGGTTTCAATGTTGCCGGTCTCGAGTTCAGAGTTGCGGGTCCCGGGTTTAACTCGGAATTCGAGACCCGAGACTCGAAACAGCAAGCTGGTTGCCGAGTTCTTTTTCGCACGCGGGCGCGAAGCCGAAGACCTGTTGCCAAACTTCTTTGGACTCCATGCACAGATAAATTTTTACCGTCGGCGCGGCGCGGCGTATCCAGCCGACCATCTTGCGGTACATCTCGACGCGCAGCGGTTGGAAATAACGCAGCTTGCCGTCGGGACAAATCACTTGCTCGCCGGTCAACAGTTGCGTGCGCGGAAATCTTTCGCGCATGGCGCGCTTCAAGCCCGGCGTATTGCGCAACACTCCCAAGCTCAACCACGACAGCTTGCGCCAATCGATGGTGGCAAACAGCTCTTCGAGCATAGTTTCGTAATCCGTTTCCCAGCCGGGATATTCGATCATCGGATCGAAGTGAAAAGCCAAGCGATAGCCCGCTTCCTGGCAGCGGTGCGCGGCGTTGAGCCGCTCGGAGAATGACGCCGTATCCGCTTCGTCCAAATCGATCACCGTTTGCGGATTCATCGACCAGGCGACCACCACGCGGCCTTTGGGATCGAGATCGAGCAAGCTATCGACGCAGTCGCTCTTGGTTTTAAGTTCGATCAAGACATTCGGCTGCTGGGCGAAATACGGGATCAGCTCGCCGACCATGCCGGTGTACGGCTCCAGCGCCAAGCTGTCGGTGATCTCGCCGGTGCCGATGCGAAAGAACATGCCGCGGTGTTTTTTTAATACTTGATCCGCTTCGTCGATCAGATCGCCGACGTTGCTGAAAACTTTGAGCTGCGAATTATCGGCCAAGTATTCTTGTAAATAGCAGTAGCTGCAATCCATCGGACAGTTGCTGGCGAAGTTGATGACGAAATAGTTGCAACACACCTGGCCGTCGCTGCCCGGACATTTTTTGAAGAACTCGCCTTTGTGTTCGGCCAAGAAAATCTTTCGCTTAGCCGCGCCGAAGCGATCCCGCGCCGCAGCATCGCTCGAACCGACCGACGCGATCTGATCAACGATGGTAAACGGCACGTGCGCCAGCGTTTGGCGCAGATTGCGGTAGATCGGACTCGACATCGAGCTGCGCTCGACAATGACTTCTTGCGGTTGAAACAGTTTCATAATCGCTTCTAAGCTTGAAGTTACTTTTTCAATTGGCCCGCCAACAAATCGAAAATTTCCGCCGGCAGTTTTTTTTCGGCGGCTTGGTGCAACTTCTCCGCCAAACGTTTCAGCTCATCATAGTTCGCCGCGGCAAACTCGACACGAAGATTGCCGCCCTCTAAACCCGGCGCTACGCTCAGGCGAATCTCCGGATGAAGTTTCAATTCTTGAATCTTGACGCGAATCGCGTCCTCGGTCTCCGCCAACCGGGGATAGCGCAAGCGCCGGATATGCTCCTTGATCCTCTTGAGTTTGTCGGCGCGGCCAAGCCGCGGATCGGTGGCGATGTTATCGACCGCCTTTGTGCTCAAGACCGCTTGGATGCTCACGCTATCGCGCAAAGCCACCTCTTCAAGCCAATCCATCAAATCGCGCAGATGATTCTCGCTGATCTTGAGGGGTAAAGCGAGCCGTTCTAGCGCGCCGCCGTCGGCGGCGTCCCAACTAAGCCAGCGTTCGAGGGTCTGCGGGTGAAAGTCCTTGCCCGCCGCGTACGCGCGAATTTCCGTTTCCGCCATCTTGGTTCTGCATGCACTCTGTAAAAATCGTTTCATAGCTCTCAGCCTCAGCCAACTTGCCGCGCTTGCGCGCGCCGTCGGCGAGCACCGCCACTTTGCGCCGCAAGACTTCGAGCGCGGCCATGCGCCGTGCGCTGCCGAGTAGCCCCGCGCGCAAAAGTTTTCGCAGCGCCAGCACTCGGTAGCGATCCATGCCCCACAGAGAACGCGACAATTGATCGGCGTGGCCGCCGCGCTTCACCACCAATGGCTCGTCGATCAACGGCACGCAATGATCGACCGCAATGCGCAGCCAGAGGTCGTAATCTTCGCACACCGGAAGAGTTTCGTCGAAGCCACCGGCTTGCTCAAACAGCTCGCGCGTCAGCATCACCGCCGACGGACTCACCAGGCAAAGTTCCAAGCTCGGAATGAAAATATCCCCGGACGGTTTGCGATGTTTGGCCTTGGGATTGACCCTGACGCCATTACGAATCCAGATTTCTTCAGTCTGGCAGATTTGCACGCTTGGATTGCGTTTCATGAAAGCGGTCTGAGTTGCCAGCTTGCGCGGCAGCCACAGATCGTCCGAATCGAGAAACGCCAAATAACTTCCCCGCGCGTGACGAACCGCTAAATTGCGCGCCGCCGAGACGCCGCCATTGGGCTGAGTCAATAAGCGTAGCCGCGAACCGAATCTGCTTAATTCCGCGATCGTACCATCGGTCGAACCGTCATCGACGACGATCAGCTCAAAATCGGAAAAGGTCTGCGCCAAAACTGATTCGATCGCGTCGGCGACCAGCGGCCAGCGATTGAATGTCGGAATGATGACGCTTACGGATGGTGACACGGAACGACTCAAACGATGTGAATTGAATTCACTTTGTACAACCGACGGATATAAACTGAGTATTAAAAGTTTGCCGGCTTGAAGCCGGACGCAAAATTTCTCCTTCCGTCATTCCCGCAAACGCGGGAATCCAGGTTTTTCGCAGACCGCCTGGATGCCCGCCTGTGCGGGCATGACGATTTTCGGTGCGCTAAACAAACGTTTCCACTTTCTTGAAAAACTGCTCGGCCATCATTTTGGCCACACCATTCAACATGCGCTGGCCAACGCTGGCGATGAGGCCGCCGATTTTCGGCTCGGTGCTGTATTTGAGCAGGGTTTGGCCGTTGCTCTCTTCGAGATCGATGGCCACGTCGCCCTGCATGAAGCCCGGCCCGCCGGACCCTTCGCCGCTCAAGACATAATGCGCCGGCGCCTGCTTGTCCTTGATCGCGACTTTACCTTTATAAGTTCCTTTTACGGAAGCGACCCCGACCTTCATCACGGTTTCATACTTGTCCGGCGCCACCTCGTTCATGCTTTCGCAGCCCGGCATGCATTGCGCCATGATCTTCGGATCGAGCAAAACCTGCCAAACCCGCTCGCGGGTTGCGTTAAACGTGTAACTACCTTCGATCTTCAAGAAATCTCGCCTCCCGTTTCATCGGCTCGGAATTGGCGAAAACCATAACGTTCATCAGTCAAAAAAACAACTAGCCGAAACTCGCGGTCAATATCGCGCCGCGCCGCGGTAAATTTCGGTCGGTGATTGAATCCCCACTCGCCCGTGGTTACACTTATAGAAGCAAATGCTTTATTCGACTCGCCTACTGGTGCTGCTCGCGGCTCTCGCCGGGTTCTGCCAATCCCTGTTCGCACAGAGCGACAACCCGCGCGAACTATTCGCCAAAGGCTATCAACTCTACTCAAGCGGTAAACCAGCCCAGGCCAAAGAACTGTTGCAAAAGACCAGCGACGGGACCTATCGCCTCGCCGACTACAGCCTCTACTACTTGGCGCGCATCGGCTTTGACGAAAACAATTGGGAGCAATCGCGGCAATACCTAGCCCAACTGCGCCGCCGTTTTCCGCAGAGCGTCTGGCTCCACGCGGCGACGCTACTGCGGGCGAAGCTCGACATCGCCGAAAAAAATTTCGCTCCAGCCGCGGACACGCTGCGCCAACTGCGCGCCGAGAAGTCGGCGCCGCGGGAGATCGCCGATGAAGCGCATTTTCTCCAGGGGCAAATTCACGAAGCGCAGGAAAATTTTGACCGGGCCTTCACGCTCTACCGGGAATTGCGAAATGGCTCGCCCGGCTCGCGCTGGGCCGCAGCGGCGCGCAAAGAGCAAACGCGTCTGCGTAATAAATTTCCCGCACAGTACGCCCTCAACACCATCGAAGCCCAGGCGGATGAAGCGGATCGTTTAGCGCGCGAACGGCAAACTCGTGACGCCGAAGAGTTTTATAAAAAAATTCTCGCCGGCGTGACCGAACCGTCTGAGCGATTGCGCTTTTTGGTAAAGCTGGCAGCGCTTTATCTTTCCACGGGCGGCAGAACCGAAGCGATCCCCACGCTGGAGCAAATCGCCCGGGATTATCCCGACAGCGCCGAAGCGCCCAAAGCCCTCTATCAGATCGGGCAAATTTATTGGAACCGCCACGAAAACGCGCGCGCCTACGAGTATTTCAAAAACGTCCTGGAAAAATATCCGGCCAGCTCGTACATTGACCGGGCGCAATACGCCAGCGCCGATATCCATGAATACTTCGGCCGCAAGGAAGAAGCGATCGAGCTTTACGGCAACGTGCAAAAGCAGTTTGCCAAAAGCCAGGTGCGCGACGACGCCGCATGGCGGCTCGCCTGGCTCTACTATCGCAGCGGCGAACTGCCAATGGCGCAAGCGGCGTTTCGCGCCCTAGCCGCGCAATCGAAAAACGGCCCCTTCGCCACCGCGTCGATCTACTGGCAAGCGCGCATCGCCGAGAAGTTGAGCGATGTAGAATCGGCCAAGCAGTTGCTGCGCAAGATCGTCAACGGCGGCGCGGAGTCTTACTATCAAGCGCTCGCGCTGCGCGGTTTGGAACGGCTGGGAGCACCGGTGGAAGAAAGCAAACTCGTGCGGCCGGCCAGCAACAATGAACCCGATCCGAGCCTCGATCCGGACGTCTTGTTTCACCTAAGCCGCTCGCGCGAGCTTAACGCCCTGTCGCTGAATAGCTTGGCGGTGGTTGAATTGGATGAAATCGGCCGCCGGGCCAACGGCAAGAATCGCCTGCAGCCGCTGCTGATGCGCGAATATTTTCTCAACCAATCCTACGGCCGCAGTCTCGCGTTGGCGAGCCAGTTACCGGTTTCCCAAGCCGAACGCAATTACTATCGTTACCCGCTCGCCTATTGGGATTCGGTACAAGAGAAAACCCAAGAGCGCGGCATCGATCCCTATTTGGTATTGGCATTGATCCGCCAGGAGAGTTTGTTCGACGCCCGCGCCCGCTCCCCCGCCGCGGCGCTCGGCTTGATGCAACTCATTCCGCCCACCGCAGCGCGCGTCGCCAAGCAAATCGGCTTGCCGGCGCCGAGCCAGGAAAAACTTTTCGAGCCGGAACTGAATCTCACTCTGGGCACGCAGTATTTGAAAGATCTGCTGGAACGCTATTCGAACAACTGGTTCAAGGCGATCGCCGCTTACAACGCCGGCGAAGCCGCCGTCGATCGCTGGGAAAAAGAAATCGTCACCGACGACATCGAAGAGTTCGTCGAACGGATTCCTTACGTCGAAACCCGCGGCTACGTGAAACTCGTGCTGCGCAATCATCGTATTTACAAACAGCTGTACGAACCGACAAAATGAGCAAGAGCGATTCACCCGTTATCGGCATCACCGCCGACTTCGCTGAAGGCGACACCCAAGCGAAGCGCGAGCCGGCGCTATTTCTCGCCCAACGCTACTACCGCGCCGTCGAGCAGGCCGGCGCCCTGCCGTTCATCCTGCCGCCGCTCAGTTCAGCCGCGGCGATCCGCCAAACGCTGCGGCGGCTCGACGGCCTAATCATCAGCGGCGGCGGCTTCGACATCCATCCGAGCTACTACGGCGAAAAACCGCTCAAGCAGCTCGGCGTCGTGAAGACGCAGCGCACGGAATTTGAATTGGCAATAACCGCCGCGGCGCTCAAACAAGACTTGCCGCTGCTCGGCATCTGCGGCGGCGAACAAGCGTTGAACGTCGTGTTAGGCGGATCTTTGTACCAGGACATTGAAACGCAAGTGCCAAGCGCGGCCGAACATGAACAAAGCGAGAAGAAAACTTATGGCGGCCACGCCGTGGAGATTGCCAACGGCACGCGGCTGCGCGCCATCGTCCAGCGCCAACGGATTGAAGTGAACACCACCCATCACCAAGCGGTCAAACAACTCGGCAAAGGCTTGATCGTCGACGCCATCGCAGACGACGGCGTCATCGAAGGGATCGAGAGCACGCGCCATCGTTTCGTCATCGGCGTGCAATGGCATCCCGAAGTTTTGACGCCACGGCGCATCGATCAACGGCGCCTCTTCGCCGCCTTCGTCTCGGCTGCCAAGCGAACGATTTGATTCACCACGAAGGGGTATCGTAGGGGCGAAAGATTTTTCGCCCCTACGTCAATTAACGGATCCCTTCGTGGTGAAAACAATTTTCCACCCAAGCGCTTATGGTTGAAATCTTCCGCCCACTGGGGCAAACAGGAAGGCAATCTGGATCAGGAGGACTTTAATCATGGCTAACAAGACCGGCGGCGATGTATTCGACCGTCAGCAAGCCGAAGGCTTTCTTTACCCCGCCAAGGGCCTGCCGGGCGGCGGGCAGTTGGAAGTGCGCATGGAAGTGTCGGCGGATCATCCCGATCCCGACGTCCGCGGCATGGCGCGCCGGGTGAAATTTTTCAATCTCGAAAGCTGGCACAAAGAGTGGACCGAAGTGGCGGCGAAGAACCAAGAGCTGGCGGCCGGCTTCGAAAAGGAAAACCGCAAACAAACCGCCCACGAGTTTTACTTGCGTGCCGCCGACTTCTATCGGCGCGCCGTGGTTTACATGCCGGAGAGCGATGCGCGCATGCTGCCGACCTACAAGAAGCTCGAAGAGAATTTCGCTAAAGCTTGGAGTCAAGTCACGGCACCGTTCGAACAGGTGGAAATTCCGTATGAAGGCCACAAGCTGCCCGCACTGTTCTGGCCGGGACGCGGCAAGCCTGGAACAAAATTGCCGGTGATCTACAACTACGGCGGCGCCGACGGCATTTTGCTGCGCGGTGAAGACGGCGGCGCCGGACAATATGTGCGGCGCGGCATGCATTTCATCGACGTCGACGGCCCCGGCCACGGCGGTACGCTGCGCCATCATAAACTCTACGCGCCGCCGGATTCCGATCGCGTCGCCAAAGCGGTCATCGATTATCTAGTCACCCGCGCCGATGTCGATGCCAATCGCATCGGCCTGCATGGATCGAGCATGGGCGGCTACTCCGGCCCGCGCTCGGCCACGGTGGAAAAAAGAATCAAAGCCGTCGCGGTCTGGAGCGGCGCGTATAATCTCGTCGAAGACATCTTCGACTACTATCCGCCGATCCAAGACCGCTTGCGCTGGCTCATGGGCGCGAAAGATTTGAAACAAGCGAGAGAACAGATCAAGGAATTTTCACTGATTGGCAAAGCCAACAAAATCGAATGTCCCCTCTTGGTAGGCTACAGCATCGACGACCGCGTCATGGACCCGCGCGGCGCGCTCAATCTTTATGAGAACTCCGTCAACTCTCCAGACCGCTCCATGCTCGACGGCGTGGGCCACGGGCAAAAGAAATTTGACCGGCGCACTTACATCGCCGACTGGTTCATGAAACAGCTACAGGCGGGATGAGAATAGGCAGCAGCCATTAGGCAACAGGCAATAGTCCGAGGTATTTATGGCCATCGCACAATCGCTCGATCATTTTGTCGTGCCCGTTGATGACATCGTCGTCGCCGAAGATTTTTACATGCGCGTTTTTGGCGGCATCCTCGGCAAGCGTAATGGGCTCAACGTGCGTCAGCGCAAGCGCGGCGCGGTGCCCCATACTTTTATTCAAATCGGCGGCAAGCGCATGGGTGTCTACCTGCAGAGCGACGAACGGCCCGCGCCGACCAGCGCGCGCGGCTTGCCGACCTATTCTTTCACCGCGCGGGAGGACGGAATCGCAGCGGTGACAAAAGAGCTGAGCCAGCTTGGCGTCAAATTCGATGGCCCGGTGCGAAACGCACACCCGTTCGCAGATCAGTCGCTCTTCTTTACGGACCCAGCGGGCAATCACTATTCAGTGTACACTCCAAAATATCCCTTGCCGGAGTCTCCCACCGCCATTGGCCGCATCACCGGCGTCGGCTACATCGAGCTCGAAGCGCCCAACGTGGACGCTTCAGTTAAATTTTTTCAAGACGTGCTCGGCTTCGAAGTGCAGAGCCGCAGTGAGAAACCCAAACAAGCGACACTGAAAATGGCCAGCGGCCAGACGTTGATACTGACCGAAGCGCCCTTCGCACCGAAAGGTTTGGTGATGAGCCGCAAAGTGCCGGGGCCGCATATCGCATTCTACGTTCCCACGGCGAACTGGTCGGCCGCCATCAAACTTTTGCAAAGGTTGGGCATCGAAAACGGCGACCGCGGCGCGGCCAAGGAACCCAGCGCTGACCGAGGCGGCACCTACATGGACGATCCGGCTGGCTACGTGATTCAATACATCACCGACGGCATGGAGTAATTCGAAGCGAATGAACGATCAACAAAAACGCGCGCGGCTGCGCGAAATCCTCGCCGATCTGACCGGCGCCGTCGCGCCGGGCGTTACCGATGCGCTGTTTGCGCGTCTGGTCCAAGACTGCGGCTATGCGGCCGCGCACCTTTCCGGCAACACCATCCACAAAAACTTTTGCTTGCCGGACCGCAATCTACTGACGACGACGCAAGTCGCCCAACGCATCGGGCAAATCTCCGAGGCCACCGATATTCCGTTGATCGTCGATGGCGGGTCGATTTGCGCCGAAACCATCGCGCTGACCAGAGCGGTGAAATTGTATGAACGCGCCGGCGCGGCGGCGATCCGCTTCGAAGACGCGCTGGTGAATGAATATGGCGCCGCTCCCGAAGATCTCGCCATCGCGCCGACAGCCGTGGTCGTCGAGCGGATCAAAGCCGCCGTCGATGCTCGGCGCGATCCTGCGCTGGTGCTCATCGCCCGCTGCGATTCGCGTCCGAAGGAGTCGCTGAACCAAGTGCGCGATCGCCTTGCGGCATACGCCGAGGCCGGCGCCGATGCCGTCGGCGTGCAACTCACCGACGTCGAAGACTTTCGCCAAATCGGCGCTGGCGCGCCGGCGCCGTTAGTGGCGCTGTGGCCAAAGGCGCAGATGAGCGCATTGGAATTTTTCCGATTAGGATTTCGTATCGCGCTCATCCCATCGAGCCTGCCGCTCGCCGCCATCACCGGCGCAAGGGAAATGCTGCTCGAATTAAAAGATAACGGAAGCGACACCGCGTACTTCGCTCGACAAAAAGAATTCCGCGCCAGCGAAACGTGGTACAAGAAGCTGGGCACCGCCCGGAAATAAAACTAACTGAGAGAGATAATGCTAAAAGAACTCGCCCTAGCCAACGCCTACCGCGTCACGCCCACCGGACTCTATCTGATCTCGACCGCGTACCAGGGCAAGCGCAACGTGCAGTTCGCCTTTCGCGCCATCGGCATCAGCGACGACCCGCCGCTGCTGGTGATCGGCATTCAGGACAAAAACTTCAGCCGCGAAGTGATTCAAAAAAGCGGCGAGTTCGTCGTCAACGTCTGTTCGCAAAATCAGCTTCACGCCATCGACAAAAGCCGCGATATGTCGGGACGCAACGTCGAAGATAAATTCATCGCTCTCGGCCTGGAAACTTTGCCGGCAAAGATTGTGCAAGCACCGCTGGTCGCCGGCTGCCACGCCAACGTCGAATGCAAGTTGGTCAACGCCATGGAGATCGAAGGTTTGTATTTATTCGTCGGCCAGGCGCTGGTATCCTACATTGACGATCAAGTTCAGCCGGTGGCCCGCCTGGCCGGAAAAACATTTCGCCTCGATGGCCCGATTTGATCAAAGCGTTCGGAGAGGAGGACTGCCATGCTAGTTCGCTTGCTGAGTTCCGTGCGGTTATCCGCGCTAACAATTTTATTCAGCTTGGCTGCGTCCAGTCTTCAAGCCGCCACGCCTGAAGAAACTCTCGCCAAAATCAATCAACTCCCACCGGCGGAACGCCAAGCGGCGTTGGTGCGCGAGGCCAAGAACGAACGTACCGTCGTCTGGTACGCGCCGATGAATCGTGAAAACCTACGCGAGTTCACCAGCGTGTTTGAAGCCGAATATCCTTTTCTCAAAGTCGAAATCTTGACCGGCGGCCCGCAGAGCTTGCTCAACCGCATCATGACCGAGCAGCGCGCCGCCAAGTACAACTACGACACCATGAACGTACGCAGCTCGGCGCTCTACACCTTGAAGAAAGCCAATGCCATCATGCGCTTCGAATCGCCCAACCGCCGCGCGTTGCGTGCCGGCTTCACCGACAAGGAAGGATATTTGAACGGCATGTGGGCGTCGCTCTTGGTTTACCTTTACAACGCCAAGCAAGTTACCCGCGCCCAGGCGCCCAAGTCCATCGACGATCTCTTGCAGCCACGCTGGAAAGGCAAGCTCGGCATGGACAAAGACGCCGACGACTGGCTCGCCGCGATCATGGACTACTACGGCGACGAACGTGGCAAACAGATCGCCCGCAGCCTCGGCGCGCAGCAGTTGAACATCCGCAAAGGCCGAACGCTGGTCTCCCAACTTGTCGCCGCCGGCGAATTCCCTGTGCAGATCGACGCGCACCATCACGAAGCGGTATCATTGAAAAAGGCCGGCGCGCCGATCGATTATCTTTTTCCCGAACCGTTCGTGCCGGTCAAAGCGGTTTCAGCGTTCGTGTTAGCGTCACGTCCGCCCCACCCGCACGCGGCAGCATTGCTCGTTGATTTCATGCTGTCGAAAAAAGGCCAAGAGATCGCCTACCGCCAAACCCGCTGGCCCGCGCACAAAGACCTCGCCACTGGCGGCGCCGACGAAGTCGGCAACCGAAAAACCGTCGTTCCCGACTCAGATAAATGGGGCGCAAGATTTGAAGAGTTGGTGCAACTGACGGGGCTGCTGGAGCGGTAACCCGAAGCCTGGATGCAACGAAGCGGAATCCAGGATTCTTCAATCACCCCGGATCTCGCATGCGCCCCATCCGGGCGACACCACTCAGAGATCAGACTGCACACGTCGTCGAATTGCGCTTTCCACAATCCGTAATATACTGGTTATCACGATGAATCGTTAGGCAGTCTGAATCGAGCTAGCGAACACGACAACGTGTAATAGGCGAAGAACTTGGCGCAAGTAGGAGACCCCAAATGGAAATCCATGAATTAGTAATCGAAATGAAACTGCTTGAACGCCGCCTAACTCTGTACGAAGAGAAATATGGCGTTCTGAGCGAAGACTTTTACGCCGCGCTCACCTCAGGCAAGTTAGCCGACTATGATGCGTACGACGAAACCCGCGCCGACTTCAGCCGTTGGAAAGGGATTTACCAAACACTGCAACGGCGCAAAGACGCCTACCGCAAGCGACTCGAAGGTCAAGAACTGGCGAAGCTTCTTCGCTTTCAACCTGCTTACTAATGGCGACAAATCCGCTCACGTCGCTGAGCGTCTATAGCCAATTCATCGCCGAACTTTTCGACCAGCCAAGCGTCAAGAGTTCGACCGTTATCGTCTGGTCGGATAGCCCTTATACCGGGATTGCCGAGGGCGAAGCGGTTTTCATCAACGGACTTCGTCTTCGCATGAGAGAAGAAGTGGATTTTGATGTCGGCCTTATAATCTCGTATGGGTATGAAGTCTACCGTGGCGCAGAGCGGCTGTACTGGTACGACGATTTTCCGCATCCCAACGATCCAAGCTTAGTCTCGACCCTTCCCCATCACAAGCATGTTCCTCCCGACATCAAGCACAACCGTATACCAGCACCAAGAATGAGCTTTGACCTTCCCAACTTGCCCACCCTGATTCAGGAGATTGAAGAAGTCGGAAAGCAGGAATAGCCGCTCGCACAAAACCTTTCGTTCTCACGGCCTCCACCCGCTCACCTTCAACTGCTCCCTCGCTTTCCGCAAAAAACTGAAATTGAAATAGTCCGCCGTGCGAACATCCTTTTTCACACTGGCGGCACGCTGAGCGTCTTCGACAACAGCTTGCAAAATTTTTTCTTCAACGGTGCCGTCCCGCGTCATCACTTTCACGCTGGCGTCGTAGATCGCGCTGATCGCATCGCGGTCTTTGGACTTGAGAAACTGCATCATGTAGTTGATCGACACTTCGCGGCGCGTGGTAAAGAAGAGATAGCCTTTGAGCGCGGCGATCATGAAGCGCGCGACCTTGTCGGGCGACTGTTTGATTCGTTCTAGGGAGGTGACGATCCCGCCGCTGAAATACTCGCTGACATAGTCGCCCGCCGCGGCAAGCTTGGTGAATCCTTCTTTCTGCGCACGGTAACTGTTGGCGGCATCCAAGAGCGTCGCCTGAATCACTTTGCCCTTGAGCGATATGAAGCGCATGTCGTTACCGCCCATCACCATCAAGTTGACATCTTTCGCCGGGTCCAAATTGTTGCGGCGCAATATCTCGCGGGTAACCACCGCGACGGTGCCGCCGATGGAAAGAATGCCGACAGCGGCGCCTCTCAACTGCGCGAAACTCTTAATCTGCGGCTGGGCAATAAAATCCCAATCCGGCTTTTCGTCAGCGACCAGCAAAATCTTCAGCGGTAGGCCGCGCACCGCCGCATTCAAACCGCTAAATCCTTGGGTGAAGAAATCGATTTCACCAACGGCCGTGATCTTGGCCGCCAGCTCGCCGCGGATGTTGAGAATCTCGACACTAAGCCCTTCGTTTTTGAAGTAGCCCTCTTTCTGCGCGACCAGCAGATAAAGCACCGACGGCGAGGTCAGCGACGCGGTCGCGACACGGACATTGTCGATGGCGCGTGACGAATCGGGAGAGAAGACAAAGAGATTAACCGCAAAAAGCGCAAAGTACGCAAAAAAATACTTCGTGCTCTTCGTGGCCTTCGTGGTGAAAATCTTTCTGACTACCATGTGACTGCCCACCCATACTCCACACCGACACTCTCCGACAAGACCTTTGTCGATCTACATTTTTCCTGCTAAGTAACAACTGATCGATCGCAGCGCAACACAGCGGAAAGGATTCACTACCTATGGCTTCAGCAAAACTACTGAGCAAATTTCTTATCGGGTTATTTTTTGCGCCCTTTGCGCTTTTTGCGGTTCATTCTTCTCTTCATGCCGCAGCAGCGCCGACGACGATCCGCGTCGGCTATCCGCAATTGAACGGCGGGCAGACGCCGTTGTGGAATATCGCCGATAGCAAGATCGATCAGAAATATGGCCTCGATATCAAGCCGGTTTACATTCCCGGCGGTGTCAGGCTCACGCAGTCGATGCTTTCCGGCTCGGTCGACATCGCCATGACCGGCGGCGCGGCGGTCAACGCCATGCTCAGCGGCGCGGAGTTCATCTACGTCGGCATGCCGGTGGCGACCTATGCTTTTTCTTTGTACGCGCGGCCTGAGATCAAAGACGTGCCCGACCTGCGCGGCAAAGTTCTCGGCGTCATTACCAAAGGCGCTTCTTCCGACCACGCCGCCATCGCCCTGCTCCGGCAATACAAGATGACGCAGCAAGACATGAAGGTGCTTTACTTCTCGCGCCAAGAAGACGCGCTCGCGGCGTTGAACCAAGGCCTCGTCCAAGCCGCGGTTCATTCCGCGCCGACGACGCTGATGGCGCGCCGCCTGGGTTTTAAGGAACTGGTCAACATCGGCGCGCTGAAGTTGCCCTACCCATTCATGGGGCTAGCGGTTCGGCGCTCGGCGATGCAGCAAAGTCCCGACGTCATCCGCGGATTTCTCAAGGCGATGATCGCGGGTTTACGAATGTCGATCGAGCAACCCGATCTTTCGAAGCGGGCCATCGGCAAAAATCTCGCCTCGAAGGATCAAGAGATTATCGATGAAGCGTACAAGAGTTTCGCCGCGCTATTTCCCAGAGTCCCCTACGTTACCGACGAAGCGATCCGCGCCGCGCTCTCGGTCACCGATCATCCGAAAGCAGCCGGCGCGAATCCGAAGGATTTTTTCGACAATCGTTTTCTGCAGGAATTGGAAAGCAGCGGCTTCGTCAAAGAGCTGTACACCGGCCGCTAGGGGAAATCGCCGGCTACGGCGCAATCCTTTGCTTCGACGGCTGTTGCGCCGCCGTCACCAGCTTCGTGGAATCGAACCGCCGCATGGCGGCGCTCAAGCTCGACCGCATGCGATCGAAGGCGCGAGCTAGCTCGCCGATTTCATCCGCGCGTTTAAGATCAAGCGTCACGGCAAACTCGCCGCGGCTGATCTTCTCCGCCGGCTCGATCAGTTCGCGATAGGGCCGGCTCAAGCGCCGCACGCGAAAAATAAACATGGCGGCGACACCGAGCAGCGCAACTAAGATCGCCCCGGCGATGGGCGCCACCGCTCGGCGCGCCTCCTCGGCGATGGCGGCGCGCCAGATTCCCAGATGGACGTAGCCGTTTTTGCCGTCGCCGATGCGCTTGGCGATTTCAAAAACCTCGGCGCCGCCAAATTTTAGATTCATCCCATTGAGCGCCCGCTCCGCCGACAGCGGAAAATCTCTTTGCCCAGGCAGCTCCAGCCCTGCCGGCGCACGGGCGATGATCTTTCCGCTCGCCTCTTCGACGAACACGTAAGCCACGCCCTTGACCGACGCATAGCGTGCCACTTCCCCGGCGATCTTTGGCGCGCCGTCTGCCGCCAATTGTTGGGCGAGAAGTTCGCTCAAAGACAACGCGACAATATCGGCGCGGCGCTTGATCTCCTGCTCAAACAGCGCGGGGTAATAAGCGTTGACGATCCGGCAAGCCGCGATGACGAATGCCAAACCGATGGCAAAAAAATACACCGTCAACCTGCCGGCGATTCCCAAACGCCACACACCGCCGAAGCCGCGCTCCGGCGGCGCGGCGGCATCGCTGCCTAACTTGCCGGCACGCGCCACACTGCGCCACAACAACGCCGCAGCGAGCAACACCACGTAAACCGGCAACGATTGCTCCACCAAAATAGAATTCGCCGGCTCGCTGATCGACGGAAAAAAGATCGCCATCAAACCGACGATCTCTTGACTGAGAAGGTGGACAGGACTCCAAGGTGAATCGCTAAAAAAAATGCGGTCAAGCACGACGGCAAGAACTATCAGCGCAAAAAAGTATCCTTTGGTTTTCATCGTCAAGCAAAAAGATCTCGCCGCCAGCGCCATCGAAGCGCCGCCATCGGCATGATCGTGAATTTGTCTGGCTATTCTAAACCGCTTTGACGAGAAAGTAACGCGTGAAGTTATTTGGGTAGTGGTTCAGTTTCGAAATCATTTGTAGGGGCGACCCCCTGTGGTCGCCCGTCCCAGAGGGCAGACACAGGGGTCTGCCCCTACATTGACGATTCGTTGAAATCAAAGTGAACCACTACCGTTTACGCGGGAATGACGGAACTGCGCTTCGCCGGCCTGCGAGGGATTTCAACCATCCCCGAGAAAGACGTTACGCCGGCTACGGCTCGCTCCGTTGCAGCGCCGCCAGTGCCTGCTCGACCAATTGGCGGCGGATTTTTTTTTCATCTTCGGCGCTCACGCTGGCATCGCCGACGACGTGAACGATGCCGTTGCCGAGCACGGTGCGATTGGCGCCGACCATCTTGGCGATGGGCAGCGCGGCGGTGATCTGTACCGTCGGTATTCCAGCCTTCTCTAATTCCGTGGTGATCGCAGCGCCGCTGCGAGTGCTGGTACCTCACGTCGAGGTGAGAATGATCGCGTCGATACCCAGCCGTTTCGCCTTCTCGGCCATCTCGCGGCCCATGCGCCGCGTGTTCGACAGCGGATTGGCCAAACCGGAAGTCGAGAGAAACTCGTCATGCAGCTCGCCGATGGCTCCTTCTTTTTGTAATTCGCGCAGGACATCGAGGGGCACCAAGCGGTCGGGGTCCTGGCGAACAAATTGTGGATCGTAACCGCCGTGGGAAATCTCGTAGTCCTCGCCGCGCAGATCTTGGCAGTCTTTAATATTGTACGAACCCCAGCGCGTCGCCGCCGAGCCTTGGATTTTGTCAGGGTTGCCCTTGGGCACCAAACCGCCGTCGGTGATCAGCATCAGCTTGGCGCTCTTGAGATTTTTCACGCCGGGCGGCATGGGGATCGGCGCAAAGGTCGTCGGCAACATCTCCGACTCGAACGGTTCGCCTTTCACCTTGGCCAAAACCATATCGACCAAACGCTCTCCCGCCGTGCGCTCGACGAATTGGTCGCGAATCAAACCGCGCGCGATGTAGCCTTCGTCTTTGGGCGCGCCGATATTTTCATGGCGCGCCAGTTTCGTCGCCAGCGCCGCCATGCGCGCGAGCACTTCGCGCATCTTCGCCGCATTGTCGCCGCAGTCGACGATGTACAGGAACTCGCG
>Ga0137461_1000048_pt1 | contig 23657 bp, 20 predicted proteins | sample EasRivERMGT746_2_FD_104650 | JGI IMG/M metagenome (GOLD analysis project Ga0137461, IMG submission 104650) | Soil microbial communities from meander-bound floodplain in the East River, Colorado, USA - East River MetaG ERMGT746_2 | ecosystem: Environmental > Terrestrial > Soil > Floodplain ... | reverse complement strand
TTCAACCACCGGAAGCTACGCTCCAATTTTAAAAGAGCTGGAACTCGCCGCAGGTGCGTTGAAAGTGAAGCTTCAATACCTAGACGTACTAGATCCCAAGGATATCGACACCGCATTCCGAGCCGCAAAGAAGGGGCGTGCTGAGGCAGTCATCGTGCCGGTGGGGGGCGGCGTCCTCCTTTCTCACCGAACACAGGTTGTCGAACTCGCGGTAAAGAACCGGCTCCCGGCGATATATCCAAATAGCCTGTGGATGGACGCAGGTGGCCTTATGACCTACAGCGCGAGCATTACCGACTTGGACCGGCGCGCCGCCACGTTTGTGGACAAGATCCTGAAAGGCAGAAAGCCCGCCGAACTCCCGGTGGAGCAGCCGATGAAGTTTGAGTTCATCATCAGCCTGCCGGCTGCTAAGAAGATCGGCCTGACGATTCCGCCGAATGTGCTGGTGCGGGCGAGTAAGGTGATCAGATAAGGTAAAAGTAAAAATTAAAAATGCAAAATAAAGATTTTGGATTGGGGAAGAGCAGACACTGACAGAGATGGTGAGAGAGAAAAAATCAGAATTCTAAAATTCAAAATGTGAAACCGAAACGAACACGAGGCGAAATTATGACAACTGAGCACACCACAGACGGACTTATCGGTAAAGCAATTCGCCGAGTCGAAGATCCGCCGCTGATCACCGGCAAAGGCTGCTACACCGACGATATCCATTTACCTGGCATGCTTTATCTCGCGTTTCAGCGCAGCCCCTATCCGCACGCAAAAATTATTTCCATCGACACCGGCAAAGCCAAAACAATGCCTGGCGTCGAATTAGTCGTCACTGGAAACGATCTCGACGAGAAATTAAATCTCGCGCCATCGCAAGTGCTGCCGAACATGATAATCCCGGCGCATCCGGTGCTCGCCCGCCGCGCAGTGCATTGCGTCGGCGTTCCGGTCGCGGCTGTGGTGGCGAAAACTCGCGCCCAGGCTGAAGACGCAGCTCATGCCATAGAAGTCGAGTATGAAGCGCTGCCCGGCGTGTCCAACGCGGAGGACGCGCTCAAGCCCGGCGCGCCGCTGGCGCATCAAGATCTCGACAGCAACGTCTGTTACACACTGACGAAAAACGGCGGCGACGTCGACAAAGCTTTCGCCGGCGCGGATCATGTTTTCACCATGCACATCACGAGCCCGCGCCAGGTGGCGCTGGCGATGGAGCCGCGCGGCATTGTCGCCAACCCCGATCCGTTCGGGAAAAACTTAAGCGTCTGGCTTTCCACCCAGGCGCCGCATCGCGCCCGCGCCGAGATCGCCGGCGTGTTGGGCTTTGCCGAGCATAAAATCCATTTGATCGCGCCCGACGTCGGCGGCGGCTTCGGCAGCAAAGGCCCGGTCTATCGCGAAGACATCGTCACCTGTTATCTGGCGCTCAAGTTGCGCAAGCCGGTCAAATGGACCGCCACGCGCAGCGAAGATTTCATCACGACGATCCAAGGGCGCGACCAAGCGATGACCTCGGAATTGGCGCTCAGAAAAGACGGCAAGATTTTGGGGCTGAAAGTAAGAGTCGTCGCCAACCTCGGCGCCTATCTTCACTCCAGCACCGCCGGGCCGCCGCAGCGCATGCTCGGCATGGCCTGCGGCAGTTACCAGATCCAAGACTGCCGCGTCGAGATCGCCTCGGTGTTCACCAACACCTGTCCCACCGGTCCCTATCGCGGCGCCGGGAGGCCCGAGTCGGTGTTGAACATCGAACGGCTACTCGACAAAGCTGCCGCCGTGCTTGGCATGGACCGTTTGGAAATTCGCCGGAAAAATTTCATTCAGCCCGAGCAATTTCCCTACACCACCGGCACCGGCGTCGAGTACGATTCCGGCGATTACGAAAAGCCGCTGCGCGAAGCGTTGAAAATTTCCAACTACGAAGAGCTGCTGCGCCAACGCGACGAACGGCAAAAAAACGGCGAGCTGGTCGGCGTCGGCTTCTCGACCTTCGTCGAACCGAGCGGCGGCGCGGGATTTGAAAGCGGCACGGTGCGCGTGGAACGCACCGGCGAGATCACCGTGCTCACCGGCTCAAGTTCGCACGGCCAAGGGCATGAAACCTCATGGGCGCAAATCGCCGCAGAACTAATGAAAACATCCATGGACCACGTGACCGTTCTCCACGGCGACACCCATGTGAGCCAGCAGGGCACCGGAACTTTTGGCAGCCGCAGCGCGGTGGTCGGCGGCGGCGCATTGGCGACGGCAGCGCAGCGCGTGATCGAAAAAGCCAAACGCATCGCCGCCCATCTCGTCGAAGCGTCACCCGAAGACGTGATTCAAGCCGACGGCGGTTTTACCGTCAAAGGCGTGCCCGATAAAAAAATAACCTGGCGCCAAATCGCCGGCGCCGCTTACAGCGGCAGAGTGCCGCAGGGAATGGAGCTTGGACTTCAAGAGACCTCGTTCTTCGATCCCAAACGCGAAGCCTGGGGCTTCGGCACGCATATCGCGCTCGTCAGCATCGAACGCGACACCGGCAAAATGACCGTTGAAAAACTGATCATGGTCGACGACTGCGGCGTGGTGATCAATCCGATGATCGTCGAGGGACAAATTCACGGCGGCGTCGCCCAAGGCCTCGGCGAAGCCACGCGCGAGCAAATGCTCTACGGCGACGATGGCCAAGTGCAAACCGACACTTTTATGAACTACGCGATCATGCGCGCCGGCGACATGCCGCCGATGATACTCGGGGAAACCGTCACGCCCAATCCGTTCAATCCGTTGGGCGTGAAAGGCGTCGGCGAATGCGGCACCAACGGCGCCCCGCCGTCGGTGGCCAATGCACTGATGGACGCCCTCGCGCCGCTCGGCATCGAGCACGTCGATATGCCCTACACGGCACCGAAGCTGTGGGAGTTGATCAGCAAGGCGGAAAGAAGAAGCTAGGCACGAGGCATTAGGCAACAGGCAATAGTAGGAAAAGTTCGGATGCTGGAAGGATAGCTGCCATGCTGAAACGAATTTTTCTCTCGTTACTCGCAACCGCTTTCGTTTTCGCGAATGAGACACGCGCACAAATATCCGCTCCGGACAAAGCCGTGGTCAGCTATCCGAGCAAATCGATCACCAACTTTCCGATCCTCGAAACGGCGCAGCGCCGAGGATTCTTTCAGAAAGAAAATTTGAGCGTCAGCGTCGTCTACATGCGCGGCGGCATCGACATCAAAGCTCTGCTCACCGGCGATGCGGATTTCGGCACGGGCAGCACGACGGCGGTTACCGCATTCGTCGCCGGCGCCCCGTTGCGCGTGGTCATGAGTCTGAATTCTTACGTTGACCAAGGTCTCTACGCCCAGCCGAAGTATAAAAACCTGGCGCAACTTAAAGGCCAATCCATCGGCTCGCTCAATCCCGGCGGGCTGGTCGACACGCTGCTTAGAAAAATCATCGTGCAAAGCGGTCTTTCGCCCGAGCGCGATTTTGTTATTCTCAACATGGGCGGCACACCGGAGCGTTACGCCGCGTTGAAGTCAGGCACCATCGCCGCGTCGATGTTGAGCGCGCCGCACAGTTTGCGCGCGGAGAAAGACGGGTTCACCAGGATCGCCGTCACCCGCGATTATGTCGACGTTCCCGGCACCGCGCTGGTGGTGCATGCCGACAAAATCAAAAAACAACCCAACATGATGAAACGATTCTTGCGGGCGACGCTGCGCGCCATGGCTTACATCCGCGAGAACCGCGCGGACACGACGCAAATGATCGTGCGCGAATTCGCCATGGACCAAGAAGTCGCCGCGCTCGCCTACAAACAGTTGCTCGATCTACTGAGCGCCGACGGAAAAAATCGTGTGGATGGCTACCAACTGTTGATCGACTTCGCCCGCGCCGCGCAGAAAATCGAGCGGCCCATCAACGCCGCGCAGATGATTGACGAAACACTCGTGGATGAATTGATTCGCGAGGGCGGGATATCGCGTTAACCAGGCTCATGGTCAGTGGGGAATTTAAAACGTGAAAATCGATTCTCGTTTATGCTACAAAGCGATTGTAGAAGGAGGCCATCATGGGACGATTTAAGATCGAAGGCGTCACGCACTGGTCGATACCGGTGAATAACTTGAAAGCGGCGGAAGATTTCTACGGCGACCTGCTTGGCCTGAAGCCGCTAGGGCGGCTCAGCAACGGCGTCATGTCTTGCTACAACGTCGGCGACCACAACATTCTGTTGTGCGAACGGGAACAGCCCCAGGACAAAACGACGGTGGAAGAGCGGGTGCATCATTCCTTCACCGTGAGTCCGGAGTCGTTCGTCGAGGCATGCAAAGCTTTCCACGAAAAGAAGGTGCCGATCGTCGATCTCCACTACCGCGCCCAGGGCTACTTCACCGGCCGGGAGCTTTATTTTTACGATCCCAGCGGCAACCGCCTCGAGCTGCGCGATCCGACCTGGAAAAAAGGCATGGCCGAACCGCCGTTCGACGACATCGTGCGATCGTAAAGCCCGGTCTGGAAGAAGTTAACCGGTTTTGACAAGCGGGCGCGGCGCATGCCAAGAGCAAAACCAACGACACTGCGTCGATCGAGGTGTAGCCCTGGAGGAACGAAGGCACCGGGACAAATGCCTCATCGTCAGGTTGGACGCTCGGCACCATGTTTGACCTTTTCGCCGGGATCGCAAAGCAGCTCGCCGCGCCTGCATCTTCAAGGCACAACTGCTTTGCCTTCGTTCCGGAAGGGTTGCACCTTGATCGCAGTAATAGCGCGAATAAATCGGGTAGGTGATCTATCGGGAAGCGTGAAGCTGCTGGTAGTTGCCTTCCGAGTCGAAAAAGTAAACCGCACGACCGCTGGCCCGCACCACCGGGCCGCTGTGATAACTGCCCTGCGCCTTGAGGAACGCCACCGCGTCATCGAATTTTTCCGGCGGCACCTCGAACGCTTGGTGAGCGATGCCGTCCTCTTTGAGCGTGTTGCGCTCGAGGGGACGAGGACGCTGAAACAGCACCACGTCCGCGGCGCCGCATTTGAGTCGCGTAAGACGCGCGCCCGACTCGCCTAACCGATCGGCCACCGTCATGCCGAGAATCTTTGTATAGAAATTTTCCGCCCGTTGGATGTCGTCCACCGGGATGCCGATATGATAGATGCCAATCGACTCGATCATGATTGCGCCTCCTTTTTAATTTTCAAAGTCGCTTTGATTTCGCGTCAATCGATTTCCCGCCGAGAAATGCCGGCAAAGCTACAAAGACTTTCTTCTTCAACGCCTGTTTAGCCAGCCCATATCACTGCGCCGGAAATATCGTCAAGTGATGACTTGAATATTGTCGAACACGAAGGAATACGTCCGCGGCGATACTCGACCGCCTGATTTACTTCTGCTAGTCTCGCGGCATGAACTGGCAAGAAAATCTTCTCACGTCCAGCGAACTGATTCGCGATTTAATCAACCGCACCAAACGCATCGCCGTCCTCGGCATCAAGACCGATGCGCAGGCCGATCAGCCGTCGGTTTACGTGCCGCTGTACATGCAACGCGCAGGCTTCGAGATAATCCCGGTCCCGGTGTATTACCCGGAGGCGACGGAAATCTTAGGCGAGAAAGTTTATCGCAAGCTAACCGATATCCCCGGCGCCATCGACATGGTCGACGTCTTCCGCCGTCCGCCCGATATCGCCGGCCACGTCGAAGAGATCCTAGCGAAGAAACCGCAGTCGGTTTGGTTTCAGTCCGGCATCCGCCACGACAACGCAGCGGAAATCTTCGCCAGGGCCGGAATCAAAGTCATCCAAGACCGCTGACTCATGGTCGACCACCGGCGGTTCGCCGTGAACTAAGAACGTTTCGGGTTGCGAGTTTCGAGTTTCGAGTTCATGACCGGAAACTCCGAACGCGAAACCCGGAACCCGAGACTCGAAACCGCGCGCTTCGCGCGCCTACGCCGCCAATTTCTGTGCGCGTAATTGCCGGGCGATAAAAGCTTTGATCTGTTCATAGGCGCGATCGGTCTGCGCGCTGGGAGTGGCAACCCAGCGGTGCTCGCTGCCCTTAAAAATCTCAAACTCACATTGGCCGCCGGCCTCTCTGTAAGTAGCGACGAAGCGCTCTTGCACCGCGGGCAAAACGTTGTCGTCCAACTCGCCTTGCAGGATATACATCGGCGGCAACGAAACCTTTTCGCCGCGCTCAAGGATTTTCTGCGGATTGCCTTCGTGAATGCTCTCCCACGGATTGAAATAGACCTTGCTGTTCTGGATCATTTCCGCCCACTGCCTTCTCTCCGCCTGTTGATAGCGAGCGAAAGGATCGCTCACCGGCGAACGGGCGATGACGAACGGCAATGTCGCATCGACGTTGGGCGCCTGCGCCAACGGATGCGCGTTGTAACGCGGATCGTGCGGACGCATGGCGCACAGTTCGATCTCGTGACCGCCGCTCGAGCTTCCCAATGCGGCGACGGTGGCCGGGTCGCCGTTCCATTCCCGCGCTTTCGCTTTGAGCCAGCGAACGCCATAGTTGGCATCCTGTATCGAAGCGGGGTAAGGCGCCTCTGGCGCGCGGGTCAAATCGATGGCCACGACGACAATCCCGCTCTTCGCCAGACTCTCGTCCATCGGCGCGTTGGCCGTGCGGTCCTGATTGTTCCACGCCCCGCCATGCAGATCGAGCAGCGCCGGAAACGGCCCCTCTCCCTGCGGCTGATAAATCCGCGCCATCAACATCCGCGCCGGCGTCTTACGAAACTCGAGGTCCCAAGTTTTGATCTCGAACTGATTTGTAGGATTGTATGCAGTCGCCAATTTTGCTCCCTCCTTTTTTGTTCAAGCCAAGAGGGCGAGTTTCAAGCCCGCCCCTTGATCCCAATTCTTTTTTTTGCGCCCTTTGCCTTGCTATAGATCGAAGCCGGAAGGGCAACCACAAGGGGTTGCCCCTACAAATCCGATTCCCTTTTTGCGTACTTTGCGTTCTTTGCGGCTAATTCTCCGAATCCGAATATCTTCTTACTTTGTGCTCTTTGTGGCCAACTTTCTTCTACGGCATCGCCAGCGGCTCGCCGACTTTCCAAATATACAGCGTGCGCGATTCGGCATAATCCGATGTCCCATCGGTGGGCGGAGCGATATATTCGATGCGCGTCGGCTTCCAGTCGTCGATGTCGAAATCATGGGCGATGACCCGCGAGCCGGTTTTTAGTTTTTGCAATTTCGGCCTGAGCGCGTTGTTGAACCATTTGAACATATAGAGGGTTACTACAGTCGCTTCGGAAATATCGACGGTGAGCCCGTCCTGGGCGCGGAACTCGACCAGATTTGCCACGCCTTCTTTAAGCGCGTTCTCGCGTGCCTTTGCCACCAGCTCTGGATTCAAGTCGATGCCGACGCCGCGGATGCCGTATTTCTTCGCCGCTTCGATGACGATCCGTCCGTCACCGCTGCCCATGTCGTAGAGTATGTCGCCCTTCTTGATCTCGGCGACTTCGATCATCTTCTGCACCACATGCATGGGCGATGGCACGAAGGGGATGGTGTCCTGCGCCAAAGCCGCTTGACGGGTCAGTACCAGCATAGCCATTAAGATTAAACACCGAGAAAACTTTCCGAACATGCATGCCTCCATTTAAAATTATGATAAGCCCTTGCAGCGTCGGCATCATATGCCGAGCACCACGCCGGTTGTCAATGGCAAATTGATTGAACGGCGTTGCACTATGGGAAATGCTATCTCACCACGAAGGCACGAAGGACACGAAGGTTTCGGAGAATTAATCCTCCGAACTTCGTACTCGGAGCCTGTGGTGAGCGAAGTCGAACCATGTCCTTCGTGGTGAATATTTTCTTTCCTATTCGGTTAAAGCCACGCCGCGTTGCAATACGCGCCTTATTTCACGCTGGGCAAACTCTTTCGGCTGTGGTAGTAGCCGGAGACGGAATGGCGAAACCAGGAGCGGCGCTAATGACCAGCAAATCCAGATGGCTTTTCGTTACAGTGCTCGTCGGGGTGTCTTTCCTCGGCGCGTCGGTTCGCGCCGCCGCGCCTACACCCATGCTTATCGCTTACGGCGGCCATAATGAAACCATGATCCCGATCTGGGTCGGTACGGAGAAAGGACTGTTCCGCAAGTACGGCTTCGATCTGCGCGCGCTCCAGACCCGCAGCGGGCCGATCATGATGGCGACACTCGTGTCGGGCGGCACGCCGCTGGTTTGGTCCGCGCCGAGCAGCGCGCTTAGCACTACGGCAAGCGGCCTCAAACTCGGCTGCTTCGCCGTCGGCAACAACCGCGTGCCGCGCGAAGTGATCGCCAGAAAAGGCATCGAATCGATGGAAGATTTGCGCGGGAAAACTTTCGGCGTGCAGAGCATCGGCGGCGGCTTTTGGATATCGACGATGGTCGTGCTCGATGCCCTGGGCATCGATCCCGACAAATACAAGTTCAACATGCGCGTCATCGGCGACACCGCCACCGTCACTCAAGCGCTGATCACTGGCAACGTCGATGCCATGGTCGTGCCTTATAGCTACGGCGATATCGCCAAGCGCGCCGGCGCCAAATCGCTCGCCGATGCCGGCAAGCTCAACGTTACCTACCAAGCCACCGTCATGTGCGCGCAGAAAGATTCGAGTGCTATATCGAACGACACCATGATCGCGTTGACCAAAGGCATCGTCGAGGCGCTGGCGTATATTCTCGATCCGGCCAACAAGCGCGAGGTCAGCGAGGTGCTCAAAAAAAACCTGCGCTTGAGCAAGGACGAAGATGTCGAAGCGTCTTATCGAGTATCGCGTCTGCAAATGCCCAACCTCGACGTCGCGCCAAACCTGGAAGCATGGCGCACCGTGAAACGGCTGGTCGCCAAAGTAAATCCCAAAGTGCTGGACATCGACTTGGAGCAAGTCATCGTCAACGGCCCAGCGCAATATTTGGAAACCAGCGGCTTCATGGCGGAGATGCGAAAGAGACTGCCAAGGTGATAAGATTTTTTCACCACGAAGGCACGAAGGACACGAAGGTTTCGGAGAATTAATATTCCGAACTTCGTGCTCTTCGTGCCTTCGTGGTGAGTATCCGAAAATCGACCTTGAACTTTTGAACATTGAACATTGAACGGCGCGCAAAGCGCGCAGAAGGAGACCCATCATGCACGGCGGACAAGCAATGTTGAAAGCGATCGAACGGAGCGGCATCGATTTTATTTTATCCTCGCCAGGCTCGGAGTGGCCGCCGGTTTGGGAGGCACTAGCCGAGGCTGCGGCGCGCGGCGCGAAGAAGCCGAAGTACATCAACTGCCGCCATGAAGCCGTCGCCGTCGCCATGGCGGCGGGCTACACCAAGGTTACCAATCGCCCGCAGGTAGTCATGCTTCACGCCACTGCTGGACCATTGAATGCCGCAATGACTTTGCGCGCAGCGCTGCACGAACGCACGCCGATGGTGATCTTGTCCGGCGAGATCGCCGCTTACGGCGAGAACACCAAAGTCGCCGATCCCGGCGGCCAGTGGCTACACGACCTCACCGACTTGGGCGGCTCGCCCGACTTGCTGCGCGGCTGCGTCAAGTGGGCCGACCGCATTTCTTCCGCTGAACTCTTGGGGCCAACGATCGAGCGCGCGGTGCGTATCGCCGTGGAGCCGCCGGCGGGCCCGGTGCTGATCGGCATTCCGTTCGAATGCATGATGGAGCAAGTGAACGACATCGATCACGGCAAAGCCAATGAAGTCGTGCGCGCCCACGCCGTCGACGACGCCAGCATCGACAAGGCGCTGAGCCTCATCGCCGCGGCGAAAAATCCCATCGCGCTCACCGAACATGTCGGCGGCGATCCGCGCGCCGTGGAGCACTTCGTCGAACTGTGCGAACTGTTCGCGATCCCGGTGATGGAGAGCTACCGACCGGCATTTATGAATTTTCCCAAAAACAATCCGCTCTACCTGCATCATGACGCGAAAGCGGTGGACGCCGCCGATTTGATTCTCATGGTCGACGCCGTGACGCCCTGGTATCCGGCGAGCAAAACGCCGAAGAACGCCAAAATTATTTCCATCGCCGACGAGTTTCCCAACTCGCGCCTGCCCTATTGGGGTTACAACATCGATCTCGCCCTAGTCGCGCCGCCGGCCAATACACTTAAGAATTTGGTGAAGCAGGCGAAATCATCTGAACAGGTCGCCGCCAATCGCACCAGCTACGAGCAGCGCCTGGCGCGCACGCGCGCGCAGCACGACAGCTATTTTGCGAAACTCAAAGACGAAGCCCAGAAGCACGCCAACGACACGCCCATCGATCCGCGCTGGGCGGTGCATGCGCTCGGGCAAGCGCTGCCGGCGAATTCCGTGATCTCTGAAGAAACCACGGTCTACCGCGGCTTGATCCAAGAAGCGATTCCGCGCAGCCAGACCCAGTCGTATTTCGCCCGCGTCACCGGCGGACTCGGCGTCGGCTTGAGTTACGCGCTGGGCGTGAAGTTGGCGATGCCCGACCGGCCGGTCTTCGCGCTCATCGGTGACGGCGCGTTTCATTACAACGCCGTGCCGTCTTGCCTGGGCGTCGCGGAGGAGTACGGCATGCCGATCCACTGCGTGATCTTTAACAACGGCCGCTATCTGTCGATGGAAACCAGCTTGATCAAATATTTCCCCGACGGCGCGGCGAAAACCACAGGTGTCCACTTCGGCGCCGAGATCGGTCCCAGACCCGATTACCAGCATTACGCCAAAGCCCACGGCGGCGAAGGCTTTCGGGTCACCAACCCGCAAGAAATCACCGGCGCCATCGAGCAAGCTTTGAAATGTGAGAAGGAAAAGAAACTAACGGTCATCGACCTGGTGCTGAGCGATTTCAATCCGCGGTAGTGCTACCGACAAATTAATTTCTCACCACGAAGAACACGAAGGGCACGAAGAATTCGGAAGTAAGGGCGGGTTTAAAACCCGCCCCTACAATTCGAAATTTTTTTGCGCTCTTTACGTACTTTGTGGCCAATCTTCCGACTCCGAGTTCACTGCAGCCGCGCGAAGAAGCCGCTGTCTTCTAATTTTTTGCAAAGACTCATATCGGCGATGTCCTCCGGCTTAAGCTCCACTGCTTTGGCGTTGATTCCATGCTGCGCCATCAGTTTTAACACCGATGCGATGCCGGGCAGGCTCGGACAAGGTTTGCGCGGAATGCTTTCAGCGATGGCGCGATAGGCGCGCTCCAGACGATCGGGCCGGTCGAGCCGCAGATTGCGCGCGATGCTGTCGACGACGGCCTTTTTGTTCGCCGGATTTTGCACGAACGTGGCACCCTCGATCACCGCCTTGGCGAGATTTTCCACGATCAGCGGATTGCTGCGCATATATTTGCGCGAAGTCACCAGACCTGATGCTTGGTACGGCACGTTCGCCTTGCCAAGATCGAACAGCATAGGAAATCCCTGCTGGACAACGACCTGCTCGACCTCTGGATTGAAAAACGCCGCGTCGATAGCGCCGGCGAACAGCGCGCTCATGCGCTCGGGAGTGCTGCCGGTATTCAAGAGCGTGATGCGGTCGCGCCGCGGCACCAAGCCTATATGCTCCAGGCCAACGTAGGTGGCCATCGCCAGTGAACCAGACGGCGTGCCGATGCCAACTTTCTTGCCCTTCAAATCTTCAGCGCTCTTGATGCCCGGACGCACATTCAAAAAATAATTTAGTTTGTCTTCCATGCCGAGCAGCATCGTCATATCGCCGCCCGCGGTTACGGCATTGGTCACATGGGAGGCACCGAGCAAGCCGAACTGAATATCGCCGGCAATCATCGACTGCATCGCCCGTCCGGCGATGATGTAGATCAACTGCGGGTCGAGATTGTACTTACGAAAAATCCCCTGCTCCTTGGCGATCCACAGCGGCATCGCATTGCCGCCGATGGCGCCATAGGCGAACATGAACTTTATCGGCGATTCAGCAGCATGGACCGTCGCCGCAAGCGCGCAGTAAAAACAACAGATCGCGAGCCAACGTAGCGTCATACGACTTGCCTCTGAATCCGAAACGGTTTGAACGCCTTGCCTTCGATAAACTCAGGCCCTGACACATTCGGTAAACTCAGTGTCACCCTGAGCCCGTCGATGGGTGAGCCTGCCGAAGGGAACTTTTTGAACGTCTTGAACCAGTTTTTTCTACGCCTTTTTCCGCCGCCCCTGGCCAAAAAGAATCTTCTTGCCCTCTTCGGTCATGCCCGCGGAACCGACGTTGATTGTTTTGGCAATTTCATACGCGCTCACGACAGCCGGACGCGCGCGAATCTTTTCGAACCAGCGCTTCAAGTGTGCAAAGTCGTTCAAGTCCTGCCCCTGCCGTTCGTGCAGCACGATCCATGGATAGCACGCCATGTCGGCGATCGAATATTCCCCGGCGACATAGGCACGATCCTCCAACCGTTCATCGAGCACACCGTAGAGCCGCTCGGTTTCTTTCGTGTACCGTTCGATGGCGTAAGCGATCTTCTCGGCGGAATAGCCGCGAAAATGATGATTCTGCCCGAGCATCGGCCCGAGCCCGCCCATCTGCCAGAAAAGCCACTGCATTACGTCAGCGCGCCCGCGCACGTCGCGCGGCAAAAACTTGCCGCACTTATCGGCGAGATATTCGAGAATCGCCCCCGACTCAAAAATGCTCAGCGGCCCGCCGCCGCCCACCGGTTCATGATCGACCATCGCCGGAATCCGATTATTCGGCGAGATCCTCAAAAACTCCGGCGCGAACTGATCGCCCTTGCCGATGTTGATCGGCTTGATGTTGTACGGCAGCCCGGTCTCTTCCAGGAAGATTGTAATCTTGTGACCGTTCGGCGTGGTCCAGTAGTAAAGATCGATCATTGAAACCTCCAAGAAGGCGTGGCGCTTTAGGCAATAGTTAAGATAAATTCAAAATCAGCGAACCTAACAATTTGTCGAGCTCCGTGATTCCGCTAACTACAGCGGAGGAATCGTTGCCCGCTGCACTTCAGCCTGTAGCCCGGATGAAGCAGAGCGTAATCCGGGAATCCCTGGATGCCGTTTTACTCCATCGAGGCGACAACGTCTTCTCTTTTCTCGCGCGCAAACGGTTCTTCAAAGGAGCGCGGGTTTTCTAACCCGCAACAATACGCGGACAAGAATGTCCGCGCTCCCTTGAACTCCGAACTTCGTGCTCATCGTGGTGAGCCCTTCGGCTGTGCTCAGGATAGACTCCGTCGAACCATGTCCCTTCGACAATACTCAGGACAGGCCTTCGTGGTGAAAACTTTCTTGCTTATTTGGTTGCGGCTTTGCCGCGCTAGGCTCCTCGTGTTTAAAAATTCTTCTGTCTGCGGACGCGATAAATCGCGCCCCTACTTTCTGTTCCTTGTACTACTATAGCTGCAAATTTGCGCGGCTCGCGCAAATCTTCTACGTCGCCGATCCGAAGGGCGACCAGCCGGTCGCCCCTACATCCTTTTTGCGGCCTTTGCGTTCTTTGCGGCTAATCTTCTTCGGTTGCGGCGTAGCCGCGCTAAGCTCTTTGTGGTTCGATCTGAATTCGTTTTAGCTGTTACGCTAATCCGTAAAACACCCGTGGATTGTCTTCGACGATCTTTTTGTGTTGTCCGGCGGAGATGCCACCGCCTTCCTTCAAAGTCGTCAACGCGTCTAGTTCCGTCGACGAATCGGCGTGGCCGTAGTCGGTGCCGATCATCAGCGTATTCTCGCCCATGCAGCTCTTGATCAAATACGGCACGTCGTCGCCGATCTGACAGGTAACGAAGATGCCGCAACGCTCTAGCAAATTGTTCGGCAATTTGTTGTTCACCGTGTCCAATCGGCGGCGCAGCTCGTAAATTACCCAGGGAACCCACGACGCCGCGGTTTCGATGAAGCCGAAGCGCAGCTTGGGAAACTTTTGCGGGATACCGCAATTGATAATGCGAAACATCGCGCCGACATTAAAGATTCGATACTGATTGAAAAAGTCCCGGCTGCCGTCGGGATTGACCATCATGTCCACCGCCGCGGCGCTGCCATTGGCTTGATGCAAGCCGATGCAAAAATTTAGCTTCTCGGCTTCCTCGTACATTGGGAAAAAGTAGGGATCGCTGATCTGGCGCATACCTTCCAGCGGGCGCATGAACACGCCGCAGCCGCCGTTCGCCTTGGCAAATCTCAGTTGATCCAGCGCGTCGGCCATGCTCAGCAACGGCAGCGTCGCCATCCAACGCAGGCGACCCTTACTCTCTTTCCAGACATGCGCCATCCAGCGATTATATGCGCCGCACAAAGCGACTTCCGTATCGGCGCGCTCGGTGACCTGATCGAGAAAGATACTGGTGTAGAGCACCTGGATATCGATCCCCAACTCATCCATATGCTTGATCCGCGCCGACACGTCGGCTAAATCGCGCGTAGCCATTGTGGTGCTCACGTCGCGGCCGATCTTGGCGGATTTCTTGTCGAGATCTTCCTTACTGAAGGTAAAGCGAAACAAGCCGCGGATTTTCCCGTCGATGACCCAATGCGCTTTCTGATTGTCATCGTCCGGCTTGAACAACTGCGGGCGAAATTTTTGTTCCGATGGCAGCAGGTAGTCCCACGTCAGCGGACTTTCAACCACATGAGCGTCAGCATCGACCCATCCCATATAATTTCTCCTTAAACTTCGCCATCTGACGTTTGGAGTCTTGGGTCTAGAGTTAACTCCAGACGCGAGACGCTAGACTCTAAACGATTCCTAATGCAGCACCGCCCCGCCATTGACGAGAATCGTCTGCCCGGTAACGAACGTGCTCAAGTCCGACAATAAATAGAGCGCCGTGCCGACTAAATCTTCCGGCTGCTCGATGCGCTTGAGAATTCTCGTCGACGCCGATCGCTGGTAATTCTTCAGCGCCTCGTCCGTCGCTTTATCCTCGCTCATCGTCGCGCCTGGCGCCAGCGTATTGACGCGAATATTATCCGAGCCGAGCTCCCGCGCCAGCACCCGGCTAAAACCGACCACAGCAGCTTTCGACGTCACGTAGTGCATCATCGTCAGGCCGCCGTTAAACGCCATGTTCGATGAAATATTGACCACGCTACCCTGTTTGCGTTGTTGCATCGCCGGCACCACCGCTTTGCTGCACAGCCACAGCCCCTTGACGTTGACCGCCATGATCCGATCCCACGCCTCTTCGGTGATTTCTTGCCAACCGCCTTTTTCCGCCGGCACGCTCATGAAAATCGCGGCGTTGTTGATCAAGCCGTCGATCTTGCCAAAAGCGTCGAGAGATTTTTTCGCCATCTCCTGGCAGCTCGGAAAATTCGCCACGTCGACTCTAGTCGCCAGCGCTTTGCCGCCGCTATCTTTGATCGCCTTAGCGACTCCGTCCGCGGCTTTTTCGTCGATATCGGCGACCACCGCCGTGCCGCCTTCGCGGGCGATTCCCACACAATACGCCTTGCCGATACCATGGCCGCCGCCGGTGACGATGACAACTTTCCCATCCAACAAACTCATGCGCGACTCTCCGTTTTGATCCAAACTTTGGCTATCATCGCAGTGCAAGGGCTGTCAACCGCGGCTTCTCGCTTTGTCCGATAAAAACTCTATGCCGTTGCAAACCGAAGAGGGCGGGTTTCAAACCCGCCCCTACATTTCGAAATTCTTTTTTGCGTTCTTTGCGCCCTTTTGGTTCGACAAGCTCACCATGTGCGGTCCCCTCTTCCGATCGCCCTGAGCCTGTCGAAGGGTGCGGTCAACACTCCGAATCCGAATTTTCTTTCTATGTGACCTTTGTGCTCTTTGTGGTAAATGTCTTAGTCTTATTTCTTGCTCTGCTTCTTCACCCAATCCAAAATCACGCCGTTGGTTTCCTCCGGCGCTTGCCAGAAAAAACCATGCGATTGGCCTTTTAAAATTTTCATCTCGGCGCCGGCAATGCGCTCGAGCAATACTTTCGACTGGGCGATGTGATTGCTGCCAACGGTGTCCGCTTCGCCGATCAAGACTAACGTCGGCGCTTGAACGTCGCCCAATCGGTGCGTGCCTTCGAAATTATGCCGCGCCATGCACAGGTGAATGAACGGATCGAGCTTGGCGTGGGTCGCCCAGGCGAGTCTGAAAAATTCTTCGACCTTGTCGCGGTGCCGGTCGCGAAAGTCTTTGGTGAAAAAAGTATCCGACTCGACGATCTCGTCATAAATAAATTTCTCGAAGCCCATCTCGACCATGTCGAGGACCAAACGATGCGGCAAGCCGGCAATGCAATCCGAACCCGGCCGCGCCGCCGGGCCTGAACCGCTCGCCGCCATGATCAAACTCTTCACTCGGCCCGGAAAATTCTGCGCCAGCGACAACGCGATGCGCCCGCCCATCGAGTGGCCGATGAAATGCGCGGAGGGCAATTTTAAATGTTCCATCAACGCGACGATGTCGAGCGCCATCTGCTCGATGGTGTAAACGCTCTGCGTCGCCACCGACCGGCCGCAGCCGCGCGGATCGTGGAAGATCAGATTCAACGAAGTGGCCAACGGCATTTGCGACGGCTTCCACACTTCACCGGAATAGGCCGTCGACGGCACGAAGATCAGCGCTTCACCCTGGCCGTGGGTTTCGTAATAGAGATCGACACCGGTGGGCAGTTTTACGTTCGGCATGGCATACATCTCCTCAGCAAAAAGATTTCTCGCTCCGCTCGAAATGACAGAACGTTGCTAGATAACGTCCATAATGTTGACTGTCATCTCGAACGAAGTAAGAGATCTTTCCGACATTCATTTATTTGGCAGCGCTACTTTTATAAAACCCATCTTTCTCCAACTGCGCGACAAACCGAGTATCGAGAAAATCTTCCGGCTTCGCCGTCTTCGCCTTGGGTTCGGTCGGCAGCAACTCGCCGATGATCGTTTCCATGCCTTTGCGCGTCACGTACGGAACTGTTTCGATGTACGCGCGCGCCTCGCCGTAGGTCGCTTCGAGAATCTCCACATCCTTGATACGCGCGTATTTTTGGATCGCGCGGATGCCGGCGCTCTTGTTCGCTTTCAGCAACTGCACGCCTTCGCTGTAGCCGCGAATAAAACGCCGGGTCATCTCTTCGTTGGCCTTGATGAACGAGCGCGTCGAACCGATGGCGACCGAAACATACTCCGGCCCTTCTTTGGTGACGTCCATCAATTCGCTCAAGCCGGCGTTGCGCGCGCGAAAGTTAGTCGGCGGCGACAGCGCGCCGGCGTCGATCTGGCCGGCGACGATCGCGGTGAGAATATTAGGCACGTCGACCAACTGGAGCATTTGATACTCTTCCGGTTTGATGCCGGCTTTGTTCATCACCCAGAGCGTCACGCTGTGCGTCGACGACCCAAGACGGGTAATGCCGATTTTTCGACCCTTCATATCGGTGAAGCTCTTAATCTCAGGCCGCGCCATGAAAGAAAACACTAGACGATTGGCCACACCGGCGAGAATGACCACGTCGGCGCCCTTGAGCGCCGCGGTCACCGAATTGCGCCCGTCCATGTACGAGTAATTAAGCTCGCCGGCGAGCATCACTTGAATCGCCCGCGAGGTCGACGGAATGTGCACCAGCTCGACTTCCAATCCGTTTTTGCGGAACAGCCCGTCTTCTTGCGCCACCCAGGTGCCGCTCATATTGCTAGCAAACGAAGTCCACGCCACCCGCGCTTTCATCTGGGCGTCGCCGCAGCGCGGCGACAACATCATAAGAGCGACGATCAGCGCAACCGAGCAAAATTTTGAGCCAAGCTTCATCGACTTCTCCGCCCTTTTCAAATCATAGATGGCCGCTCCATATCACGGAACTCTTGTCGCGGTCCATGACATCCTAATTTGATTGACATCCTGACTTGATCTTTCACACACGGCTGTCATAGATTCGCCCAATCTCAGCGCGCGCCGGAGGAGTCGAATGAAACGTCTCTCGATCATCGCAATCTTGTTCGTTCTGCTTTTCAGCTCGCTGGCCCAATCGGCCGAGCGGCTGCGCATCGCTTATAGTTCCATCAGCGGCGCTTACACCGGCATCTGGGTGGCCCATGACGCGGGATTTTTCGCCAAGGAAGGTTTGGACGATCAAATCATTTTCATTCCCAGTGCCACCCAACTCGCCCAGGTGCTGGTCGCCGGCGACGTCGACATCGCTTCGCTTGGCGGCGGTCCGGCCATGGCCGCTTCACTCAGCGGCGCGGACTTAAAAGTTATCGGCAACAACGTCAACAAATTGATCTTCTCGCTGCACACCAAGCCCGAAGTCAAAAGCATCGATGAATTACGCGGCAAGCGTATCGCGGTGAGCCGTTTCGGTTCGGCCGCCGATATCGCCGCGCGCCATGCGCTGCGCAAGTTCAACCTCGATCCGCAGAAAGACGTGATTCTCATGCAGTTGGGCACCATGTCGAACATGTTCGGCGCATTGAAGTCGGGTGCCGTCGAAGCATCGATGGTGTCGCCGCCGACTCAGTTCATGTCGGAAAAAGTCGGCTTTAAAGAACTGGTGAGCGTGACCGACATGGACTTAGCGTATCCAAACCCAGCCATGGCGGTTTCCGGTGATTTGATTCGCAAAAAACCCGACCTCATCGACCGCTTCATGCGCGCCTACGTGCGCGCCATCCAACGCGCGCGCAACGACAAAGAGTCGACGATCAAGACGCTGGCCAAATATACGACGATCACCGACACAGTGCTGCTCAACAGGACCTATGATTTCTATATGACCAAAGTGATCGAACGCGCGCCCTACGTCAACATGCAAGGCATGCAAAACGCCTTGGACGACGTAGCGAGAACCGTCCCGGCGGCCAAGAACGCCAAACCGGAACAATTCGTCGACCTGCGTTTTCTCGACAGAATTGAAAAAAGCGGACTGCTGAAAGAGCTTTACAAGTAAATTGCCGCGGCTTCGTTACGAAGCTCTTATCCTGTCCCTTTCCCCTCGACGGGGAAAGGTTAGGATAGGGGTGACGAACTGGCAGAGATAATCCGTACCGAGCACCCCCACTCTAACTCTCCCCCGTCGAGGGGGAGAGAATCGGATTGGGAGACGGCGCGCAAGCAGCGCGCGCGGTGATAATCGCTGTCTCGAATTCCACTAATTCCGAAACCCAAACTGCTAATTCAGCAACCAACACACCGCTGCGATCTCGCTCAACTCTCTTCTTAACTTCGTCCACGACTGCGCGCCGTCGTCGCTGCGGTAAAGATAGCCATAGCGGCTCGCGGCGAAAATAACATTCGGATCATCCGAATTGGTGCCGAACGTCCACATCGTCGAGTTTGGCTCCACCGGCAGCGGCAACAGTTTCCAGCTCCGGCAGAAATCTTCGCTCTGCGCGATGGCGCCCGAGGTTCCCGGCGTGAAGTCACCGAAGCCCAACAAGATTTTTTTCGGGTTTGCCGGATTCACGGCGATACCGCGCAAATAATTTTCTTTACGCTCATATTCCCACGGCAGACACTTTTGCATGTCGCGCGGCTCCCAGCTTTTGCCGTTATCGGTGCTCGCGTAAATTTCGCGGTTGGCCATGATGAAAACTGTTTTTGGCGGCCCGACGGTCACCGCGACGTTATGAATGTCGCGCCGGCCGGTGACCTCGACGACGCTCCAGGTGTCGCCGCCGTCGCTACTGTGACGCGCGCCGTCGACTTCGAGGCTGGCCCAAATATGGTTCGGCTCCACCGGATCGACGGCGATGCCGGTGAATCTCGGCGTGCCGACCGCCTCGCATTCCGTCGCCACTTCCACCGGCCGCTTTTCCCAGCTCCGGCCGCCGTCCTTGGAACGAAACAGCATCGCCGGCGTCGGCGTGCCGGTACCGACAAATACGTTGTCTGGATTCACCGGATCGATGCCGATCGCCCAGACATAGTGCGGATTGAGCGCCGAGTCGAGGTAGCGCCAATTGGCGCCGCCATCCTCGCTGCGATACAACCCTCGTTCCGTACCGGCGAAAAGAATCTGGTGCTGCTTCGGATGCATCGCGATGCAACGCACCGAAGCTTCGTAGGCGAATCCCCTGCGCGGCCCGATGCGCGCCCAAGTCTGGCCGTTGTCCTCGCTGCGCATGATGCTCTGGCCGATGGTGCCGACGACAATAGTTACGTCCTTCATAATTCCTCCCGTTTTGCTTCGTTTCGTCTCGCGTCTCGCGTTTAGCGTCTAGAGTTCCCGATACACCAGACCCTAGACCCCAGACGGTTAAATATTGACCCGATGCATATCCTTGGTCCGCGGTCCCGCCGCCGCGCCTTGCGGAAAAATCCCATCGAGCCGCGCCAAATCTTCCTTGCTGAGCTTGATCTCCGTCGCCTTGATGTTCTCTTCCAAGTGCGCGCGCGTTTTGTTGCTGGGAATCGGAATCACCTCGCTGCCCTGGGCCATCAGCCAAGCCAACGCTAACTGCGCCGTGGTGCAATTTTTCTCCCGCGCCAGCTCTTCAAATTTCTTCAGCAGCGCCAGGTTTTTTTCCAGATTGCCGGCCTGAAAGCGCGGATGATTGATCCGCCCGTCGCCGTCGCTCATGTCATTGGCATCGTGCACCGCGCCGGCGAAGAAGCCGCGTCCGAGCGGCGAATAAGCCATGAAGCCCATGTTGAATTCGCGGCAAGCCTGCACGTTGCCGCCCTCGGGATCGCGCGACCAAAGCGAATACTCCATCTGCAAAGAAACGATCGGATGCACCTTGCGCGCGCGCCGGATCGAATTCGCGCTCGCCTCTGAAAGCCCGACATAGCGCGTCAGCCCGCGCTCGACCAGTTTCGCCATCGCGCCGACGGATTCTTCGACAGGAATATCGGGATCGACCCGCGACATGCAGAAAATATCCAATGCATCGACGCCCAGGCGCTTAACGCTCTGCTCGCAATTCTGCGTCAAATATTCCGGCGTGCTGCCGCTGCGACTGCCGCTCGCGTCCGGCGTGCGCGGGCTGCCGGACTTGGAATGAATCACCACTCGCTCGCGCCGGCCGTTGAGCGCTTTGTTAATTAGCTCGTGATTATGCCCCTGCCCATAGCTCGCCGAGGTGTCGAGAAAATTGATGCCGAGATCGAACGCCTTGTGCAGCGTCGCGATCGATTCATTATCGTCCGCCGGCCCATACGCCCCGGACATGCTCATGCACCCCAACGCCAAGCGCGAAACTTTAAACTCCGTCGAACCGAATTGAACGTATTCCATGCTTTCCTCCGTTCAACGCCACAGTTACCGCAGGTCGAAGGATTAAGTCAAACCTCAACAGGATTTGATTGACATCAGCCTTCGATGTGCATTAGACGTACCTCACTCGATTCGTTAACTCTGTCTTGATGGTAGGAGCCCGACCATGAAACGACCGTACATCCTCTTTGCGCTGAGTCTGGTACTTGGCTTGTTCATGTCACTCGGCGTGAGACAAAGCGCAAACGCCGCCGAAAAGCTCGACAAGGTCCGTTTTACCTACGCGCCGCTTTCGGCCAGCGGCTTTCTCTGGTTTATCGCCAAGGACGCCGGCCTGTTCGAAAAAAATCGCCTCGACGTCGAAATGTATTTCGAAGGCGCGTCGCCGATCATGGTGCAATCGATTCTCGCTGGAGACAATCAGCTGGCCGGCATGGGCGGACCCGCCGTGGTCACCAACGTATTGAAAGGCGGCGACGTCATTCAGGTCGCCGCGATCACGCACACCTTCACGACGCCGATGTATGTTCAGCCGTCGATCACCAGTCTGCAACAACTGCGCGGCAAAAAGATTGGCGTCAGCCGCCTCGGCGCCGTATCCCATCTCACCGCCGACTCCATCCTGCGTCGCGCTCGCGTCGGCGATGTCACGATCATACAGACCGGCGGCATTCCCGAATCCATGGCCGCGATCATGACCGGCAACGTCGACGGCGCCATGGTCAATCCGCCGAACAGCATTATTCTTAAAGAGAAAGGCTTCCGCGAAATCGTCGGGCCGAAGCAACTTCGCGAAATGAATCTTCGCTTCGTCGAGAACGGCGTGGTCGCCAAGCGCACTTACGCCGAGAAGAATCCCGACATGGTTAAACGGTTTATCAAAGCGCTCGCCGAGGCGCTGAAGAAAATGCACGATGACAAAGAGTTCGCCATGAAGTCGCTCGGCAGGTACACCAAAGTCAGCGACGCCAAGATGCTCGAAGAGAGCTATCGCTTCGGCATCGATAGCTTCTTCAAAGATTTCAAAACTCCGCCCGACGGCATTCGGCTCATGGTCGATCAACTCGCCTCATCGCGCATGATCGACGCCAACCTAGCGCAAAAAACTCCGCTCACCGCTTACTATGAAAATCGCTACGTCGAGGAGTTGGAGAAAGAAGGTTTCTTCAAAAAGCTTTGGCAGTAGGAAAAAAATGCCAGGCAATCGTACGCGCAGGCAGGTCGAACTGAGGTCGATATCATGGGTCGTTTTTTTGTCGCCACAATCTTGCTGATGCTGGCGCTAGCCGCCCAACCGCTGCGCGCCCAGGACAAACCGAAAATCTACGTCGGCCCGTCGAGTAAAACTCTCGGCTACAGCCCGCTGTGGGTAGGTTCGAAAAAAGGCTTTTTCGAGCAGCAAGGGCTGGACGTACAAGTGGTGGTGCTGCGCGGCATACCGATGGTCTTGCAGGCGTTGGCTGCGGGCTCGATCCAATTTGCCTCCGGCGGGCCCGAGCCGTTCATGGAATCGAGCGATCGCGGCCTCGATTTCATCATCACCGGCGGCGTCATCAACGGCATGACAGCGGCTATCGTCGCCGGCAAGAAATACCGCACCTTCGAAGACCTGCGCGGCACGACAATCGGCTCATCGTCATTGACCGGTGGCACGGTCACCGCGCTGCGCGAGGCGCTGCGCCAGAAAGGTTTGGAATACCCACGCGACTATAAGATTCTTGTCGTCGCCGGCGGCTCGTCGGGCAATCTCGCGGCGCTGCAATCCGGGCAGATCTCGGCAACCACAGTAGCCGTGCCGCTCAACTATGCCGCCGAAGAGTTGGGCTTCATCACGCTAGGCCGTCTGCTCGACGCCGTACCGCAATTCCAATCCGCCGCCCTGGCGACGCGCCGCTCATGGGCGGAGAAAAATCGATCAGTGATGGTGCGCTTCATGAAAGGCATGGTGCAGTCGCTGCGCTGGATGCACAACAATAAAGACGCCACGGTGGAATTTTTAACCAAAGAAATTCAGTTAAAGCCGGCCCACGCTTTAAAAGGTTGGGAGTACTACACGCAAAACCGCATCTGGCCCTACGACGGCGAACCCAACATCGAAGGCATGAAACACAACATCCGCGTCTACTACGAACAGACCGGCGCCAAAGGCCCCGTGCCGGACGTTTTCAAATTTGTCGAGATGAGTTATCTCAACGATGCGTTGAAGGAAATGCCAAAGCGATAGCTACTGACAAAATGGTAGTTCAAATTTACGAACTGTATTTCGCCTACATTCTCATGTTTGAAGCTTTTTGAAGCGCCGCCAAGAGTCTGAATTTCAGATATTGTCTGAACTGATCCAGATTATTCGTATCCCATTCAAGACAATTGTGAGTATAAATATCAAATGGCATATTCACGCCGCCCGCTTCTTTCTGCTTAGTCCAAACTATTGGCTTGTTAAGCGCTAGCGCAAACCCCGCTTCAAACGCGACGTTGAAGTTCTGGTCTGTGAGGTCCACCACAATGACGCTCGCGCGTCGAATCTCCTCACAAAT
>Ga0137461_1000047_pt1 | contig 23706 bp, 24 predicted proteins | sample EasRivERMGT746_2_FD_104650 | JGI IMG/M metagenome (GOLD analysis project Ga0137461, IMG submission 104650) | Soil microbial communities from meander-bound floodplain in the East River, Colorado, USA - East River MetaG ERMGT746_2 | ecosystem: Environmental > Terrestrial > Soil > Floodplain ... | reverse complement strand
CTTTGGAGACATTCAAATCTTCGTTGAGGATCACATTCTCGGTGATCTCGATTTCCAGAAGATTGGCCGGCAAGCTATGCTCATTGAGCAAGCCGTCTATGTAGTCAGGCAAGGCATCATCGTGAAAATTGCGCGGCGATAGATTGACCGCCACCGGAATGTGAAACCCGACGCGATGCCAAAGCCGGCATTGGGCGATCGCCGCGCGCAGCACCCAACGGCTGAGCGCGTGAATCAAGCCGGTGCGTTCGGCGACCGGCACGAATTGATAAGCCGGCAGCAGCCCGTGCTGTGGGTGATGCCACTGGGCGAGCGCTTCGACGCCCAACATTCGGCCCGTGCGCAAATCGACCTTGGGCTGATAGAAAAGCGCCAGTTGGTCTTGCTCGATGGCGCTGCGTAAGCCGCTGACGTAGGCTTGCTTGAGCTGGGTGTAAGGGTCGCTGTTGGGATCGTAGATCGAAAAGCCACGGCTGTGTTGCTTGGTGTTTTCCAAAGCGATGGTGGCGCGTTGGAACAGCAGATTGGCGTTGTCGCTGTGCGCCGGATATAGCGCGACGCCGATACTTGCAGACAAGTCGATGGGTACTTGGTCCACCACGAAGGGAGAATCGACCGTCCGCAAAATGCGGCTACAGATGTCGTTGAGGTCCACTTCCCGCGCCGCTGGCAAGAGCGCGGCGAATTCATCGCCGCCCAAATGCGCTTTGAGCGCCGCCGGGCCGGTCGCTTTGTGGAATCGCTTGGCTAATTGTTTGAGCAGCGCATCGCCGTTATTTGGACCGAGGATATGATTGATGTCGCGAAAGCGATCCAGTCCTAGAATTATCAGCGCGAATGGCGCTCTGTTGGGCGATTGAACAGCACGCTCTAATTGTTGATTAAAAGAATGGCGATCGAGGAGACCGCGCCGGCGATCCGAATCGGCTAAAACGGCCGGCCTGATTTCCGAGGGTCTGAAAGATTCTTGAGTGACCGCGCTTTTGGGCTTTTGCTGGCCAATTTGCGGCATTAGTTTTTGTAGCGTGTTCGGTGTGACAAAGGGGATCAACGGACAATAATCTCCCTCTTATGCCACGAAATGCGTTTTCGCGCAATAAAAAAATTCGTCGCGCGATGGTTGTTCGCGCTTTTCTAGGCGAAGCCGCGGGCGGGCTCGGTTGTTGTGATCCCGGCGAATGAGTTTAATGTTCCGACGTGATGACGGGCAAATGGACTTTGGCGTCGAGGTTGGATTGGTGGTCGTTTGGTGAGTTGCTCAGCCGGCTTTCTGCGTCAGATGTTCTTCTTCTTCCACCCATTCCTGAAAACGGCTCTCTAAGATGCGCCATTGGCCGCCGACTTTGAACGCTGGAATCTGCCGATGTTGAATCATCCGGTGCAGCGTTCGTTTGGAAATTTTCAAGATGATTGCGGCCTCGGCTAAAGTTAACAGCCGAATGGCGGTATCCGATTTTGTTATCATTACGACGCTCCTAAACCATTCGGTATCCAGCAAGCGACATGCCATGAGCCTCATGGGGACAAAAATTTGATTTTGACGAACTTCAGACGACATCAACGCACTAGGCCGCTTCCGGCCGCGGTCAAAAATCGACAGCGTCTTACTCAGCGTGACAAAATGTTCGACGTTGCTTCGCAAGTTTTGTCGTAAACTTGGCGTGAACTCAGTGAAGGAAAAATGGCTGCCTGGCTGAGGCCGGCGAAATCTTCGCGACTTAGACCGACCTTGAATAAGGATTCGATGGGAGAGAAAAAGTATGGTGCGAGGAGCGGGACTCGAACCCGCACGCCATTGCTGGCACTAGCCCCTCAAACTAGCGCGTCTGCCATTCCGCCACCCTCGCAGTTGATTGCCGGCTAAGGTTTTGTCGGTTGTGCGCCTGCCGGATTTGCCGGTGCGGCGGATTTTGTATCGGCCGCCGGCGCGTTTTGTTGTTGGGCCGGAGCGGCTGGTTGAGCCGGCGCGCGTTGCTCGACTCCCGTCGTGCGATTGTCGAAAATGGTCGTGGTCGGTTTTTTCCCGGCAAAGTATCCGAGCGTCAACGACGTAATCATGAAGACGATCGCCATCCCGGTGGTGAGCCGGGTAAGAAAGTTTCCCGCGCCGCTGCTGCCGAAGATGGTCGCGCTCGAGCCGCCGAAAACCGCGCCGACTTCAGCGCCCTTGCCGGTTTGGAGAAGCACCACGAGGATCAATCCGATACTGACGACGACATGAAGGACGGTGATTGCGATGATCATAATTTTTTCATTTCATGGAAAACGCTTGGACAATCGGCAAGAACGTCTCTGCTTTCAAGCTCGCGCCGCCGACCAGCAGTCCGTTGACCTCATCGATTGAAGCGATCGTTGCGGCGTTTTCCGGTTTGACGCTGCCGCCGTAAAGAATCCGTACTGCTTTGCCCTTGGAGTTGCCGAACGCGGATTGTAAGTAGCTCCGTAGGCACCGATGAACCTGGCTTATCTGTTCCGTCGTCGCGTTGAGTCCGGTGCCGATGGCCCACACCGGCTCGTAGGCGATTTCGACGTTGTCTATAACACCTTTCTCTAGCCCCTTCAACGCGGCATTCAGTTGAAGTGTCACCACATCGTTGGTTTTTTTGCGGCGGCGCTCGCTCAGGGTTTCGCCGACGCAGACAATCGCGCGCATGCCGTGGGCCACCACCGGCGCGATTTTTTGCCCGATCATCGCATCGCTTTCGTGAAAAATGTGGCGCCGCTCGGAGTGGCCGAGGATGACATAATGGCAACCGGCTTGCCGGAGCATCGGCGCGCTGATTTCGCCGGTAAACGCGCCGCTCTCGGCCCAGTGGCTATTCTGCGCGGCGAGTTTGACATTACCCTTGCGCAGCTCCCGCGCGACTAACGAAAGTGCCGTGAAGGGCGGGGCGAGGGCGACTTCGGCGCGCGCAGGTTGGCGCTTTAACTGCCGGACGATTTGGCGCGCCAGTTGAACGCATTCCGCCTCGCCGCCGTTCATTTTCCAATTGCCGATCACCAGCGGGGTAATCATCGATTGTCCTCGAGCGCTTTGATGCCGGGAAGAATTCGCCCTTCGAGAAATTCCAGAGTAGCACCGCCGCCGGTGGATAGATGTGTGATCTTGTCGGCCACGCCCGCTGCCGTGACCGCGGCCACGGTATCGCCGCCGGCGATGATGCTGGTGACCTTGGGATAGTTGTCGGCGAGAGTTTGCGCCAGAACGCGGCTACCCTGATCGTAGGGCGGGACTTCGAAAAGTCCCACCGGACCGTTCCACAGGACCATTTTGGCTTTGCCAATTTCCGCCGCGAATAGCGCCGCGGTTTTTGCGCCGATGTCGAGGCCCATGCGCTCGGCCGGTATGTCGCGATCGGCGGCGCGCGGATTTTTCTTCTCCGCGTCGCCGGTGACATGGTCGAGCGGCAAAATTAGCGGCACGTTGTGAGCCGCCGCTTCTCGCATCAAATCCATCGCCAAGCCGAGCTTGTCCTGCTCGACTAACGATCTGCCGACGGCCATCCCCTGAGCTTTTAGAAACGTGTAGGCCATGGCGCCGCCGATCAGCAGCGTGCTGACTTTGGGCAGCAGATTTCTTATCACGCCGATCTTGTCGGAGACTTTGGCGCCGCCCAGGATGGTCACGAACGGTTTGGCTGGATTGGCAAGTAGCGGCGCCAGGTAATCGAGCTCTTTTTGCAACAGTAGGCCGGCCGCTTTAAGTTCAAAAAAATCGGCCATGGCTGCAATCGACGCATGGGCGCGATGCGCCGCGCCGAAGGCGTCATCGACATAGACTTCGCCGAGGGCGGCGAGCGCCTGGGCGAAGTCCGGCTGATTCTTTTCTTCTTCCGCATGGAAGCGTAGATTCTCAAGCAAGACGATTCGATTGTCTGGGTCGCGGACGATCCGTTGGACTTCGGCTCCAACGCAGTCCGGCGCCAGCACGACCGGTTGATGCAGAACCATCTCAAGATGGTCGCGCACGGGTGCGAGGCTGTATTTCGCCATGACCTTGCCGTCTGGCCGGCCCAAGTGGGAAGCGATGACGAGCTTTTTCGCTCGCTCTAAAATCAGCCGAATGGTCGGCAACGCGCTGTCGATGCGATGGGGCTCGATGATCTTGCCTTGGTCGATGGGCACGTTGAAATCGACGCGCAGAAAAACGGTCTTGTTACGGAGCTCGAGGTCGGCAAGTTTTCGGATCATAGGCAATTCCCGTTAGTAGAGTTGCTCGACAAAAAATAATTCTCAATTGACTAATTATAAGGCTTGTATTAATTCTTTTAAATAGCCGCACAACGATTCGTGATGCTTTCTTTCTGGTTTCTTCAATTATTGCTGCAAGACGGTCTTTTGCCACCACCGACGCATAGTATTCTCGATCTGGTTCGCGGATCGGGCGTGGTGGTACAAGCGATTCTCTATATCCTGGTGTTTTTCTCGGTCGGCAGCTGGGGTGTCATCGCGCAAAAGTTTCGCCAGATGCGCCGCGCGAAAAACGAATCGGCAAAATTCATCGAAATCTTTTGGGAGCGGCGCAATCTTTCGGCGATCCATGAGGCCAGCCGCGAGCTGAGCTCAAGCCCGGTGGGTCAAGTTTTTCGTTCCGGCTATGAAGAGCTGGTCAGAGTCACGCGGTCGAAGAAGGAATCGGCGGGCGGCGATAATTTAACCACGGAACTGGGCGGAGTTGAAAACGTTTCCCGGGCGATGAAGCGGGCGACCAGCGTTGAGATTACCAAGTTAGAAAAGCATTGTTCGTTTCTCGCCACCACGGCGAGCTCGGCGCCCTTCATCGGTCTGTTCGGCACGGTCTGGGGCATCATGGACGCGTTTCGCGGTTTGAGCGTGACCCATTCTTCGAGCATTCAAGCCGTCGCACCAGGCATAGCCGAAGCGTTGATCGCCACCGCGGTGGGGTTGGCGGCGGCGATTCCGGCGTTGATGGCCTATAACTACTTCGTCCAGCAAATCAAGGTGCTGGCGGTGGAGATGGATAACTTCTGTCATGAATTTCTCAACATCGCCGAACGTCACTTCTTCAAGTAACCAAATAATAGGGTATACTTAGCGCATCGTATAGTTTTCGAGGGTCTCGGTGCGGCGCACTGAGCGGGGCATTTAGCAGGTCATTCAGTAGGGCATTTAATAGACTGAGAGGTTATTATGGCCATGGACGCGTCATCGCAGCGTGAGGGTAGCGCCATTGCGCAAATCAATGTGACGCCGCTGGTGGATGTGATGCTCGTGCTGCTGGTGATTTTCATGGTCACGGCGCCGATCATCCAGCAAGGGGTGCAAGTCAATTTGCCCCAGGCCAAAACCAATGCCATTCCCGGCAGCGAAGAACATTTAATCGTCACCGTCGCCAAGAATGGCAAGATCTATCTCAACGATAATGTCGTCACTCTCGGCGAGTTGGGCCAGAAGCTGCGCGCGATCAAAAAGCTCCAGGCGGATAAACAGGTTTATCTGCGCGCCGATCAGGACGTGCGTTACGGCATCGTCATGAAAACCATCGCCGAAATCAAACAGGCGGGGATCGAAAAATTAGGCATGGTGACTCGGCCGTCGTCGGAGGAGGGGTAGGTCGATGGCCGAAGCGAGTCCAGCGCCGACGATCCATTTGCGCGAACGGCCGTTTCAGTTTGCCGGCGCCGAAGAGCGCTTGCCCAAGTGGTTGAGCGTTTCGTTTTTACTGCACGCCGCACTGATCGCGTGTATGTTCACTACATCGTTTTTCACGGCTCCCCGGGTGCCGGAATTACCGGTGTACACCGTCGACCTCGTCGGCGGCGAGAAAATCGGCCGGTCGAATTTTGCCACGGAGCTAGCCCCAGCGCCGAAAGCGGCGCCGGTCCGCTCGGAGCCGCAAGCCGCGGCGGCGCCGGAAACAATAGCGGAAACGAAAAAGGAAAAGCGCGAAAAAGCCCAGGCGGCGGAAAAACAAGCCTTGGCCGAAAAGCAACTGGCGCTCAAGGAAAAAAAACTAAAGGCACCGGCCAAGTCTGACGCGGTCAAAGAAAGCAAAAGCGAAGCGAAAACCGAAACCGCCAGCGCCGACGGCGTGCGTGAGCGCTTGATACAATCCGCCGCGGAGCGCGCCAGAGTTCGAACCGAAAGCGTGCAGAAAGCGTCAAAAGGGGAGACCCTTAGCGCCGGCAGCGGCGAAGGCGAGGGCGCCGCAGCTCTCGGCGTCGGCGGCCGCGGCGGACCGGGCGTGGTCAAAGGCATCGATTTTATCGCCTACCAGAACCGCATGCTGAGTACGATCAAAGATAATTGGGCCTGGATCGGTGCGCGCAGCAATCTACGGGTGGTGGTGCATTTCGGCATTAGAGACAACGGTGAGATCATCGGTCTTAAAATCGTTCAGCCGTCCGGCGATTCGTCCTACGATGAGTCGGTGCTGCGCGCGCTCAAAAAATCCAGTCCACTGCCGGCACCGCCGGAAGCCGTGCGCAAAGATTTCGCCGATGTTGAACTGACGTTTCGCCCGCGCGATTTGGGAGCGTGAAATTTATATGATGCTGAAATCCATACTCATGGTTTTTTCGCTGTGGCTCGCTCCCGCGTATGCGGCTTACGGGGCGGTTACCGCGGAGATTGTCGGTCAAGGCGGACAGAAATTTCCCATCGCGGTGTCGCCGCTAAAAAATCTTGGCGCGGCCGGCGCCGACGCCGCGCGGCTTTCCACCGGCATCGCCGATGCGATGGTGCACGACCTCGAACTCTCCGGTTGGTTTAAAGTCTTGGATCGGAGCGCTTACATCGAGGACGGACAAAAAACCGGCATCACCCTCGGTGCTTTCGATTTTAAAGATTGGTCGACCCTCGGCGCTGAGGGTCTGGTCAAAGGCGGTTTCACGGTCCAGGGCGAGGATGTCAGCGTCGAGTTGCGTTTGTTCGATGTTTATCAAAACAAAGAACGGATCGGCAAGCGCTACACCGGCCGGGTGCGAGACTTCCGGCGCATCGCCCATAAATTCGTCGATGAGATCATCGGGCAGTTCACCGGCGTTCCCGGCGTCTTCAACACGCGGATCGCCTATGTTTCCAACAGCGGCGGCCGGTTCAAAGAGATTTATGTCTCGCATCTGGACGGCAGCGAAAAGTTTCAGGTGACCGACAATCACACGATCAACCTGTCGCCGTCCTGGAGCGCCGATGGCCGATCGATTCTCTATTCTTCATTTAAAGATCGCGGCCAGACGCTCTACTTGTTCGAACTGTTTAGCGGCAAAGAAATAAAGTTTACGCCCCGGGGCGCCGCGAAATATCTTGGCGGCAAATTATCGCCGGACGGTCAGACGGTGGTGGCGACATTGGAGTCGGCGGGCAATAGCAATCTGTATCTGTTGGACCGCAGCGGCAACGTGATCCGCCGGCTGACCGTGGAGCCGGGCATCGAAGTGTCGCCCGCCTGGTCTCCTGACGGCAAGCAGATCGTGTACGTTTCCGACCGCGGCGGCGCGCCGCAGTTGTATATTCTAGATTTAACCGGCGGCAAAACCCGCCGGCTGACTTATAGCGGCGCTTATAATACCTCACCGGAATGGTCGCCCAAAGGCGACCGGATCGTTTACACCGGGCGTGTTGGCAGCCGCTTCGCGATTTTTTCCATCGCCGTCGATGGCGGCGAGCCGCGTAAACTCACCGCTGAATCTTCGGATAGCGAAGATCCGACCTGGTCGCCGGACGGTAGGTTTATCGCATTTTCGTCGAACCGCGCCGGCAAGTACCATCTTTATGTCATGCAAGCGAGCGGTGAGAACCAACGTCGATTGACAGGTTCCGGGGGTGATGATACAAAACCAAGCTGGTCTCCTCGGTTAGATTAAGTTCTCTTCAATCCATGTCCGTTCAGTTTAATTTTTATCCCAGCGTCGGAGGAATCCATGAAAGCTGAGTTTAAAATCGCGTGTTACTCATTCTTATTTAGTCTGGCAATCGCGGGCCAAAGCTGCGCGCCGTCAACGACTTCGCAACCGATAAGTTCACTGCCGCCGCCGCCCGCGGTGGATAGTTCACGCTCTGGCAGCGGCGAGGGGCAGCGCGGCGCGACCAAGGAGTCCGCCACCGGCGGGTCGAGCTTGGCGAATTTGCAGGCAGGCAAGGCGCCGGTTACGCCGCCATCCAGTCCATTGAAAGATGTCTTTTTTGAATTCGACCGCTACGAACTTTCCGCCGACGCCCGTTCAGTGCTGCGTGCGAACGCAGACTGGTTGAAGGGCAATCCGACGGTGCGCGTCGAGATTGAAGGCCATTGCGATGAACGCGGCACCAATGAATACAATTTGGCGCTGGGCGCCAAGCGGGCGCAAGCGGCGCGGGAATATCTTGCCACCCTCGGCGTGGCGGCCGAACGGCTTTCGACGATCAGCTACGGCGAAGAGATTCCTGTGTGCAAAGAGGCCAGCGAAGCGTGCTGGAAGCAAAACCGGCGCGCGCGTTTCGTTGCCCTGCAAAACCGCCCGGCTTCATAATCGATTGGCGGGGCGCTTATGAGGTCTTGGTCGATGCGAAAAATTTATTTAGTTTGCGGTTTGCTCGCGAGCGCCGCGTCATTCTCGGCGTGCGTCAACCCACAACAGGTGGAGCTGCTCGATCGGGATCAGCGGCGCAGCCGCGGCGAGCTGGCAACGTTGCAAGCCGACGTTGACGGCGTGCGCGCGACCCTCGCCGACACCCGCGCCAACATTCAGCAGATGCAGCGCGATTTGAGCGCGATCAAAGAGCGCATCGACGAAACTCGCGTGCAAGTCGGGCGCCAGATCGGCCAAACCAGCCGGGATGGCGACGAACGGGTGCGCAATCTCGAAGGCCGGTTAGCCAAATTAGAAGCAGAGGCCAAGGCCCAGGCGCAATTGCTCAAGAGCCGTGACGATGAATTGAAGCAACTGCGCGATGCGGCGGAGCAGCGCGCGCTGGTTTACGATGGTTCGAGCGAGATTCTGCTTGGAGAAACCGAGGCGATTCGAAAAGATTACGACAACGCTTGGCGCAGTTTCGAGCGCAAAGATTTTCAGGTCGCCGCCGGCCGCTTTCGCGAATTCGTTAAGAAGTACCCTAAAAGCCGGCTCGTGGCGAATGCGCAGTTTTGGCTTGGCGAAAGCCATTTTGGCTTGAAAGAATTTGACAAAGCGATCGTCGCCTATGACGAAGTGCGGCGCTTTCCCCAGAGCGACAAAGGGGCCGCGGCGCTCTTGCGCCAGGGTTTCGCATTCGCCGAATTGGGCGAGAAGCTCAATGCGCGTTTAGTCTTGCAAGAACTGGTCGAGAAGTTTCCTCAGTCCGCCGAAGCGCCGAGAGCCAAGCAGAGACTGAAAGCGCTTGAATCCTAGTCCGGATTTTTTGCGGCAAAATTGCGATCGAGGTGCAACCCTTCCGGAACGAAGGCGTGCCCTTCGGGATTGCAAATGGCAAATCTCAAATCCCAAATATGAAATCTGCGATTTGAAATTCCGAGCGTCAGCGAGGATACGGGGTAACACCTCGATCAACAGAGTGTCGCGAGTTTTCCTCGTAGCATGAACAAACCAGGCTAGTCGGCTGCTCGGCGCGCGCTTTAGCCGTTCGGGTTTCCGTTGTTAAATCCTCGATCGGTGCCACGGCAACTTGTGAGTGACAATTTTATCTTCACCTATGCAGATCGTTCGCCACATCGATGACCCCAACCTGACGTTGTCCGGTTCGGTGGTGACTCTGGGAAATTTCGATGGTATTCACCTGGGCCACCAAGCGCTGATCGGCGGCGCCGTGGCGGCAGCGCGAAAGTTGGCTCTGCCTTCGGTGGTGCTGACCTTCGAGCCGCACCCGCTTAAAGTTTTGGCGCCGGCGCGCGCGCCGAAAATGCTGCTCGCGCACAAGGATAAATTGCGGCTGCTCCAAGGACTCGGCGTCGACGTAGTCGTGATTCAGCAATTTGACTTGGCCTTCGCCAAGCTGGCGGCGCAGGATTTCGTCCGCTCTATTCTGGTGGACCGATTAAAGGCGCGCCAGATCTGGGTTGGCAGCGATCTGCGCTTCGGTCAGGGCCGCAAAGGCAGCGTCGCCGATTTACATAATTGGGGCAGCGGCCTTGGTTTCACCGTGGCCCACGTCGACGCGGTGCTGGTCGATAAGGAGCGCGTCAGTAGTTCGCGCATTCGCCAACTGGTCAGCGCCGGCCAGGTGGACGCCGTCAGCCCGATGCTCGGACGATATCATTTTTTATCCGGTCGCGTGGTTGGCGGCCAGCGTCGCGGCCGCGAGTTGGGTTTTCCCACCGCCAATATTTCGACTCGCGCCGAGGTTTTGCCGTTTGACGGTATCTACGCGACGTTGTTCCAATTGGGTGAGCGACGCTTACCGAGCGTGACCAGTATCGGCGTCAATCCGACCTTTGGCGCCGGACCGCGCACGGTGGAGAGTTTCATCCTAAATTTCGCCGAAGAAATTTACGGCGAATCGGTGCGGCTGTCCTTCGTCAAAAGAATTCGCGAAGAAAAAAACTTCGCGTCGATCGATGACTTGGTCGCGCAAATTCGCCGTGACGTCGCCAGCTCGGAGGCGATTTTACGCCAGCTTCAGTTGCCCGGATAGGATTGTTCTCGTAAACACGACAAACATGGACCCGCTGGTGATCGATCAAACCTCAGTCGGAATGCGCTTGGATCTTTTTCTGGTCGAACGCTGGGCCGAGGCGCAAGCGCAGTTAGGGCTTAGCCGCTCGGAGATTCAGCGCTTGATCGACGAGGGCCAAATCACGCTCAACGGCGCGCCGGCCAAAGCCAGTGCCCGGCTCAAGGCGAACGATTGTATCGATATCCGGCGGTTGCCGGCGCGCGAGACCGCGCTCAAGGCAGAAGCGCTACCGCTCGAGATTCTCTACGAAGACGCGGATTGTCTGGTCATTAACAAGGCGGCGGGCATGGTGGTTCATCCAGCGGCGGGCCAGCACAGCGGCACGCTGGTCAATGCGCTGTTGCACCACTGCGCGGATCTCGCGGCCATCGGCGGCGAACGGCGGCCGGGCATCGTGCACCGGTTAGACAAAGAAACTTCCGGCGTCATGATCGTCGCTAAAAATATGTTCGCCTTTCACCAACTCGTCGGCCAATTCAAAAATCGCCGGGTGGGCAAAGAATATCTCGCCGTGGCGTGGGGTCAAATCGTGCCAAACGAAGGACGCGTCGATCGTCCCATCGGGCGCCATCGCTCGGACCGCAAACGCATGTCGAGTCTGCGCATTCTCAACAAAAGCCGCGAAGCGTCGACCGAGTGGCGCGTCGAAGAACGCTTCGCATGGAGCGCTGGGCCGGCACATTTCGCGCTGAGCTTGGTCCGTTTACGGCCGCGCACCGGACGCACGCACCAACTGCGTGTTCACCTGGCCGACATGGGATATCCATTAGTCGGCGATAAGATTTACGGCCGCAAGCGAACTAAACCCAGGCTCAGCGATCCGCTGCTCGACGGTTTTCCGCGTCAGGCGCTCCATGCCGAGAAACTCGCAATCGATCATGTGCGCAGCGGCAAACGCATGGAGTTTTGTGCGCCGCTGGCGGCGGATTTGACGCAACTCTTGGCTCAATTGCGCACGCTCAATGGCGGCGCGGATGGCGGAATTATCGGCGCAGGGGGGTTGACAAGATGGCAAGGTTAAAATAATATTCTGACGTAGCAGGATTCAATTCAGTAATTTCTTTGAATCAATCCCCGCACCGATAACGAGTTCAGCCAATTTTAAGCGCTCAAAAACTTGATTTGTCAGCCAAACAAAACTTTTGTTTCTGCGTCCTGATGTTTGTCACTTCATCGGGGTTATCCCTGCAGCCGCTTGCGGCATGCTGATGGTGGCGCCGGAGTTCGCCGTGGGACGCGGGTGTGTGGGACCGCGGTTTGGTTTTTTGATTCTCAAATAATTCGTATTTCATAGTCAGTACAGGGCTGTTTTAGCGAAAGGAGAGATATCGTGTATGGTTCGAGGTAGAACGCGTTCCGCCGAGCCCGAGGCCGTCGAAGATAACGGGTTGAATTTAAAGGCTCTCAAAGAGAAAAAAATCGGCGATCTGGCGCTGATCGGCAAGAACTTCAATATTGAAGGCGCCGCCAATATGCGCAAGCAGGAATTGATCTTTGCGATCTTGCAGGCACAGACCGAGCAAAATGGCCACATTTACGGAGAGGGGGTTTTGGAAACACTGCCCGACGGTTTTGGCTTTTTGAGAGCGCCCGATTACAATTATCTGCCGGGACCCGATGATATCTATGTCTCGCCGAGTCAGATTCGCCGCTTCAACCTACGCACCGGCGATATTATTTCCGGCCACATTCGTCCGCCCAAAGAGGGTGAACGGTATTTCGCTTTACTCAAGGTTGAAACGATCAACTACGAAGATCCCGAGCGCGCCCGGGAAAAGATTCTCTTCGATAACCTGACGCCGCTTTATCCCAACGAACGCTTGAGGCTCGAAGCCACGCCCGATGATTACACCACCCGCATTGTCGATTTGCTGACCCCCATCGGTAAAGGCCAGCGCGGCTTGATTGTCGCCGCGCCGCGCACCGGTAAGACGATGATGCTCCAGCACATCGCCAAAGCGATCGCGCACAATCACCAGGAAGTGGTTTTGATCGTGCTGCTGATCGACGAGCGGCCCGAAGAGGTCACCGATATGCAACGGTCGGTGGACGGCGAAGTGATTAGCTCGACATTCGACGAGCCGGCCACGCGCCATGTTCAAGTCGCCGAAATGGTCATCGAAAAAGCTAAGCGTCTGGTCGAACATGGCAAGGACGTAGTGATTCTACTCGATAGCATCACGCGCTTGGCGCGGGCCTACAACACCGTGGTGCCGCCCAGCGGCAAGATTCTTTCCGGCGGCGTCGATTCCAATGCGTTGCATAAACCGAAAAAGTTTTTCGGCGCGGCGCGCAACATCGAAGACGGCGGCAGTCTGACGATCATCGCCACGGCCTTGATCGACACCGGCAGCCGGATGGACGAAGTTATTTTCGAAGAGTTCAAAGGCACCGGTAACATGGAAGTCCATTTGGACCGCCGCTTGATGGATAAGCGGGTTTTTCCGGCCATCGATATCAACAAGTCGGGAACCCGCAAAGAGGAGCTATTGATTCCCAAGGAAGATCTTAACCGGATATGGATACTGCGCAAGGTCTTATCGCAGTTGAGCGTGGTCGAATCGATGGAATTTCTGCTCGACAAGATGCGCGGCTCGAAGACCAATAAGGATTTTCTCGATTCCATGAGCCATTAACTTTCCTATCTCCCGCACAATCTTGCGTAGTCGGGCGATCTTTGTTAAAAACGCAAGGTCATTGAAGCCATAAACGGATTTTGGGTTTTCGCTTTTTGCTCGGCACTGCCAGGCGCCGGGTGAAAATAATCACTGTTATCAAAATACACACCCTTTCCGATTGCCGCCGCGGTGCCTTTACGGTGCGGCGGGAAGTTGACGAAAGGGGAGGACAAACCAAAGGAGAGCAAGATGGGCGATATTTCCATGAAACAATTACTCGAGGCGGGGGTCCATTTCGGCCATCAAACCAGCCGCTGGAATCCCAAGATGAAGCCCTATATTTTCGGCGCCCGCAATGGCATTCATATTATCGACTTGCAGCAAACCGTGACCATGTTCAAAGCCTTGGAAGCGGTGGTGCGCGACTTGGCCGCATCCGGCGGCCATATCCTGTTTGTCGGGACCAAGAAGCAGGCCCAAGACGCGATTCGCGAGGAAGCCGAACGGTGCGGCATGTTTCACGTGCACAATCGTTGGCTCGGCGGTACGCTGACCAACTTTACGACGATTCGCCAAAGCATCGACCGGCTGCGCAAGATCGAAGATATGGAGAACGATCCCAAGATCGTCGCCGCATTGACTAAAAAAGAAATGCTCGGGCTTAGGCGCGAGAAAGACAAACTGGAACTGTCCTTGGGCGGCATCAAATCGATGAAGAAGTTGCCTGATGCGATCTTTGTCATCGATCCGAAGCAGGAAGAGATCGCCATCAAGGAGGCGCGCAAGTTGGGCATTCCGGTGATCGCGGTGATCGATACCAACTGCGATCCCGACATGGTCGATTATAAGGTGCCGGGAAACGACGACGCGATTCGCGCCATTCGGCTTTTCTGTTCGTCGATCGCCGAGGCCGTCAATGAAGGCAAGCTGCTCTACCAGCAATCGCTGGTGAAAGATAAAGAAGACGATAGGCCAGTGAGCGTCGCCGCGGCTGAATCCGCCGATGGCGCCGGGGCGGGAGTCTGAGTTCGATGGAAGTCAGCGCCAGTATGGTAAAAGAGCTTCGGGAAAAATCCGGAGCCGGGATGATGGATTGTAAGAAGGCGCTCGCCGAAACCGGCGGCGACATGGACAAGGCGTTCGATTTTCTGCGCCAAAAAGGCTTGGCCGCGGCGGCGAAAAAGGCCGATCGCATGGCTAGCGACGGCGCCGTGGGCGCCTACGTTCATGCCGGCGGCAAGATCGGCGTGCTGGTGGAGATCAACTGCGAAACCGATTTTGTCGCCCGCACCGCCGAATTCCAAACCCTTTTGAAAGACGTCGCCATGCAGATCGCCGCGGCCAACCCACGCTGCGTGCGGCGCGAAGAAGTCACGGCGAGGGAACTGGACAAAGAGCGGGAGATTTACCGCCAACAGGCGCTCGAACAGGGCAAGCCGGAAAAAGTCCTCGATAAAATCGTCGAGGGCAAGATCGACAAGTTTTACTCCGAGGTCTGTTTGCTCGAACAGTCTTTTATCAAGGATCCGGACAAAAAAGTTTTGCATGTCGTCAACGATGCCATCGCTCGTCTTGGCGAGAACATTCAAGTGCGCCGCTTCGCCCGTTTTAGTCTCGGCGAAGGCGCCGCCAAAGATTAGAGCGATCGACGGCGGTCTGTCATGAATAACGGTGCGCCGAAGTATAAGCGGGTCCTGCTTAAAGTCACCGGCGAAATATTTGCCGGGGCGCAAAATTTCGGCATCGACGGCAACACCGTCAAAGCCTTCGCTCAAGAAATAAAAGAAGTAAAAGAAATGGGCTGCGAGCTCGCCATGGTCGTGGGCGGTGGAAATATTTTCCGCGGTGCGGTGGCGAGCGAGATCGGCATGGACCGGGCCAGCGCCGACACCATGGGCATGTTGGCGACCGTGATCAACAGCTTGGCGCTGCAAGATGCCTTGGAGCATCTGGGCGTCTCGACGCGGGTGTTGTCGGCCATCGAAATGCGCCAGGTCGCCGAACCGTATATTCGCCGGCGCGCCACGCGTCATTTGGAGAAAGGCCGCGTAGTGATCTTCGCCGGCGGCACGGGCAATCCCTATTTCACCACCGATACGACGGCGAGTCTGCGCGCCATGGAAATTGGCGCCGAAGTGATTCTCAAAGCGACCAAAGTCGAAGGCGTGTTTGACGCCGATCCGGTTAAGTTCGCCGGCGCGACCAAGTTCGAGGAAGTGACCTACATCGAAGTGCTCAACCGCGAGCTCAAGGTGATGGACTCGACGGCGATTTCGCTGTGCATGGATAATAATTTGCCGATCATCGTTTTCAATTTGATGGAGAAGGGCAATATCAAGCGGGTGGTGTCAGGGGAAGCGATCGGCACTCTAGTCAGCGGAGGAAAGCGATGAACGACGCGATTTTCACTCAGCTGCAAAAGGAAATGGACGGTTCGGTAAGCGCGTTTCGCCGGGATCTGACCAAGCTGCGGACCGGCCGGGCTTCGACGGCTTTGCTCGAACATATCGTGGTCGAGTACTACGGCGCGTCGACGCCGCTCAATCAACTTTCCACCTTGAGCGCCCCCGAGCCGCGGCTCCTGGTCATTCAGCCCTTCGACCGCAGCGCCATGGTCGAAATCGAGAAGGCGATCCTCAAGTCCGATCTCGGCCTGACACCGAATAACGATGGTAAAGTGATTCGCATTCCGATTCCGCAACTGACCGAAGAGCGGCGCAAGGAACTGGTCAAGCACGTCAAAAAGATTGCCGAGGAACACCGCGTGTCGGTGCGCAATCACCGGCGCGTCTGCATCGAGCATCTCAAAGAGGCGGAGAAAAAAAAGCAAATCACCGCCGATGAGGCCAAGCACGGCCAGGAGCGGGTGCAAAAGATTACCGACGAATTCATCGGCCGCATCGATCACATCGTCAAGGCGAAAGAAGAAGAGGTGATAGCGGTTTGATCCGGGCTTACTCTTCGCAAGCCCCTTGCCGGTGGTGCTCAAGGAAAAATTATTCGCCTGGTCTAACGAGGGTCCAGGGCCTGCCGATCAAACGCAATCCCCACAAGTCGCGATGGAGCTAGACGGCTTAGACAAAACGCGGCTGCCGCAGCATGTTGCCATCATTATGGATGGCAATGGCCGCTGGGCGACGGCGCGCGGCAAAAGCCGGGTCGAGGGGCACCGGCGCGGCAAGACTTCGGTCCGCGTGATCGTCGAAATGAGCCGCAGGATCGGCATCCGCTTTCTGTCTTTATACGCGTTCTCCACTGAAAACTGGTACCGGCCCGATGACGAAGTGGGCGCCCTCATGATGCTGCTCGAGCATTATCTGGCCGCCGAACAGGCGAAGATGATGCGTTACGGCATTCGTTTGCTGGCGGTGGGCGACCGCAGCCGTTTGCCTGCCAGTGTGCGGGGCGCGCTGGGAAAAGTTATCGAATTGACCCGCGACAACCAACGCATGACGGTGGTCCTGGCGCTCAGTTACAGCGGCCGGGACGATATCGTGCGCATGGTGAAAAGTCTGGCCCGTGAGGCACGCGTGGGAAAGTGTGATCCGGATAGCATCGACGAGCAAGTCGTTTGCGATCATCTCGACACCGCCGGGATTCCCGATCCCGATCTGTTGATTCGCACCAGCGGCGAGATGCGCATCAGCAATTTTTTTCTTTGGCAGATCGCCTACAGCGAAATGTATGTAACTTCTTGTCTGTGGCCGGACTTTCGCGAAAAAGAATATCTTCAAGCGTTGCTCGAATATCAACAGCGCCGGCGCCGCTTCGGCCGCACGGACGAGCAACTCGACGAAACCGTCGAATCGTCATTGGATGCCGGTGGACGCCAATCTTAGGGCGCGCCTAGCCACGGCGGCGGTCGGCATTCCGCTGCTGGTCTGGCTCGTCGGCTGGGGGCCGTCTTGGGTGTTCTCGGGGCTATTCTTGCTGCTCACCGTGGGCGCTTTGTGTGAATACTTCGCCATGACTTTTCCCGGCGTAAGGACGCAGCAATGTGGCGGCGTAGGGTTCGGCATCAACTTGACCTTGTTAGTGGTTTATTATGGCGCAGGGAGCGCGCTGGTCGGTTTGGGGGGCATTGTGCTCGTCCTGCTATTTTCGTTCAGCTTGTGTTTTCATGGCAATCGCTTTGCGCGCATGGGATGGTTGGCGCGCCTGTTGCTCGGCGGATTCTACATCGGCTATCTGGTGCCGTTTATTATATTGTTGTTCGATCGCGCGGACGGACGCGCATGGGTCTGTTGGCTGTTGTTCGTGATCATGGCCGGCGATAGTTCCGGCTATTTTATCGGCCGGTGCTTCGGCAAGCAAAAACTAGCGCCGGCGATTAGTCCGGGCAAGACGGTTCAAGGCGCGTGGGGTTATCTCGCCGGCACCATCGTCATTGGCCTGAGCGGCGGGGCATTGTTATTGGGCCACATGGCTTGGCTCGAAATTTTATTACTTGCGCTCGCCGTCGGCGTCCTCGGTCAGCTTGGCGATTTATTCGAGTCGTCGGTCAAGCGCGCCTTCGCGGTGAAAGATTCCGGCAACCTGTTGCCCGGCCACGGCGGCCTGCTCGACCGGCTCGATAGTCTGATATTCCCGGCCGTGTTTACGACGACCTATTTGAGGATCTTTCAATCATGAGAACCATCGCACTGCTCGGCTGCACCGGTTCCATTGGCGTCAGCACCTTGCGTTTGGTGCGCGAGTTTCCCGAGCGCTTCCGCGTCCACGGCATGGTGGCGGGGAAAAATCTCAAGCTCTTGGCGCAACAGGTCAAAACGTTTCGGCCGAAAGTGGTCGCGATTCAGCACCAGGCCGATGTGCCGCGCTTGCGCCAACTGCTCGGCAAGACCAAGGTCGAGATTCTCCACGGCGAGGCCGGGGCGTCGGCGGTGGCGAGCGCCGCGCCGGTGGATGTCGTGCTGGCGGCGATCGTCGGCGGCGCCGGACTGATGCCGACGTTCAAGGGAATGTTGGCCGGCAAGGAGATCGCCCTGGCGAATAAAGAAGCGCTGGTCATGGCGGGGGAAATTTTCGTCAAGGCGGCCAGGCAAAAAAAAGTTCGCATGCTTCCCGTTGACAGCGAGCACAGCGCGATCTTTCAGTGCCTCCAGGGCAATCAGCGCAGCGAGGTCGATAAGATTATTCTCACCGCTTCGGGCGGCCCGTTCCTGCGTGCGCCGCTCAATCGGCTGGCCAAGGTCAGCATCGCCCAGGCGCTCAAACATCCCAATTGGAAGATGGGGCAAAAAATCACCATCGATTCGGCGACCATGATGAACAAGGGGCTCGAAGTCATCGAAGCGCGCTGGGAGTTCGATATGGCGCCCGGCGCCATCGAGGTCGTGATTCATCCGCAGAGCGTGATCCATTCCATGGTGCGCTATCAAGACGGCGCGGTGATGGCTCAGCTGGGCATCGCCGACATGCGCATTCCCATCGCCTACGCGCTGTCCTATCCGCATCGGCTCAAGGGCAGTTGGCCGGCCCTCAATCTGTTTGAGCATGGCGAGCTCAATTTTCTCACCGTGGAACAAAAACGTTTTCCGGCGCTGTCCTTGGCTTACGCGGCGCTCAGGGAAGGCGGTACCATGGCCGTGGTCCTCAACGCCGCCAATGAAGTCGCGGTGGCGGCATTTTTAGCCGGCAGGATAGGATTTCGCGAAATACATCGTATAATCGAACGAACCATGCAGCGCCATAGCAATGGCCGGGCGCGAGAGATCGGCGCGATTCTCGACGTCGACCGTTGGGCCCGGGAGAAGGCGTCGTCGCTGATCGGTTGAACGAAACTCAAGGAGCGTACTCATGGAGAGTGTTGCCTATTCCATCATCGCAGCCGTGCTAGGTCTCGGCGTGCTGATCGTCTTTCACGAGTTCGGCCATTTCTTGTTGGCGAAGTTATCGGGCGTCGGTGTATTGACTTTTTCCATCGGCTTCGGCCCGAAACTTTGGGTCAAGAAACGGGGCGAAACCGAATACGCGTTGAGCGCTTTTCCCCTGGGTGGCTACGTCAAGATGGTCGGCGAAGATCCCGATGAGGAGGTGTCGCCGGCCGATATCGAGAGATCCTTTGCGCACAAAAGTTTGCTCAAACGCATCGCCATCGTCGTCGCCGGGCCGGGATTCAATCTGCTTTTGGCCGTCTTGTTGTTGATGATCGTTTACACATTCTACGGTGTGCCGGTCATGTCGACGCAGATCAGCGACGTGGTCAAGGGCGAGGCGGCGGAAAAAGCCGGCTTGGTCAAAGGCGATCGGATCGTCGCCATCGACGGTAAAGAGGTCAAGGAATGGGATGAACTCGCCGGCACCATTAAAGCGAGCGGTGGCAAGGTGCTCAATCTCCAAGTGCGCCGCGGTGACCAAACGCTCAACATTTCGGTGCAACCGAATCGCAAAGAGGGGCGCACTGTTTTCGGTGAACGCAAAGACGATTGGCTCATCGGCATCAGCAGCCGGGTAACCATTGAAAAAGGTAATGCCGGTCTGGCGGTGGTCCGGGCGTTTTCTCAGACCTATGACTATTCGAAGCTGACGCTGATGGCTTTCTACAAAATGCTGCTGGGCGACGTGTCGCCGCGCAACATCGGCGGCCCGATCATGATCGCGCAGATGGCGGGGCAGCAAGCTCAAGAAGGGTTGGGCAGCTTTCTGGCGTTCTTGGCTGTGTTGAGCATCAACTTGGGCGTGCTCAATTTATTGCCCGTGCCGGTGCTCGACGGCGGCCATCTGTTGTTTTTCATCGTCGAAGCGGTGATTCGCAAGCCGGTGGCGCTGCGCTACCGCGAAATGGCCCAGCAAGTGGGAATCTGTCTGCTCGCGCTTCTGATGGTCTATGCTTTTTACAACGACATCGTGCGGTTTTTCGAAAAACAGGTTGGCGGATGAGAATTCTCGGCATCGATACCGCTACACCCACCGCGAGCGTCGCGTTAATTGAGGATCAAAAAATACTCGCCGAGCAAATCCACCGTCAAGCGAAAATCTCCAGCGATCAAGCCGCGCCGCCGCCCAAGGGCAATCACGCCGAGGTGCTCGTGGCGCTGATTCGTTCACTTCTCGCTGGCGCGAGTCTTTCTCTCAGTCAGTTATCCGGCATCGCCGTGACCATCGGGCCGGGCTCGTTTACCGGTTTGCGTATCGCCTTGGCGACCGTCAAGGGAATCGCTTATGAGTGGGGCGTGCCGGTGGTCGGCGTTTCCACGCTCCATGCCAATGCGGTGCGGGTCCTCGATAATGGAATTATTTGTTCTCTGCTCGACGCGCGCAAACAGGAAGTCTATGCCGCGCTGTTTCGCCGCGCTGGAAAAGTTTTTACCCGTGTGTCGGAGGATGCGGTTTTACCCGTGGGCCGTGTGAGCGAGTTGTTGTCTGATTGCGGCGCCGTCAATCCGTTTCTCGTTGGCGACGGCGCGAGTGCTTATGAAATCCAGCTGAGAAAATCTTTCGGCGACGCCATGCGCTTTTCGACCGGCGACGAATTTGGTTCGGTGGCGGCCCAAGCGGCGCTCTTGGCGCGGCAGCGATTTCTGGCTGCGGCCACGGACGATCTCGGGGCCTTATCGCCGCATTATCTGCGTTCCTCGGAAGCCCAAAGCAAGCGTTTTATCGCGGCGCTAACCTGTTGAAATGAAGCGTAAACTTTCGTTGACAATGGTAGAGTCGTAAGTTAAATTGAGTGCCGTCAAAAATTTTTTGCTACACAAAGGAGGCCGCTGTATGGAAAGTTATGAGGAACAGACGATCGTCTCCCTGCTGGATCAAGAACCAGAACTTAAAAAATTCTACGATGAACATCTGGAGCTTGAGAAAAAACTAGCGGAGTTTCAACGTAAGCATCACCTTACCGCAGAAGAAGAAGTGGAAATGAAACGGATTCAAAAGCTGAAACTGATCGGCAAGGACCGCATGATGGAGATCATCGGCCGCCATCGTTAGAGCCGCGCTGTTGGGTGGGGAGTAAGAGTAAAAATGAAGCTAACGGGCGCGGAAATTTTCTGTGAGTCGCTCAAGCGTGAAGGGATCAAAACCGTTTTTGGTTTGCCCGGCGGGGTTGTGCTGAAAATCTTCGATGTGCTTTGCCAGCGCAAGGACATTGAATTCGTGCTCACCCGTCACGAGCAAGGGGCGGCCCATATGGCGGAGGGGTATGCCAAAGCGACCGGTAAACCAGGCGTCGTATTAGTCACCTCGGGGCCGGGCATGACCAACATTGTGACCGGGTTGGCCGACGCTTACATGGATTCCGTTCCACTGGTGGCGTTTACCGGCCAGGTGTCCACCGAACTCATCGGCAACGATGCCTTTCAAGAAGCCGATAACGTCGGCATCAGCCGTCCGTGCACCAAACACAACGTGCTGGTGAAAGATGTCAACGATCTGGCCCAGGCGATTAAAGAAGCGTTCTACATCGCCACCAGCGGCCGGCCCGGTCCGGTGTTGGTCGATATTCCCAAGGACGTGAGCATCGCCAGGGCCGAGTTTAAATATCCCGACAAAGTGAACCTGCGCGGTTACAACCCCGTGGTCAGCGGCAGCAAGCAAAATATTAGGCAAGCCGCCGAAGAGATCATGAAGGCGAAAAAGCCGATGATCTACGTCGGCGGCGGCGCGCTGTTTTCCGATGCTCCCGACGAAGTTCGTGAGCTGGCGGAGATCACCCAGATTCCCGTGACCATGACGCTCATGGGGCTTGGCAGCTTTCCCGGCAGTCATCCGTTGTCCCTCGGCATGCTCGGCATGCACGGCGGTTACTGGACCAACATGGCGATGCACCACTCGGATCTTCTGATCGCCGTCGGCGCGCGCTTCGATGACCGGGTGACCGGCAAGCTCTCGGAGTTTTGTCCCGAAGCGCGGGTGATCCACATCGACATCGATCCGACTTCGATCAAAAAAACTTTTCACGCCCATATTCCGATCGTCGGCGATGTCAAAGCCGTGCTGCGCCAGATGAACGTGATGTTGCGCTCCATGGACGGCAACCCGGCGAGGATGAAGGCGCTGCGTGCGCCTTGGTTAAAGCAGGTCAAGGAATGGAAAGACTCTCATCCGCTGACCTACAAGCAGGACGATAAGATCATCAAACCGCAGTACGTCATCGAGAAACTTTACCAGCTGGCCAAGCCGGATGCCATCGTCGCCACCGATGTCGGCCAGCATCAAATGTTCGCGGCGCAATATTTCAAAGGCGATAAACCGCGCACCTGGTTGACGTCGGGGGGCCTGGGCACCATGGGCTTCGGTTTTCCCGCGGCCATTGGCGCCCAGGTCGCTTATCCCGACCGGCAAGTTCTCTGTATTACCAGCGAAGGTAGCTTCCAAATGAACTTGCAGGAACTGGTGGTGGCGGCGATTCACAAGTTGCCGGTGAAAATCGTACTGCTCAATAATGGCGTGCACGGCATGGTGCGCCAGTGGCAAGATCTTTTCTATGAAGGACGCTACTCGGCGAGCTTGCTTGGCAAAACGCCGGACTTCGTCAAGCTGGTGGACGCCTACGGCATTACCGGACTGCGCGCGCTCAAACCGAGCGAGGTGGTGCCGGTGCTCAAAGAAGGACTCAAACACAAGGGGCCGGTGCTGATGGATATTCACACCGATCCCTTTGAAAACTGCTACCCGATGATTCCCGCCGGCGGGGCGCAGCACGAGATGATGCTGGAAGACCCGCCGGAGCTCAAATTGGCAAAAAAAGGCGGAGCACATAAAAGAAAGGTGGATGAGGGCGAAGGTGAGCTTCCGGCCTGATTTTTTCGCGAATGGAACATATCATTTCGGTTTTAGTTGAAAACAAGTTTGGCGTTTTAGCCAGAGTTGCCGGTCTGTTTAGCGCCCGCGGCTACAATATTGAAAGTCTCTCGGTCGCGCCCACGCTCGATCCTTCGACGTCAATGATTACCATCGTCACCGTGGGCGACGATCGGATCATCGAGCAGATCATGAAGCAGCTCAACAAAGTTGTCGAAGTTCTGAGCGTCGTCGATCTCACCGAAACCCATTTTCTCGACCGGGAAACCGCGCTGATCAAAGTTCACACCAAACCCGAGCACCGCGATGAAGCGGTGCGCATCGCGTCGATTTTCCGCGCCAACATCGTCGATTCCTCGGCGACGACTTACACCATCGAGATCACCGGCGATGTCGAAAAGGTCGAGGCGATGATCAACATGCTCAAGCCCCTCGGCATCAAAGATCTGATCCGCACCGGGCGCATCGCGATCTCCAGGGAAACCACCCGCACCGCTTCGCCACGGCGCGAACCGGCGTTGCTCAAAAGCTGAAGCTCCATTTCGTCGTCGGCTTTTTTCCGCCTCCATCAGGGCGCTCACCCTTTCAACTTCAAGCTTGAGGATGACTAGTTTCGCTTTGGTCATTAACCTCTTTTAACCCAATCACGTGTCGTAAATAATACTTTTCACAACTACCGTGTGCGTGGTAACGTCCAAAACGAGGTGCGCGATGAAGAAAACTATTCTCTTAT
>Ga0137461_1000046_pt1 | contig 23852 bp, 26 predicted proteins | sample EasRivERMGT746_2_FD_104650 | JGI IMG/M metagenome (GOLD analysis project Ga0137461, IMG submission 104650) | Soil microbial communities from meander-bound floodplain in the East River, Colorado, USA - East River MetaG ERMGT746_2 | ecosystem: Environmental > Terrestrial > Soil > Floodplain ... | reverse complement strand
GAGCTCTCCGAGATGGTCGGCACGACGCGGCCCAGGGTGAGCTTGTTCATGCAGCGGTTCCATAACCTTGGGCTGATCGAGACCAATCGAGATCGCTTTCTCATCATCAAAGAAACTAAACTCGCCGATTATTTGGCGCAGATCGCCTAAAACGGCGTCCGCGCACCGCGGGCCCGTTCTTTTGAGAAAGTTCAATATTAGACAGCAATCCCCGCGGAACCACGATAGGTTCTAACTGAAATAATGTGCATCGGTGAAGGATCATCGAACCGAAACACAAAAAAAATCAGCACGCTTCGCAGTAAGCTCGCCGAGGTGGATAGCTAATCCACCATCGTAGGTTATATAGCCGGAAAGGATCTAATATGAGTTGGGTAATCTTCGCGCTGCTTGTGATAATAGCCCTGTGGGATTACTCGGTTCCTACACGCTCGTTGGCGGGGTAGCCCTAATAATTCTGATTTGCGTTTTAGTTGCGATAGCGATCAATCGTATCGGGCGCCCTGAGCTTGAGTAGCCGTCTCGACTTCGATACAAGAGAGGGATACTTTGTGAATACCAAACCGATCATACATGCCGGTATCGCTCTCATCCTTCTCGGCATCGTAGCTTTTACTTATCAAGGCGACGGCGACACAAGCCGCGAGAAGACCATCGTCGACATCGGCGCGGTTAAAGCCGCCGTTGACGCCAAGAGAACCCTTGCGTTGATGCCGGGCTTGGGCGCCATCGTGCTTGTCGGCGGGATCGTCTTGGTCGCGGTTGGAGTCAAAAAATCATCTTAAAGTCACCCAAGCTCGCCCGGCCACGTGCAACGTCGGGGGCCATTGAATAGAAGAGAACCAATGGCTTTTTTTCTCAATTATGAACCGGTGCCGTTGGCATTTGGCACCAGCGGATTGCGCGGCTTGGTAACCGACATCACCGACCTCGAAGCCTACATCAATGTTAAAGCGGCGCTCCGTTATCTGTTGAGCAGCGGCGATATTGGCGCGAATAGCATCGTCGTCATCGCCGGCGACCTCAGGCCAAGCACCGATCGCATCATGCGCGCCTGCGCGCGAGCGGTGGCCGTTTCGGGTTGTCGGATCGAGAACGCCGGCAAGATCCCGACACCCGCGCTGATCGCGCACGCCATCGCCACTCGGAGCGCCGGTGTGATGGTGACCGGCAGCCACATCCCTTTTGACCGTAACGGCATCAAGCTCAATAAAAGCGTCGGCGAACTGCTGAAGTCGGACGAACCCGGGATTATCCGCGAGGTCGAGCGAGCGCGTGCGGAAGAATATACCACGAGCGCCGCCGCATCGGCGTTTGACGCCGCCGGCATGCTCAAGCAAACGACGGCTTTACCGCCGCTCAATGGCGCCGCCGAAGATCGCTATGTGCGCCGTTATCTACAGAGCTTTACGCCCGGCGCTCTTGCCGGTCTGCGGCTGCTGGTTTATCAGCATTCGGCGGTGGGACGCGATCTCTTGCCGCGCATCCTGAGCGAGCTAGGCGCCGCCGTGGTGAGCGCCGGACGGAGCGACACTTTTATTCCCATCGATACCGAAAATATTACCGACGAACAATTGGATCGTTTAGAAACATTAGCGCTCAGCGCCAAAACTACCGGCGCGCCGCTCGACGCGATTGTTTCCACCGACGGTGACTCCGATCGACCTTTGGTTTGCGCCGTGCTGCCTGCCGCTGCGGTTATGCCGGGCGGCCGGCGCGTGCGTTTCTTGCCCGGAGATTTACTCGGCATCGTCGCCGCCGATTATCTTAACGCCGATGCGGCGGCGGTGCCGATCAGCGCCAACGATGCCGTCGAGCGCCGCCTGCGCGAGCGCAACGTTTTGCTCAAGAAAACTAAAATCGGTTCGCCCTACGTGGTCGCCGCTCTCGACGAGTTGCGCGGCGCCGGCGCTGCGCAACGCATCGTTGGCTGGGAAGCCAACGGCGGATTTTTGACCGGCAGCGCGATGGCGTTAGGTGCGGGCACGCTGGCCGCGCTGCCGACCCGCGATGCGATTCTGCCGATCTTGGCAAACCTGTGCGCGGCCGCCGAGCAAGGCGTAAGCTTACCGACTTTATGGGACCGGTTGCCGCCGCGATTTGGCCGGGCCGGCTTGCTCGATGATTTTCCGCTCGCAGCGAGCCAGGCCATTCTGGCTCAACTGATTCCAACCTGTGACCTAGTCGAAGTGGATTCCACTGCCGATACCGGACACTGGCGACACTGTAAGGCGACGTTAAAACGTTTCTTCACGCCGGCGCTAGGATTCGATGACATCGTGCGAATCAATTTGCTCGACGGCGTACGAGCTTATTTTCGCAACGGTGACATCGCCCATATTCGGTCCTCGGGCAACGCGCCGCAGCTACGCATCTATGCGGTCAGCGATTCTCAAACGCGCGCGGATGAGATCGTCGCACTCGCCGTGCGCGAACCGGACGGCATCTTGCGTCAGTTGGAACGAGCGCTCGCCTGAGCCGACTTCCCGGTTTTTACAGAACCGTCCAATATTAGACATTAAGCGCTCCCCGCTGAGCGTAGATTTATAAAAGAAATGGTATAGGGTGTCACTTCACGGTTGCTTGAAATTGTTCAAGCAAGCCTTCCTCGCTTAACCCTCTAACCGATTCAATCCAGGAGGTTGATATGTACAGTCGCAACGTAACTTTTAAACTCAAGTCCAAGTGCGGCGCGGAATTTACCAGTATTCTTGAAGGGCAGATCATTCCATTGCTGCGCCGGCAAAAGGGCTTTGAGGATGAGATCAGCTTCATCGCGCCGGAACGTAACGAAGCGGTGGCGATCAGCCTTTGGGAGAAGAAAGACGATGCCGAAGCCTATAGCCGAAAGACCTATCCCGATGTCTTGCGGACTCTCGCCAATGTGATTGAAGGCACGCCCGTCGTGCAGTCCTTTGAGGTCGCGAACTCAACTTCGCACCAGATCGCGGCGAGCGCGGTAAACTAGTCCAAGCTTGCCGCTTGGCAAGGCGTAGCGCCGCGAGTTCTTTTGCTGAACTGTCCAATATTAGACAGTAATCGATTGACCGGTCAGTTTACTTTAGGGACCCAGAGCGTCGGATGTTTAAACGTCTGCGCTAGATTAGCCGGGAAGAAGGACATTTAATGGCTGTTCGTTCAATTGCGTTTCGTGCTCCGCGCGTGATCGTCGGCACCGCCGATTGTGATTCCTGCGGCCATCGTTGTTGCGCCGTCTGCGAAGCGAGCTCGCTGTCACAACAATACTCGGACTATTGGATTTGTCATATTTGCGGGGCGTTGAGTCCGCGCAGTCTAAGATCGCATTTAAAGGAGGTATCTAATGGATTGGCAGAAAATTAAATTCGGCTGTTGGAGCGCCGTCGGCGGCGCGATTCTCGCGGCCATCGTCGGATTCAATTGGGGCGGCTGGGTGACCGGCGGAACCGCCGAGGTGATGGCTAAAGAGATCGCCGAAAATGCCGTCGCTAAGCGCTTCACACCGAGTTGTGTGGCAAGGTTCAACCAGGATTCCAAGAAAGAGGCGAAGCTCAAAGAGATCAAGGCCAAGGATTCTTGGGATGGGCAAAAATTCGTCGAAGAACAGGGCTGGGCCACCCTGCCCGGTGAAGACAAACCCGATAGCAAGGTTGCCGAGGGTTGCGCAAAACAACTGATGGGAAGCGCGAAGTAGCGCCCGCTGGACGATTTTTAGTACCCTCGTCGACGACAGTCGGGGTTGATTACCCACAGAGACAGTGGCGCCATAGACTCGGCAACTTGCCACGGCAAGCAGTCGAGCCGGTTCGGCAAAGATCGACGAGCGGAGGTTGGCCATCGGCGATAGCGGCAAAACGTATAAAGAAACGTGCCAGAAGCAGAAACAAACAAAGCACAATCAGGCGGTAAAAAGCGCTCTTGAAAAACAGCCGCAGAAGCTGCCTTGAAATGAATGTAACAAAAAAATGGAAGATCCTGCAGATTGTTGCAGCACAACCAGGTTGGAAAGCTGTCTATTGCCAGGAATTAGAGAATAAGCAAGTAAAGATTTCCAATCAGGTCGTCATTTGCTGGGCGCTTGTCGAAGCCCTCGGCGCGGACGACGGGACACAAACGGAAGTCAAAGGGATCGTTCAGGAGTCGAACCAGCTGGGAATTGCCGGTGATTTGAACCCCGCAGAAAATACCGGCACAGTGGAAGCGTTCGGCAAACAATACTTGCTCGGCTACAACGATCCCGACGCCCACAAAGAGTCAGATTATTGGCTTGAGCAAGCCAAAGCACGCTTGCGGAGTGAAGTGGCAAAAGCCGCGTAGCAGAAAATCGCAGCTGGCCAGCATCACGATTTCAATTCCGAGCCAGCAGACAAAAAAAGAGGCGCAACCCGACCAGGTGCGCCTCTTTTGGTATTAGCCTAAAAGACTAGTCTACCAGCGATTGCTTCCACCGCCCCGATTGTCTCTGTCCCTGCCGCCGCCGCCGTTGTCACTGCGGTTGGTTTGCGGTTTCGCTTCGTTGACGACCAGACTGCGGCCCGAATGCTGGGTGCCGTTCAAGGCGCTGATCGCAGCTTGCGCTTCGATACCGGAGCTCATCTCGACGAAGCCAAAGCCGCGCGATTGACCGGTAAACTTATCGGCGATCACGCGAGCTGATTCGACGGCGCCATGGGCTGCAAAAAGTTCCTGCAATTGGCCATCGGTCACGGAATATGACAGACCGCCAACGTATAATTTGTTATTCATGTTCTCCTCCTTATTGAGAGAAAGTTAGTGTCTCCAGCCTTGAGAAGCTGACGGCTAATGGGAGCAGAACATGGGAATAAAAATTTGGAAACCACGCCCTGGTCGGATGTCCTATAGATATCTTTTCGCTTGGTGAGACTTGGTAGGCCTTCGCATCGCTATGCCTTATTCAGAAGGCCGTTTACTGAAGTAGGTAATGTCACCCTACGTTGTTTATCCGCTCATGTCAATCGAGCAACTTCTGACGGAAAACCGAGCGCTGGATCGGCTTGACATCCCCCCTAACTCGGCATTACGTTAAAAAAATCGGAGGGAACGTCATGGCGAAAAACGGATTCGAAGTATTCGACAGCGACATGCACATCATGGAGCCGCCCGATCTTTGGCAGCGCTACATCGATCCCAAGTTTCGCGATCAGGCGCCGCGCGGCCGGACCTCGGACAACGTGCGTGATCTCGGCACGATTTTTCCCAACGTGCCGAAGGACACTCGGCGCACCGGCGGCACGCCGCACCGCGGCAAAAATTTTGACAAGAACCAGGACATCTATCGCAACCACGCCGAGCGTGGCTGGACCGGAGCGGTACAATTAGAGGCGATGGACACCGAGGGCATCGACACCGCCGTGCTGTTCCCGACCCGCGGCTTGGGCATTTTGACATTTCCCGATCAAGACCCGCGCTTCGCCGCCGCCATGGCGCGGGCGTATAACGACTGGCTGCACGACTTCTGCGCCGCCGATACGAATCGTTTACTCGGCGCCGGCATGATTTCGGTTTATGATTTAGATGACGCCTTGCGCGAGACCCGCCGGGTGAAAGAAGAGTACGGTTTCCGCTCGGTGTTTCTGCGCTCGAATATTATCAACGGTAAAAATTGGTACGATCCGCACTACGAGCCGCTCTGGAATTTACTCGAAGAGCTAAATTTGCCGCTCGGTTTCCATGAGGCTTCGGCATCGCGCTCGCACCAAGCCGCGGAGCATTTCGAGCCCAATTTTGGTTTACGGCGCGTCTATGCCCAGCCGTTCGAACAAATGATGGGCATGGGCGCGTTTCTCGGCGGCGGCATTCTTGAACGCCATCCGAAAATGCGCGTCGCCTTTCTCGAGGCCAACTGTTCTTGGCTGCCGTGGCTCCTGTGGCGCTTGGACGAAGGCTACGAGCGCGAGGGCGATGTCTTCATGCCCGACCTCAAGATGCCGCCCAGCGAATATTTCAAACGGCAATGCTGGATTTCCATCGAACCGGACGAAACCCCGGCGCGCTATACCATCGAAGAGTTTGGCTGCGACCAGTTGGTGTTTTCCACCGACTATCCCCACGGCGATTCGAAATATCCCCACGCCGTCGAGAGTTTTCTCGAACTGAAACTAGCCGACGCCGACAAGCGCAAAATACTCTGGGACAACTGCGCGCGCTTTTACGGCGCGACTGAATACCCACCACGAAAAACCGCGACCGATCACCAACATCAACAGCTCCAACAATAACCAGGGAGGAATCATGGAGACTCAAACCGCGACCCAATCACAAACACAAACAAAAACCGAGAATGCTAAGGAACGGTTCGTTAGAAAAACCCGCGAACTGTTCGCCAAGGAAGCCGACCTCGATAAGCGCTGGAACGCGCTCAAACCGGTCTTGGCCGAACTTTTAGCCGATCCGGACATGATCGACGCGTCGAAACAATGGCCGGATTGCGTGCCGGCAAATGGCCGCGCGGAAAATCTGCTTTTCTACGAGGACACCGACTACGGCTTCGCGATCAACGGCCTGACCAAAGGCCAGGCGCGCCAGGGCGTCGCCGCGCGCATCCACGACCACGCTCATATCTACACACTCTACGGCGTCATCGACGGCCGGGAAAAAGTCGTTCGCTATGACCGACTCGACGATCGCTCCAAGCCCAATTTTGCTCAGATCAAGGAATCTTCCAACGTGCTCTGCGGCCCCGGCGACATCGACCTGGTGAAGCCTTATGAGATTCACACCGAGCTGACCGTCGGCGAGCGCACCGTGGCGGTGATCATTCGCAGCCAAAAAGGCGGCGACTTCAACCAGGGCCGCTACAACTTGGAGACCAACGAATACTTCGAGAGCTTGGGCCCGCGGCAAACACCCTGTGAAATGATGCCGAAGTAAACGGAAAAAGCCGCCAAGAAGATAAGGGATCGTTCACCACGAAGGCACGAAGAGCACGAAGTTCGGAATATTAATCATCCGAAACCTTCGTGCCTTCGTGGTGAAATAGATTATTCGTACCAGGCAGGAACGTTACATCCCAAGAACCGACCGGTCGAAAAAGGAAACCGCTTATGTCACGAGCTGAAACAGTCGAAGAATCGGCACCGGCATTCGAGGCGCTGCTCAACTACCTGGCCGACACCACGGAAACGCCGGAAAGTTACGGCGGCGTGAAACAGTCTGAGGCGGACCAAAAGCGCAAGGGCAAGTACGTAGAGCACATGATGCCGATCTACGATGGCCGCGCCATCGCCGATCGATTGTCGTTGGAGCGCGAAGGCTTCATCCTGGTCAAGCATGAAACCAAGGTTAAAAATTTTTACGACGAAGACGAGATTCGTTCGGTTTACTACAGAGAAACCGAAGAGCTGGTAAAATTAATATCCGGCGCCAAACGCGTGCTCGTCTTCGATCACACTCTGCGTTCCGCGGATTCGGCGACCCGCGAAGAAAAAAACATTAGCGGTCCCGTGCGCAATGCGCATAACGACTACACCGAATGGTCCGGTCCGCAGCGGGTGCGCGATCTTTTGCCCGATGAAGCCGAAGAGCTGCTCAAACGTCGCTTCGCGGTGGTGCAAACCTGGCGGCCGATTAATAAGCCGGTTCAGCGCGAGCCGCTCGCGATCGCCGACGCCCGCAGCATCGGAGTGAACGAACTCATTGCCAGCGCGCGGGTGTACCCCGACCGGCGCGGCGAAGTCTATCACTCAACGTTCAACCCAGGGCACCGCTGGTACTACTTCCCCAACATGCAGCGCAGCGAGGCGATGGTGTTCAAGACTTTCGACTCGCTCAAAGATGGCCGCGCCCGCTGGACCGCCCACTGCGCCTTTGACGACCCGACCAGTCCACCCGATGCACCGCCACGCGAAAGCATCGAGATGCGCACGTTAGCGTTTTTCTAGCTGGGCGTTGAAGCGAGACTGTTGAAGCAGAAGAGTTTCTGCATGAACGAAAAGAGGCCTGCGTCCATCGAACGCAGGCCTCCTTTTTTTTAACGATTGTGAAAAAAACGCGATCGCTTATCGCTGATTTACTGCCGAATTGAATTACTTCTTGCCGGTTTTTTTACGCGGCCGTTTCCGGCATGTCATACATTCGATTTTTGCGGCCATGATGCCCTCCCCTGTCGGCGCCCAAGCTCTATCACTCGAACATTAGACGTCCAATGGGGTGGGACCTCGATGACACTCGGATTTTCGAACTTTCCTCCACGATATCCACGGGTTAAATTTTTTTTCGCAGCCCAACCCTGCGACTTACCGCACCAGGCGTGAAGCAAGTTCTGCTAACCCCGACGAAGGCCCCGAAAAATAAGACAAAGCCACGGGTCAAAATAATCGCCGCAAAGTCAAATGCCTCACTTTCGGCTGATTTCCCTGAGCAGCTTGAGCCAGCGGTCGGCGCGCTCTTCGTACTCGGCCGTGGTCACGCCCTTATCCGGATACCACTTCTCGTAGGCAACTTTTTTGGTCACACTGGTGTAGAAAAGTTTGTCCGCGTACATTTTCTGACCATCGCCACTGAGTAGAAAGTCCACGAACAAAAGCGCCGCATGCGGATGCGACGCATTGGCGGAAACGGCGATGCCGCCGGCATTGACCGCGACGACTTCCATCGGCAACCAGCCCACCGGGGCGCCGCGCGAGGCCGCAGGCTGTGTGAGATTGGTCTGCACCATCGTGAAAGAAATTGGCACCTCGCCGGTGATGATCATGTCGGCCAACCCCGCCGCGCTGGTCGCGTGCGGCCGAATGTCTTGTTCTTTTAACCGGCGCACGAATTCTTCGCCTTTGACTTTGAGCATGGCGCCGATGGCGCGCGCGCCGGTTTCGTTGTTCGCCGTCGACATCTTGCCTTTCAACGCCGGCTTGAGCAGATCGTCAAAGCGTTTCGGCAGATCGGCGGCGGCGATCGCATTCTTGTTGTAGCCGACGCCGATCAACGATTCCCGGTCCGTGCCCCACCAAACCAAATCGCCGCTGGCTTTCTCCTTGGCCACTTCAGGATAATTCACCAGATGCGGCGAGGTGTACGGCATCAGCATTTGGTTGTCGCGCAGCGGCATCAGCGGCGGCGGCGTGGTCTCGATGGCATCCATGATATGGTGGCGCGCCTGGCTTTCGGCCATGATCCGATTCGCCAAGATGACGCCATCGGAACGATAAATGTCAACGCTGACACCGGGATACTTGGCGGTGAAATTCTTGGCGATCTCTTTGTGCGGCACCAGCGACGTGTACCAGACGAACTTGCCTTCTTTTTTCGCGCCGTCGTAGAGAAGCCGTTCACGGTCGGCACCGCGGTACTTCGCCAGATCGGCGAGCGTGCTCGGCTTTGTCCCCTGCGCTAACGCATTCGCGCCCAGGCAAGCAAAAACTAATGCCAGCGCTGAAATCGCTTTCAGCTTCATGAATCCTCCATTTTTCAATGCAATGACTCTATGACCGGCCGGCAAAACTGTCAACGCGCAACACTCCGGGTTGCGCACCGCTTGTGTTTACAGGCCTAGTTCCGGTAAATTCGACCTTAGCCAACAACCCAGGAGGTTAGAAATGGAAAAGATTACCAAGATCACAATTGTCGACGCCGAGAAGCAGGCCCAGTGGGGAAAGCCGACCGGCCGCAACTACGCGCGTCCAACGCAGACGGACCGTTTGCACATTGCACTCAACAGCTACGAAGCCGGCGTCAACGATGAGTTGCACTGCCATCCGGGCTCCGATCACACTTTTTTCGTGGTCCAGGGCGAGTGCACGATGAAGGGATTGAAAGACGGCGAAGAATATCATCTCAAGCAACACCAGGCCGTCCACGTGCCGCCGGGCTTTTTCTATCAACTCAACAACACCGGCACCGAACGGCTGATCTTGTATCAGGTAAGCACCGAACCGCTGAAGAAACCCAAGATCGGCAAAGTGATCTACGGCGTCCACACCGGACTGAAAGAACACCTGCTCAACCCGGTCAAGTCGGACAGTAAGACGGCGGAGCAGCAACAATGACGTTTGCCGAAGTAATCGATTGGTGCAAAAAACATCAGGCAGATGTGCGCGGTATCGGTCGCGGTATGGAAATCCCGATCTCGCACAAAGACAAACAACTCCCCGCCAATCTCCCAACCATGAGCGCAATCATGCACTGGGATTTAGAGATCGGCGATTGGAGCCACTACACCAGCGGCTCAGACATGGAACTGATGGTTGCCGGCAAAATGACCGTCGACGAATTCAAGAGCACCCTGCGCGGGGCGGGGTAGCCATTCGGCCAATTTCGGTTGGAATCAAGCCTTAGAACTTGCAGAAAAAAAGCCGCCACGCAGACCAAAGCGTGGCGGCTTTTCTTTTGGTCGATTGAACGCGATGGGTTTCACGACGGCTAAAAGCTTTCGTAGGTCGGGTTAGCGTAGCGTAACCCGAACTAGCGACTTTCTTTGTTTAATCTTGCGCCCTGAAGTTTTGTTGTTGCTTCGACACGACAACATCGAGGCGATCTCATGGTTCTCTATTTTTTCCGTGCGGTTCGCGAGGCAAAACTCCATTGGATCAGTGGCGGCGTTACGATCGTCGTCACCATCACCATGATCAGAATCGCCGAAAATAACGATTCATCGAGAATCCGCTCGCCCTTTACGGCCAGGGTCAAGCCGATACCGGCAAAGATCAGGCCGACTTCGCCGCGGGGAATCATGCCGATGCCGATCGATAGCCGGCTGAGATTTTTTCCAATGGCACCCAAGCCACATGCCTGCTTGCCGAGAATCGCAACGAATGTCAGAGCCGCGGCTAGCCCCAAAACTTCAATGCGAAACAAGCTCGCGAGATCGATCTTTAGACCCATCTGAACAAAAAACAGCGGCACGAGAAAGACCGAGAGCGGATGAAGCATTTTGTCCGGTGACAGCTCTTCCGCCTGCAAATACTTCTCCATCGGCACGGATTCCAAAATCAACCCGGCGGCAAAAGCACCAACGATGGGCGCCAGACCGATAGCTGCCGAGAGATACGACAGGAGAAAGCACAGCGCGAGCGACAAACTGAACAACATGCCACGGGCGGTCGTTTTGCTGGCATGGTGAAAAACATGCGGCACAAAGCGAATTCCAAGATAGAGCGAGCCCGCCAAAAAAAACACTGCCGTGCCAATTAGATAACTAATCGATCCCAAAGATACCGCGGTTCCCTTGTCGGCGCCGATGATCATGCCCGATACCACCGCCAGTATCAGTAAGCCCAGAACGTCGTCGATCACCGCCGCGCCGAGAATGATCTTGGCCTCTTGGGTGCGAATCGCACCGATATCTTGAAGCACACGGGCCGTGATGCCGACGCTGGTCGCACAAAGCGTGGCCCCGACAAAGGCGTGAACAAAAGATGAATGGTCTGGCAACAGCCAGGCGCTAACCAGCCAGCCGAGCCCAAATGGACATATGACGCCGATGGCGGCGACGAGCAGCGATGACACGCCGACTTTCATGAGATCCGCCAAGCTGGCATCGAGGCCGATCTCGAAGAGTAAAAGGATCACGCCCAGTTGCGCAAGTATTTCCAGACCCGCATCGGTTTTTAGGAAAGCAATACCAGCAAAACCAACCAGATCCAGATTGCCAAGAATCAATCCCGCTAAGAGTTCGCCCATGACTGCGGGTTGCCCCATTTTTTCGGCGACGGTACCGGCCAACTTCGCCACAGGCAGAAGTATAACGAGGGCTAGGAGCAAACTTGTTATCGTATCATCATGGCCTTGGGCGCCGGCGAGCAGCGCGCCGACAAACATGATCACCCAGGTGGGTGTTCTTGTTGGTAGATTTGTCATGATTTAATATTACCACAGCCGCCCGATGCCAACCCAGATCACGGTCCCATAATCTCGCTAACAACCTTTAGCGGATTTACGATATTTTCCTAGAGTTTTCTAATCTTAGATTTGAATAGCCCATTGCGCTTACCATGGCACAGTGCTTGTATTTTAATATCGGATGCGAGATAGGACGGTGGCGGATGCGTGGATGGTTCGCAATGACCTCGCCAAGGTAAGTTTGAGATTGGAGTTTTCGCCGAATGACACAAAGATATGCGAAGATTTTTGCTGCCCTTGTCTTGACGATTGGATCAGCTCAGATTGGCGCGGCCACTGCCGGCGTTCCGACCGATCAGATTCGCGCCACCGTAGATCGGGTGCTCATGATTCTAAATGACCCGGCATTGAAATCCACGGGCGCCAAAGAGGCGCGCCGGACCGAATTGCGCAAGACGATATTTCCGAGATTTGATTTCGAGGAAATGGCGAAACGATCCTTGGGCGCCGAGTGGCGCCGCCGGACGCCGGCCGAACAAAAGGAATTCATCCGTCTGTTTACCGAGCTGCTGAAGGATTCCTATGTTGACTCCATCGAGTCCTACCGCGGCAACAAGGTCATCTACCGCCGCGAGTCCCAGGACGGCGCTTACGCCAACGTCGGCACCAAAATAATTGACGAGCGAGGGGGAGAATTCGCCATCGATTACCGGCTCAATCTCGAGGGGAAGGATTGGAAAGTTTACGACGTTATCATCGAAAACGTCAGTATCGTTAATAACTATCGCTCACAGTTTCAGCGCATTCTCAGCAGGTCTTCATTCGCGGAACTGCTGCAAAAGATCGGCGACAAGGTCCACTAACCAGAGTGACATTTCACTGGGAGGTCCCGATGTATTTGCGAACCCTATTGATCGTGCTCGTTGTCGCCGCCTTGGCGCTTTTCACCGCCGCCAATTGGCAAGCGTTTACCAGCCCGACAACGCTGTCGGTGATCTTCGCTACCCTCGAAGCACCGTTGGGGCTGATCTTACTGGGAATGGTCATCCTGTTGGCGGCGTTGTTCTTGATATACGTGGTCTATTTGCAATCGTCGGTGCTGTTAGAAACCCGCCGCCACGCCCGCGAGCTACACGCGCAGCGCGAGCTTGCCGAGCACGCTGAAATCTCGCGCATTCATGAGTTACGTGTGGCTCTGGAAGCCCAGCTACAAACCCTCGGTAAGCGAACTGAGCAGTCCAAAGAAGAATTGGCGGCACGTCTAGACCAGCTTGAGGGCGACCTGCGCCAGTCGATAGAGCAATGCCAAAATTCGCTGGCGGCATCGATGGCTGAGATCGACGACCGACTCAAAAATGGCGCGGGGGAATCCCAACCGCGTAAGCTTGCGCGTAGAGTCTAATCTTTACCTGTGGCGTAAACGCCAACCGCCGCAGCGATCACGCCGAGCGCGGGACCGTGGAGTTATTGATTTTTGGCCACAGAGTGTTGGCTGAGATGGTCTTCTCCCCTATTGAGGTTCGCGAATGTTTTGATGTATTTGCGGCCACGAAAAAGCCGTTCCGCATCTTGTTGCGGAACAGCTTTTGACTGATTGCAATTTGCATCGGAGAACAATTTCGGCCGATTCTCTACGCTTCCGGCGAGTTCCATTTCAAATGGCGCTCGAGGAAATCTTCCACCAACGGCCATGATAGTTCCGCGGCGTGCGCGTTGTAACCCGGCGCGCCGGGATCGACGAAGCCGTGGCCGCCGAAGGGAAAGAAGTGCCACTCCAGCGGTTGGCCGTTTTCTTTGAACGCTTGCCACATTTTTTCCTGCACCGGCACCACCGTGGTGACATCGTCGGCGCCGTATAAATTAATCGACGGGCAGCGGATTTTGCTCACCGCCTTGGCCGGATGCACCGGCCGCAGTGGCGATTCCGCTTCATCGCGCACGGTCGGATAGTAACCGACGAACGCGCGCACTTCAGGGGTCGCCGCGACGAAGTGAATCGCGATGCGCCCGCCCATACAGTAGCCGCACACCGCCACACGTTGCTTGTTCACATGCGCTTGCGACAGCAAGAAGCGCCAGCCTTCGGTCAACACCCGGGTAAATTCCGGGTCTGGAGTCTTCGCCTGGATCTGCGAGCCGCTGACGATGTGCGTCGGCTCCGGGTAGCCCAACTGCTCAAATACGTTTACCGCGAAGGTCGAGTAACCGAGCTTGGCGAACTTGCGCGTCTCGGTCTTGATGTACTCGCCCAGTCCGCCCTTGGGATGAATGAGCAACAGCGCCGGACCGGGCTCCGCCCGATCGGGACGGGACAAATAACCGGCAATGCCATGTTCTTTGGTGTTAAAAGATTTTTCGATGATGCGCATTGTTTAATCCTCACGTCAATTTTTTTGCAACCAAAAACTACCATGATCCGGCAAGAGCGGTAAAGAGCCGCGGCCGGGATTTTGACTCAATGCCGGCGGCTCTCCTCTCGCCGCGCGCGTTCAATATCCTAACTCCATAAACAGCAACAACCTCGACGATGACGTTTGGCTGACCATCGACTCTTTTTTGTTCCCGTTGTCAACGTGATTTGGCAGCACCAGCCGCCCTTCTCCTTATCACGATAGGCCGGTTGCCTCACACCAAAGCGAACACTTTTGTTGCTTCGCTAAACCAATGGCCAGCCAACCGACGGCGACGGCGAAACGGCATTGGGTAGTTTCTGACCGTTACGGGCGCGGCGCGCGAAAATCCATCTTGGAATAGGATTTGCTCATCAATCGGGTGACCGTTTTGGGTTTTTGACTAACACGCCATTGGGAGCTTTTTAGCGCAATGCAAAATGATTCACAGCCGCAGGTCCCGCCCGAGACCCAGACCGCCGAACAACAGCCATCGCAGGTAATTGCCCTACCTGCCTTGCCGTCATTTGCCCTGGCCGACGCCGACAACACCATCGACTTCGAAGTCCAGGCCGAGCATCTGCTCAACTACATCAACAAGCTCACTTCGCTGGCCGACCGGGCGTGCAGCACCGCCATCCGCCAGTCGGAGTCGGCCCAGCGCATGGAAGAAAACCGCCAGACCGAGATCAACTTCCTGCGCCGGCAATTGGAACAGGCCAATGGTCACTTTCGCGAACAGCACCTGTCGATGACCCGTCTGGAGCAGCATTCGCGCGAACGCATCGAAACCCTCGAAGGCCAATTGCGGCAAAAAGAAATTTTTCGGATTCAGCGCGAAAAGGAATTCATTCACCTGCGCAGCGAATACGACGCGCTGCTCAACCGCCAACCTCAAACCACGCTAACCGCGCAATCGGCGGCAGACCATGAAGTGCGTTTAAAGCAAGAACTGGAACCGCTGCACCGAGAGCTCGACGGGCTCAAACTGCAGATCGCCAATCGCGACGAGACGATCCAGACCAAGAGCCGCGGGGTCAAAGCGATGGAGCTCGAATTCCGCGCCAAGATCGTCGATTTGGAGCAGCGTCTGCGCGATAGCCAAAACGAATTGCAAATTCTCGAAGCCAAACTCAAAGAAAAAGATGCCCTGCTCCAAGCCACCGCCGAAAAAGAGACCGAGATCGGCAATCTGATCAAGCGGCTATCGAGCGAATGCGAAACGCTCAATGGCGAGCTGCGGGAAAAAAGTCAGGTGCTGGCGAAGATGGAATCGAAGAAAGGCCAATCCGCCGGCGACGGCAAGATCTGGCGCAAGGTCATCGGCCGCCTACAAGAAGATCTGTAAGCTTGTGGACGCAGGCGCGGCAAAGTTAGAGATTATTTGTCGAACGCTCCCTCGCGATCCAACCTTTCGACAAAACTCGAATCGATCAACCCTGACAAATTAATTCCTTTCGCCTTGGGATTGGTTTCGGCGATGATCTCCAAGAGCAGCTTCATCGCCGCCGGATCGGCGTAAGGCTTCTTGAGCATCATGTCGCGATAGGTTTCGTAGCCTTCTTCGATCAGCGGCCGGTTCTTTTCCAAGGGCAAGCGCAGATACTTCGCCAAAATCTTCATGCTGTCGTCTTTGTTCGCCTTGTTACGATAGAACTGAATTCCTTCGCTCAACGCCGCGACAAAGCGCGCCACCGTGCGGCCATCGTCACGCAAAGATTTCTCCGACACCGCGACGATGTTGCGCAGATACGCCACATCGAGGGGCGCCAGATCGACCAACAGCTTGTAACCTTCCTTCGCCGCCAAGGTCGTGTAGGGCGGATCGAGGATCGCCGCCGGCACCTTGTTGCCGAGCAAGGCTTCGAAGCGCGCCGTTTTGCCGCCGATGTTGAGCGGCACGACCTGATCTTTGGTCATGCCGAGCTCTTTCAAACAGAGCAGCAATCCAGTGTAGGGCAGTCCGGAGAATCCGGTGATCGCCACCGACTTGCCGCGCAAATCGGCGCTGGTCTTAATTGACGGATGGACCACCAAAGCTAAATTCAAACCGCGCGCCGTGGCCATGACCATCTTGACCGGATAACCGCCGAGTGCGCTGTGAATCACTTTGTCCGGCGCGGTCAAATCGAATTGAATGTCGCCGGCGACCAGCGCATTGATATCGTTGCTCCGGCTGAAGGTGACGATCTTGGTATCGAGCTCGCGCCGCTTGAAGAAGCCCTTCTCTTCCGCAATATACGCCGGCAAATACATCGCGCCGCGCACGCCTTCGCCGATAACGATCGACTTGGTTTGCCCATGCGCCAACAACGGCATGAACATTACGCCGGAAAAAATTATCAATAGCGCAATCTTTCGATTCCGACCCATTACTCCAATCCCCCCTCTTCTACCGCGACGGTTTGCAGCCGCGTCCCGGTGCGTCCCGGCAGGTATGCCGACTTTGCCCCGGCGCCGCCGGCCACCACCAGCCAAATATCTTCGGGCTTATCGACGGCGCCGATCTCGCGCGCCGCGCCGGTCTTAAACCACAGGGGGCGCCGTTTCGCCAGAAGTTCCAAGTTTTCATCCGAGATTTTCTCGAACGGCACTCGCGCCATGCGGAACAATTCATCGCGAATATTATTTTTTGAATAACCGTCGCGCGCGAAGATCGCCGCGTGCTCCGGACAGATGACGAACAAGACTTCAGTGGAAGTGACGCCGCTGGCTAATCCGCCGGTCATCGTTAGCGCGAAAGTCTTGAGCAAGCTTTTTGCCGATTGGCTCGCCATATCCACCGCGCTGTAGACGCCGCTGCAGCCCGTCATGCTGACCACGTTCGCGCTAACGTCGAAGCCGCGCTCCACGTGCAGCGGCTGCCAAGGATTTTCTCGCTCGTTTTCGCCGATGCAAAAAGTGAATTTAGCCGGCTGCCCTAACGTCGCTTTATCGAAGCGGCCCGGCGTCGCGCCGCCGATGTTGGTCAACACGAAGCGCAGCGCTCGGCCGATGGTCGCGTTGGCGCGCCAACCTTGGCCGAGCACGTTGGCGCCGAAGTTAATTTCTAAGCGCTCCCTGCACGGCCCGTTGACGATCGCCAGCGGCGCGACGTTGCCGGTGGTCGTCTGCACGCCGTCAAGATTGTATCCCGGCCGCAACGTGCCGCGCAGGGCCGCGAGCACGAGCGGAAAATATTCCGGCAAGCAGCCGGCCATGACCGCATTGGCCGCGAGTTTTTCAATCGTCGCCACTCCGTTTAACGGCGGGATAACGCCGATGATGTGGTCGGGCCGCTGGTTACCAGCCGCAACCATGCGCTCCACCGCAGCAGTCGTTGGCGGCAACACCGGCAAACCGTCGCTCCAACCCTTGTCGACGACCCATTGAAACAACTTGGCAGGATCAGTCGGCGCGACGATCGTCGATGGCAGTTCGCCATCGAAGCGAACTTCCGCAACGCCAAGCCGAGGACCGTTGGTCCGGCTCAATTGCGCAATGATCGGATCGACTGAAGCTTGCGCCACCGCGCGCAAAGCATCGAGCGCAATCGTACCGACCGGATGCGGCACTCGTACCAGCGGCAAATCCGCCATGCCGCGGCTTCGCGACTCCGTTTGCGCCAGCGCAAAAAACTCATCGCTCACAATCGTCGCGGTGGGAACGCCGGCGCTTTCGAGTCTTACTGAGTCGTGGACACTCCACGACGTGCACGAGCCTCAATCGGCAAACGCATTGATGACCATGTCGCAGTTTTCGGCCAACTCCGCCAAACCATCCGACTCCATGCGCGTCATCTTGCGCTTGGCCACGAGCGCGATCTCAGGAAAACGTGCTTTGAGAAATTCGCCGATGAATTGGAGGAACTTGTCAGCGTTGGGCTTGTTGTTATCGAGCAAGCCAACGCGCAGGCCGTTGAGCCTAGCGAAACGGCGCGGCGCCAACTGGCTTCGCCGTACGCGCGGCATCCCAATCGGACTGACGATTTCAATCAGCTCTCTTCCGTCCATAGTTTCCTACCGTGAATATTTCGGCGCAATGTCACCATTCCGACCAACCCATCACTCCAGGTATCTTCACCCCAGAGGCTTCAAGCCGTAGAACCGCTCCGCGTTGCGATGCAGCACGGCGTGCTTGTCGTCGTCGGTTAAATGTTCGTTCTCGATGATCTCCTCGATCTCGTGCTTGCAGTATTCGTTGTTGACCTCGTGCGGATAGTCGCTGGAGAACATGAATGGCTTGTTACCCACCGCTTCGACTAAATGATGCAGCCCTTTCTCGGTGCCCTCGCAGCCAACGAAAATTCGCCCCGCTTCGACGTGGCGGCGAATATAGTCGCTGACTTTCTCGCCGGGCTTGAGCTGGAGATACTCGCCGCGCGGATCGTACTGGATGTGCGTCTCCCAGCCGCGATCGAACCGCTCTAAACAGGTTTGCAGCCACGACACGCCAGCTTCCATGAAGCCGATGCGGACATTGGGATATTTCTCAAAAATGCCGTTAAACACGATGCCAGCGAACGCCACCATCTGGCCTACCGCATGGCCCAAACCGTTGATCGGCGCGTAGGGCGTGAGCCAATCCATGCCCAATCCTTCATGGGCGCCGCCATGGACGCCGATGCAGCAGCCGAGCTTGCTCGCTTCGGCGTAGAACGGCCAATATTCTTTATCGCCGAGATGGCCTTTGAAGCCCGTGGACGGCAACATCACGCCGCAGAATTTTAATTCGTTGACCGCCCGGCGCATTTCCTTGATCGCTTCGTCCGGTTCCTGCAACGGGACTAACGCCAAGCCCTGAAAGCGCGGGCTCTTTTTCAAATAGGTATCGGCGAACCAGTTGTTCCAGGCGCGCGCCATATCGACGGCGAATTCGCGGGTGATGATCTTCCCGAAGGCCAACCCGCCGGTCGTGTAAAGCACCGCACGCTCGATGCCGACGTCCTCCATGAACTCCAACCAGCCGTCTTCGCGCACCGGGCGAAAGGCGCCGGGGACCAGTTGATAGAGCGTCGCCGAATGCAAATGATCGAGCGGCGGAAAAATCCGCCCCTTGAAACGCCCGCTCTTAATGTACGGCTCCGGCATGTACTGCAAGAGCTGATCCCAATCTTCCATCACGTGTCCATCGCCATCGACGACGGGAATTCCGTTGCGTGCCATAATCGCCTCCTGTGGAACTAGAGAGTCATTTCTTGTTTATCGCAGAATCACTGCTGCAATCAAACCCTCGACGCCGCGTAGACGGCCAAACCGACCAATCAGAAAAGCGCATAATTTCAAATACTTTCAAATTCTCTGAACGTCGAGGGTTGACCATCTCACCGTAAGGTGAATAAGATGATCGTATGTTGGAAGAAGAATTTCATTACTACAAGGAGCATCAAACGGAACTTGTCCAGAAATATTTGGGCAAACACCTACTGATTGTCGGCGACAAAGTCATTGATGCGTACGACGCCTACATTGCTGCCTATGATGCTGGGAAGGAAAAGTTTGGTAGCGGCAATTTTTTAATTCAACTGTGTGAACCGGGGCAGCAGAGTTACACTAAGCGGTTTCATGCCCGGATTACCTTCAAGAATCCGCACGTAGCTTGATAAATTTCGATCATCATAGAGCCTTTACTACAACCTATAACGGTAAAACCCCGGAGCTTACGAATGAGATCCGCTGTTCGGAAGCCTACAACCCCCCAAAGCGGAAAACCACTACCGTCAATCAATACTTATCTCGGGCTTTGGGATACCGGAGCTACCGGAACCGTTATACGGAAAAAAATTGCTGATGATCTCGGTCTCAAACCAAGCGGCAAAGTCGACGTTTTGGCGGTTGGGGAGGGTGGCGACGTTCACGAGACAAAAGACGTCAACACGTATCTTGTAAATCTCTATCTCCCGAACAGCGTAGTAATTGTCGGGCTCCCCGTGGTCGAAGGAGGCGCACCAGGCTGCGATGTCTTGATTGGAATGGATGTTGTGACTATGGGAGACTTGGCGATAACGCATGTTGATGGTCAAACATGCATGAGTTTCATTTACCCATCGGCTCAGACAATCGATTTTGTGAAGCAATAAACGCGTATAAGGATTCACTGACACCGGATGGAAAAAGAAAAGAGCGGAACAGAAAAAAGCGACAAAGACACGGTAGAACTTAGACCAACGAGTTTTCCACTCAACACTCAAATCTCGTCCAGCAAAATATTCTTTTTGTCTTAACAACCTTTCGCCCGATATCCTGCGTAGGACAAAAACTTCGATACTGCTCGTTAGCCGATTTCCGGTATCATTCGCATTTGAATTTATCCCGCCCATTGGCACTAGACAGTCAAAATAAATACCAACTCCTCTTGACACTTCGCGCGTTCAGGACCTAATTTCGTCGAAGTTCCTGCGCGCGCAATCCGAAAGGACGGCTTATGACAAATCCCAAAGTTATCGACGCCGACGGCCACATTTATGAAAATCACGACGAGATCGAAGAGTATTTCGAAGGCAAACACCGCGGCATGCGCCGGGCGCGCGCTTATCCGCTCTTCCCTTCCCTCGACGGCTGGCCGCGCGGCCTGGGCGCCGGACGGCCGGATAAAGTTACCGAGACGAAACCGGAAGACGTGATCGAATTCGTCGACCATATGGGATTGGAAAGCACCGTGCTCTATCCCACTGCCGCACTCGCCATCGGTTTGGTGCAAGAGCCGGCTTGGGCGTGCTCGGTATCGCGCGCTTATAACAATTGGTTTCATGCCCGCTACATCAAAAAAGACTCGCGACTGAAAGGCGTTGCCGTGCTGCCGATCCAAGATCCCGAAGCGGCCGCGGCGGAATTGCGTTACGCCGTCGAGAAACTCGACATGGTCGGCGCCTTTCTGCCGTCGGCGATGGTGATGAGCAAAGCTTTCGGTCATCCGTTCTTTCAGCCAATCTTTCGCCAAGCGGAGCAACTTGGCGTGCCGCTCGGCATCCACGGCGCGCCGAGCCGCGGCTTTGGCTTCGATTTTTTCGAAGACCAGGGCCAAGTGCACGCGCTCGAACATCCGTTTCCTTTAATGATTCAATTCACCAGCATCGTTTGCGACGGCGTGCTGGAAAAATTTCCCAAACTGAAAATCGCCTTTCTTGAAGCCGGCTGCGGCTGGCTGCCCTACATGATGGACCGCTTGGATTACGAGTACGAAACCCGCGGCGCGCGTTCTTTTCCGAATTTAAAAAAGAAGCCGAGCGATTACGTCAAAGATTGTCCGGTGTACATCACCTGCGAGCCGGAAGAACATTCCCTCGCCTATGTCAGCCAAGTGATCGGCGCCGACCGCATCATGTTCCCGTCCGATTATCCGCACGAACGGGTTTACGGCGAGTTTCTCAAAGACATTCCCGAACTACTCAAACGGCCGGAGCTATCCGACGCAACGAAACAGAAAATACTATACGACAACGCCAAAGAGTTTTATCGGCTCTGAAAACCCCATGACCGATGTAGGGGCAGGCCCCCGTGCCTGCCCTCTGCGCAATTCAACTGTTCGGACGGGCAACCACGGGGGCTTGCCCCTACAAAGGACGGTATGAGGTGCGGATTACAATGAAGCAAAGCATATTCATCTTCCTATTCGTGCTTTTTATCGATGCGGCCTTCGCCCAAGACGCCAAGCTCATCGAGGCGGCGAAGAAGGAAGGCAAGCTGATTGTCTACGGCACCATGCAGTCCGACATTTTCGAGCTGTTGCAAAAATCTTTTCAGAAAAAAACCGGCATCGCCGTCGACTACTGGCGCACATCGGCGACCAAAGTGATGGAACGCGCGCTGACCGAAGCGCGCGCCGGCAAGGCGCTCTTCGATTTGGTGATGTCGACCGAAGACACGCAGCGCATCATGCTCAAGGAAGGCATCTTGGCGAAGTACGAATCGCCGATGACCAAAGACTTTCCCAAGGAATCTATCGACCCGCAGCTTGGCCCGCGCGCGCGCAATCACATCGTCGGCGTCATGTACAACAAGAGCGTGATCAAACCCGCCGACGCACCAAAAAGTTTAGAGGATCTGGTCAAGCCGCAATACCGCGGCAAACTGGTCATGGCCGATCCGACACTGCACACGACCACCGCGCAGTGGCTGGCGAACTTGCATAAGCTCATGGGCAAAGAAAAAGCGGAGAAGCTCATCCGCGAGCTGGCGGCGATGAAACCGATCCTGGTCGAATCCTTCGGCCCCGCGGCTGACAGAATTACCACCGGCGAAACGCCCATCGGCATCACTTACGTTTACTATGTTTTTCTGAACGGCCAAAAAGGCGCGCCGGTGGATTACGTGCGCGGCGATTACCGCCTGCTCGGCGACGCCAGCTACATGTCGCTGTTCCACAAAGCGCCGCACCCCAACGCCGCTAAAGCGTTCATCGATTTTTTTCTCGACGACGAAAGCATGAACCTCATGGCCAAAGCCGGCGAGTTCGTCAACCGCAAAGGCGTCTACCCGCCGGTACCCGACGCCGACAAGATCAAGTTCGTCGAGATGGACGACCTGGGCGAATCCTTCTACGCCGAGAAACGCAAAGAGTTTCAGAAACTATTCCGCTAATATGCCAAAAGGATTTCTGCGGGAACTCTGGAGATAGCATGAAGCCACTATTGGTCCTATTCGTCCTATTCTTTTTCACCGCGCAGCCAACCCCATCATCGCTCTTCGCCGCCGATGCCCCACTGCGCGCCAAGATCCGCATCGCTACCGCGGCGCCGTCGCTCAGCTACTTTCCGATTTACGCCGCGGTGCAAAAAGGGTTCTATGCCCGGCGCGGCTTCGATGTCGAGTTGATCCAGATGAGCGCCAGCCTGACGGCCGTGGCGCTGCTCAATCGCTCGGTAGACTACACGATCATCCCCAGCACGACCGCCACGGCGGCCGCGCGCGGCGCGCCGGCGAAAGTCATCATGTTCGCCTCGGTGAAGCTGCAACACACGCTCGTGACTCGCCCGGAAATTTTAGCGGTCACTGATCTAGCGGGGAAAAAGATTGCCGGCAGCGGATTCGGCAACCTGGTCGCCTACGAGATTCAATTTCTCATCGACCGCTATAAGCTCGGCCCCAAGACCACGATCATCCACGCGCCGTCCTCCATCGACCGGCTGATCGCCGTGCAAAAAGGCATCGCCGAAGCCGCGATCATCGCCGCGCCGGCGGATATCAAAGGTGAAGAAATGGGTCTCAAGCGATTGATCCAAATGGGCACCATTCTGCAAATCCCCCAGGCCGGGTTGGCCGCCACCGATGACAAAATAAAAAACCACCGCGCCGAAGTGATCGAGGTATTGAAAGCGGCGATCGACGGTCTCGACTACACGGCGACACAGAAGGAAGACGCCACCGCGCTGATCGGCAAATGGATGGCGCTTACGCCTGCACAAGCGATTGGAGCCTACGATTCCGTCAAGGACACCTACGCGCGCGATGGCGTGCCAACGCCGGAACAGAGCAAAGCTTACATCGCCATGCTCGCCGCCACCGCAGGCTTAAGCGCAGATCTTCCAGCGGCGACGATCTTCGACTTCTCGCTCTCCGCCGCGGCGGCGAAGGAAATCGCCGCGAAAAAATAATGGTTCCTTTATTCCTCCCGCAAAGGCGCAAAGACGCTAAGTGACAGGCCAGAGGCCTGTCATCCCGAACGAATGCGAGGGATCTTAAAAAGATTTCTCCCTTCGGTCGAAATGACAAT
>Ga0137461_1000045_pt1 | contig 24070 bp, 19 predicted proteins | sample EasRivERMGT746_2_FD_104650 | JGI IMG/M metagenome (GOLD analysis project Ga0137461, IMG submission 104650) | Soil microbial communities from meander-bound floodplain in the East River, Colorado, USA - East River MetaG ERMGT746_2 | ecosystem: Environmental > Terrestrial > Soil > Floodplain ... | reverse complement strand
GGCTCTAACCAACTGAGCTATGGGCCCGCGAGAAAAAATAGTTAGAAAGTTATGAGCGTTGAGCTTTGAGTGTGCGGTCAGATCGGTCTCGATCACCGCGACAAAGATTAGTTCTCCATGAAACTCTTGAGCCGTTTGCTGCGGCTCGGATGACGCAGCTTGCGCAAGGCCTTGGCTTCGATCTGGCGAATGCGCTCGCGCGTCACGGTAAATTTTTGGCCGACTTCTTCCAGCGTGTGATCGGATTTTTCGCCGATGCCGAAGCGCATGCGCAGGACCTGCTCTTCGCGTGGCGTCAAGGTGGCGAGCACTTTGCGGGTTTGCTCCTGCAAGTTGATGTTGACCACCGCGTCCGCCGGCGTGATGATGCGTTTGTCTTCGATGAAATCGCCGAGATGGCTGTCTTCCTCCTCGCCCACCGGTGTCTCCAGCGAGATCGGCTCCTTGGCGATTTTCAAAACTTTGCGCACCTTGTCGAGCGGGATCTCCATTTTCGAAGCGATCTCTTCGGGCGTCGGCTCGCGGCCGATCTCTTGGACCAAATAGCGCGAGGTGCGGATCAGCTTGTTGATGGTTTCGATCATGTGCACTGGGATGCGGATGGTGCGCGCCTGGTCGGCGATGGCGCGGGTGATCGCCTGGCGAATCCACCAGGTCGCGTAGGTGGAAAACTTGTAGCCGCGCTGGTACTCGAACTTATCGACCGCCTTCATCAAGCCGATGTTGCCCTCTTGAATCAGATCGAGAAACTGCAAACCGCGGTTGGTGTATTTTTTGGCGATGCTAACTACGAGCCGCAGGTTCGCTTCGATGAGCTCTTTTTTCGCCAAGTTGGCTTTGGTTTCGCCTTCGATGATCGACCAAACCCGCCGCTTCACCTCTTCGGCGGGAATCTCAAGATCTTTTTCAATGTGGCGGATGTCGCGCCGCCCGCCGCGGATCTCTTCGGCCATATGGACGACGGCGTCGTGGCCCATGTGAAACGAGTTCACCACTTTTGGCCAGTGCTTTTTGTTGGCTTCGGCATGGACCACCAGCTTGAGAATTTCCGACGAAGGCCGGCCGACCCGATGTTCGAAATCTTTAATGCGCCGTTCAATCGTCTGCATGCGCTCCATCGCCCGTTTCAAACCATCGGCGATCGCTTCGGTTTGTTTGCGGTTGAGCTGTAGATCTTTGAGGCTGTTGATGATCTTGTCGTTGTACTTGGCGACACTGTCTAACAGCGCTTGGCGCCGGCGCGTCGAGACCCGCTTGCTTTCCATTTCTCTTCTGAGTTTTTCCCGATCGTTGGTGCTGCGGCGAATCTTGCCGATCTGATCGAGCAGCCGTTTTTCGTGGACTTCTTCGTCTTCGAAATTTTCGTTTTCTTCGTCGCCCTCTTCCTTGATGATCTCGCGCACGCGAATCTCATGCTGGGCCAACTTTTCGCCAAGATCGAGAACGTAGCGCAGCGCCAAGGGATTGGACAACACTTCGTTGATAACGCGATTCTCGCCTTCTTCGATTTTTTTGGCGATCTCGACTTCACCCTCGCGGCTGAGCAGCGACACCGTGCCCATCTCGCGCAGGTACATGCGCACCGGATCGCCGGTCTTGCCGACCACGTCGCCGTCGACATCGCTCTCGGCCTCTTTCTCCTCTTCCTCTTCTTCAGCGATATCCTCGCCCGTAGCGCCGAGCGCCACCCGCTGATTGGAGTCGACCACTTCGATGTCCATCTCGCCGAAGATCGACATGACGTCGTCGATCTGATCCGGCGATACCACCTCGGCCGGCAGCATATCGTTGACGTCGTCGTAGGTTAGGTAGCCCTTCTCCTTACCCAAGTCGATGAGCTTTTTGACCTCCTTCATATTCTTCTTTTCCGCCGGCTGCCCGGTGGCGTCGGAGGCGCCTTTGGCTTTTGCTACCGGACGGTCATTTTCGGCTCGATCCTTGGGCGTTCTAGCTGGCGTTCTTTTTGTCGGAGGTCTTGCCATTCTAGTATCCTTTCTCTCTTCGCATTGTCGTCCTTCTGCTCTTCAGCGGCGCGAATCGCCATGCGCAGATTGCGCTCCATGGCCTTGAGATGCTTGCGGCGCAGGTACAACACGCAATCCAGGGCCACCTTGTCGCACTCGGCGTCGGACAGCCTTTCCGAGTCTAAAACCAATGCCGCGATCTCTTGCGCTAACTCGGGCGACAGTTGGTGCATCCATTGGGACAGATCGACGTTCCTTCGTTCTTGCCATTCCACAACGATGCCGTCAACCAGGGGGCGCCATTTGGGACTAAACCACTGGCGCGCTTCGACGTCATCCGCTACCCGGCTCAACACCGCGGGCAAACGCAACATCAAACCCAACAGCGATCGTTCGGCAAAATCGTCGCGATTGTCCCGTTGGGCGGGAACCGCCGTGGCGCTGGAAACCGGCGTAAATCTCGCGCCCGGCGCCGGCGTGGGGCGGCGCCGCAACAGCTCTTCGTGAATGCCCAACTTGTCGACCGCCCGGCCGACCAGCAAATCCGCTTCGAACGGGTTGGTCACCTTGGCCAACAGCCGGCTAATCTCATTGGCGATCTGACTCTTGCCTTCGATAGTATTGCCGTGGCGCTCGGCGAGCCAGTCAAAATAATAATCGGCCAACGGCACGGCGCGATCCAAAACTTCTTCCAACGCCGCTTTGCCTTTGACCCGAATGAAGCTGTCGGGATCCTCGCCCTTGGGCAAAAATGCCGCGCGGCCAAGCATGCCGGCTTCGACAAAAATTTCAAAACTTCGGGCGGCGGCCTTGAGCCCCGCGTCATCGCCGTCGAACAGCGCAATGATGTTTTTGGTATAACGCGACAGCGCCCGCACATGCTCCGGGGTCAGTGCCGTGCCTAGGGTCGCCACTGAATAAGCGACACCGAACTGGGCCAAAGCGATGGCATCCAGATATCCCTCGACCACCACCACGCGATCGGCCTGACGAATGCCGTCTTTGGCTTGATACAGACCGTACAGCGTCGAACCTTTATGAAACAACGGCGTCTCGCTGGAGTTTAAATACTTGGGCATGCCTTGGTCGAGCACGCGGCCGCCGAAACCGACAACTTTTCCCGCCGGGTTGAGGATCGGAAACATCAGCCGGGCGAAAAATTTTTCATGAAACTGTTGCGGCCCGCGTTGGCCGAGCAGCCCCAGCCGCAGCGCGTCGTTGAGCGAAATATTTTCTTTCTTGGCCAAGGACAGCAAGCCGGAGCCGGTTTGCGGCGCGTAGCCCAACATGTATTTGCGCGCCGTCGCCTCATCGACGCCTCGGGCTTTGAGATAGTCGAAGGCCCGGCGCCCTTCAGGATGGGTCAAAAGAATTTTTTGAAAATGGGCCGCCGCCTGCTCGTTGACGCGATACAGCGCTTCGCGCTCGCCCTGCTCTTTGGGATTTCCCGAGCGCGCGCCGAGATCGACGGCGATGCCGTAACGCTTGGCGACCCGCTCCACCGATTCGGGAAAGGTCAGGTGATCGTACTGCATGAGAAAATGGAACACGCTGCCGCCGGCGTGGCAGCCGAAGCAGTGGAAAATCCCCTTCTCTTCGCTGACCGTGAACGACGGGCTTTTTTCCGCATGAAAGGGGCACAGCCCCATGTGATTGCGCCCGGCTTTCTTGAGCGTGACGTAATCGGCGATCACCTCGACGATCGAAGCGCGGTTACGAATCTCGGCGATTTTATCCTGACTGATCATTGCCGTGGACTACAAGCGGCCGGCTGGCGCCGAGGAAATCTGCCCCGCGCCTTCGAGAGAAAAAATCTTTTCCTTGCCGATGCGCACCAAGTTCTCCGCCAGTTGCGTCAACGGCGCGCCGAGATAGGAACGGTCGAGATGGTCGCGCGCCGACTGCGGCAGCCAGGCCGCCGAGGTCAAGAGAAAAATCGCCAGCGCGGTCAATGCCGCGCCCTTGCCGACGCCGATGGCGACACCGCCGCTGCGATTGAGAGTTTGTAGAAACAAAAGTTTTTCCCAGCGGTGCAACAACCAACCCGCCACGCTAAAGGCGAAATAGACCAAAAAGAAAATCGCGACGAACGCCGCGCCTTTGAGAAACAGGGGCGAGACCTGCCAATGGCCGGCCAAATAGGCGGCGATCATTTGATCGTAGGCCACCGCAACCATGAAGCCAATGATCAGACCGGCCAGAGAAAACACTTCGCGAAACAAGCCTCTGAAAAATCCCCGTAAGCCGAAGAGCGCCAAAACCACCAGTAAAATTAAATCGACCCAATTCACCGGCGAATACCATTTATGATAGAAGCGCCTCAATCATTTTTCGCCGACATCAACCGCTGCACACCTGCTAGGGTCAAAAATGAAACATCGAAAATCAACCGAGCCGCTTGACCCGCTGGGCGCCAAGCCCGCTCCAGCAACACGCTCAAGCCAAAATCTATTCCGTCGAAACTATTTCCGCGCCGGATCGAAACCTGTGAAACCCCGCGCCACCGCGCATGTTAACCGATCAGCCACCCAACAGAGTCTTCGCCAGCTCGCTCACCCGCTTGCCGTCGCTCCGGCCGGCGACCTTGGGCATCAACAGCTTCATGACTTTGCCGAGATCTTGGATTGTTTTGGCGCCGGCCTCATCGATACTGGCGCGAATCAGCACGGCGACCTCATCTTCGCTGAGCGGCTGGGGCAAGTAACGTTTCAGGACTAGAAGCTCGGCTTCTTCCTTCTGCGCCAACTCCTCCCGTCCGCCCTTGCGAAACAACTCGATGGCTTCGCCGCGCTGCTTACATAGCGTCGTGATAATTTTTTGAATTTCGTCCGCCGTCAGTTCTTTGCGGACCCTGATCTCTTCGTTGTGGAGCGCCGAGAGCACAAGCCGGAGCGTCGATAGCGTTATCGCATCGCCGCTCTTCATGGCGGACTTCACGGCTTCCTGAATCTCGGCCTTAAGTGACATTATTTGATGAGAAATCTATCGTGCGCTTCTCGTTGAGTTAATAAGCGTGACGCACTCGGCGCAACGCCCGTTTCTTGGCGGCGATGGCTTTTTTCTTTCTTTTCACGCTGGGCTTTTCGTAATGCTCACGCTTACGCAGCTCAGCTAGGATACCGGCCTTCTCGCAAAGTTTTTTGAAACGGCGAATAGCGCTCTCAATCGATTCGTTCTCGCGGACTCGAACTCCGGTCATAAAATAGACTCACCCCCGATCAACGCGGACGACAATTTGTCCGTTCTCAATTCTAGACTATTACATTCCCAAGTCAAGCAATTCACTTTAAAGTTAAATGGCTTGGACGCATTTGACCGATCCAATCCCGACTTCATGCGCGGGCTTGCCAAAGCTCGCGCAAACGCCGATCGAAACGAGAAAAAACCAGAGACAAAAAAGCGAACAGCCAGTGACAACTAAATCGAGTCGCTCAAAGCCGGGCGAGCTTTTCGGGAAAATCGGATATCAATCCTTGAACGCCGAGCTCGGCAAATACGCGCATCTCGCGAACTTCATTGACCGTCCAAACATAGACATCGAGCCCTTCGTCCCAGGCTTGGCGGAGAAAATCTCGTGACGCCATTTCCTTCTGGACGTGAATCGAAACCGCGCCCAAGCGGCGCGCCGCTTCGAGCGGATCCTCGCGTTCCACGGCGCCGTAAATGATCCCGATTGCCGCTTCGGGAGCGTGGTCGCGCAGGCGCGCCAGACAATGGTAATCGAACGATGAGAGAATCGTCCGATCCAAATAGTCGAAGTGGCTCAAGGTAAACAAAACCTTGAGATCGAAGCTGGGCGCGGCTGCGCCGAAGGTTTTAAATTCCAAACAGAGATCGACCTTACCGCCGAGAATCTCCAGCCCTTCCTCCAACGTGAGAATCCGTTCGCCGGCAAAAGCTTTGCCGCGCCATCGGCCGATGTCGAGCTTTTTCAGTTGCGCGAGAGTCTTGTCGCGCAGCGTACCGCGCCCGCCGGCGGTGCGTCCGAGCTTGTCATCGTGAAAAATCACCACATGGCCGTCCTGCGTCAACTGGCAATCGAGTTCGATCATATCGGCGCCAGCGCCGATCGCTTTTGCCAACGCCAGCCCTGTGCTTTCCGGATAATTGCCGGAAGCGCCGCGATGCGCGATTTTTTTGAAAGCTGCCATCGATCGCTGCGGATTCTATGTTCGGAACGGCCGAAATTCCTGCGAGCTCTCGCGCTAGCCCGGATTCTTCACGCTACGAGAAAATCGAACGACAGAGTATCGATCGAGGTGGAACCCTGTAGGAGCGAAGGCATCAGCGCCAAAGGTTTAAGCGTCATGCTTGGTGCTCGGCAAACTATTTGACCTTTTCACAGGTAATTTCACAGCACAGCGCCTCGCTTGCCTCTTCAAGCCAGAGCCGCGTTGCCTTCGCTCCGGAAGGGTTTCGCCTCGATCGCGGCTACACCACGAATAATCCGGGCTAGATCAAACGTAAATAGGTCAAAAACTCTCGGTTGCCTTTCGGTCCGAGCAGCGGCGATTCGGTCACGCCAAGACTGTCGAACCCCAACTCCACCGCCACGGCCGTGATCTCGCCGATCACCCGCGCATGTTCTTGCGGCGCGCGCACCACACCGCCTTTGCCGACTTTACCCTTGCCCACTTCAAACTGCGGCTTAATCAGCGCGATCACGTCGCCGTGCTCGACCAGCAGAGTTTTAACTTGCGGCAAAATTAATTTGAGCGAAATAAACGACGCATCGATGGTCGCCAAGTCGGCGGCCCGCGGCAGTTGACTTAGTTTGAAATAGCGAATGTTGGTCTTTTCAAAAACCACCACCCGCGGATCGTTTCGCAGTTTCCAGTCCAACTGGCCGTAGCCGACATCGACGGCGAATACTTGCGCCGCGCCATGAGCCAACAGACAGTCGGTAAAGCCGCCGGTCGACGCGCCGACATCGAGGGCGGTTTTGCCGCTCACCTGAACGGCGAATTCGCCCAGCGCTTTGGCTAATTTCTGGCCGCCGCGGCTGACGTAAGGCGGAGCCGATTTGAGACTAATCTCGGCGCGCACATCGGTCAGATTGCCGGCCTTGTCGATCATTTGCTCATTGACCAACACTTGACCGGCAAGAATCCGGCGCCGGCCATCTTCGCGGCTGGCGACCAACCGGCGCTCGACCAAGAGCAGATCTAAGCGCTCCCTCTTTCCCATGCCTCTCTACTTTTCTTCTTGGCTCGCCGCACCAATTGCAGCGCCGCCTGCGCGATGGCGTCTTTATCGAAGCCGCACAATTTACGCAGCTCGTCTTGAGTGCCGTGCGGGATGAAGCGGTCGGGCACGCCCAACCGTTTGATCTCGACGCCGGCGATCCCTTCGTCGGCGAGAAATTCCAGCACCGCGCTGCCGAAGCCCCCCGCAATCGCATGGTCTTCCACCGTGATCAATCTCGGCACCCGCCCAAGCCATGCGCCGAACAGCTCGCGATCGAGCGGTTTGACGAAGCGCGCATTGATCACCGCGGCGCTAATCCCCAGAGGCGCGAGATCTTGAGCCGCCTTCAACGCCGGCAAGACCGTCTGGCCCACCGCCGCGATGACGACATCGCTGCCTTCGCGCAGCAGTTCCGCCTTGCCGATGGGCAAACTTTTTAACTTTGCGTCCAAGCTAACGCCCCAGCCTTCGCCGCGCGGATAGCGCAGCGAGATCGGTCCGGTAAAATCGACGGCGGTCTTGAGCATGTGTTGCAGCTCATTCTCATCCTTGGGCGCCATGATCACGAGATTGGGAATCGAACGCATGTAGGCGAAGTCGAACACGCCGTGATGGGTCGGCCCGTCGGCGCCGACCAAACCGCCGCGGTCGAGCGCAAAAACCACGTGTAAATTCTGCAAGCAGACATCGTGCAGGATCTCATCGTAGCCGCGCTGCAAAAACGTCGAATAAATCGCCACCACCGGCACGTAGCCTTCGGTGGCCATGCCGCCGGCGAAGGTCACCGCATGTTGCTCGGCGATGCCGACGTCGTAGGTGCGGTTGGGCAGTTCGCGCTGCAGCTTATCGATCCCCGTGCCGCTGCCCATGGCGGCGGTGATGCCGACGATCTTGGCATTTTCTTTAGCGAGCCGGACCAGCGCTTGGCCAAAGACCTCCGTATAGGTCGGAATCGGCCCCTTGTCTTTTTTCGCTTTGCCGGTGAGCACGTGGAACGGCGTCACGGCGTGAAACTTGATCGGTTCTTGCTCCGCCGGCAAATACCCCTTGCCCTTCTTGGTGATCACGTGGACCAATGTCGGGCCGTCGATTTTTTTGACGTTGTCCAGCGTGGCGATCATCTCGCCGATGTTGTGGCCGTCGATGGGGCCGACGTATTGAAAGCCGAGACTCTCGAAGAGAAAGCCCGGCGTCACCAAGCCTAGGAATGAGTCGCGCAACTTGCGCGCCACGTGCTTTAAATTTTCTCCGCTCGGCAAACTCTTGAGCAAAGCCGATAAATGCTTTTGCAAGCGCACGCCCAAGTCGGTGGTGAACTGCTTGCTTAAAAAGGCCGAAACCGCGCCGACGCGCGGATCGATGAAGTGTTCGTTGTCGTTGAGAATGACGATCAAGTCCTTGTCCAAGTGGCCGGCGGAATTCAGACCTTCGTAAATTAATCCCGCGCTCAAGCCGCCATCGCTGATCACCGCAACCACTTTACGCTTACCGCCTTCCAGGGCATTCGCTTCAACCATGCCCAATGCCGCCGAAATCGATGTCCCGGCATGGCCGGCGCCGAAGACATCGTACTCGCTCTCCTCGCGGCTGAGAAAACCGCTCAAACCGCCCAACTGGCGGATCGTCGCCATGCGGTCGCGCCGGCCACAGAGTAATTTATGCGCATAAGTTTGGTGTCCGGTATCCCAGACAATGCGGTCTTCCGGCGTGTTGAAAGTGTAATGCAGCGCCAAGGTCAGCTCCACCGCGCCCAAGGTGGAGGCGAAATGGCCGCCGACTTCCGAGACCACCGAAATCACTTCGTCGCGCATCTCTGCGGCGAGCTGATTCAATTGATCCACTGAAAATTTTCGTATGTCCCTGGGAAACTGCACCGCGTCGAGCAATCTTGCCATATTAGCTTTGCATCTCCTTGGTCAAGAGTTTTCCATCGGTGTTGAGCGCCCGCAGCGTCACTTGTTCGGCGATCGCCCGCAGCGCTTCGCCGGCGGCGCCAAAGGGCGCCAGTTCATCCAAGCATTGTCCCAGCAACTGGGTTAGCCGCTCCTGCGCTTTGGCGACGCCGACCACCGACGGATAGGTCGCTTTATTCCACTCGCTGGCGCCGGACTCGGCGCGCTCACCCGGCGCGGTCTCACCGAGAATGTCCAAAATATCGTCGGCGATCTGGAAAGCCAAGCCGAGCGCTTCGCCAAAGCGCGACATGCGCTGCAGCTCCGCCGCCGGCGCTCCCGCAACTTGCGCCCCGAGTCGCACCGCCGCGCGAATCAGCGCCCCGGTCTTGCGCACGTGAATGTATTCGACCACACCGATGTCCACCGCGCGCCGCTCCGCCTCCAAATCGAAAGCCTGTCCGCCCACCAGACCGGCGATGCCCACGGCGTAGGATAATTCGTGAATCAGCTTGAGAACTAAATCGGCCGGCACGCTGGCGGCAACTTCCGGCGCCGAGAGCAGGTGAAAGGCTTCGGTCAATAGCCCGTCACCGGCGAGCAGTGCCAAGCCTTCGCCAAAAACTTTGTGATTGGTCGGCTCGCCGCGGCGCAGATCGTCGTTGTCAAGCGCCGGCAAATCGTCATGAATGAGCGAATAGCCGTGGATCATCTCGACGGCGCAGGCGAACGGCATGAGGTTTTTGCGTTTAGCGCCGAAAAGCTCCCCGGCGGCTATGACTAGAATGGGCCGAATACGCTTGCCGCCGGGAAACAGACCGTAGTGCATCGCCTGCCAAATTTTGCCCGAGGTCTCGGCGTGGCGCTTGAGATAACCCTCAAGGGCGCGATCCACCGTCGCGCTGCGCGAGCGAAGAAAGGAATCTAAATCAAACTTTGCCACGCTGGAAACTCTTTTTCTTGCCGTGCCGATGTCATTCATAACGCCCAATCGCTTCGCCGAAACTTGATAACGGCAATCTAACACCGACCGGCTCGCCTCTTCAAATCGAGTGGTGCAGTATTCCTGGAGAAAGTTAGCCCGGATTATACTACGAGGAAACCTGACGACACTCTGTTGATCGAGGTGTGACCCTGTATCCTCGCTGACGCTCGGAATTTCGAATCGCAGATTTCAGATTTCATATTTGGAATTTGAGATTTGCCATTTGAAATCCCGAAGGGCATGCCTTCGTTCCGGAAGGGTTGCACGCCATCATAATTTGCCCGCAGTTTCACCGCGAATAATCCGGGTTAGCATTGTTTTTGCAGGCCGGAAGTTTCGGCCGAAAAATTTGCCCACGCCGATTACTATTATTGCGCCCGCATGAGCCCTCGCGGCAGACAAACAGCCTTCACCAACGATTCGAGTAACAGCTTCCGACCGCCCAAAAGCCGGATCGCCAACGAGAGTAATTTAGGCCGATACATCAGAACCCGGATGAGAGAGTTGAGCCGCAAGCGCGCGCCCAACTCGGCGCGACAAGCCCGATCGTATTCACTGAGCCGAACCGAGCTCAAGTCGCCTTCGCGCAATGCCGCGGCAATCGTCCTCGCCGCCAGTTGGCCGCTTCTAAGCGCGAAGAAAATTCCTTCTCCGGTTACCGGCTCGGTCACACGAGCGGCGTCGCCGACCAAGAGAAAACCATCGCCGAAACAGCGGCGCGCGGGAAAGTAGACTGGCCACACCGAGCTCAGCTCACTCACCGGCTCGCCCGCGCATAAAAGATCGCCGAGAATCGGGTTACGAGAGAGAAACTTCTCGCGCAGGTCCTCGAAGGAAACCGATTTGCCCAACAACGACTGCTGCACGGTAAAGCAAAGATTTACGGTATCCTTATCGACCCGCGCCACTCCGGCGTAACCGCCGGCGAACTGATGAATCTCGACGCTACCTTGCACGCCGAAAACATTTTTCAATTGAATTTCAAAAGCCACCGAACCAGACGGCTTTGCGGTTGCGACACCGAGTTGGCGCGCGACCCAAGAGTTTCTCCCATCGGCGCCGACGAGAAGCTTGGCCCGAACTGTTGCATGCTCGCCGCGGCGATCCAGGTCCAAGCGCCAACCGTGGAAATCCTTTTCGACGCCTGTCAGCTTAACGTCTTGATCAACGCTCACACCGGCGTGACGCGCCCGCTCCAAGAGCGCATGATCCAAATGAAAGCGCCGCAGACCCAGTCCGAACCGACGCTCGCGCAGCGCTGGCAACGAGCTTATGGCTTGTGCGCCATCAGCCGCGCTGATGCGAAATGTCGAAATCTTAGCGTGGGGACGAGCCAATAAATCGCGGCTAACATCTAATTCGTCCAAGATCGGCCAGTTGATCGGGTTCAAAAAATCGCCGCACAATTTGTCGCGCGGAAAAACCCCGCGGTCGATCAGCGCAGCGTGATAGCCGTGTTGCGCCAGGGTGATCGCCGTCGAACTGCCCGCTGGCCCGGCGCCGACGATGGCAACGTCGAAATCTTTCATCGCCGGCCGCCAAGACTAACCACAGCGGCCATGCGAAAGGGAAAAACCGAAAACATTTGCACCAGTCCAATGTCGGTTTGACACAAAAGCTCGCGCCATTCCTTGAACGTGAACGCGCGCCGCACCGACAGCGGCGCATCGGTCAGCGTCATGATGTTGCGCGTCGTCAGCTTGGTCAGCAAACGGATGCCATGATAGGCGACGGGATGTCGCACCAGATCGCTGATGACGATCCCACACCGCGCAAGCTTGGCCCACTGCTTTAACAGCTCGATTATTTTCGCTTCGGAGAAGTGATGGAGAAACTGCGATGCGACGACGAAATCGAAAGAGCCGGGCGAAAACGGCGGCGCGCCGGCGTCGGCTTGAATGATCTCGATGTCGGAAAGATTGGCGCTTCGCTGCGCGGCAATTCGCGCCGTTATCGATTCCGCTTCAATGCCGACAATCTTCGCCGCGATATTTCGCCGCTTTGCCCATGCTAAAACCGTCGCCGGAATATCGGCGCTGCCGGTGCCGACATCGAGCAACGAGACATTTTGCAGCGGCGCGCGTCGAAGAACATGACTCAACGCCGTCACAACGCTGCGCGAGCCGTTCAGATAGCGATTGAGAATTCGCAGGTTGCGCAAATCGCCCGCCAGTAGCTCAGGATTGTTACCGGCAAGGTCCATCAGCTCTTTTTCGTAACTACGAATCACCCAATGTCTCCACGCTCAATCACCAAGGCCGAATTCTTCGAGCCAAAACCGATGCAATTACACAACGAGATTTCAGCCGACTTGGCGATGCTACGATTGGGAATGTAATTGAGGTCGCACTCCGGGTCGGAATCTTCGAGGTTGATCGTCGGCGGTAGAAAGCCGCCGTTCATGGCGCAGATCGCCGCCACGGCGCCGGCCGCTCCCGACGCGCCTTGCGGATGGCCGATCATTGATTTCACCGAGCTCATCGGCAGATCGTCGGCCAGTTTGCCAAAACATAACTTTGCCGCGAGTGTCTCGGTCCGATCATTGAGCACGGTCGAAGTGCCGTGCAGCGCGACGTAGCCGACTTCGTCTTTGGCAAGCTGCGCATCTTCGATCGCCAAGCTCATGGCGCGGGCCGGCTCTGCGCCGCTCGGTTCGAGACGAACCCGGTGATAGGCATCGCAAGTGGAAGCGTAACCACGCACCTCGGCATAGATCGGCGCGCCGCGCGTCAATGCCGTCTCTCGCTCTTCAAGAATTAAAATCCATGCGCCCTCACCGAGGACGAAGCCGTCCCGCCCGCGATCGAACGGCCGAGAGGCCCGCGCCGGCTCGTCGTTGTGCGATGTCGACAGCGCTTGCATCACGCAGAAGCCCTGCATGATCGCCGGCGTGATCGTCGCGTCGGCGCCGCCGGCGACGAAATGATCGGCCAAACCGAAACGGATCAGATTAAAAGCGTAGCCGAGCGCGTCGGTGGAGCTGGTGCAGCCGGTGGAAATCACGTGGCTCGGACCGTGAAAACCGAACTGAATCGACAGTTCGCTCGATAGCGAACCGATGGTCGAGCTCGAAACGTTATAAGCGCTGATCTTGCGCAGTTGATCACGGTAATAGAGGCGATACTGCTCTTCGACAAAATCAGCGGCGCCGCCGCCGCTGCCGAGAATCACGCCCCAGGACTGTTTTTCCGCCAAGCTCATGCGTTCCGGACAAACCCGCGCGCGTCGCAGCGCTTCCCGCGCGGCAGCGGTCGCCAGGTGCACCACTCGACCGGTGCGTTTGATATCCTTGGCGGGCAGGAAGTTCTCCGGCTCTACGTCGCGAACCTCACCGGCGACGCGGCAAGAAAGCGCGCCAGGATCGAAGCAGGATATCGTGTCGATGCCACTGATCCCTCGCCGTAGAGAATCTTGATAGGCATCGGCACCGAGACCATTAGGGCTCACGACACCGACCCCGGTGACGACCACCCGCCGGCGTGCTGAACCAACTTCGCCGCCGCTCATTTAATTCGCTCCCATCCATTCGATTGACGATTCGTCGTATCAAGTTTCATCTCAGTGAACATTGGAACATTCCGCGTTTAGTGAAGCAATCTATCGCGATGAAACCAACAGCCGAGGTAAACTGATCGAAAGATTAGAATACTAGGTCAAAAAACTCTCCGGCATTGTCGGCGAAACTCGCTCGACCATCGTGTCGATGAAACTGTGAATCCTCAGACATGGAGCGCTAATCTTCGTCGTTCCCATCTTCGGACGAATCCTCGAACGTCTTAAGTTGTGGATTCCTTCATTTGCCCCACACTCACTAATTCATACCAAACTGCCCCACCAACCCCGTCAGCGTCATGTTCCCCGCGATTACATCGTGCGGAATGAGCGCGTACTTCCAAGGTTTGCCGCCGTACGTTGCCGCGTGTGTGCTGGCCTGCTCGCACCACTTAACGGCAACACCTTTCTTTGCGAGCACAATGGCATCTTCCATCTGGTTCTTCGCCTTCGACTCTAACATATAGATCGAGTCCTTAGTCTCGGCTACGAAATCGGGCTGGTACTCCAAGTGATCGGCGCCGGACTTATAGAAGATTTGAAACTGTCCTTTTGCCGGCTTGAACCATTTCTCCGCTTCGCGATCGACAACAACTGCGAGAACGCGCTCGGCCTCGGAATGGAATTTCTCTACTGGATAAAGGGAGCGCTTGAAGCCGCCGAAGAGGTATTTCGCCATGTTAGATTTGTCGTCCGGCGATATATGAAAATCCGTGGTCGGTTCAGACTGCGAATATGCGGTTTGCTTCAGCTCGGTAAACCCTTTGGTGATGACTACCTCATAATCGACCGCCGACTCCCAATAGTGCTGCTGCATCTGCACATGAATGAAGCGGGCGATTTCGCGCTGGTGCAGCCGGAGCACTTTGCCGGTGTCCTCTTCCGAAAGATATGAACTGAAGTGCCGCACGGTTTGAGTCGCGAGGTCGTAGAGCAGATCGGCGTGGCTGTCATAGGCAACATCGTCAAAATCCACCAGACCGCTAACGATATAGTCCTCTATCCGCGGCTCGTCGATGCTACCCTTGCCAAGACCGACCACTTCCGTCCCGCCCGTGCGGAGATAATGAATCCAAAGTTCTTCGGAAGGTGGCTGATAGTTGAGCGATGTCAGTTCCAACGTGAAAGCCTTAAAGCCGCTCCGCACTTCGCCTTTCGGCACCACCAGAATGCGTGGGATGTCGATGGTCTGCTGAATCACCAACGCGGTCGTCTTTGCTACCACAGCGGCGATATCTGGCGGCTTCGTGACGCCTTCCAGTTCCAGTTGCGGCGGACGATACTGTGCCACCACTTCACGAACCACTTGCGCCTGAATTTCGGGTGTCGACAAATATTTTACGCTCGGCAGTTTCTCTGGCTGATTCTCCAGTTTTCGGATCACGTTGCGGGCAACTTGAGCGACCCGTTCTTCTTCTACGGTCGCAAAAGCCTTGGGTTCATTGCTGCCCGCAACTTCGCTGGCGGCTGAGATTCCCGATGGTTTTATACCGAGCATGTTGTCGAGGCGTGATTGCGATACGACCGTCTTAGTTTTCTGCTCAAGCTCGCCACTTTCGAGCACGACCGCCTGCAATCGAATCGGTGAGTCCGACCGATTCGCTTCGTTGATAATCTCCTGAAACCTATCGTGAGCCACGATATTGAGCCGGTCCACCGCCGCAACACCGGTACGCTTGCCGTAAGGCAGACGCAATCCACGTCCGATGGATTGCTCGATCAGTATCCGGGCGTTGGCGGCACGCAGCGGAACGATCGTGTAAAGGTTGGTCACGTCCCAGCCTTCCTTGAGCATGTTGACGTGAATGACGATCTCGGTCGGTTCGTCGGTGTGCTCCACTTTCAGTAGACGCTCAACCATCTCGTCTTCTTCCGCGCCGGTCCTGCTCGAATCCACTTGGATGACCTTGTCTTTGTAGCGGCCCTCGAAAAAGTCTTCGCGCTGGATCAACTGCATCAATTGGCTGGCGTGGGTCGTGTCCTTAGCGATGACCAACACAAACGGCTTCACAATCGCCTCGCCGCTCTCACGCGCGTAGGTTTCCAGCAACACCTTGGTCTGCTCGTGCAAGCGCACGCCATCTTCGAGCTTTAAGCGCTCGATCTCCTCCGGCGACATTCCGGCGGGGTTGAAGTCCTTGCGTGTGACAACCGCTGGCTCTTTGACGAAGCCATCGGCCATCGCTCTCCCGAGCGGATAGTCATAAACCACGTTCTTGAACGCCACAGGGCCTTTGCTCGTTTCCACGAACGGCGTCGCGGTCAGTTCCAGACCCAGTAATGGCTTCAGCTCGTTGATCGCCCGCACACCGGCGGATGCCCGATAGCGATGCGACTCGTCCATCAGAAGCACGAGGTCCGGTAGTCCGGCCAAATAGTCGAAATAACTTTCGCCGATGTATTCCGACAGCCGTTTGATGCGCGGCGATTTGCCGCCGCGAACTTCAGAGTTGATCTTGGAGATGTTGAAGATGTTCACTTTGCAACGGATGAACTCGTCGAAAAGTGTCCGTGCCCGCGATTCGTAGTTGTCCCCGGTGATGATCTCCGGCGCGTCCGTGGCAAATTCCGCGATCCCCTTGAAAACATATTTCGGAGTACCCGGCGTAAAGTCAGCGATTAGCTTGTTATAGATCGTCAGGTTCGGCGCCAGGACAAAGAAATTGTTGATGCCGTGGGCAAGGTGCAGATAGCTGATAAACGCGCCCATGAGACGCGTCTTGCCGACGCCGGTAGCTAGAGCGAAGCAGAGTGACGGAAATTCGCGCTCGAAGTCCGTCACTGTCGGATACTCACTGCGGATCGCTTCCAAAGCGGCAGCCGCATCGTCGCCCTTCTTCGGCGGCACGATCTCAGTAATGCGGTCAAGAATCTCTAGCGAGTGCCGTTGGGGTGGGCGTAGACTGAGGCGACCGGCGATGGCGTTGACGTGACGGTTCATGCTTTATCATCTCCGTGACGTAATTCTCTCAGCTCCCGGCGAATCTCCGTCTTTAACTCCGCCTCAGTCGGTAAATGCAGTTTGTAGCGGCTGGCGAAGATTTTCTTTTCCTGTTCTGGCCCAAGCGTGTACTTCACCACCGCATCATTCTTGTCCGCGCAGAGAATCAACCCTAAGGTCGGATTGTCCCCCTCAGTTCTCCTTTTGCGGTCGTAGTAGTTTACGTAAAGCTGAAGCTGGCCGAGGTCCTGGTGCGTCAGCTTACCGGTCTTGAGATCGATGATGACGTAGCACTTAAGTACGGTGTGATAAAAAACTAGATCGATGTAGAAGTGGTCGCCATCCAGCGTCAGCCGCTCCTGCCGCGCGACAAACGCGAATCCTTTGCCGAGTTCCAATAAAAACGCTTGCAGGTTGTTGATGAGGGCTTGCTCGAGATCGGTCTCGACTAGGCGAGGCGATTCCGGCAACCCTAAAAACTCAATAACAACTGGATCCTTAAAAACATCCGCCGGCTGCTGGACCTCGTGGCCCTTCGTAGCCAACTTCATCAATCCCGTTTTGTCTTTGCTGAGAGCCAACCGCTCGTACAGCAGGCTGTTGATCTGCCGTTCCAATTCGCGCGCGAACCAGTTGTTCTTGATCGCTTCGATTTCGTAGAACGCGCGGGCCTGCGGTTTTTCGACGCGGAGCAAGGTCCGATAATGAGTCCATGATAAGTTTGGATGGAGCTGACCGGGCTTCCAGGATTGGCTACGCAGTGCGTAACCAATCTCAGTTGGCGCGGTTAGAGAAGATTTCCGACGCACCGCGTCGGATTTAGTACGCAGTGCGTGACCTTTTTCCAATTCTTCTGAACGACCTTGTGCTAGCAATTCACCACGCAGTGCGTGGTGAATTGTCGAAGTCTTCGTTTTCCCGGTTATGAATTCGCCACGCAGTGCGTGGCGAATTGGGAACTTGTCAATGAAATTTGGATAAGTGAGATAAAGCTGTCGGATATAGCGAAGATTCTGGATCGAGTAGCCATTACCAAAATCAAGTTGTAAGCGCTCGGAAAGTTCCTCGATGAGCCGCTCTCCATACCCAGCCTTCACTTTGCCTTTTTGCTCTTCTTCTACAATCTCCCGTCCGACCAGCCAGTTCGCCACCACTTGGGTTGTATTAACCGAACGAGCAACGCCGGCACGAGCCGATTCCAATATCTGCCGGATGCGATGGTAGACTGAAGTGGATTTCCGAGATGACATAAACTTTGCGCCCTCTGCGTTCTTTGCGGCTAATCTGAATCGGCCGACAGCAAGTCCATCTGCCCTTTGGGCGGCGGCGCCTTCGGCAGGTTCTCCACCTTCAGGCTGTAGTCGTCCTTGCCCCACTCGCAGCGCGAGAGGACGGCCTTGGGAATCTTCTTCACCGTAAGATTACCGTAACCGTCCTTGCGGCCCCGGAAGGCGCTGCACACCACCAGCAGCGATCGATCGCTGCCCACCTCGTCGCTCAGTTGCTGAAGTTGGTCGTGACTCAGATTCGCCGTCGTAACGTAAATGAAATCCCGCTCGGTGGAATGACCGTGCTGCCAATAAACGGTATCGCTAGGCGCATAGGCGAAACCCTCCAGTTTGCACACCGCCTCCGCCAACATCGCCGCGTTGAACTTATCGCTGATGACCCAATTGCCCCACTTGTCTTTTTCCAAGAGCGACGGCGCCAGTCGGTAGTATCGAAACCCGCCGCCGCCTTTCCAGTTTACCGCGTCTGTGATCCCGCCGGGATCCGTTCCGTCAATCACTTTCTTTAAGCGCGGAATGATATGCGTATGGCAGTGCTCGCCCAACTCCACCATGATCCAGCGGCGGCCCATCTTTTGCGCTACTGCACCCGTCGTGCCGGAGCCGGCAAACGAGTCGAGAATCCAGTCACCTGGGTTTGTCGCGAGAGTCAATATCTGCTGAAGCAATTTCTCAGGTTTGGGTGTAGCAAACACCTCGGTGTCTGACGGCGCGACTGCAAGTACTTCTTTCTTCGCTTCTTGTGTATTCCCAGCTATTTCATGAGACCAGATGGTTGCTGGTACAATTCCCGCTTGGACCTCAGACAAGAAGACTTTCCTGCGGGGTATGCCATCGCCTTTCTGCCCCCACGAAATTCGATTGTCTGTGCAGAGTTCCTTGAACTTCTCCGCCGATACAGCCCAGTACCGACCTTTTGGAGGACCAGGAATCACACGGCCCGATGGCGCCGTCGTGCTCCATTGTCCGAGGCTGTAAAAGTTTCTGGCCGACAACGCGACCGAAATCCACGGACCGCGCGGATCGTTGTCAGAGTTCTTGTAGTCGGTTTGTTGAGACTGATCACGTGGTAAAAGATTTCTTTTCCAATTCTCCGCTACTTTCGCGTACACGAGAAGATAATCATGGTTCACGGAAAAATATTGGGACGAGTTTTTTGAAGCGAACACTTTTTCCCAGATTATGTTGGCAACGAAGTTCGATCGGCCAAACACCTCATCCATTAAGACTTTCAAATAGTGGCACTCGTTGTCATCGATGCTGACCCACATCGAACCGTCCTCGCTGAGTAGACTACGCAGCATTTCGAGCCGGTCGCGCACGAGCGACAACCAAAGCGAGTGCTCAATTCCGTCATCAAAGTGAGTAAACGCTGAACCGGTGTTGTAAGGCGGGTCGATGTAGATGCATTTGATCTTTCCAGTGAACTCCTGTTCGAGTGCTTTAAGAGCGAGCAGGTTGTCACCAAAGATCAGCCGATTATCGAAAATATCGTGGTCAGTAACCCGGTGTGGCGCGTGATAGGACTTCTCCGGGTCTTCGAGCAGGATGCGCGGCTCAAGCCTGGGCCGGTTCTCCTTCCCGATCCAGGTGAGTTCGAGTTTTTGCTTATTGTTCACTCAGACACCAGCCGACCGAGTTTGGCGACGTTCTGTAAGGAACATCGCCTGGAATGATTTTGGGGGCCACAATAATTATTTCTTCGTGTAATGCGCATCGAACACCTGAATGATGTTTGGATTGAAGAACTCCTTCTTCGAGCTATTTTGGTTCTCTGGATCAAGGTATCTCAACTTAACATAACGCTCATCCAAAGAGAGCGGCTTGCGAATGCCGTGATACTTACTATTCTGCTTAAAATCCGAATAGCGATCGGCGAGCCGCTTGGTAAGCTCCTCATAATCCCACCGATACGTTGTCCGGATACTTTCCTCCGACAGGGTGACCTTCACTGCGTCTGGATCTGAGGAGATTTGTATCTTCGACGCAGACGTGAGTGAAGATTTTTCGAGTTTTACATCGATCCGAACTGCTACCGAAAAATCAGAACCGGGTGCCGAAGCCGTTGAGCCGAGCTTCTGAAGATACTTGACCAGTCTACCCTCGTCAGCGGTCACCACAACAGACTCAACCTCTGCCGAACCTGCTATGAAGGACAGCGGCAAGCACAACGATAGGGTGTCAGACAGGTCCAGCCCGAACCACTGCTTCCCTAGAATCACGAAGTTCTTCACACAAGCTGTTCCGATTTCAAGTGTCTGACGCACCAAGACCGGACTGGCGTGGATATAGTGTGCGGAGTTGTCACGGATTGCGGTTAGCGCATCGATGTTGGCTTTAATCTCTGGGCTCAAACGATATCCAGGATTTTTGTCCAGCTCAACTATGCAACGACCAAGTGAGATCGTCTGCGCGTTCCCAGCACGGTTTCTCCTTACGTAGAGCTTCTTCGATTGCTTGCCGCTCTTCGTCTTGCGAGGCTCATACACACGGATTGCTTTTGCATCATTGCCAGCATCCTTAAGGACTTTGGCCTTCAGCAATAGCTCCCACGCATTGAGTCCAAGGAGAGAAAACGTCTCCTCCCGATATGCAAACGCAGGCTTGTTGTAGACCTCGACGGCAGAGGTGATGGCGGCCTGTGCCTTTTCCACGAATTTTGTGCTTAGTGGCGGTCGCATTAGTTCAGCCTGGGTAGAACGTCTCTAGATTCTCCACCAGACCGCTCGGCTCCAGCTTCGGCCGATTCTCTTTCCCGATCCCGGTCAGATCGAGTGGCTGCTTCGATTTCAACATTGCCGGGTCACGATTTAGTAGTTTGAATTTCTCGAAAAAGCTCATCGAATATTTGATCAGCGCCCCATGCCTGCGCTGCCGTAAATGCCATTTTACGTTTTTGTAACGAAGTCAACGGCGCGGTTGTCTTATATCCCAAGTCATGTTCCGCCTCCGCCCACGCATGCTGGAACAGTGTCTTGATTTGAAGTTCAAAAAACCGTCCACCTTCACCATTATCAGCAATCCCCGCAATTACATCTGTTGGAAGTAATAAGACGAAATGCTCGCCGACATAGCCAAATTCGTTTTCACTTTCTGGTACCAAAACTTGATTTTCTACAGGATGAAAATACTTTCTTACCTCCGCTGCGATAATGGGCACGTCTGAGGCATAAAACGTCACGATTCGAGCACCAATTTGATCATAGATTTGATTGAGCGGGTCAGAATACTTTCGTTTTCCGTCTTCCTGCTTTAGAGCCTTTTGCAGAAATCGGTCAACACTTTTGGCTCGCGCACAGATTCTGTCTATTCTGGGACTAGATGAAAAACACTCCTTAAGATGAAATTCCAGTTTTTCCGCAATAATTTGAAGGAAAGTCTCGTGCCGTTTGTAATAGGCGTCTATCAAACTGCTCATACCTTTACCTTTCGCAATCTTTGGTCAACAATCTTTCCTTCCGTAGTAAATCGAACCGTTTTCTCCGCATCATTTACGGATTCTTGACGGAACACATCGCTAAACTTTGATGCGTCAGCTGTGAGAATTCCGCCGTTGCTCAATTCTATTGACCGAAAAGCAATGTGTCGGATAAACTCCGCCACATCAAACTGAAAATGTTCAGCCATCAGGTTTTCGTGCTTCATAACCTTTCGGACCGCTTCGAACGTCTCTGGCGAGAATCCGAAACGAGTACAAAAATCATTGACGCTCGTGACTGTTCCAGCAACGCTACTTGCTAATGTCACTGCGGCCGCTAACTGAGCCTTGGCTTCGGAGTCACTTGTTAAACTCATGGCCGCCCGCAGAGCAACGGCGAGCCGTTTGGTGCCGGCAGCAGGTGTGGTAGTGAAGTCGGACGCCAAGAAATCCCGAATCCAATAGTTCGCAACGTGATCGCCTGGAAGGTTAATTTGCTTGTCGACAGCTCGCCCGGTCCAGAAGTCGCTTGGAGTTATACGCCCTTCATATACTGCGGACTTATACGCAGTAGCACTTTTCATGAACACCTTTTCGAGAAATTCCACGCTGAGAGAATTCCTTTTTTGTTCAGCGAGTATGCCTTGGTCAGCGGGAAAGCGCGAAAGAACTAGCTTTGCCCGCTGCCCTTCACTGCCTGCCATCAAAAAGAAGAGTCCTAACCCCGATTTTTGCGTAGTAACGCTTTGCAAACGTACTCCGATGCTGCGTCCCACAGCGACTTTATGACTCGTTATGTAAGCGATAAGTAGATCGCGACAGTCATTTTGCTGCTCGCCATTCGCGTTATGGTTAAAAGAGATGTCGATCCGACATTCCGATTCTGCTTTGTCAAAGACTCCCTTCAACATCGTAAAGAGAGGTCCCTTCTTTGGAACTGCAGCTCCGCCGATCGTTGGTTGAGTTTCCTCGCCTTTTGACGGCTGCGCAAGAAAACAGTGAATTGTTTTCAATTCCACTACAGCCCCCCCTCTAATGCCGCCGAATCTGTCTGCTCATCTTTAGTTTAATAACCATTGAATTGTAACAAGCTTGTGCTACGAAACTCTCTGCCGCAACTTCCCCTCAATCGCTGCGATAAGCTCCTCACGTCGCCGGTCAACGTCGTCTTCGGCATCGAAGAGGGCGCGGCGCTGACAAGAACCTAACCGCAAAGGCATGCCCTGAGCGAAGTCGAAGGGACGCATAGAACACAGAAATGGATCTCCCTTTGTGATCTCTGTCTTGCTATCCGTGATAATTTGCGCGGCTTACGCAAATTTTACGGCAAGGCGACCCCCCACTCCGCCACCCCTGGGCGTATCTTGATACGCCCCTACATCCGGAATTCCCGATGGGATTTTTTTGCGTACTTTGCGCCCTTTGCGGTTAATTCTCCGGTTCCGAATTCATTTAGGTTGCGGCTGTGCCGCGCTAGGTTCTCTGTGGTTCAATCCCTCCGTGCCTTGCGTGTCATTTCTTCACGGTCTCGCTGAGCGCACTTTCTCCGGCGGCCGTCGTCCGATACCGCTGCAACCGGCTGCGCGGCTTGTCGGGAATAATCAGCGGTTCTTGCGGCCGACGGAGTTCATAAGTTCAAGCGAGGTTCCTTCTTTACGGCAGAGCCGAAGAATCTTGACTTGGTCCCTACTTGGTCCTGACTTAGTCCCGACTTCCTCCCGACTTGGGGCTGACTTGGGGCCACTTGGGGCCGACTCTAGCTGTGACTCTAGCTCCGACTCTAGCTGCGACTTGGCCCCGACTTGTCCGGTGACTTGCCCGGTCACTTGCGCGGTGCGTTGCGCTGCGCCAGCGACGTTAACCTGGAAAGTCACCACCGCAGCGCCGGCAATTTCCTCGAACACCGGCGGACTGCGACGCTTGGCGTCGCGCTGGGACTCCAGCACCTTAATCTGTTTCTGAACCGCGAGTTTCTCTTCCAGCGCGAACACCCCCTGTATTCGAACTTCTTCCATCTTGGCAACAGGCGCCTCCGGCCTACCGTTCATCCCGCTCAATGACTTCGCGCCCCGCCGCCGTCGTTCTGTACCGTTGCATGCGGCTTCTTGCCTTATCGGGAATGGTTCGCTCCAGCCACCCCTTCTCCAACAAGGGCTTCAAGTAATTGTTTTGGAAGCTTTCGCGGTGTCGAAGCCCAATTAGTTTCTGGATCTCGTTGGCCTTGCGCGGGGTTTGACAGAAACGGAGCACTTGTCCGGTGACTTGTCCGGTGACTTGTCCGGTCACTTGCTCGGTGACTTGCGCGGTGCGTTGAGCTGCGCCGGCCACGTCGACCCGGAAAGTTACTACCGCGGCGCCGGTAATTTCCTCGAACTCGGGCGCAGGAATGCCCGCGTCGCGGCACATGGCGATCACACGGTTGGTGCCGCGGCCCCAGCGTTCGATCAAACCCGTACGATGGAACACATCGGCAATCATCGGGTTGCGCTGGACGGAAAGATGGTTTCCCGTCAGCGAAGCAGGGGTAATTTCTCGTGGAAAACTGCCGGCGCTCCAGACCTCGACGCGGTCATCGAAGATCGCCAGTGACACCGCGCCTCCGGCAATGGTGTAGTCGCGATGGATGAGAGCATTGACCAGAATCTCGCGCATCGCATCCGGTGGAATGAGAGGGGTTTCCACGCGCCGCATTTGGCTGGGCACGATCTTCGCCGGAAGCGGGAAATGGCGCTGGCAGAAAAGTTCCGCCTCTTCCAGCAATTTGAAAGCGGAGGCGCGAATCTGGCGTTGGTCGAGGAACTCCGTTTTGTCAGTGCCCCGGAAGCGCGCCATGCGCAGCTCG
>Ga0137461_1000044_pt1 | contig 24318 bp, 16 predicted proteins | sample EasRivERMGT746_2_FD_104650 | JGI IMG/M metagenome (GOLD analysis project Ga0137461, IMG submission 104650) | Soil microbial communities from meander-bound floodplain in the East River, Colorado, USA - East River MetaG ERMGT746_2 | ecosystem: Environmental > Terrestrial > Soil > Floodplain ... | reverse complement strand
CCGGATAAATCGGCAAGCGCGCCCGCAGTTCGAAACCCGCTTGCGCGCTTTTTTGCTGGAGCGATTGCAACGCCGGCCACGGCGCTTCGGGATTGATGAAGTCGGGCGTCAGCGGCGACACGCCGCCCCAGTCGTTGATCCCTGCTTCCAAATATAATTCGTAACCGTCCGGCGTTAAGTTCGGCGGCGCTTGAATGTTCATCGCACCGCCGAGAATCAATCGCGCCAGCGCGATTGTCTTGACCATGTCGTCTTTCGTCGCGTCGGGATGCGCGCGCATGGGAATGGTCGGCTTGGCGCGGAAGTTTTGCACGATCACTTCTTGAATATGGCCGTAGCGCGCGTGCAACTCGCGAATCGCGATCAGCGAATCGATTCTCTCCTGCCAATTTTCGCCGATGCCGATGAGAATCCCGGTGGTGAAAGGAATGCGCAACTCGCCGGCGAGTTCCAATGTGCGCAGCCGCACCGCCGGCTTTTTATCCGGCGCGTTGTCATGCGCCGCGCCGGCGAGCAGCAAACGCTCGCTGACGCTTTCGAGCATCAGCCCCATGCTCGGGTTGAAATCCTTGAGCCGTTGTAAATCGCCGCGCCCCATGACGCCCGGATTGGAGTGCGGCAAGAGCCCGGTTTCTGCCAACACCACGCGGCAGGCTTCGACTAGGTAGTCGAGCGTGCGTTGATGGCCACGCTCAGCTAAGAACTGTTTCATCTCCGGGTAAATCGCTTCCGGCTTGTCGCCGAGACTGAACAGCACTTCGACGCAACCGAGCAATTTCCCTTGCCGAACCACGCGCAAGACTTCATCGAGCGACATTGATTTCGCGCCGGGCTCATCGGGCGCCTTGCGAAAGGTGCAGTAGCCGCAGAAATCGCGGCACAGATTGGTCAGCGGCACGAAAATCTTCGGCGAAAAAGTTGCGACGCGCCCCTTATGCCGATCGCGCAGCTGCGCTGCGGCCGCGCGCAGCTCGTGCAACTCATCGCCTTGGGCCTCAGTCAACGAAAAAGCCTCATCGCAGTCAAGCTGTTTGCCGTTCAAGCAATCTTTCAAGATTTGCAACATCGTAACCTGTTGAATATCGAATTGCCCGCCTGCTTTCAAACTGAGCACGCTGCCGAAAAAAAGCTCGGAATGCTTCGAGAGCCTCAGCATGAACGGATAATCATCGATGAAATCCAAACCTCCGTTCGTCCTGAGCCCCGTCGAAGGACTCCGATCGGGGTTTTTCAGCAACCCGCCATAGTCGTCCGCCGTCACCTCGCTTTCCATCCATTGACGTTTGCCCTGAAGACTTTTGCTATGGTAGGTCTCTTACTGTCTAAACGAACTTTGGAGGAAAATGCCATGGATAATTTCGATAACGTTCTGGTCGTCGATGCCGACGGCCATGTTTACGAAGGCAATGTCGATCTACGCCCGCGCATGCCGGAGAAGTGGCGATCCCAGGCGCCGATCCGCATGAATGATAACGAGGGCAACTCGCGCATGTTGCTCGAAGGCCGCCTGTGGTCGGCGTCCCAAGGGCTTGGCCCCGGCGTGTCCGGCCCGATGACGGACAAAGCGCGCGGCTTTCGCGAAGGCATGGTCGATCCGCTGGCGCGGCTCAAAGACATGGACGCCGAAGGCATCGACGTTGCCATATTGTTCGGCACCCAGATCGCGCTCACGGTCAACGGTCTGATGAGCAAGGAACTGTCGGCGGTTCTCTGCCACGCTTGTAATGACTGGCTGATGGAATACTGCTGCGCCGATCCGAAACGTTTGCTTGCCGTCGGCTTGATTCCTTGCCAAGACCCGCAAGCCGCGGTGAAAGAACTGGAGTACTTGAAAAAAGCCGGCGCGGTCACGGCGATGTTGCCGACCAACGTCTACGGCTTGAACAACATGGGCGACAAAATGTTCGACCCGATTTATCAATGCGCCCAGTCCATCGGCATGACGCTCAGTGTTCATCCGCAGACCGGTCACGACGGCGTGCCGGGCGTCTCCGGCGTCATGGGCGCCGGCAGCGAGCGGTTTCGCAAATACGTCTATGTGCACATGACGGCGTTTCCCTTTGAATTGATGATCGCCATGATGCACATGATCGGCGAAGGCGTGTTCGATCGTTTTCCCAAACTGAAAGTCGGCTTCATGGAAGGCGGCGCCGGCTGGCTGCCATTCTGGGCCGAACGCTTCGACGAACACATCGAAAAGCTCGCGCCGCAGATGCCCGAGCTAAAACGCCGGCCGAGCGAGATCATCAGAAGCAAACAAGTCGTGCTCACCTGCGAATCCGAAGAAACCGGCCTCGACCGCGTCTTCGCCGCCAACGGCGAGGACACCGTGCTCTACGCGTCCGACTACTGCCACTGGGACTGCCACTTCCCCTACTCGGTGAAAGACGTCGTGGACTGTCAGGACTTGAGTTTCGCGCAGAAGGAGAAACTGCTCGGCAAAAACGCCGTCGATTTCTTCGAACTGAAAAACTTACCGCAGCCCAAAGCACTCAAGATCGCGCGCCAAAGCTGGGAAAATGGCGGGCAAAAAATCGCCGTCGCTCAAGGGAGCTAAATGACTTTCGCCGGAAGGCTTGGGATTGCTTCGAAAATGCAGAGCCGTCGAACTTTGCTTGTTGCTCGTCATTCCCGTGAAAACGGGAATCCAGAGTTTCTTGCGCACCTGGACTCCCGCTTACGCGAGAGTGACGGTCCTTTTTTCTCTGCTGAACTTAAGGGGTTACAACCGTCTTTGCGGAGGATACTAAATATGACTCGTTCAAGAGTCTTCATTATCGTTTTGATTGTCGCAGCTTTATCGATTCCCGCGGTCGTCAGGGCAGCGGAAAGCCCGTATAAGATTCGCATCGGCTTTCCCTCCCTGGCCTTTTCTTACATGCCCTTCTACGTCGCCCAGGAAAAAGGCATCTATAAAAAATACAACATCGAGTCCGAGTACATTCAGATGACCACCTCGATCCAGCCCCAGGCGTTGCTTAATGGCAACATCAACTACTTAACTTCAGTGTCCAATGCTCTATCAGCCGGCGTCGCCGGCCTGCCGCTGGTGATTCTCATCAACTTCTGCGACGTTTCACCTTGGGTGCTGGTGACCCATAAAGACATCAACAAGCCGCAAGATCTGATCGGTAAAACCGTCGCCCTCTCGGGCATCCGCACTTCGCCCCATTATTTCTTTCAAGCCTTTCTGAAAAAATCAGAAATCAACGAGAAGGATGTCCAGACCATCAACACCGGCGGCACTGCGGATAGCTATCGCGCGTTGACCACCAACCGCGTCGTCGGCGCCGTCGTGACGCCGCCGTTCGACGACAAGGCGGTGTCGCTCGGCTACAAGAAATTCATGCAACTGGGCGAACTGGCGGACATTCCATACGTCGGATTGGTGACCTCGCAGAACGAACTCAAAACCAATCGCGAATCCGTCCGTCGCACCATGAACGCGGTGATAGACTCCCTCGCCTGGCTGCGCGCCAACCGCGCCGAGAGCAGCAAAATGATCGTTGACAAATTCAAAGTGAACCAGCAAGAAGCGGAAGGCACCTACGCAACGCTGATCAGAATCCTAAACAAAGACGGCCGGCTCAATCCCAAAGTCGCCCGCGGCTACCTCGACATCCTTCGTCAGGAGCGACCCATCCCCGCCGACTACGACCCGATGAAGCTCACGGATTTCTCCATGCTGCCGACGGCGCGGTGAGCGCGACTTTGAAGAGTCAGTGCTCCGTCCCTGCCGACTGCCTGTAAGATTTGACTCGGATTCCCGTCTATTGGGGTAGGATACGATGGAGAGGGCGACGCGATGAGCCACGGGACAAGATTCAGAAAGTGACCGACGTGGTGACCGGGACGGGATCGGTGGTGCGGGCGGTGAGTTTTTAGCATCGGTAGGACGATAAAATGACTGCTCGTAAAATGGCCTTAGGACTTCTCATCGCAGTTTCGGTATACACGCGTCTTGTGACCGCGCAGGAAACTTTCGCGCCGAACGTAACTGCGACCCGAAACGCGCTTCGAGACGGTAAGATTGCGCAGGCGCTAGCATACCATGAGCGAAAGGCGCGTGAAGCGGAGCAGGCGGCGTTAACTAGCGCGTCCCCCGCTTCCCTTTGGGCATCGGCAACGGTGCATTATAGAGAAGCGAATCGAGCTGCACGAATGAGTGGACAAGTCCAAAAGATGCTCATTTACGGCGAAAAAACTTTAGAGACGGCCCGCAAGACGGGAAAGCCCGGCCACGAAATCTTTGCCGTATCGGAATTGGTCGATGCCTACCGATATGTCCGAGATTTTCGAAAGGTCGGGGAGTTAATTGAGCAAGGGATGGCGATCCTACCAAAGCTTCCTCAAAATAGCAGGGTTGAATGGGAAAGCAGGTTCTATGATCATCTTGGAACGGAGCACATCCGGCTCAGACGGTATGAAGCAGCCATTGACGCACATACCTACGCCGTCAATTCACAGAACAGACACTTGGCTTTGTTCCGACGTGCACCGATTGGTGATCCGGCCAAGGAGGCGGCTCAGGCGAGCCTCCTTCTACGCGTCATGAATCTGGGGGATGCCTACCGGTTAGCCAACAAATTGGACGAAGCGCTGGCACAATACCAGCGAGCATTGAGCCTGGTCAAAGTATTGAGGTTGAAATATTTCAATGAAGGCGAAATTCACGCGAGTCTAGGAGCCATATATTTGAGACAGAAGCGTTACCCGGACGCTTTAGAACGTTTAAACGAGGCGCTATCCTTCGCCGAGAGTCAAGGGAACCCGAGTAACCTGATCACCGCCAACAATCGAATCGGCGACACTTTGCGTCAACTCGGGAAACCCGCCGAAGCCTTGCCGTACTACCAGAGAGCTATCCAACAGGTTGAGTCCGCCCGGTCGTTGCTGGAATCCCAAGATTACCGGCAGTCGTTTTTTGCCGGCGGACTGAAGGCGTACTCATCTATTATTGAAACGTCTCTGGCGGCGAATAGGCCCGAAGACGCGTTTAATTATAGTGAACGTGCTCGCTCGCGAGTTTTTCTCGACGTACTTGGAACTAAAGTTCAGTTGGGGCGACAAGCACAGGGCGCAGGCGAAGAGAACCAACTAAAGGCACGCATCGAGGCACTTCGGGGGCGGGCAACGGATGCAAACACTGACGAGGAATTAGAAAATGGAGAAAATCTGATCACCCAGGCTCAGCGAAATAAAGAGCTAGCCGCCGCCGAGAAAGCCTACGCTGAGTTTCTTTCTAAGGTCAGAAATGAGAACAAAGAGCAAGCGTCATTGATGAACGTCGAGCCGTTGACAGTGAAGCAGGTTCAAGACTTGCTCGATCCCGGCGTGACGATGCTCCAATACTTTGTCACCCAAGACGCGTTGCTTACGTGGATAGTAGAAAAGGACAAAGTCGATTCCGTGAGAACGCCGCTACGCCGAGGACAACTTCAATCCAAGGTCACTTCATTTCGAGAAAGCATCCAGCAGTTCGAAGACAAAGAAAAGCTCACTCAACAATTCGAAGAGTTGTACAAGTTCCTTATTCACCCGGCGCTGCCGCACATCAAAGGTAAAGAACTTTTGATCATTCCCCACGATGTGCTGCACTATGTGCCATTCCAAGCGTTGCTTTCGCCCAGTGGAAAATACCTGATCGAAGACTACCCGATCAATTACTTGTCCAGCGCGAGTCTGATGCAATTCACCCAAGAGAAAAGAAATGCCAGAGGCGAGTTGAGAAAAATCTTAGCTGATGGTGGAAAAGTCCTGACCTTCGGTAACCCCGATCTCGACGATCCTGCAATGGCGCTAAAGTTTGCCGGGATCGAAGCCAAGGAGATTAAGAATCTCTATCCGCAATCGGCGATTTATCTCGAAAAAGAAGCGACGGAAGAGAAAGCCAAAGCGTTAGTAGGAAACAGCGACATCATCCACTTCGCCAGCCACGCTGAACTAAACGAAGACGATCCGCTGGCATCTGCTATTCGCTTAGCTAAAAGCGACAAAGAAGACGGCAGACTCGAAGTCAGAGAAATCTTCGGCATGGATTTGAAAGCCAGCCTCGTCGTGCTCAGCGCCTGCGAGACGGGACTCGGCAAACTTTCCAGCGGAGATGAACTCGTCGGACTGACCCGCGCGTTTATTTACGCCGGCACGCCGTCGGTGGTCGCCAGTCTGTGGAATGTCGAGGACAGCAGCACGGCGCAACTGATGGCGAGTTTCTACAAGAATCTCAAAACGATGACCAAGGTCGAAGCGCTCAGACAAGCGCAGTTGAACTTAATTCGCGGCAACGTCAACAGCGATTTACTCGCGCGCAGAGGCATCGGCGGCATCGGTAAGTTGGGCGAAGTGCCGGGACCCAAAGCGCCGTCGCAAGATTCCGTTTCTATCTCGACATCTCACCCGTTCTTCTGGGCGCCGTTTATTTTGGTCGGCGAGGGAAAGTGAAGAAAGTCGGCATTCGTTATGGGCTGCCTCAATCCCAAAAATCTTCCCTTCCGTCATTCCCGCGCACGCGGGAATCCAGTTCTCTCGCACAATAACCTGGATGCCCGCCTCCGCGGGCATGACAGAACTTCTTTTCGTCTGAAGGCGAGGGATTTCAACCATCCCTGAGAGAGACCTTACGCTCACTCATTGGGCCACCACGATGTCTGCGACCGGCACCTTGAGAGCGCTGGCGATTCGTTCCAATGTCTCTAGCGCCGGTCTGTGCTTACCGGACTCGATGCGCGACAGATCTGGCCGGACCATTCCGGCGACCCGGGCGAGCTGATCTTGCGACATGCCTTTGCGCTGCCGCAAGTCGCGAATCATCCGGCCGAGTTCCCCGTGCTTCTTGGCCGCCCGCGGACGGCCGCGAAAGTAGGGATACGAGGGTTCGGCCTCATGCAGCACCCGATCCCACGGAACTTCGTAGTGATTTCCGGAGGTTTGTGTGACGCGAAAGAAATATCGCTTACGATCCAACTTGAGAGAAACCAACTCAGTGCCGTCGTCGCTTTCGATCGCCGCGCGATTGAACGTGTACTCTTTACCGCTGTCCAAGGTCACAATAAACCGCCCCTCTCGCACCGAATAACGGGCGTCGCGAATCTTATGATTTCTAGCTAATTCTGGAGCGCGTATTTCAATGCTGGCCACCGCTGACTTGCTCATTTTTTGCCTCGTGAAATCTGCTTGTAGCCTAAATCTTCCAAGTACTTCAGCACCTGTGATGAAAACTCGTGATCCATCGGCAACTGGTGCTCGACATCAAAGCGACCGATGAATTCATCGCCTTTGAAGACGTGAACGTGATAGGGAGGGTGATCGCCCGCGTATGTTTCGAAGATATAACCACCCCGTTTCTTCCGACCCACGGTCCAAACGTATTATATTTGATATATCCTATCAACGACAATGTCTGCCAAACTTTATTCAATTTGACAGACCGGCTTGCTCTCAGTTAGATTTTTTTTAACTATGCGGACAATCGAGCGAGTGAAGATCGTGAAAATTGCAATAACGTTCATCTTACTGCTTGTAGCCACAAGCTCCGCCTTCGCTCAACCTGAAGGCGAATCTCTCCGCGTCGCCACGCGTTTGGTCAAACCCTTCGCCTATGAGGAGAACGGCAAGCGCACCGGTTTCAGCGTCGAGCTGTGGAATGAAATCGCCACGCAGTTAAACGTCAAGACTGAATTCGTCGTCAAGCCGACGGTCAAAGAACTGTTGGACGCGGTGAAGTCGAAGGAGGTCGACCTCGGCATCGCGGCGATTTCGATCACGGCGGAACGCGAAATGGAGTTGGATTTCTCCCAACCGATGTTCGACGCCGGCTTGCAAATCCTGACGCCCATGCAGACCAGCCGCGCGGCGTTGGTCAAAACCATTCTCGCCAATTTGTTTTCCGCCGCGGTGCTACCTTACATCTTGGGCGTAGCGACCATTTTGGTCGTCATCGCCCACTTGGTTTGGCTGCTTGAGCGGCGCCATCCGACCGGCATGTTGTCTCACCCGCAATATTATCCCGGCATCTTCGAGACCTGTTGGTGGGCGGCTTCGACGCTCGCCACCCAAGCCGACCAGATGCCGCGCGCCGCGCTGGCGCGGGTGGTGGCCGTCTTTTGGATGTTCGCCAGCGTCGTCTTCATCGCCTACTTCACCGCCGCGGTGACTTCGAGCCTGACGCTGCAACAATTGCGCGGCGATATTAACGGCCCGGAAGATCTTCCCGGCAAACGGGTCGCCAGTGTCACCGGCAGCACCGGCGCAGAATACCTGCGCCAACACAATATCGAAATCGCTGAATTCGCTAAAGTCGAAGACGCGTATCAGGCGCTGCAAACCGGCCAGATCGACGCCATTGTCTATGACGCGCCGGTGCTGCTCTACTACGCCGCCCACGAAGGCAAAGGCAAAGTGCAAACCGTCGGCGCGATTTTTCGCAAGGAAAACTACGGCGTCGCCTTCCCGGACAAAAGTCCGCTGCGCAAACGAGTCAACGAAGCATTGTTGAAGCTCAAAGAAAACGGCACCTACGATCAACTGTACACTAAATGGTTCGGCGGCGCCGGGACCTGAGATCTCGGGTTACGGCTTTCGAGTTAACCCGAAACACGAAACTCGAAACGCAAAACGGCAACGAAGTCTTGACAAATCACCGCCGCCTTGATGACCTAAGACCGACAAATCGGAGGTTATGCCCATGCCATTTCAAGGCCATACGATTATCGACGGCGACGGACATGTAATCGAGGATACCAAAGCGATCATCAATTACATGCCGCAATCCTATCGCGACAAATACGACACCCATCCTTTTTTTAATCCGTTTCCGCCGCTCGACCATTTACACTCGGCCAACATGCATGACTTTCCTCCCGGCGCTTTCAACAAAGTCGGCCCCGAAGGCTGGGTCAATTTCCTCGAAGATGTCGGCATCGAAAAAACCGTGCTCTACACGACACTCGGTTTGGCCTTCGGCAAGATCGTCAGCCATGACTGGGCCATCGACGTCGCGCGCGGCTACAATGACTGGATTCATCATACCTATATGAAGTTCAACCCGCGCTTCCAAGCGATGGGCTTATTGCCGCTCCAAGAGCCGTCAGCGGCGGTCGACGAACTGAGACGCATCATCAAAGAGCTCGGCATGTGCGGCGCCATGCTGCCTTCCACCGGCATCCAAGCCCATCTCGGCGATCAACGTTACTGGCCGATTTACGAGGAGGCGAACAAACTCGGCTGCGCCATCGGCATCCACGGCGGCGCCCATGAAAATCTCGGTCTCGACGATTTGACCCCCTACGCTCCGGTGCATGCGCTCGGCCATCCGTTCGGCCAGATGATTTCCTTCGCGGGAATTGTTTTCAACGGCGTCTTTGACCGCTATCCCAACGTCAAATTCGGTTTCATGGAAGGCGGCGTGGCCTGGTTATTGATGTGCTTGGAACGCTTCGACCGTTCTTGGGAAACCCATATTCAACATGATCCGCGCAAACGTTTTCTCGACTTGAAGCCCAAGGAAAAAGTCAGTGAATATATCGCGCGCCACGTTGACGCCGGCAGTGTCTTCGTCGGCTGCGAGGGCGAAGAGCCGGACATCGCCCACGCGATTAAGCGGATCGGCAATAAGCCCTGGGTTTATTCCAGCGACTATCCCCATGAGGTCAACAACGAGTTCTGCAAGCATGAAATTTTAGAAATGATCGAGAACAAAGAAATCACCGACGCCGACAAAGCCGCCGTGCTGCACGGCAACGCGCGCCGGTTCTACAATCTCGGAGCGGCGGGGTTATGAGCACGCCGGCCAGCATTGGCCTGATCATTCCTTCGGCCAATCGTTTAACCGAGCCGCAGTTTAATACCTATCTTCCCGCCGGCGTTGGCGCGTTTGTTACGCGCTTGCGCATGGCCGGAAAGTTTCGCAAGCCGCTGGAAGAGTTGAAACCGCAATTGATCCAGGCGGCCGAAGCGTTGTCCGACATCAAGCCTAACGTCATCGTGTTTCACTGCACGGCGAACTCAATGGAGAGCGGCCTTGCTCACGAGAAGGCGATCGTCGACATTATCGAGCAAGCGAGCAGCTGCCCGACCATCACCACTGCGCAAGCGCTAACCCAAGCATTCGACCATGTCGGCATCAAGAAGATGGTACTCATCAGCCCCTACGTCCAGGCGACCAACCAGCTCGAAGTGAATTATCTGAGTGAAACCGGCTATACCGTGCTGCACGAGAAAGGACTCGCCCTCGAATCCCAAGCCTATTCGACAATCACGCCGGAAGAATGGAAAAAGGTTGTTAAAGAAAACCTCCGCGCCGACGCCGACGGCTATTTTCTCAGCTGCACGAACACGCGGATGATCGAAGCGGTGGTCGACTTAGAGAACGAACTAGGCAAGCCGGTGGTGAATAGCAATCAAGCAACCATCTGGGCGTGCTTAAAAAAATTAGGCATCAAGCACAAAGACCCGCGCCTCGGCCGGTTGTTCAATTAGCGCGACAATTCCCCCTAAACAAGCCAATCATGCGCCACATCTTGTTGGCCGGACACGGAACTGACGAAGTAAATCGCCAGCGATGATCGATCCCCCCTTTGGAAAAGGGGGACTGAGGGGGATTTGGTTGCGGTGTGGCGTGGTCATTTCGTCGCAGATTGGCTGCACTCTGGGCCGATGGCGTTCCATCGAAGCAAGAAAATCTTCCCTAGCCCCTCTTTTCCAAAGAGGGGTACCCGAGGAATTCTCCATTCTTGAGCCTTTAACCAAGATTTGTCGTGCGTCCCACACCGCCTGTCCAGCCGAAACTTATGGCGAGTCGGAAACCCGCCCTCCGACGATGTCGGACAGAATTCGACTTAGAGAAGTCGCGCGCCGCCGTGGGACTTCAACGCCGCCAGTAACTTCTCTTTTAATCCAGTATTTCTATTCTCCACGCGCAAATTGCGGATCGCCATCGACAGCGCCTTGCGGCTGCCGACCAGCACGACCAATTTTTTGCCGCGCGTCACCGCGGTGTAGAGAATGCTGCGATGCAGCATCATGTAATGGGCGGTGTGCAGCGGCATGACCACCACCGGATACTCGCTGCCCTGGCTCTTGTGCACCGAAGTCGCGTAGGCGAGCGCGATCTCATCGAGTTGGTCCGATTCGTACTCGACGATCTTTTCGAGAAATTCGACCTTGACGCTGGCGACGTCGCGGTCGATGGAAACAATCCGGCCGAGATCGCCGTTGAACACGCCTTTGTCGTAGTTGTTGCGCAGCTGCATTACTTTGTCGCCGGCGCGCAGCGACCAGCCGCCGCGTTCTAATGAAGTGCCGAGCGGATTGAGCAGAGCTTGCAGCTCGCGGTTGAGATTGATCGTGCCGAGCATGCCGCGATGCATCGGTGTCAGGACTTGAATCGACTGGGCGACTTCATGGGCGTCGAGTTGGAACGCGCGCGGAATATTTTTCCGCACCAGTTCTTTGACCGTGGCGAGAATCTCCTCTTCGGACTCCTGGGCGATGAAAACAAAATCGCTGGCATCGCCGTCCTCGGCCAGCACCAGCGGCTGGCCCTGAAGTATTCGGTGCGCGTTGACGACGATCAGACTCTCGCGGTCTTGGCGGAATATCCGCCGCAGCACGACTTTCGGCACCACTCCCGAGTCGATCAAATCGCGCAGCACGCTGCCCGGTCCCACCGACGGCAACTGGTCGACGTCGCCGACCAGAATCAAATGGCTATGCGGATCGACGGCGCGCAGCAAATGATCCATCAACGCCAAATCGACCATCGAGGTCTCGTCAACGATGACGAAGTCGGCCTGCAAGGGGTTATCCTCACCGCGCTGAAAGCGGCCTTCGCGCGGATTGTATTCGAGCAGCCGATGTATCGTCATCGCTTCCTCGCCGGCGCTCTCGCTCATGCGCTTGGCCGCCCGGCCGGTGGGCGCCGCCAAAACAAAACTGACCTTGGCGCGCCGCAAGATCGTCAGCAGCGCCGTGAGCAAAGTGGTCTTGCCGGTGCCCGGCCCGCCGGTGATGACTAAAACTTTATCGCGCAGCGCTTGCTCGGTGGCGCGCGCTTGGTCCTCGTCCAAAGCCAACGCCGACGCTCCGAACAGTTCCGGGCTGATCAATTCGATAGCGCCGCGCGCAGCGCCCGCCGCGCGCCCCGAACGCTCCCAAAGGCTGCTGCCCAGTTCACCTTGCAAGTAAGACGGTGTCGACAATAAATTTTTAAACGCCGACGCGACGCGACGCTCGGCATGATAGAGATCGGTCAAATAAATCTGCATGCCGTTGGCGTTCTCTTCTAAATCCAAGTCGCCCTTGGCGACAAGCTTGTCGACCGCCGCCGCTACCGGATCCTCGTCGATGCTCAACAGCGCCGCGGCGTCGCGCTTGAGCGTAACCAAATGGGCGTAGCAGTGGCCGCGGTCGGCCATTTCCCGCAGCACGTGGAGCACGCCGGCCTGCACGCGCAGGGGAAAATCGCCGCGGATGCCGATGTGATTGGCCAGCCGGTCGGCGATGACAAAGCCGATGCCGTGCACTTGCTGCGCCAGCGCATAGGGATTTTCCCGCACCTGGACGATGGTGCCGGCGCCAAACACGCGGTAGATTCTTAGCGCCAACGACGCGCCGACGCCGTGGCCCTGAAGAAAAACCATGACATCTTGCATGCCGCGCTGCGCTTGCCAGGCTTCGATGATCCGGCGCGCGCGCACGTCGCCGATGCCATCGACGTCAAGAATCCGCAGCGGCTGGTCCGACAACACGCGCAGCGTATCGATGCCAAAAGCCGCAACCAAGCGCTTGGCGTAGGCCGGGCCGATGCCTTTGATCAAACCGGAGCCTAAATATTTTTCGATGCCTTCGATGGTGCTGGGATCGATTTTCTCCCAATGGTCGACTTGAAACTGCAGACCGTAGCGCGGATGGCGCTTCCAGGCGCCGCTGACTTTGATCTCTTCGCCCTCGGAGACAGGAAAGATCGTGCCCACCACGACGGTGCTCGGCCCGCCGTCTTCGTCGAGACGCGCAACGGTATAATGGGTTTCGGGATGCTGGTAGGTGATCCGGCTGATGGTCCCTTGAAGCGACGAGATTTCTGCGGGTTTCTCGGCCAATGATGACTCCCTAGCCCGGATTATTCATGCTACGAGAAACCTGACGATGCTGTGTTGATCGAGGTGTGACCCTGGAGGAACGAAGGCACCGGCGCGAATGTTTCATTTTGTGCTCGGCGCTCGGCACGATGTTTGACCTTTTCACTGCTGATCTCATAACCAACTCGCCGCGCTTGCATCTTCAAGGCACAACTGCTTTGCCTTCGTTCCGGAAGGGTTGCACCTCGATCGCAGTTTTACCGCGAATATTCCGGCTAAGGCGCATCCTACGTGAAAGCTCCGAGCGGGTAAACGATGGCCCTTGCCTTTTGCGGGTGGGAAGCTAGAATTTTTCTATCCTTACATTTCTAATCACGCAAATGCGGCGCTTGGCCCGCTCTAGCACGGTCACTTGCTGAATCGAAACAAACGCCGTTATCTCAACTCGGTTTGTCGGGCGGAGCGACATAGGAGACCACCTCGATGACGTTGGATACTTTCTGGTTTGACTCCATCCTAATTCTCGTCTTGATTCTTGCCAACGGTTTTTTCGCCGCCTCGGAGATCGCCATGATCGCCATGCGCAAGAGCCGCATCGACGCGCTGGTGGAAAAAGGCGTGCGCTCCGCCGCCGCTGTGGCGCGTTTGAAGGCCGACCCCGACCGCTTCCTCGCCACCGTCCAGATCGGTGTCACCATCGTCAGCTCCTTCGCCTCCGCGCTCGGCGGCGCGGCGGCCATCGGCTTTTTAAAACCGCAAATCGCCGAGCTGCCGGTTCCGCTCGTCGCCCGTTGGGCCGAAGCCATCGCCTTGTTGATCGTCGTGCTGCCGATTTCCTACCTATCGCTGGTGTTGGGCGAGTTGGTGCCAAAATCGCTGGCGCTCAGATTCTCCGAGCAGATCGCCTGCGCCGTGGCCCGGCCGATTGAGCTGCTGGCGCGCATGAGCTCGTTTTTTGTCAAAATTCTCATGGCGTCGAGCAATTTCGTGCTGCGCCTGTTCGGCGGCAGAGAAAGCGGCAGCGCCAGTTTCATCTCGGTTGACGAGGTCAAATCGTTGATCCGCGAGGGCGCGGCCCAGGGAATTTTTAACGAGACCGAACGAGAGCTCATTCATAGCGTTTTCGAATTTACCGACACACCGGTCAAAGCGGTGATGAAGCCGCGCACGGAAATTCACGCCATCGAAGTCCACGCGTCGTTGGCCGAGGTTGCCAAAAATTTTGTCGACTGCGGTTTCTCGCGCATTCCGGTCTATGAAGGCGAGTTAGACAAAATCATCGGCATTATTTACAACAAAGATGTCTTTAAGGCGCTCCAAGAGCGCAGCGAGTTTAACATCCGCGATCATTTGCATCAGGCTTTCTTCGTCCCCAGCACCTTGCCGACCAGCGAGTTGTTGAAGCAGCTCCAGCGCCGCCACTTGGCCATGGCCCTGGTGGTCAACGAGTTTGGCGAAGTCGAAGGCGTGGTCACTCTCGAAGACTTGGTCGAAGAGATCGTCGGTGAAATCCGCGACGAGTACGATCGCGAGGAGCGCGGCCCCGTCGAACGTCTCCCGGACGGCTCCATGGTCATTCAAGGCTCGGCCATGCTCAAGGATCTAAGAGCGGATTTTCAATTGCCCTTTGACGAGTCACCGGACTATCACACCCTGGCCGGCTTCATGCTGGAGCGGCTGAAGCGCATCCCGCGCGGCGGCGAGTGGGTCGAAGACAACGGCTACAAGCTCACCATCGTCGACATGGAAGGCCGGCGCATCGTCAAAATCAAGCTGGATAAAATGGCGACAGCGTGAAACCGAAGCGTGTTTCAGTAGCAACGAATCTCGACTTCATTGCCATCGGGATCCAAGAAGTAGACCGAAGTCGCTTGGCCCTGGGCGCCCCAGCGTGACACCGGGCCTGCGCCAATGGCAATCTCGTGCTGCTGCAAATCGTCGACCACAGCGGCGAAATTCTCCGCGCCCACCACCAAACAGAAATGATTGAGATTTCTCACGGGCTTCTCTAGGCCGGAATTGCTTGCGCGATCTTTATTCGGAAACAGATCGATGATCGTCGTGTTAGTAATGCGCACCGAGGGGAAACTGACTTTGCCGGCCCTGAACTGCTCGACCCGCTCGCCGGTCAAACCCAACACTTCAGTGTAAAATTTCAGCGACCGGTCGATGTCGCCGACGTTGAGCACGATGTGGTCTAGTCCGATGATTTTAATCTTGCTCATGCTGAACTCCTTTGTCCGGCTTGCGTAAATTTTCCGATCGTCAGTCCCTCTTCAAGCACAGGCTCTTATCACGCTCGCAAGAGCACGCCAAGCGAATCCAAAGGAGGGCGGACATTCCTGTCCGCCTGGCGGGTTGGAAAACCCGCCCTCCGTTAGCGTCGAATGCCGGCCCGCAGTGCCGTAGGGTGCGCTTGCGCACCGATCCGTTCTTCCTTCGTGCCCTTCGTGGTGAACAGAACGATGGGTATCGACGACTCAACCCATCCTACGAATCTTACCTTTGCGGCCTTGGCGTCTTTGCGCGAGATATTCCGAGACTGACCGGTGCGCAATGCGCACCCTACTAAAACCTTCGTGTCCTTCGTGCCTTCGTGGTGAAAACTATCCTTATATTATTCGGTTGTGGCTTTGCCGCGCTGCGCCCTTTGTGGTTAAAACTCTTCTTGATTGCGGCCATGCCGGCTACGCGCCGATGGCCGCCAACTCGTTGAGTAACGCCCGCACTTCCTTGGGCGTGCCCACGGTGATGCGCAAGCAATCTTGCAATCCGGGCGTGTCGAAATAGCGGACAAGAATTTTTCTCCGCTTAAGCTCTTCGTAAATCGGTCGTAAATTCTGATCTCTCTTGCGCGCCAAGACGAAATTGGCCTGCGACGGATAGACTTCATAGCCCAGGCGTTTGAGCCCGCGGGTAAGTTTCGTGCGGCTACGCTGAATCCGTTCTGCGTTCCGTTTCATCCACGCCATGTCGTCGAGAGCCGCGGTCGCCGCGATCAAACTCAAACGATTTAAATTGTAAGAATCCTTCACCTTCATCATGCCGGCGATGATCTCTTCACAAGCGAAGCCGAGCCCGATGCGCATGCCGGCCAGCGAAAACGATTTGGAGAAAGTCCGCAGCACGATTAAATTTGGAATCTGGCGAATCAGCGGTATCGACGACGCACCTTCGCTCTCAGCGAAATCGACGTAGGCTTCATCGACGACGAGAATCCCGGCAACCGCGCCGGCGAGCTTGGCGATCTCGGCTAAGGACACCAGCGTTCCTGACGGCGCGTTGGGATTGCAGAGAAAAGTCAGCGCGGCATTTTGCCCGGCCAAAGTTTCCGGCAGGGAAAAATCTGCTGGATACTCCACCCGAACCGAAACGCCCTCCTGAATCTCGACCAGCGTGTCGTAAAGTGAGTAAGTTGGTACCGGAAAAGCGACGCGATCCTGCGGCCCAACAAAGCAGCGCAGCAACATCGACAAGATTTCGTCCGAACCGTTGCCGGCGATGATATTTGCCGGCTTGACGCCATAGACTGCGGCAGCGGCCGCACGCAGGCTATCGCTCAGCGGTTCGGGATACAGGCGGAGTGAAGGGTTAATCGCTTTTCTCAAAGCCGAATAAACTTTGCGCGAAGGCGGATAGGGATTCTCATTGGTGTTGAGCTTGATCATGCCTGGGTCGCGCGGCTGCTCGCCCGGCAGGTAGCCGGTCATCGCGTCGATATTCGCGCGAAAGTATTTTGACATCACGCCGGATTCTAGCGGCAGCCAGGCAGCTTTTCAATTCGCGCGTGGAATCGCGCGGCAATTTCCAGTCAAAGGAAACCAGAACACTTTAGACAGCATTTAGACATTTTTGTCCAAGATTATTCGCTATTGTCCAAAAATCCCCGTTTTGGCGGATTCTGCCGCGCAAACTCGCATTAGCCCGCTTGCTAATCAGTTGATTTTGCTGCGCTCTGGTTTTTCGCCATGGCATGTAATTAGCTATAGTTAGCGATAACTAGGCGCTTGGCAGGTTTTTAATTCGTGTTCAGGGGTCATCTTTCGAAACTACCAGATCACAGGTTGTCGTAATGGATGGAACTAATTTAACGCCGAGCGATCCGGCGATTCTCCTGCTCAACGAGATCGATATCCTCCTGGCGCAGACGCGCCTGATGGAGCTTTATCTCAAGCAAGCCCAGGCCACCGGAGCTAACCAAGCGGCGCGCATCGATCAGCAACATCAAGCCGAGTTGGGCCAACTGCGCGCCGCGTTAATTGAAAAGGAGCAGGCCGCGCTCCATCAAGCGGCGGACGCGGCGCAACAGGAAGATTTCGCCGAGCGCATCCGCCAGTTGGAAGTTCTACTCGATACCAAACAAAGCCTACTCAATACTCGCGAAGGCGATCTCGAAGCCGCGCGAGTCGAAATCGTCGCACTGCAACGGCAAATAGCCGATCTCGCAACAGCGCACCAGCAGGCTCAAGCCGCAACGCTTGCAGCCACCACTAATGAAGAAAGTCTGCAAAGCGAGCTGGCCGCTCTGCGCCAGCAGATCGAGCAGGACCAGCAGAACTTGCGCCAACAACAGTTGGGCGCCCAACAACTCGAACAAGAGTTGCGCGGGCAACTGGCGCAATTGCAAATTGAGCTGGCGGAAAAACAAGCTTGGCAAAACAACGCCGGCGACGAGATCAAAAAAGATCGAGATGAAATCGTCGCGCTGCGAAATGACATTTTGCAACTGCAAGCGAGCCGCCAGCGCGCCGAGGCCGACGCGGCGCAGGCGCTGGAGCAAACCCGGGCTCATTTCAACGCCGAGATCGCGCGGCTACAAACCGCGCGCGATTCACAGGAGCAGAACTACCAACAAGATCGAGCGGCGCTGGCGGCCATCGAGGCAAGCCTTAAAGCCGAGAACGACCAATTGCGCCGGGAGCTCGACGACAAACGCCGACAGATCGAGTCCCGCGACGGCGCCTGGCATGAGGCCGAGAGCGAGATCGCCGGCCTGCGCCAACGCGTCGTTGAGTTGGAAGCGGCGCAGCAGCGAGCGGCGAGCGACCAAGCGGCGCTGGAAAACGCGCGAGCTTCCCTCGAAAACGAGCTCGGCCAATTACACCATGAAGTCGCCGTCAAAGAACGCGAGCTCACCCAGCGCTACGAAGCGGTCACTGGAGTCGAGCTCGCCCTGCACGGCAGAATTCAAGGGCTGCAACAGGAGTTGGCGTACAGCCAGCAAGAACTCGCCGGCCGAGACCACGATTTGGAAAACGCCCACGCGGAGATCGCCGCGCTGAGCCAGCACCAAAGCGCGGCCGAGCAAGCACGCCAAGAAGCCGAAGAGAATTGGCAGCGCTCGGGAGTTATTCAGAGCGAACTCCAAGCGCGCCTGCGAGCGAAAACCGAAGAGCTCAACGCCGCGCGCAACAACGCCAACGAATTAACCGATCAGTCGGGTGCCAAGATCAACGAGCTGCAACTGCAGCTGGCCGAGAAACAGCTATTGGTCGATAGCCGCAGCGCGGAAATCGGCGATCTAAGAGACCACCACAGCCGATTGCTGATGCAACTGGCCGAAGCGGAGTCGACTCATCGTCAGTCAACTGACTTACTGCAAGAAAGCGAGCAAAGCCGCTCAGCGCACCAAAATGAAATCGCCGCGCTCACGCAAGCTCATCAGACCGAACTACGCCGGCTGGCAAACGAACTAGCCAACGAACTAACCTTGGAGCGCGACGCCGCCAATCTCGCGCGCAGCCAAAATCAGGAAATGGCGCGGCGCGCGGCGGAGTTGGAAAGCGATCTCAAAGCGCTCAGCGACCAAATCGTTGCCGCAAACGCAGAGCGAGCCGCTCTCGAAGCGCGCCTGCACGATTTAGCGAGTCAACGCGAGATCGAGCAGGCCGACGAGCAGGCGCGCGCCGCTTTGACCACCGAGCTCGGCGCACTGCGCCAGGAACTCCGGCAAAAGAGCTGGGCCATCGCGCAAGAACAAGCGACGGCGGAACAGCTGGCATCGGCACACCGGGCGCAGATCGGTGAGCTCGAAGCCAAGTTGGCCGAGCTGGGCGGCGGCGGTCCAGGTGATGAGAACCTAAGAAAACAACAGGAGCGGGCGCGCAAGCTGGAGCAGCGCGTCGAAGAGTTAGAAGTCGAACTGCAACATGCCGAATTGACCGCGGTGAGCCGGGCCGAGCAAATTCGCCAAGAGTCCGCCGGCGAGATCGCCGCGCTCGACGCCGCGTTAAAGCAAAAGTCGATTGAGCTTGACGAACAGGGCAACGCGCAAACGAGTAAGGAGCAGTCGCTGCGCCATGAAGTCGAGCGCTTATTGCGCGAAGTCGCGGAGCGCAATCAAATCTTGCAGAATCGCAACGATGAGCTGGTGCGCGTCAAAGCCGATCTCGATTCACACACAGCCGATCTCGATGCGCACCGAGATCGGCTCAGCCAAATGGCCGCCGCGGTGGCTCTCGCCGAAAACGCCGCGGGCAGTGAAATAGAGAGCATGCGCAGCGAGTTTCAAGCCCAACTGGCGTTGCTGCAAGCCGAGTTGAGCCAAAAGGATTGGGCCCTCGATGATCGCCACGCCACGGTGGAAGGATTGGCCCTGGAACATCGCCAGGAAGTTGAATCCCTGCGCCGGCAGTTGAGCGAAAAATCATCGCTCGGCGATTCGAGCAACAGTGCGCTCGCCAGCGATGCGGCGACGCTCACCGCGCAAGCGCACGAGCGCCGCTGGCACGGTGGCTTCGCCGCCAAGCGGCGCTGGAAGGTTTGAGCAGGCATGCGTAGAAAGGCGACCCCATGATTCAGATCGAACGAGTGCCGACGGGCATCGTCGGACTCGATCCGCTCATTGAGGGAGGATTTCCCAAGGGCCGGTCGATTCTCGTCACCGGCGAACCGGGCACGGGAAAAACCATCCTGGCGCTGCAATTTCTTTACGAAGGATTCAAGCGGGGCGAAAAAGGCGTTTGGGTGACCGCGGACGAAGAGCCGATGGACGTCATCGCACAAGCGGCCTCGCTGGGCTGGGATTTCGAGCCGCTGATACATAATAAGGAACTGGCGATCTTAAACGCCGGCAGTTATCTGATCTCGCTACCGGGCGCTGGCGCCGAACGGCGCATCGATCTGCACCAAGCGGTCAGCGATCTCGCCGGACTCGTCAAACAGATCGGCGCGCAAAGGTTGGTCTTTGATCCGGTCGGTCCCTTCGTTTTGTCGCACGACAGCGCCACGCGCATTCAAGACCATACCCGCCAACTCATCCAACTGCTGCGCTCCTCCATGGCGACCACCAACCTGTTAACTTCCTACGCAGCCCCGCGCGCCGGCGAGCGCTCCATGCATGGCGTCGAGGAATACCTGGTCGCCGGCGCCATCGTGCTCGAAATGATCTGGAAGAATGGCGCGCTTGGGCGCAGTCTGATCGTCGAAAAAATGCGCTACACCGACGTCAAACCGAAACAATTGGAATTCGATATCGTCAAAGGCGCAGGGATCGTGATCGCCCCGGCGAACTAACCTCAGAAACCCAACATTCTAATGAACGATCAACGTATCTCCACAGGCATTAGCGAACTCGACTCGTTGCTCCACGGCGGCCTGGTCAAGGGGCGTTCGTATCTTTTCACCGGCGACACCGGCACCGGCAAAACCATCGCCTGCTTGCAGTTGCTTCAGGGCGCGCTCAACCAAGGTGAAAAGGCGGTTTACGTCACCGTCGACGAACGGCCCTCCGAGATCACCGACTCGGCATTGTCGTTTTCTTGGAACTTACAACAGCATATCCAGGATAAGAATCTGGCGATCTTGGACGCTTCGCCTTATTTTAGCGGCCGCTCCGGCAACGCCGGCGAAAAAGGCATCGACCCGCAGAAAATCGTCGCCGACCTTGGCAATTATATCAGAAGGCTCGGCGCGACGATACTGATCATTGATCCGGTGACGCCTTTCATCCTACCGTCTGAAGCCAATAGCCCGGCCCAAGATCAAGCCCGCGCGCTGATCAATTTGATTCAAACCCAGATCAGCACGACGAATATTTTGACCGCGCATTTTTCCAGCCGCGCCAACCAAGACCAAACTTTCGGCATCGAAGAGTTTTTGGCTTCGGGTGTCTTCGCGCTCAAAATAAATCGTGCCGGCGCGACATTTGAGCGCAGCCTGACGATTCGTAAAATGCGCAGCACGCCGGTCTTGCCAGCGGAATATTGTTTTGAGATCAGCGCCGACGCCGGCATCGTACTGCAAACTCGCGGCGCCGACCCCGGCGTCGACGTCAAGTCGGTCGCGGCGCCCATGTTCGAGTATTTCGAACTGCCGAGCAAATAATTTCGCCATCGTTTAACCGCCCGAATTCCCTGACCTAGCCCGGATTATTCATTGCTACGAGGAAACCTGACGACACTGTGTTGATCGAGGTGTGACCCTGGAGGAACGAAGGCACCGGCGCGAATGTTTCATTTTGTGCTCGGCACTCGGCACGATGTTTGACCTTTTCGCTGCTGATCTCATAACCAACTCGCCCCGCTTTCATCTTCAAGGCACAACTGCGTTGCCTTCGTTCCGCAAGGGTTGCGCCTCGATCGCAGTTTTACTGCGAATAATCCGGGCTAGCGCCATTCGTTCTCGATCCGCCCGCTTGTGCGCTTTCTTGACACGCCTCGATTCGATGCTTAACTTCCCTGCACACATGGGGGAAGCGGATGCGTTTAGATAAACTTACAACCAAATCACAAGAGGCGATGCAGCAAGCCCAAGCGCTTGCCGACAAGCGCAATCATCAGGCCATCGACGTCGAACACCTGTTGTTCGCACTGCTCGGACAAAAAGAAGGCGTGGTCCTTTCACTCCTGCAAAAACTTGGCGTACCGCTCAACGCTTTGACGGACAAGTTGCAAAAAGCCCTCGATCGTCTACCGCAGGTTAGCGGGGCAACCGGCCAAAGCTACATCACGCCACGGCTGAAAAAAGTCGTCGAGAGCGCTGAAGCGGAAGCCGAAGCGTTGAAAGACGAATATGTTTCCACCGAGCATTTGCTCCTCGCCATGGTTCAAGACAGCGGCGCAGCGGGAAAAATCCTCAAAGAGCTGGGCGCCGCGCGGGATAAGATTTTGAACGCGCTGGTCGGCATCCGCGGCTCCCAGCGCATTACTGACCCGAATCCCGAAGAAAAATATCAAGCGCTGGAAAAATACGCTCGCGATCTCACCGATCTCGCCCGCAAGGGCAAGCTCGATCCGGTGATCGGCCGCGACGATGAAATTCGCCGGGTGATCCAAGTGCTGTCGCGCCGGACGAAAAATAATCCAGTGCTGATCGGCGAGCCGGGCGTCGGTAAAACCGCCATCGTCGAAGGGCTGGCGCTACGCATCGTCAACGGCGACGTGCCGGAAGGTTTGAAGGACAAGCGGCTAATGTCACTCGATTTGGCGGCGCTGGTCGCCGGCGCGAAATTTCGCGGCGAGTTCGAAGACCGCTTGAAAGCGGTCTTGAAAGAAGTCACTGAAGCGAGCGGCCGGATCATTTTGTTCATTGACGAGCTGCACACGCTGGTCGGCGCCGGGGCGGCAGAGGGCGCCATGGACGCATCGAACATGCTCAAGCCTGCATTGGCCCGCGGCGAGCTACGCTGTGTCGGCGCAACGACGCTAGACGAATACCGCAAGCGGGTGGAAAAAGACCCGGCGTTGGAGCGCCGCTTTCAGCCTGTCTTGGTCGGTGAACCGTCGGTGGAAGACGCCATCGCGATTTTGCGCGGCTTGAAAGAACGCTACGAAGTGCACCATGGCGTGCGCATCACGGATCCGGCGATCATCGCCGCGGCAACGCTCTCGGAACGCTATATCAGCGACCGGTTTCTGCCCGACAAAGCCATTGATCTAATCGATGAAGCAGGGTCGCGCTTGAGAATGGAAATCGACAGCATGCCCATCGAGATCGACGAGGTCGAGCGCAAGATCATGCAATTGGAAATCGAGCGCCAGGCGCTCAAGCGCGAGGAAGACAAAGCGTCGAAAGAACGACTCGGACAACTTGAACGGGAAATTCAGAATTTGAAAGAAACTTCCGGCGGCCTCAAAGCCCACTGGCAGAACGAGAAGGAATCGATCCAGCGCATTCGTGGGCTCAAAGAAAAGATCGAATCGACCAAAGTCGAGGAGCAGAAAGCCCAGCGCGACGGCGATTTGAACCGCGCCGCCGAGTTGCGCTACGGCACGATGAGCCAACTGCAGAAAGATTTGGCGCAAGCCAATTTGCAACTCGCCGAGCTGCAAAAAAACCAGAAGATGCTCAAAGAGGAAGTCGACGCCGAAGATGTCGCCGAAGTGGTCGCCAAATGGACCGGCATTCCGGTCTCGAAGATGCTCGAAGGCGAAGTGCAAAAGCTGCTCAAGATGGAAGAGCGGCTAAAACTGCGCGTGGTCGGCCAGGAGAGCGCGATTCACGCCGTGTCCAACGCGGTGCGCCGCGCCCGCGCCGGCTTGCAGGATCAGCAGCGGCCCATCGGTTCGTTTATTTTCCTCGGCCCCACCGGCGTTGGCAAAACCGAACTGTGCCGGGCGTTAGCTGAGTTCTTATTCGACAATGAACAAGCGATGGTGCGCCTCGACATGTCGGAGTACATGGAGAAGCATTCCGTGTCGCGGTTGATCGGCGCCCCTCCAGGCTATGTCGGCTATGACGAAGGCGGACAGCTGACCGAAGCAGTGCGCCGCCGGCCCTATTCAGTCGTCCTGTTCGACGAAATTGAAAAGGCTCATCCCGATGTCTTCAACGCGCTGTTGCAAGTTCTCGAAGACGGCCGCATGACCGACGGCCAGGGACGCACCGTCGATTTCAAGAACACCGTGATCATCATGACCTCGAACCTTGGCAGTCAATATATTCTGGAACTGGCGGCCAAAGACCGTAAGCAAATGGAACAACGCATCAGCGCGGCGTTGCGCGATGCCTTTAAGCCGGAATTTTTAAATCGCATCGATGAAATGATTATTTTCAATAATCTCGGCCGCGACGAGATTAAACTGATCGTCGAAATCCAGCTCAAGCGCTTGCGCCATAATTTGGCGGCGCGAAAAATGGCATTGGATATCACCGATGGCGCCAAAGCGCTGCTCGCCGAAGCCGGTTACGACCCGGTTTACGGCGCGCGCCCGCTCAAGCGCACCATCCAGCGATTGATTCAGGACCCGCTGGCGGTTAAGATTCTTGGTGGCGAGTTCAAAGAGGGCGACACTGTGCGGGT
>Ga0137461_1000043_pt1 | contig 24472 bp, 24 predicted proteins | sample EasRivERMGT746_2_FD_104650 | JGI IMG/M metagenome (GOLD analysis project Ga0137461, IMG submission 104650) | Soil microbial communities from meander-bound floodplain in the East River, Colorado, USA - East River MetaG ERMGT746_2 | ecosystem: Environmental > Terrestrial > Soil > Floodplain ... | reverse complement strand
CTTTAAGTCGCGAAAAATAGCGTTGAGATCATTTTTGAAACGCGCGGCATAACGTTCGCGCGTTTTGTGAAGCTCATCTAAAATGGGGTCCTTTGCCATCGTTTAGTCCTCCGTGAGTTCTTCGGGCGTACACATGATTGGCGGTTCGTAGCCGCTGACTCGGCAAACGCCTTCAATGCGGCTGCGCATGCGAGCGTTCGCGATGTGCTTGCAATTCCACGTGAGCAGGTATTCCATCCCGTGGACGGCAGCTGTGCCATTATGCAATGCATCGACTCTTGCCTTGGCCGGTAGCGACCTAACTTGCATCAGCCCCTCGGCAAGGCGTACGGCTTCTTGTGTAATTGCTAAAACTGAAATGTCTCTTAGCCTGTCAAGCCGTTGCCTAGCCATGTTAGGATTACCTGCGCCGGCTTCTTGGAGAACCAGTTGCGACACGAACAGTTCGTATTTGTGCCGCTGGAGGTTCCACCAAGTTCGGGTAACCTGTTGATGTGCGGTCACCACTACGTTTCGCGTAACTCTGCCTGTCAGGTAGCTGATTATCGACGTCTCTATGTAAATCTGTGGTAACACGTCGTAAGGGTACTGGCTCTTAAGAAAGACCGCAAGCCATCACTGATAACAAGTGAAAGATCAGGCGAGGACCTCTTTTATTCAGAGATCGATTTGATAAAGGACCGACTAAAAAGGTTGAAGGAGATGTTGTGATGAAAAAGGAACGACTTGAGCTTATCCGGGGAAGTGGAAATGTTTACCGGGACTTGGACATCGCCGATGCTGACGTGCGTCAGTTGAAAGCGATTCTGGCCGCGGAGAGCATCAAAACCATTGATCGAAGAGGCCTCAGCGTCCGGCAGGCGCAGAGCCTCACCGGCATTGACGCGGGCGATTTCTCGCGCATTCGTAATGCTGATTTTCGGCGCATGAGTGTCGAGCGACTCATGGGGATTATCAACCGGCTCGGGGCGCGGATCGAAGTGGCGGTAAAAGTGCGACGCCGAAGCGCGAGCGAGTATGCACGCCCGATTTAAAGAGTTGTTAGAAATTGACTTTGCTCTTTACCATTACAATTTCTCCCACGAGATTAGAAACACACCGAGGATCACCAGCAAGATTGCGGCGATCTTACGTGGGGTGATTTTTTCTACGTCTTTTAACAAAACCGCGGAGAGCAACAGAATGAAATTTGTCGGTCGGCTTACCCAACGTAAGCCGGCGACATCCTAGCTTCGATTTCCCAAGTAGACCCTGAATGACCCTTATCAAGGGTCCGCGTGGTGTTTAGAAAAGAATCCCGAATTTTCGTCACTTGCGGACCCGCTCTTTGACTCGACCATACCGAGGGAGTAGGATCTGGCCAGTGAAGTTCACGGAGTATTTTCGGGCGTTACGTCAACGTCCGGACCGCGCGATGATCCGTGACGAGTGGATCCAATTCGTCATCGATCAGCCGGTGAAAGAACTGATTCAATCCGATGGGCGGATTTGACGGTGGGCTGCCATCGACGAGATGGACGGGAGATATTTACGGGTGGTTCTGCTGGCGGACGGCGAGACGGTTCACAATGCGTTTTTCGATAGGCGGTTTAAGCCATGAAGATTAAATATTTTCAGGATACGGACACTTTGTACATCGAGCTCCGGCCCGTTGAAGTCGCGGAGACCAAGGATTTGGATGAGAGCACGCTGCTTGATGTCGATGGTGACGGCAATATCTGCGGCATTACCATCGAGCACGCGAGCGAAAGGGCGGAGATCCCGAAATTTTCCTACGAGCAGATCGCGCCCTGAGCCTTTGACTCTGGGTTACTGAAGTTTAACCCGACAACCTCAGTCAATAACAATTCAGTTCGCCGCATCAATCACCGCGCCGCGATCCAAGATCGATAATCTGAAAACGCGCGCCAGAGAAGTCGGCATGGTTCGGCCAGAACCCAACAAGCGCAAGAGATAGCTTTCCTAGTCATGGAACGGATCCGCACATTACGAGCGGATGCGTTGACGTTACTAGAGTTTCTCCCACGAGATCAGAAACACACCCAGGATCACCAGCAGGATCGCGGCGATTTTCCGCCAGGTGATTTTTTCCACGTCTTTGAGCAGCAGCGCGGACAACGGCAGGATGAAGAGCGACGAGCCGTTGATCAGCGGCGAGATCAGCGAGACCCGTTCCATGCTGAGCGCGGTGTAGGCGAAGGCGTAGGAGAGAAAATTCATGAAGCCGGCGGCGGCGAAGAGTTTGAATCCTTTGCGGGCGCTTTCTTTTAACGGCTTTTTTTCTTCGAACAACAGATACAAGATCGTCATGGTGATCAACGAGGTGGTCGCGGCGATGGTGGCACCGAGCAGCGGCGAATGGATTTTGAGCAGGCCGAAGCGGACCATGTTGTCGCGCGCGGCGAACAGAAACGCCGCGGTGAGCGGAAACAAGAGATCGCGACTGCGCCAAGTTTTGGCCGCGCCTTTCCAGGTGAGCGAGACGATGCCGCCGACTATCGACAGGGTGCCGAGAAGATTGGTTGCCGTTGGCCGTTCGCTTAAGAACGTAACCGCAAAGAGCGTGGCGAACAGCGGTGTGCTGTTGGTCAAGCAGGAGGTGATCGAGGCGCCGAGCCGCTCCATGCCTTTGAAAATAAAAAAACGCGCGACGCCGGGGACGAAGATGCCGACTAGAACAAAGATCAGATTCGCCGGGTTCCAGATCTCAAGTGGGCCGGCGAATATCAGCACGTAGAGCCAGAGAAACAGCGCGTTGACGCCGAGATTGGTCAACAGGCCGCGGAAATAATCGATCGCCAGCACGCCGCGATTGATCAGGATCATTGAGACGGCAAACCAGAACGAAGCTAACAGACCGATGAGAATGGCGAGCATGGGGATTAGCCAACGAACTTATCCTGAGGCTGGTGCGGATTCAATTCGTCGGTTCGGTTTGCCAGTTCTCAGATTCAAAAATGGCTAGAATTAAGATTTTCCGCTTGCCAACGTCTAATAAGTGGCGTTAACGCCATTGATCCGTTCGCGGTGGAACCATGCAAAGTAAATGTTCGTTCAAACTGAGCGCCGTTGTCTTGGCGGTTAGCTGGCTCTTTGCCGGCTTCAGCTGGGCCGGGCCGCCCCACATCAGGTTGCGCCATGGTTTTGTTGGCGCGCAGCCTCAGCCTTATTATTACCCGAATATTTATCAGCGCCGGCCCAGTTATCCGCCAGTCGTGGTGATCTCGCCCTATGGCCCGTCTTATTATCTGCCGCCCGCCGTCGTCGTCACCGCGCCGTTCTATTGTGCTTTTGACAATCACGGCTTTGTCAGCCGCATCGGTTTACTCGATCACTTGTCGGGCATGCACAAAATTCCACTCGATGCCGCCGCCGAGATCTGTCCGGACGACAGCGGCGTTTGCGTTTTTCCCTCCCACTAAATCCATGCGCGCTGCCGAGAGTGTTTGCGATTGCACTGCTGGTTCGATGTGCTACCAATGAGAAATCGTTGCCGGTAACGGAGCGAGAGTATCATCATGGCTCAAGCAATCTTTTCACCGTCGGAACTCTACGACGCTTGGCAAGTGCTCTCTTTAGAGGAGCGCGTCGAAGGCTTCGAGTTTCTGCAGCGCGATGCCGTCGACGACTTTTTTCTACAATTGAGCGCGCGCGACCGCGCCGAGCTGGTCCTGGCGCTGCCGAGCGGCGAGCAGCGCTTGTGGCTTCGGCTGTTGGCGCCGGATGACGCCGCCGATTTGATCCAAGAAGCGCCGGCCGAGGAGCGCGATCATTTATTAGGCTTGCTCGACGATCCCACCCAGCGCGAGGTCAAAGGACTGCTCGACTACGCCGAGGACGAAGCCGGCGGGTTGATGAACACGCGCTATTCGCGCTTGCGCGCCGATATGACCGTGGACGAAGCGATCAGTTATCTGCGGCGCGACGCCCGGGCGCGGGAGAAAACGGTTTACTATGTTTATGTCGTCGACACCGAGGAGCGTTTGCTCGGCGTGGCGTCGTTTCGCGACTTGATCGTCGCGCCGGGCGATAAACGGGTGAGCGAGGTCATGCGCACTGAAATCATCTCGGCGCGCGATGACTTGGACCAGGAAGCGCTGAGCCAACTGTTCATGCGCCATCATCTGCTCATGATGCCCATCGTCGATGGCGAAGGGCGCATCAAGGGCGTGGTGAGCGTCGACGACATCGTCCAAGTGGTTCAAGAAGAGGCCACCGAAGATATTCAAAAAATCGGCGGCGTGGCGACGCTGCAAGATCCCTATCTCGACGTGCCGCTGCTGCAAATGATCCGCAAACGGGCGGGATGGCTCGCCGCGCTGTTTATTGGCGAGATGCTCACCGCCTCGGCGATGGGGCACTTTGAGGCGGAGATTTCCAAGGCGGTGGTGTTGGTCCTGTTCGTGCCGTTGATCATCAGCAGCGGCGGCAATTCCGGCTCCCAGGCGACCACGCTGGTGATTCGCGCCATGGCGCTCGGCGAAGTGCGGCTGCGTGACTGGTGGCGCGTGATTCGCCGCGAGGTGGTCACCGGCCTCGGCTTGGGAATGATTCTCGCGATCATCGGTTTGACGCGCATCTTACTCTGGCAAGGGCTGTTCAATACCTACGGCGAACATTATTTTCTGATCGCGTTGACGGTCTCGTTAAGTCTCGCCGGTGTGGTAATGTGGGGCTCGGTGGCGGGTTCGATTCTGCCGTTTATTTTGCGCCGACTCGGTTTCGATCCGGCCGCCGCGTCGGCGCCGTTTGTCGCAACCTTAGTGGATGTCACCGGCTTAGTTCTCTACTTCACGGTTGCCGCCGTGGTATTGCGCGGCACGTTGCTTTAGCTTACTAAGCCGCGCGGCAGCGCCTTCTCCTATATGGACGAGCTGGTCGCAAAACTTTCCGCCTTGATCGATGGCGCGCGGATTTCCACGCTGGCGGCGCATCTGGACGACTTGTCCTGGGACGCGCTAAGCGAAGGGCGCATGCATCCGCGCCACCAGCCGCAATTGGCCGCGCCACTGTGCGCCGTGGCGCCGGTTTCTACCGACGAAGTGCAGCGGGTCGTGCGCTTTGCCAACTCTGAAAAAATTCCGCTCGTGCCCTTCGGCGGCGGCTCGGGCCTGATGGGCGGCGCCCTATCGATCCGGCCGGCCATCGTGCTCGATCTGCGCCGGATGAATCGCATTGTCGAAATCGATGCAGCATCGCGCTCGGCCCGCGCGCAGGCAGGCATCGTCTTAGAAGCTCTCGATCAAGGATTGAATCAAGCCGGTTACATCCTGGGCCACGATCCATGGACGGTGCCGGTGGCGACCTTGGGCGGCGCCATTTCGACCAATAGCGTCGGCTACCGCGCCGGGATTTACGGTTCCATGGGCGAGCAAGTCTTGGGTCTAGAAGCGGTGCTGCCCAATGGCGAAATACTACGCACCCGCGCGGTGGCGAAACATTCCGCCGGCATCGATTTGAATTCTCTACTGATCGGTGGCGAAGGCTGCTTCGGCATCATCACCGAAGCGACGATTCGAATTTTTTCCATGCCAGAGACCCGCTTGATTGGCGGTTTTCTCTTCCCGTCTTTTGAAGCCGGCTATGCGGCGATCGAAAAAATGTTTCACCAGCGGCTCCGCCCGGCGATGCTCGACTTCGGCGACGATGAAGATAAGCACGAGCCGGGCGCGCTGCTTTATCTGGTCTTCGAAGGCAATGACGCGGTGGTTGGCGCGGAAGAAAAAATGGCCGCGGCGATTTGCGCCGAACAGGGCGGGCGGGATTTGCCGCGTGAGGACGCCGAGAGTTTTTGGCGCGAGCGCCATGAAATTGCGCGCCGCTTCGCGCGCAATCGGCGCCAGCGGCGCGAGCGCGGCCGGGACGGCATCTATCGCGATTGGATTCACGTCGCGCTGCCTGGCTCGCAAGTATTAGCGTTCCGCAGCGCCGCCCAAGCAGTGGTCAAGCGCCACGGCGTGCGCGTGCAGGAATGCGGGCTGTGGATTCGGCCCGAGCTTTTCTCCATGCGCCTGGGCTGCGAGGAGCAGAGCACGGCCAACGCGCAACTCGCTTTGGAAGAGGCGCTCGAAGAGCTGCTGCGCTTGGCGCAGCGCATGGGCGGGTCGATGGAATATACCCACGGCGTCGGTGTGAAGCTGGCGCCGCTGATGGCTGAAGAGCATGGTTACGGCTTGGAAGTGATGCGGCAAATTAAACAGACCCTCGATCCCAACAACATCATGAACCCCGGCAAGATGGGGCTCTAGGCTTCGGCGCGGCGAATTGTTGCCGGCTCACGGCCATGGGCCGCCAATTGATTAGCGGATTTGTGAGCGCTACAATTTTTTTTACTGAGATCATTTCCCGTCCGTTTATGCGTAGCCATCTATCGGTCATTGTCGGCTTTCTCTTCGTCGTCGGTTGCGCCACGGCGCTTTTCACCGGGCGCAATCAGTTCATTGTCGTAAGCGAAGGTCAGGAAGCTTCGCTGGGCGACGAGGCTTATCGCCAAACATTGCGCGATAGCGTGGTGACCCATGACTTCAATGCAGAACGGTTGGTCCGGCGGGTCGGCGAAAAAATCGCCGCGGTGGCGAACAAACCGGAATACAAGTGGGAGTTTACCATCATCAACGATCCGGAGACGGTCAACGTCTTCGCCCTGCACGGTGGCAAAGTTGCGGTTTACACCGGCATCTTCGGCCCGGCCCGCGACGAGGCGGGATTGGCCGTGGTGATGGGCCACGAAGTCGCTCACGCGTTGGCGCGCCATCCGGCGGAGCGCATGAGCCAAGGCATACTTTTACAGCTTGGCGGCGTCGGCCTCGGCGTGGCTCTGGGCCGCAATCCCGAGGTTGCCAACCAAGTTTTGCAGGCCTGCTGCATTGGCACCGGGGTCGGCGTAGCGTTGCCATTTGGCCGCTCCCAAGAAACCGAAGCGGATCACATCGGACTGATTCTCATGGCCAAGGCCGGCTACGATCCGCGCGTCGCCCTCGATCTGTGGGAACGGATGGAAAAAAAGGAAGGCGGCAAGGGCGCGCCGCCGGAGTTTCTCTCGACCCACCCCGGCTACGAGACGCGCGTTGAGCAGTTGCGTTCGTTCCTGCCCGAAGCGCTGAGCTATTATCAGCCGAGCGGCGTGCGGGTGGAATCTCTACCGTTGCCCGACTCGCTCGACACGGCGGCGGCGAAATCGGAACGGGAGCTTTTGAAGCGCGTGGCGGCGCTTAACCGCTACGTTCTCGAGCAAAACGGCGAGCGCGCCGTGGTCGAAGCGCTAGCCTACCAGTTGGGCGTCAATCCTCAGCTCGTCATTCAAGAACGCCAGCAGTTAAGCTTGGGCTATGGCGAGTACGCGGCGCTGCGCGGTGTCGCGTATCTGGGCCGAGGCTCGCTCAAGCGCATCGCTGACGGTTACCAGCGGGGCCGCTCCTGGGCGGAGCTGCCGACCGATAACGGCAGCCGGGTCAACGAATTGATGGCTTGGATGGGCGAGCTGATCCGCACGACTAGCAACATCGACCGCCAACTAAAGGGCCAGCAGCAACGGCCCAACACACGGCTGCGACCGTAGCTCTGCGGTCGATTTAGTCCACGCCGTGGGAGAGTTTTTTTGTGGCGCGCCGACGGCTCCATGAGCCGGAGCGAATCGCTTTGACTTCGCGGCAAAATCCAGATAGATAATTCACTAGAGGATTTGTTCTCGGGTGCGTAAAAAGCGAAATAATACATTCATTCATTACCAGCATTCCAGTTCTAGAAATGCACCCAGCCGGGTGCATTTTTTTTATTTGATTGGGGGATTTTAAGTTGCATGCTCAAATCGAAATCCTAGCATCGTTACAAACCGTCGATCGTCAGATCAAAGAACAAACCGGCATCAAGCAAGGCTTGCTTGGCGAGCTTGAGGTCAAGGGGAAAGATATTCAAGCGAAAAAGCGCGAGATCGCGGTCTTGTCCGCGGCCGCCGTCGAGAAAGAGAAACTGCGCGTCGCTAAGGACCGAGTTTATCAGGACGAAGGCAAGAAGGCGATGGACAAACGGATGCGCATGAACCGCATCAAGAACGTCAAGGAGCTGCAAGCCTTGCAGCGCGAGATCGATCAGATGCGAGAAAACAATGGCGCGCTCGAAGAAGAGCTGATTAAGATCATGCAAGATATCGACGCCGTCAAACTACAAATCCAAGCGAAGGAAACCGAGATGGCGGCGCTGCAAGAACAGTGGCAAAAACAACGACAAGAGTTGGAAATGCAAATCAACGGCATCGATCAGGCGGTTTCGGAGGCCGCCAACCGGCGCCAAAGCATCGCTTCGCAAGTCACCGGAGACTTGATCTCGCGCTATGAGCTGATTTTCTCACGCCGTGGCGGCACGGCGGTGGTTGAAGTGGCCGGCGGGATTTGCCAAGGCTGCTTCATGAACATACCGCCGCAGTTGAGCAACGAAATCGTTCGCAGCGATAAGGTTCATCTCTGCCCCAGTTGCCAACGCATTCTCTACGTTAGACCGGTGACGCAGTAATTTTCAACTTCAGCTTAGCTGATCGGCGCCGTGACCGATTCCCGGCGCCGACTTTTTGCGGTCCTCACCGGTTGGCGCACCGTTATCGCGCAATTTGATGGATTGATATGTCGGCCGAACACCTAGAATGGCTGCTAATGGTTGACGGCGCGTCGCGCGGTAATCCCGGCGACGCCGACTGCGGTGCGGCGATCTGCGACGAAAATGGCGTCGTCGTCAAAGAGATGAGCCGTTACCTCGGACAAGTGACCAACAACGCGGCTGAGTATGAAGCTTTATTGATGGGGCTTGACGCGCTCATTGAGCTGGGCCGGAAAAAAATTCGCGTGCAGAGCGATTCGCAGCTCTTGGTGCGCCAACTCAACGGCTAATGCCGGGTGAAAGACGAAAAGCTCAAGGTGCTTTTCCAGCGCGCCAAGTCTTTGTTGCGCCAATTCGACGCTTACCGTATTCTCCACGTGTACCGCGAAATGAACAAGCTCGCCGATAAGTTGGCGAACCGCGGCATCGACGACGCTATTTAATGCTAGATTAAATCTTGGGCTAAAGTGGATTAAGCGATCGCTCCCGCGTTTGCACGCGGGGGAGGAAAGTCCGGACTCCACAGGACAGGGTGGCCGTTAACGGCGGCCCCGAGTGATCGGGGGAAAGTACCACAGAAAACATACCGCCTTCCGCCTTTGGCGGACGGTAAGGTTGAAAAGGCGAGGTAAGAGCTCACCGGTTCACCAGTAATGGTGGACGCTTGGCAAACCCCACCTGGAGCAAGACCAAATAGGAGGGCTGGGTGGTCCGCCCATAGCCCTCGGGTATGGTCGCTCGACTCCTTGAGCAATCGAGGAGCAAGATGAATGATCGCTGTGATTCTTTTTAAGAGTCATGACAGAACCCGGCTTACCGATCCACTTTAGCCCACGTTGTTAGTTTCGCTTCCTTGCGAATTACTCCCCGGATCTAACCAGCTTGGCATCGCAGTTTCAGATTCGCTTCGCTAAATTCCAACAATTATTGATTTCCCCCTTTGGTTCCATCTGCCAAGGGCTATTTGGGTCGATTCGATAACGAAAAAGCTCGGGCCATCTCGGCGCTTTTTGCCAAGGGGGTTCAGCCGTTTTAACGCACCGTTCAGGCTTCCGCCAATTCTGTGACAAAACCTCGTAAATTCCAATCATTTTAGTTGACAGGTGGTATTGAGAAAGTTATAAGTGGCGCTTAGTGGGAAAAGGTGGGATAAGGCTTTCATTATTCGGTCGTTAGAAATCGGCAAACTATGTTTCGCGGCAGCTTCGAACATACACTCGATAACAAGGGGCGGCTCAGCATCCCGGCGAAATTCCGTGACGTGCTGGTCGGCAAAGGCGATGACCGCATTGTCATGACGAATTTTCTAATTGGCGGACAGCGGTGCCTCGACGTGTATCCGATCGACGCTTGGCTAAAGTTCGAAGAAGAGATTCAGAAAAAGCCTAAATTCGATCCGCGCATGGTGCAATTCCAAAATTATTATTTAGCTTCGGCCTGCGAATGCAATCTCGATTCCCATGGGCGAATTCTCATACCGCCAGGGCTGCGCAAGTACGCCGACCTTAAGCGTGATGTGATCTTGGTCTCGGCACTCGAAAAATTTCGCGTTTGGGATCAACAGGCGTGGAAGAAGATTTTCGTCGAGGCCGAAGACAAGCTGATGCAGGATCCCGATTTCCTCGGCGACTTGGGGCTTTAACAAAATGTCCGATGAGTGGATGATTTGCAGCAAGGAGAGTGTCTGATGTTTGAGCGAAAACCGATTCAAGATATTTCAGTGATCGATATCACGGGCGATATCGATTTTCGTGAAATGATTCGAATCAAAGATACCATCGGCTCGCTGATCGAAAAAGAACGCATCAAGGTCGTGCTCAATCTACGCTCGGTGGACCATATCAATTACCTGAGCATCGGCGTTCTGCTCGAGCGCTTGAAGTTGCTGCGCAACCTCAACGGCGATCTCAAGCTCGCTGGCATGAGCCCGTTCCTGCGCGATATTTTCAAAGTCGTCGGCATGGATCGTTTCTTCGAGGACTACACGTCTCTGGAAGACGCCATCGAAAGTTTCGATGACGATTGGGAGGGTGACGGCACCAGTCATTGAAAAGTGTATGCGCATGTTTCCGTGCTGGCACGGGAGCTGGGCGAGTTGCTCAATCCGGGTCCAGGCAAACGATTTCTCGATGGCACCTTGGGTGGGGGAGGGCACAGCGAGCAACTTTTGATCGCCAGCGATCCGGATGGCCAAGTGATGGGCTTGGACCGGGATGACGAAGCGCTGGCTGCGGCGAGTGAGCGATTGCGCCGCTTTGGCGCGCGCTTCGTGGCAAGGCAGGCGAGCTTTGCCGAGGCGCGCGAGAATCTTGCCCAGGCCGGTTGGGACACAGTGGATGGAGTAATCTTGGATTTAGGCGTGTCATCCCATCAGATCGATTCTCCTGATCGCGGTTTTAGTTTTCGCGCCAACGCGAGGCTAGACATGCGCATGGACCGGCGCCAGCTGTTGGATGGTGCCCAGATTGTAAATAGCTACGCGGAAGCCGAGCTGGAGAAAATTTTTCGCGATTTTGGCGAAGAGCCGCAGGCTCGCCGCCTTGCCAGGACCATCGTTTCGGTGCGCCAGCTCAAGGCGATTGCAACGACCGAAGAACTGACGCAGCTGGTCGCCCGTGTGAAGCGCGGCCACAAGCGCGATCATCATCCGGCGACGCAGGTTTTTCAGGCCTTGCGCATCGCGGTCAATGACGAGTTGGGCGAGCTCCAACGGTTCTTGGATTTCGGTTATGAAATTCTCCGCCCCCAGGGGCGGATGGCGATTATTTCGTTCCATTCATTGGAAGATCGTTTGGTAAAAACGGCATTTCGGCGCTGGGCCAGCGCTTGTCTTTGCCCGCCGCGGGCGCTGACATGCCGCTGCGGTTGGAGCCGGAAAGTTAAGCTGGTCACCCAAAGGCCGTTGGTTGCGTCGGCCCAAGAGGTTGCCAACAATCCGCGTGCGCGCTCGGCAAAATTGCGCGTCGCGGAGAGAGTTTAGGGGAAACAGATGGCAAGCGTCGTCAGCGCGCAAACGCGCAGGATCGCCAGCGTTAAGCGAGAGCGGCCGCAACGTTCCGTGGCGTCGCGTTGGCGGCTGGTCTTTGGCGTCATTCTCGGTGCCGCTTTGATCGGCGTGGTGTTAGCGCATGTGTGGTTGCGGCTCCAAGTGGTGCGTATGGGTTATGTGCTCTCGACCACCAGTAAATTGCAGACCCGGCTGGAACAGGAAAATCGCGAATTGAAATTCGAACTTGCCCGACTGAATTCGCCGGAGCGACTTGGCGCGTTGGCGCGACAGCGTTTGGGGTTAGTCGCGCCGGAGAAAGGCCAGGTCATCGTTCTGCGATGAGACGAACGCAGGAGCGCCATCATCGTCGCTTGCTCGCCGCCAAGATTTTATTTCTCGGTCTTTTTTTGGCGGTCGGTGGGCGCGCGTTTCAGTTGCAAATTCTCCAGGGCGACAAGCTCATGCGGCTGGGCCAACGCCAGCATTTGAAAGAATGGATCGTGCTGCCCAAGCGCGGCGCCTTGTTCGATCGCGCCGGCGAGCCGCTGGCACTGAGCATGGAGTCGCAGTCGGTTTACGTCCGGCCGCACCGGGTCCAAGACGCCGACAAAGTGAGTCAAAGTTTGGCGCGGATTCTCGGCCTTCATGCCGCCGAGGTGCAGCAGAAAATCGCTTCTGAAAAACCCTTCGTCTGGATCAAGCGCCAGCTATCATCGCCGGAGGCGGAAAAAATCCAGGCGCTCAACTTGGACGGCATCGGCCTGTTCTACGAGCCCAATCGTCTCTATCCGCAGGGGCAACTGGCCGGCCAGGTGATCGGCTTTGTCGGCCGGGATTCCGAAGGGCTCGAAGGGTTGGAGCTCAAATACAACGATTACATTCGCGGTGAAACCGGTTCGTCGGTATCCGAGCGCGACGCGCTGGGCCGCCGTGTGTTGGTGCAAGGCATTGAAGGCTTGCAGATTCCGCCGGGCAGCGACATTCATTTAACCCTGGATACCTCGATCCAGCATATCGCCGAAAAGGAGCTCGAAGCGTCCATCGTCAAATACCGCGCCAAAGCTGGTGTCGCCATCGTCGTCGATCCGCACACCGGCGAAGTCTTAGCGTTGGCAAACTATCCTTCCTTCGACCCCAACCATTACGCCGAGCAGAGCGCGGCGCAAAAGCGCAATCGCGCCGTGACCGACAGTTTCGAACCGGGCTCGATTTTCAAAACGATTCTGGCGGCGACGGCGCTGGAGGAGGAAGTGGTCGGCAAGGAAGATTTATTTTACTGCGAAATGGGCAAGTACCACTTCGCCGGCAAGATCATTCACGACAGCCATCCCCAGGGCTGGCTCTCCTTCGCAAAAATTCTCCAGGTGTCGAGCAATATCGGTTTCACGAAGATCGCCGAGAAGGTCAAGAAGGAGCGCTACTTCAAGTACATCGAAAAATTTGGCTTCGGCAAAGTGACCGGCATCGACGTGCCCGGCGAAGTGCCGGGGCTCTTGCGCCGCGCCGATTCTTGGTCGGCGATCGATTTAGCGACCCACGCGTTCGGCCAAGGAATCGCGACGACGCCGATGCAAATGGTCATGGCCTACGCCGCCATCGCCAACGGCGGCATTCTCATGCGGCCGTTCATCACCCGGCGCATCCTCAGTCCGAGCGGTCAAGTGCTGTTGGATAATCAGCCTCATGTCGTGCGCCGGGTGGTTTCGGAAAAAACCGCCAAACTGCTGGCCTCGATGCTGCGCGACGTCACCACTGAAGGCGGCACCGGAACCATGGCGAACGTCGATGGCTTCGACGTGGCGGGCAAGACCGGTACGGCGCAAAAGGCCGATACCGCCCATGGCGGCTACTCGAAAAAACGCGTCGGCTCGTTTGTCGGCTTCGTTCCGGCCAACGATCCGCGGCTGGTGGCGCTGGTATTGATCGACGAACCCGAAGCGGCGGTTTACGGCGGCGTGGTGGCGGCGCCGGTATTTCGCAACATCGCCCAAGCGGCTCTCCGCCGCCTCGCCGTGGCGCCGGAAAAGGCCATGCCGATTGCAGCGATCACCAAGCAAGCCGATCTCGCGGCGCGCCAGATCGTCAAGCGCAGCGCTCCGGTCGCCATTAACGTTGGCGCCGACGCGGTGCCGGATTTTACCGGCTTGAGTTTGCGCGAAGCTTTGGAAAAGGCCCAGTCGATGAAAGTGAAAGTGCGCTTGCAGGGTAATGGCTACGTCGTCAAACAAACGCCGGCGGCCGGCGGCCATTGGCACGACGAGGACGTCTTAGTGCTCCATTTGCAGGGCTGATGCGATGCGCCTCAAGGAGTTTTTGACGCTGGAGGAGGTGGAACAGGCCGAGGGAAATCTGGAGCAAGAAGTGAACGGACTCACCTACGACTCGCGCCGCGCCGGCGCCGGGCAATTGTTTTTCGCAGTGGCCGGCGAAAAAGCCGACGGCCATAATTTCATTACCGAAGCGGTGCGCCGCGGGACGGTGGGTTTCGTCTATTCGCGCACAGGCGACTGGCCGCGGTCGGCAGCGGCGATTCGCGTCAAAGATGTGCGGCGCGCTTTAGGGCTCTGGGCGGCGCATTTTTTTCGGCGGCCAAGCAAGGATTTAAAGCTCGTCGGTGTCACCGGCACCAACGGTAAAACCACGTTGACCTATTTGATCGAGTCGATACTGAAAAGCGCGGCGTTGGAGCCGGGGGTCATCGGGACGATCAACTATCGCTATCGAGAGCACGCAGTGCCGGCGCACCACACCACGCCGGAGTCGCTCGACGTGCAGGAGCTGTTGGCGCAAATGGCCAGCGCGGGAGTGAAAGCCGTTGCCATGGAAGTTTCGTCCCACGCTTTGGCCCAGGAGCGGGTGCGCGGTTTGGAATTTGACATCGGCGTGTTTACCAATCTGTCGCGCGATCATCTCGATTACCATCACGATATGGATGATTATTTCTTGGCCAAGAGCCGGCTGTTCACCGACTATCTCAGCGTCAGTCCCAAAGTTGGTAAAGCCGCGGTGATTTACGCCGACGATCCGCGCGGCGCCGAGCTTGCCGCGATGGCGCGGGCGCATGGCTTGGCAGTTTGGACTTACGGCGAAGACGCGTCGTCGGATGTGCATCCGTTAAACGTTAGCAAAAGCGTCAATGGGCTGCGCGGCAAAATTAACGCCAAGGGGCAAGTCGTGGAATGCGATTCGCCGCTTATCGGCGCCGCCAACTTGCAGAACATTCTCGGCGCGGTGGCGGTCGGTTTGGCGCTTGGGCTTGATGCCGACATCGTCGCCCAAGGGATACGGCGACTCAAAGTCGTTCCCGGCCGAGTCGAAAAGATCGACAACGATTACGGCATCTCGATTCTGGTCGACTATGCTCATACACCGGACGCGCTGGAAAAAGTTTTGGGCGCGGTGCGGCCGTTGACCCAAGGCAAGCTGATCACGGTGTTCGGTTGCGGCGGCGATCGCGATCGCGGCAAGCGCCCTTTGATGGGCGAGATCGCGGCGCGCTTGAGCGATCTGGTGATGGTCACTTCGGACAATCCGCGCACCGAGGATGCGCTGGAGATTCTCGGCGAGATCGAAGCCGGCGTGCGCAGGACTGGGATGAAGAAGTTTCGGGTTTCGCCAGGGGAGCGCGGCTACTCTATGGAAGTCGATCGGCGCGCGGCGATTGGCACCGCTTTGAGTTGGGCGCAACCGGGGGATGCGGTTTTGATCGCCGGTAAGGGGCACGAGGATTACCAGATTCTCGGCACGGAAAAAATTCATTTCGACGATCGCGAGGTGGCGCGCGCGGAAATCCTGGCGCGGGCCGGTGTGTAGGCGCGGGTCGAATGGCGTGGAGTCGAGCAGAAATCCTGGCGGCGACCGGTGGCAAGCTGCAACGCGCCGGCAAGCAGCTGCGCTTCGGCGCAGTGGTGACCGATTCCGCCAAGGTCAAGAAGGGTTCGGTATTTGTCGCGCTCAAGGGCGAGAGATTCGATGGCCATCGCTTTGTCGCCGACGCGCTGCGGCGCGGCGCGGCCTGTGTGATCGTGCACCGGCAAATCGCCGTCATGCCGCGTTTATTATTGGCCGGCGCGACGCTGATCAAAGTGTGCGACACGTTGAGTGCGCTGGGAGATTTGGCCAATTACCGGCGCCGGCAATTGGCTCCGTTGGTTTTGGCGATTACCGGTTCCAACGGCAAGACCACGACAAAAGAAATGCTCGCGGCGATTCTCGAAGAGGCTTCGTTCCACGGTCAGCGCTTAGGAAAAAGAGTTTTGAAGACCGAAGGCAATTTTAACAATTTAGTCGGTTTGCCCTTGACGCTTTTGCGTTTGCGCAAGCGCGATCGCGTCGCGGTGGTGGAGCTTGGCACCAATCACCCCGGCGAGATCGCGCGCTTGGCGAAGATCGCCGCAGCCGATCTGGCGATCGTTACTTCCGTGGCTGCGGCCCATCTCGAAGGCTTGCGCAGTTTGGCCGGAGTGGCGCGGGAAAAGGGCGCGCTCTACCAAAATGTTCGCGCCGGCGGCGCCATCGCCGTCAACCTCGACGACCCATGGGTGAGCTGGCTTGGCGCAAAATTCAACGGCAATAAAATTACGTATGGCAAGGGCGGCGCGCTGCGCGCTACCAAAATCAGATTACGCGACGCCAAAGGTATGGCGTTCACGCTGCAAGCGGGCCAGCGCGTGTGTCAAATACGTTTGAATTACCTCGGCCGGCATAACGTGAGCAACGCGCTCGGCGCCGCGGCGCTGGCGCTTGGCGCGGGGGCGAGTCTGAGCGCGGTGCGCCGCGGCCTGGCCAAAGCGGCGCCCTACTCGATGCGCATGCAGATCGACAGTTGGCAAGGCGTCGGCATTATCAACGACGCCTATAACGCCAATCCGGCTTCGATGCGGGCGGCGCTAAGCACGCTGCGCGAAGTTCCTTGCCGCGGCCGGCGCGTCGCCGTGCTCGGCGACATGTTCGAGCTCGGGCGTCACAGCCAGCGCGAACATCGCCAATTGGGCGCAGCGGCGGCCCAGGCCAAGCTGCAACAACTTTGCTTGCTCGGCCAACAGGCCGGCGCGGTGCGCCGGGGCGCGCTCGTCGCGGGAATGACGCCGGAGAAAATTTTTATCGGCAAGGATCATGGCGACATCGCGGCGCATTTGCGCGCGCGGCTCAAAGCCGGCGACTGGTTATTGGTCAAGGGCTCGCGCGGTATGAAGATGGAAAAAGTGTTGGGCGAACTGGCAGGCGGCAAGGCGTAGCGGCACTTGCTTTACTATTTATTATATCCGTTGTCGTCGGTTTTTCCCGGCTTCAATGTCTTTCGCTACATTACCTTTCGCGCCGCCATGGCCTCGTTGTTGTCGCTCTTGATCTCGTTTTTATTGGGTCCGTGGTTGATTCGCTTGCTGACCGAGAAACAGATCGGCCAGCAAATCCGCGACGACGGTCCGGCCTCCCACGCGGTCAAAGCGGGGACGCCGACCATGGGCGGCGTGCTGATCATCATCGCTTTGGCGATCTCGACGCTGATGCTGGCGGACATCGGCAATCGTTACGTGCTGCTCGCGCTGCTCGCCACCGTCGGCAGCGGCGCGGTGGGCTTCGCCGACGACTATTTGAAGCTGACTCGGAAAAACAGCGAGGGTTTGCCGCCCAAAGCAAAGCTCATGGGCCAATTGCTGGTCGCCTTTATCGTCGCGCTGGCGCTTTACTATCAGCCCAGATTTAGCACCGAGATCGCCTTTCCATTCATAAAGACGCTGCGCATCAATCTTGATGTCTTTTACATTCCGTTTGCCATGATGGTGATCGTCGGCGCCTCCAACGCGGTCAATCTTACCGACGGCCTGGACGGTCTCGCCATCGGCCCGGTGATGGTCGCTGCCGGCACCTACGCCGTGATCGCCTACGTGACCGGCCACTTGAAGCTCGCCGAGTATTTGCAGATTCCTTATGTCGCAGGCGTTGGCGAGTTGAGCGTGTTTTGCGCCGCGGTGGTGGCCGCCGGCTTGGGTTTTCTTTGGTACAACGCCTACCCGGCGCAAATGTTCATGGGCGATGTCGGCTCGCTGGCGTTGGGCGCGGCGCTCGGCGTGGTCGCGGTGATGACCAAGAACGAAATTCTCTTGATCATCGTCGGCGGCGTGTTCGTCATGGAAGCGTTGTCGGTGATTTTTCAGGTGGGTTCCTACAAGCTTCGGCGCAAACGGGTTTTTCTAATGGCGCCGATCCATCATCACTACGAGCTTAAAGGTTGGAAGGAGCCGCAGATCATCGTGCGCTTTTGGATCATCTCGTTCATCTGCGCGGTCATCGGCTTGAGCACGCTGAAGCTTAGATAAACATGGCGATCACGCATGGAGATCCGGGGCAAAAAGGTTTTGGTTATCGGTCTGGCGCGCACCGGCCGGGAGTGCGCGCGCTTCTTGGCCGAGCGGGAGGTCCAAGTGTCGGTTAGCGATTTGCGCAGCGCCGCAGAATTAGTGCCGGAAATGGCCGAGCTTGCCGGTTTGCAGATTGACTACCATTTCGGCGCTGAAGCGACGAGTCAGCTCGACGTCGTGGACTACGTCGTGCCCAGCCCCGGCGTACCGATGACTAACGCGTTGTTGCAAGAGGCGCAGGCTCGGCGCATTGCCGTGCTCAGCGAGATCGAGCTGGCGTCTCGGTTTTTTTCCGCGCCGCTGGTGGCGATCACCGGCACCAACGGCAAGAGCACGACGACGACTTTGATCGGCAAGATGCTCCAAGCCGACGGCAAGAAGACTTTTCTCGGCGGTAATCTGGGCGCGCCCTTTATCGGCGCGGTTTCGCAGGACTGGGATTGGGGCGTGGTGGAGATCAGCAGCTTTCAACTGGAATGGGTCGAAACCTTTCGGCCGCGCATCGCCTTGCTGCTCAATATGACCGAAGACCATTTGGACCGCTATGCGACATTCGCTGAATATTGCCACGCCAAGCAGCGCATCTTCGCGGCCCAGAAAAGCGACGATGTGGCGATCCTCAACCGCGACGACCCGTTGGTGTGGAAGCTACGAAAGAGATTGACAGCCCGCGTGGTCTCCTTCGGCTTTAGCCCGGTCGATGACGGCGTGTTTGCCACGGTGAGTGAAATTGTCTGGCGCGCCGGCGCGAGCGAGGAACGTTTTTCGCTCGCCGGGGCAAAAATTCACGGCGTGCATAATGTTGAAAACCTGATGGCCGCCATCGCGGCCGCTAAAGCTGCTGGTGTTTCGCGCCGAGCGATTGTCCAAACGCTCGAAGAATTCCCCGGCCTCGAACACCGTCTTGAGTTCGTGCGCGAGAAAGACGGCGTTCGCTACTACAACGATTCCAAAGGCACTAACGTCGGCGCGGTGGTGAAATCCTTGGCGAGCTTTTTCGCGCCAGTGATTTTGCTCGCCGGCGGCGTCGATAAAGGCGGCGAGTATGCGCCGCTCGAAGACGGCATCAAACAGAAAGTGCGCCGCTTGATTCTCTTTGGCGCGGCGAAACAGACGATCGCGCAGGCTTTGGGACATCTGACGACTACGGTGATCGTCGATGACTTGGGCGACGCGGTGCGCGATGCCGCGGCGCACGGCCAAGCGGGCGATGTCGTGCTGTTGTCGCCGGCTTGTTCGAGCTTCGATCAGTTTCACAGCTATGCCGAGCGCGGCAAGGTTTTTAAAAATTTGGTGCAAGGGTTATGAGAGACGGCCTGGCTATCGATAAATGGCTGCTCATCGCGGTGGCCGCGCTGTTGGCGCTCGGCATGACCATGGTGCTGAGCACCAGCTATCTCTATTCCCAAGAGCGCTACGCCGACGGCACTTATTTTTTCCGCAAACAAATGATCGCCATGGGCGCCGGGGCGGTCCTGCTGGTGGTCTGCTCGCTGTTGCCACCGGCATTTTACCGGCGCATGGCGTATCCGTTGCTCGGCCTGACTTTCGTGATTCTAGTTTTAGTTTTGATTCCCGGCATCGGCGCCAACCGCGGCGGCGCGCGGCGCTGGATCATGCTGCCGGGCTTCGCTTTTCAGCCGTCGGAATTGGCCAAGCTGGCGATGGTTTTTTATCTCGCCCATTCGATGGCGAAAAAAGAAGAAACGATTCAGACGTTCTCGGTCGGCGTGCTGCCGCATTTGATCGTCAGCGGCATTTTCGCCGGCGTGCTGCTGCTCGAGCCGGATTTCGGCAGCGTGCTGATCTTGACCATGCTGCTCTATTTCATGCTCTTCATCGGCGGCGCGCGGCTGCGTTATCTGCTCGCCACCGGACTGATGGCGCTGCCGGTGTTGGTCTACGTGATGATGACGGCGGAGTACCGTTTGCGCCGGCTACTGAGTTTTTTGGATCCCTGGGCCGATGCTTCGGGCAGCGGCTTTCACGTCGTGCAATCGCTGATCGCCTTCGGCTCGGGGCAGATCACCGGACGGGGCTTGGGCGAGAGCCGGCAGAAACTTTTTTATCTGCCCGAGGCACACACCGACTTTATCTACTCGGTGATCGGTGAGGAGCTCGGCCTGCTCGGCGCGCTGGCGGTGTTGGCATTGTTCGGCGTGATCATCCTGCGCGGCTTTCGGCTCACCGCGAAGATCGAAGAGCCCTTCGAGCAATATTTAGCTTTTGGCCTGACCGTGCTGCTCGGCTTGCAGGCGTTGATTCACATGGGCGTGGTCATGGGCTTGATGCCGACCAAAGGATTGGTTTTGCCGTTCATCAGTTATGGCGGCTCGGCGATGGTGCTCAACTTGATGGAGGCGGGCATTCTGCTCGGTCTGTCGCGCCGGAGACTGTAGCGATGCGGGTGATTTTCGCCGGCGGGGGAACCGGCGGCCATCTGTTCCCCGGCTTGGCGGTGGCGCGGGAGTTTCAACGGCGCGACGCGGGCGTGGAGATTCTCTTCGTCGGCACGGAACAAGGAATCGAGTTTCGCGCGTTGCCTAAAGAAGGATTCAAATTGGAAACGCTGACGGTCAAAGGAATCAAAGGACGTGGGTTGCGCGGCGTCATCGACGCGCTCTACGGCGTGCCGGCGAGCGTGCTGCGCTCGTTAAAAATCATCCGTCAGTTTCGTCCCGATTGCATCGTCGGCTTGGGCGGCTACGCCTCCGGGCCATTGTTGCTAGCGGGGAAATTAAAAAATATTCGCTGCGCCATCATGGAACAAAACTTACGGCCTGGATTTACCAATAAGCTGCTCGGGCGCTGGGTGGATTGCGTCTTTACGGCTTATGCGCAAAGCGCCGATTATTTTTCCGGCGCGCGGGTGATCGAGAGCGGCAATCCGGTGCGCTGGCGCGAACTGCCAAAAATTAGCCGCAGTGAAAAATTCTCGCTGCTGATTTTCGGCGGCAGCGCGGGGGCGCGGCGGATCAATTTTGCCGTGGCCGATGCGCTTAAACAATTAACCGACCTGGGCTCGGAATTATGCATCACGCATCAAACCGGCCAGGCCGATTACCCGGCGATCCGAGAGGCTTATGCGGCTTTGCCATTCGAAGCCGATGTGACGCCGTTTATCGACAAGATGGACAAAGCCTATGCGCGGGCTGATTTAGTTATTTGTCGCGCCGGCGCGACGACGGTGGCCGAGCTCACGGCGTTCGGCAAGGCGGCGATTTTAGTGCCTTATCCCTACGCCATTTACGATCATCAGCGCGGCAACGCGCAGGCGCTGCAAGAGCGCGGCGCGGCCGAGATGATTTTGGATCAAGAATTGACCGGCGCGCTGTTGGCCGAACGCATTCGCGGTTATTTTCCGGATCGTGGACGGCTTGAACGAATGGCCGTGGCGGCGCGCGCCATGGGGCGGCCGGACGCGGCGGCGCGCATCGTCGATGAGTGTTACGCGCTGGCGCCGGCTTAGTGATTGCTGAAATCTAATGTTGCAGCACAAACATAAAATTCATTTCGTCGGCATCGGCGGCATCGGCATGAGCGGCATTGCCGAGGTGTTGGTCAATCTGGGCTACGTCGTGAGCGGTTCCGACTTGCAGGAAAGCGACGCGACCCGCCGGTTGGCATCGCTCGGCGCGCGCATTTACATCGGTCATCAAGAGGAAAATCTCGCCGGCGATCCATCGGTGGTGGTGATTTCAACCGCGGTCAAATATTCCAACCCCGAAGTGCTCGAAGCGCGCCGGCGCCATATCCCGGTGATCGCGCGCGCCGAAATGTTGGCCGAGCTGATGCGCATGAAATACGGCATTGCCGTCGCCGGTAGCCACGGCAAGACCACCACAACGTCGATGGTCGCCGCCGTGCTAAGCGCGGCGGGGCTCGACCCGACCATGGTGATCGGCGGCCGGGTGCATATGTTCGGCGCCAACGCCAAGATGGGCCAAGGCGAGATTCTCGTCGCCGAGGCGGACGAGAGCGACGGCAGTTTCCTCTTGCTCGCGCCGGTGATCGCGGTGGTCACCAACATCGACAAAGAGCATTTGGATTTCCATCAGACCATGGAGCGCTTGAATGAAAGCTTTCTGACCTTCGTCAACAAAATCCCTTTTTACGGTTTGGCGGTGTTGTGTATCGACGATGGCAACGTGCTTGGCCTGTTGCCCAAAGTGCGCAAGCGTTTCGCCACCTACGGGCTGTCGGCCGAAGCGGAGTTCTCGGCGCGCCGTTTGAAGATGAGCCCCGAGGGCGTCGAGTTCACCGTGCTGCGCCACGACAAGGCGCTGGGCAAATTGCATCTGCGCTCGCCGGGCAAGCATAGCGCCACCAATGCGCTGGCCGCGGTGGCGGTCGCTTGTGAATTGCAGATTCCCTTCACTCAAGTCGCCCAAGCGTTGGCCGGATTCACCGGCATTCACCGGCGCTTCGAAGTGAAGGGCGAGCCCAAGGGCATTCTCATCATCGACGACTACGGTCATCATCCGACCGAGATTCGCGCCACCATCGGCGCCATCCGCGACAGTTGGAAGCGGCCGCTGACGGTGATTTTTCAGCCGCACCGCTACACCCGAACGAGAGATTTGTTCGAAGAGTTTCTCACCGCCTTCGAGGGCGCCGACCGCTTGGTGCTGACGGAAATCTATCCGGCCGGCGAAGATCCCATCGATGGCGCGACCGGCGCGGCGCTCTATCAAGCGATCAAACGCCAGGGACATTTAGATGTCGAGTTTGTCGCCGATAAAAATCACATCGTCGAGCAGGTGATGGCGAAGTTAAATTCCGGCGACGTCGCGTTGACGCTCGGCGCCGGTGATATTTACAAAATTGGTGACCGCTTAGTCGAGGCGCTGCAGTGAACGCGGCAGTTATAACGGCAATGGCAATTCCAACCGAAGAAGCACCATTAGCGCGGGAGCTGAGGCTCATTGCCGGCGTTAGGTTGAAAATCGCCGAGCCGCTGGCGCGCTACACCTCGATGAAGCTCGGCGGGCCGGCGGATTATTTCATCGAAGTGGAAAACCCCGCGGCATTGGCGAGGGTTTTAGTTTTACTTCGGCGCTTCGCGACTCCGATTTGTCTTTTGGGTAACGGCAGCAATGTTTTGATCAGCGACCGCGGCGTGCGCGGCGCGGTGATTCATCTCGCCGGTGAGTTTAAAAATATCGATTGGCGCGAAGACGGAGAATTCATCCGAGTGACGGTGGGCGCGGCCTACGCGGTGACCCAATTGGTGCGTGCCGCGGCGCGCAAGGGTTACGCCGGTTTGGAATTTGCCGAAGGGATTCCCGGCAGCGTCGGCGGCGCCTTGGTGATGAACGCCGGCGCCTACGGTTCGGAATTTGAGAAAGTCGTCGAGCGAGTTGACGCCGTGAGCGCGACCGGGGAGCCGATGATTTTTTCGCGCGCTGAGATGACGTTCACTTATCGCGACTCGCATCTGCCGGCGGGCATGGTGGTCACGCGCGTGACGATGCGTTTGCACAAAAGCGAAACGGTCGAGGTGATCTCCAAGCTGCGCGAGCTGGTGGGCAAGCGTAAAAGCAGCCAGCCGGCGGGCTTTCCCAACTCCGGCTCGATGTTTCGCAATCCGCCGGGCGATTACGCCGGCCGGCTGATCGAAGCCGCCGGGCTCAAGGGCAAGCGCATCGGCCAAGCGCAGATCGCCGAGCGTCATGCCAACTTCATCGTCAACCTCGGCGGCGCGAATGCTCAAGATGTGCGCCAGTTGATGGAGCTGGCGCGCGCCGAAGTGCGAAGACAGTTTGGCGTGGAATTGATTGCCGAAGTGAAATTGTTGGGCGAGTGGGAAGAGTCGGAGTTAACCACAAAGTAGGGGCGCGATTCATCGCGCCCTCGGACTCAGATTGGGTCTTTCACCACGAAGGAGATGGTTCGAGCACGGAGGTAAGATTTGACGGACGGTAATTGGGCACCATGCAGTTAAAAGTTTATCGCAAGGACAATCGCAGGAAAGATTTCGGCCGCTGGCGCCGTTATCTCGTCCGTTCGGCGCTTGCCGCCGGCTTGGTGCTGGTCGGCATGATGCTTTATCGGCTGAGCGGGCCGTTGCTGATCGCGGCGGCGTCGCTGCGCGAGTTTATCATCGATAGTCCCTATTTCTCGGTGCGCGAGATTCAAGTGCGCGCCGGCGAGAAAGTCAGCGGCCACGAAATCGTCGCTGCCGCCGGGCTGAGCCAAGGCATGAACATCTGGAAGATCGATCCGGCGGTCATCGAGAAGAAGATCGCCAAGCATCCTTGGGTGCGCCGGGTTTTGGTGCACCGCGAGTTTCCACGCCGCATTACCATCGACGTCGAAGAGCGCGCGGCGCGGGCGATCGTCGCCTTGCACAAGCTTTATTACGTCGATGGCGACGGCATGATTTTCAAGGAAGTCGGTGCCGGCGACGACATGAAATTTCCCATGCTCACCGGGCTCAGTGCCGAGCAGTTAAGCGCGCCCGATCAAACCATGCGCAGGCGTATTCAAGAAGCGATGCGTCTGGGTGAGTTGATGGCGCAGCGCGCGCACT
>Ga0137461_1000042_pt1 | contig 24484 bp, 19 predicted proteins | sample EasRivERMGT746_2_FD_104650 | JGI IMG/M metagenome (GOLD analysis project Ga0137461, IMG submission 104650) | Soil microbial communities from meander-bound floodplain in the East River, Colorado, USA - East River MetaG ERMGT746_2 | ecosystem: Environmental > Terrestrial > Soil > Floodplain ... | reverse complement strand
TGAATCGCCGCGACCCCGGCGCGCTCGAACTCGCGCACGGCGCGCAGGAGGTTGACGGCATTGCCGTAGCCGGTGACGGCATCGGCGATGATCGGCAGGTTGATCACCGAGACCACTTGCGCGGCGCGCTCGATGCTTTCCGACATGGTCACCAGACCGATGTCGGGAATGCCCATGCTGCGGGCGACCGCGCCGCCGCTTAAGTACGCCGCTTCGAAGCCGGCTTCTTGCACCAACCGTGCGGACAGACCGTCGAAGCAGCCGGGGGCGACTAAGAGTTTATTGCGCTTGAGTAGTTGTTTGAGGGTTTGGCGTGGGGTCATGGGGCACCTCTGAAATGTTTCGAGTCTCGGGTCCCGAGTCTCGGGTTTTGGGTTTCGGGTTTTCGGATAACCCGAGACTCTAGACGCGAGACTTTAGACTATTTAAGAACGAACATATCGGTAAACTTATCCACCGGCGTGGCGTCGAGCGACTTCGAATCGTTGCATAACCGCAGGATCGCTTCACACTGCTTCGGCGCGAAGCGCGATGCTAAGTTGGCTTCGAATTTTTTCACCAGCAGCGGCATGCCTTCGGCTCTGCGGCGGCGGTGTCCGATGGGATATTCCACAGCGATGTTTTCCGTGCTTGTACCATCCTTGAAGAAAACCTGCACGGCGTTGGCAATCGAGCGCTTGTCGGCATCGAGATATTCTTTCGTGTAGCGTGGGTTTTCGACACAGGTCATTTTCGCGCGCAGTGCATCGATGCGCAGATCGTCGGCGATTTTGTCTTCGTAATGGTCGGCGGTGAGCGCGCCGAAGATCAAACCGACGGCAGTCATATATTGAATGCAGTGATCGCGGTCGGCGGGATTGTGCAGCGGGCCGGATTTATCGATGATGCGGATCGCCGATTCCTGCGTGGTGATGATGACTTTGGCGATTTCGTTCAAGCGACCTTTCACCTGGCCGTGCAGTTGGATCGAGCACTCGACGGCGGTCTGGGCGTGGAATTCCGCCGGGAAAGAAATTTTGAACAGCACGTTCTCCATGACGTAGGAACCGAGCGGCCGGCCGAGGGTAAACGGTTTGCCGTGGAAGAGCACGTCGTAATAACCCCAAGTCTTCGCCGTCAGCGCCGACGGATAACCGATCTCGCCTTGCAGCGCCATCAGCGCCAAGCGCACGCCGCGGCTGGTGGCGTCGCCAGCGGCCCAGGATTTTCGCGGGCCGGTGTTGGGCGCGTGGCGATAGACGCGCAGCGCGCCGCCGTCGGTCCAGGCGTTGGACAGCGCGCTGATGACTTGTGGGTTGCTGCCGCCGAGCATGGCGGTGGCAATCGCGCTGGTCGCGACGCGGACTAGCAGAACGTGATCCAAGCCGACGCGGTTGTAACTGTTCTCCAGCGCCAGGATGCCCTGGATCTCATGCGCTTTGATCATCGCTTTGAGCACGTCGCCGATCGTAAATGCTTTCTGTTTGGTGCGCGTGAGATAATCGGCGAGGGCTAAAATGCCGCCGAGGTTGTCCGACGGATGGCCCCATTCGGCGGCGAGCCAGGTGTCGTTGAAGTCGAGCCAGCGGATCATCGCGCCGATGTTAAAGGCCGCGTGCACCGGATCGAGTTGCCAGTTCGTTCCCGGCACGCGCGCGCCGTTCGGCAAGATCGCGCCGGGAACGATGGGCCCCAAATGTTTGGCGCATTCCGGGTAGCGCAAGGCGAGCAAGCCGCAGCCCAGGGTGTCGAGCAGGTTGTAGCGGGCAGTGTCGAGAGCTTCTGCGCTCGTCGGCACATAGTTCGCCGCGTATTCAGCGAGCTCCACCAGAAGCTTGTCCGGCTCGGGGCGGATGTTTAAGACAGCTTCGCTCATGATTCCACTCGAAGAGTTCAAGGGTTCAAGGTTCAAGTGTTCAATCGGATCGGGGGCGATTGAACTTTTGAACCCTTGAACCTTGAACGGCTGTTATCTTTTCTCCACCGGCACGAACGGTCGCGGCTCGGGGCCGATGTAATCGGCGTTGGGCCGGATCAGCCGGTTGTCCGCTCGCTGCTCGATGATATGCGCGGCCCAGCCGGTGATGCGCGAAATCACAAACAGCGGCGTGAACAGCGCCGTCGGGATGCCGCACAAGTGATAGGCGCTGGCGCTGTAGAAGTCCAAGTTGGGAAACATTTTCTTTTCGCGCCGCATCACTTGCTCGATGCGCTCGGAGATCGCGTAGAGCTTCATGTCGCCATTTGCCTCCGCGAGTCTTTTCGACCAGGCTTTGATCACGTCCGAGCGCGGATCGGAAATTTTATACACGCGATGGCCGAAACCCATGATGAGCTTTTTTGCCGCGATCCTTGCCAACACGCCTCTTTCCGCGGCGTCCGGCGTGGGGAATTCTTCGATCAGCTCCATGGCCGCTTCGTTGGCGCCGCCATGCAGAGGGCCGCGCAGGGCGCCGATGCCGCCGGTGATCGCCGAGTAGAAGTCGGCTAACGTTGCGCTGATCGTGCGCGAGGTAAACGTCGACGCGTTGAACTCATGCTCGGCGTAGAGAATCAGCGAGGCGTCGATGGCGCGCCGGTGCAGATCGTCAGGCTTTTTGCCGTGCAGCAGATGGAGAAAGTGGCCGGCGGTGTCGTCGTCGTCGGTTTCGGTGTTGATGCGCTTGCCGGTGGTGACGAAGTGATGCCAGTAAAGCAGCATGGCGCTGAAGCAGGCGGTCAACCGATTGGCCACGGCAATCTGCGTGCGGCCCGGCCCTTCGGGTTCCAACGTGCCCAGCATCGAACAGCCGGTGCGCAGGACGTCCATCGGATGGGCGCTGGCGGGAATTTGTTCCAGCACTGATTTTAGCGTCGGATGCAGCCCGCGCAGGTTACGCAGTCTGGTTTTGTAATCGTCAAGCTCGTCTTGTTTCGGTAGACGGCCGTAGAGCAGTAAATAGGCGACATCTTCAAAGGTCGAATGGGCGGCTAGATCTTCGATGGCATAGCCGCGATAGGTGAGACCGACGCCTTGTTTGCCCACCGTCGAGATCGCCGTGTTGCCGGCGATGACTCCTTCGAGGCCGCCAGTTTTTTTCTCCGCCATGGATTAATCCTCCAACCCGACAATGCAATGAACCGGCTAGTTAAATCAAGTGGTCCGGTTGACCGGGAATCAAATTGAACCTTGAACAATTGAACTCTTGAACGAACGGGTTGGTTCAAGGTTCAAGGGTTCAAGAGTTCAAGGTCGGATGGGGATAGATTCAGCTGGAGCCCTTGACAGTTTGCCGCTTGATTAGATACCGCTGGAGGAAACATTTTTCAAAAAGATTAGGAGATTTGAAATGGCGTTACCGCAAACCTTTAAAGCGATGGTGGTGTCCGAAACCGCGGAGAAAACTTTTGTCCGCGAGATTAAACAAAAGGCGCTCAGTGATTTGCCCGCCGGCGAGTTGATCATTGAAGTCAAATATTCATCTTTGAACTACAAAGATGCTCTATCGGCCACCGGCAACAAGGGCGTGACGCGCAAATATCCACATACGCCGGGCATCGATGCCGCCGGGGTGATTGTCGATACGACGACGCGGATGTTTTCTGCCGGCGATCAAGTCACGGTCACGGGTTTCGATCTTGGCATGAATACTTCGGGCGGATTCGCTCAGTACGTCAGCGTGCCGGCGCTGTGGGCCGCCAAGCTGCCCCAGTCGCTCTCGCTCAAGGACAGCATGGGTTACGGCACCGCGGGGCTGACCGCGGCGTTGTGCGTGTTGCGTTTGATGGCCGGCGGACTCACGAAAGAATCCGGCGAAGTGTTGGTCACCGGCGCCACCGGCGGCGTCGGCAGCATCGCCGTGGCGATTCTCGCCAAGTTGGGCTTTAACGTGGTCGCCGCCACCGGCAAAGCGGGCCAAAAAGATTTTCTTACCGGCATCGGTGCGACAGCCGTTATCACGCGTGAGGAGGCGAACGATACCTCCGGACGGCCATTGCAAAAAGGCCGCTGGGCCGGCGTCGTCGATACCGTCGGTGGAAATATTCTCGCCACCGCGCTCAAGACCACGAAATACGGTGGCCTGGTCGCCGCTTGCGGCAACGCCATGTCCGCCGATCTCAACGTCAGCGTGTTTCCATTCATCCTTCGCGGCGTGAGTTTGCTCGGCGTCGACTCGGTGGAGATTCCCATGCGCGCGCGCCAGATGGCGTGGAATAAACTCGCGGGAGATTGGAGCGTCGATCTGTCGAGCATCGTCAAGGAAGTCTCCCTCGAAGAACTGGATGTCGAGATCGAGAAGATTCTCAAAGGCGGCGTGCGCGGCCGCGTTGTGGTCGATTTGGGTAAATAGGGATTCGGATGTATTAGCCGCAAAGAACGCAAAGGTCATGTAGGGGCGCGATTCATCGCGCCCTCGGTCATAAGACGAAGAATTGTTTGGCCGCAAAGAACGCAAAGGGCGCAAAGGTTTTTTGTAGGGGCGAAAAATTTTTCGCCCCTACGTGTCGCGGAGAGGTAATCACTTGGCAGAAACAATTATTAGCGAATCCGCGCTCGGCCATCTGCGCGTCATCGAGCTGGGCGATATTCCGGCATCCTACGCGACGCGGCAGCTCGCCGATCTCGGCGCCGATGTGATCAAGGTCGAACCGGCCGGCGGCGATCCGAATCGTTTGCTGCCGCCGTTCGCCGGCAACGTCGCGCATCCTGAGCGCAGCCTCACGTTCATCAACGCCAACACCAACAAGCGCAGTATAGTGCTCGCTCTCGATCGCCAGTCGGACCGCGAGATCTTTTCGAAGCTGCTCGCGTCGGCGAATCTGTTGGTCGAAGCGACGCCGCTGGGCTATTTAGAAAAATTCGCTTTCACCGACGAGTTCTTTCGCGAGCAGTTCCCTCAATTAGTCATCGTTTCGCTGACGCCGTTCGGCCGCAGCGGGCCCTATCGCCATTACAAAGGCAGCGATGCCATCGCCAACGCCAGCGGCGGATTTCTCTACGGCCAGGGCGACAATACAAGAGGTCAGTGCACGGCGCCGAGCCATCTCGCTTATCAGGTGGCCGGCAGCATGGTGGCGCTGTTGGGACTGGCCGGCGTGCGGCACGCGCGCGTCAGCGGCGCCGGACAACGCATCGACATGTCGCTGCAGGAGGCGCTGACGTTTTGCAACAGCAGCAGCATCGCGCGCTATTCGCGCGAGAATCGCTTGGAGCGGCGACCGGGCGGCAAAGCCTACGGCGGCGCCGGGACGAATATCTACCGCTGTAAAGACGGACGCTATGTGCACTTCACCACCAACATGCCGCATATGTGGAAGGAGTTCGCGCAAAATTGGATGACCGACAAAGTTCTTGCCGGACCCGAGTGGGAGAACCCGCGCTACCGCGACGAGCATTCCGAAGAAGTGGCCAAGGCGTTCTCTGAGTTTATCGGTCAGTTCGACGCCGACGATTTTGCCAACCAGGCGCAAGCGCGCCATCTCGCCGCCGCGCCGCTCAATACCATCGGGCAATTTGTCAATTGTAAGCAGAACGGCGACCGTCGGTGGATGCAGGAGCTCGATCATCCGGTGATCGGCAAATACAAAGCGCCGGGCGCGCCGATGCGTCTGTCGCTGACGCCGATGCGCGTGCGCCGGCCCGCGCCGCTGCTCGATCAACACCGAAACGAGATTTTGCTTGAGCTTGAGAAGATGCCAATCAACACAGCGAAAATAAACACTGAACAGGCGCGCGATCCAATGCTCGCCGGTTTGCGCATGGCCGATCTGACGCAGCAATATGCCGGACCGTTGGGAACCGAATTGCTCGCCTACTACGGCATGGAAGTGGTCAAGATCGAGACCGGCACGGTTCCCAGCAAAGAGCGCGAAGCGGCGGTGCACGCGTGTATGAATCGGGCGAAGCTCGGCGGCACGCTCAATCTGCGCAACGGCGAAGGCAAGGAATTGTTCAAGCAGTTGGTCGCCAAGTCCGATGTCGTCGTCGATAATTTTAGCTCGGGAGTTTTAGAGCGGCTGGGTTTTAGCTTCGAAGTTTTGCAGCAGATCAATCCCGCCGTCGTCCAAGCGGTGATGCCGGGCTGGGGTCTCAGCGGGCCGCTCAAGAGTTGGGTTGCCTGGGGTTGGCAATTGCTCGCTTACACGGGAATCATGCGGCTGTGGGGCTATCCCGATTCGCCGATGGAGACGCGCTGCAAAATCGCTTGGCCAGATCGCGTCGGCTCGGTGACCATGGCGCTCGGCGTGCTCGCCGCGCTCGAATACCAAGCGCGCACCGGCAAGGGGCAATTCATCGAAGCCGGCATGCTCGAAGCCCAGGGCGCGATGATGGGACCGGCGATTCTCGACTACACGGTCAACGGCAACGAATGGGACGCGCTGGGCTATCGCGAAATTCTCGGTGCGTGCTACGCGCCCTACGGCGTGTATCCATGCGCAGGCGAAGATAACTGGATCATCATTGCCTGCGCCAGCGATGAGGAGTGGCGGAGCATGATTGATTTAATCGGCAAAACGTCTTGGGCGGTCGATGCCAAGTTCGCCAGCAAAGCTGGGCGCAATGAAAATCGCGAAGAGCTTGATCGAAAACTTTCCCTGTGGACGCGCAAGTGCACGGCGAAGCAAGCCTTCCGCCTGCTCCAAGAAGCCGGCGTAGCGGCTGGAATTCCATCTTCTGGCGAAGATTTGTTTCACGACATCCACCTGCGCGCTCGCGGCCACATCGTCGAGACCGACGCGCAGCCCTGGGGCAAGATCACGCATCACGGTCTGCCGGGTGTGCCTTCGCTCTCAGCAGCGAACGCGGCCCGATCCGCGCCTTGGATCGGCGCCAACAACGATCAGGTGTTTGGCGGGATTTTGGGTCTCAGCAGAGAGAGGATCGAGCAACTCAAGCAGGTGGAGGCGATCAAGTAGGCTGGCTATGAGTAAGAAAGAATCCGACCGATCCGTCGGATCAGACCGATCCGACCGATCTTCAGAACACCGCCGGCTGCGGCCAAGCGGTGGTTATCGTGAGCTGCGCAGCTTTCAGGTGACTACGGTGATCTACGACGGCACGGTGATGTTCTGCGACCGGTTTGTCGACAAGCGTTCGCGCACCCACGATCAGATGGTGCAGGCGGCGCGCAGCGGCAGACAAAACATCGCGGAGGGTAGCAGGGCAGCGGCGACGTCGACCCAAACGGAACTTCGCCTGGTGAACGTCGCTCGCGCCAGCCTCGATGAGTTGCTGTTGGATTTTGAAGATTTTTTGCGACAGCGTGGCAAGCGGCAGTGGAGAAAAGACGATCCGGAGGCTCGCGAGGTGCGCGCGGTGGGGTTGCGAAGAGATCGGACGGATCGGTCGGATCCGACTGATCCGACGGATCATCGCAAAGAGTACTCGCGCTGGCTGGACGCCGGCGATCCCGCGATAGTAGCCAACACAGTCATCTGCTTGATCCACCAGGCAAACTACTTGCTCGATCAGCAGATCGCTGGTTTGGAGCGGGAGTTTGTTAGCGCGGGTGGTTACACCGAGCAACTCGCGGCTGCGCGACTGGCGGAGCGGCGGAGACAGGGATCGGCTCCGAGTGATCGGTCGGATCGGTCGGATCAGACTGATCGGTCGGATCTTGCAGTTGCGCCAACCTGCCCAGCGTGCGGCAAGCCGATGGTCGTGCGCACGGCTCGGACGGGGAAGCGAGCTGGCACGCAGTTTTGGGGCTGCTCGGGTTATCCGCAATGCAACGCAACACGACCGGTAGAAAGATCAGACCGATCGGTCTGATCCGACGGATCGGTCGGATCAGTTTTTATCCCACTCACTTCACTGGTCGAAACTTCGGCAGGGTAAACTCGTCGTTGTCTTCGTAGATTACTTGCACCGCCATGCCGATCTTTACTTGCTCAGGCGCGCACTCGACGACGTTGCTGATCAGGCGAGGGCCTTCGTCAAGGTCGACGAGCGAAACGTTGTACGGCGTCTTGCCCTCGTACGAAGGATGCCAGGCGCGGTGGTAGTTAACGAAGGAATACACTTTGCCTTTGCCGCTCAACTGCGTCCATTCGTAGTCTGATGACAGGCAGTGCGGGCAGGAACCTTGCGGCGGAAAGGTAAAATATTTCTGGCACGCTTTGCAGCGTTGGGCGGTGAGTTTGTGCTCGCGTAAATTAGCCCAGAATGGTTTCGCCTCTAACTCTTCGAGAAACGGTCTGACTCTTCTGACGTTGCGGCCGCGGTTATCGCTTGATTCGCTCATAGTGCCCCCAAGATTAAGCTCGCATGCATGCACAAACTGCCGCCGTGGCCGCTGACGATGCCGGCTTTGGCGTTTTTCACTTGGCGCTCGGGTTCGACGGCGTTGCCGCGCAGTTGGCGCGCCGCTTCGGTGACATGCAGCATGCCTTCGATGTGCGCCTGTGAGAGCAAGCCGCCGTGGGTGTTGACCGGCAGTTCGCCGCCGACTTCGATGCGGCCATTTTTGACGAAGTCTTTGCCTTCGCCTTTTTTACAGAAGCCGTAATCTTCCAACGTGATCATCGTCGTGATCGTGAAGCAGTCGTAAATCTCGGCGAAGTTCATGTCGTTCGGTGTCAGCCCGGCCATCTTATACGCGTGCTCGGAAGATTTCTTACCGCCAAGGGTAGTGAGCGTCGGCGCGTCCAGCAAACTGAAATGGGGATGGTGCTGGCCCATGCCGAGGATCGCCACCGGCTTGTTGGGAAAGTCACGCGCCCGCTCCGCGCTGGTGACGATCACCGCGCCGCCGCCGTCGGATTCCAGGGCGCAGTCGAACAGACGCAGCGGTTCGCAGATAAAGCGCGACGCTTGATGATCGGCGATGGTCATCGCCTTGCGCATGGTGGCGTTGTTGTTCATGCAAGCGTGCTTGCGCGTGGCGACGGCGATATGGGCCAAGTCTTCGCTGGTGGTGCCGAACTCATACATGTGGCGCTGGGCGGCAAACGCATGATTGGCCACCGCCGAGAAGTGGCCCCAGGGTTCCTCCCAATGTTCATCGCCGTGGCGGATCGGATTTCCCGGCGTGGGGTCGGGTGTGCCGCGTTTGCGCGCGTGGACGCACATGACCGTATTCGCCATGCCGGCTTCGATCGCCATCACCGCATTCTGCACCATGGCGATGGGTGTGGCGCCGCCGAGGGCGAGATCGGTCGCGTAGGTCGGACTCATGCGCGCCATGTTCGCCATGCGCACGGCGTAGCTTCTGTGCGCGTCGTTGAGCGGCTGGTTGGTGATGAAACCGTCGATGTCGGATGCTTTCAGTCCGGCGTCTTCGAGACAGGCTTTGATGCATTCTAAATGCAGCGAATGTGTGCTCGCATCCGGCCGTTTGCCGACCTTGGTTTCGGCAACGCCGACGATGGCGTACTTGCCGGAAATGTTGCTCATACGTTCCTCCGTTAAATTCGTTTTGGAGTGATGGAGTATTGGAGTAATGGAGTATTGGGTGGGGAAGAGGTGGCCCATCACTCCAGTACTTCGGTACTCTATCGCCCCGGTGTTTGGTTGCTCCAACCCGCCTGTTGCCTCATGCCTAATGCCTGCTAGATGTTATACAGCCGCGCGGCGTTGCCGCACATCAGTTTGCGCAGCTGCGCTGCGCTCAGGTTCTTGCGCGTGGTCACGGACTCCACAGTGTGGGGAAATTTGCTGTCGCCATGATTGTAATCCGACGCGAAGACCAGACGATCTTCGCCGACGTAGTCCATGACGAAATTCAGCGTATGTTCATCCGGCTCGAATGAGTAATAAACTTGCTCGCTGCGCATGTATTCGCTCGGCGGTTTTTTCATCAGCGGCACGGTCGGCTGGAGGTATTCGTAGTGCTCATCCAACCGTTCCATCCAGTAGGGCACCCAGCCGGCGCCGGCTTCCAGAAAGGCTACTTTCAATTTGGGATAAAGCTCCAGAATGCCGCCACCGACGATGCACATGACGCCGATCATCTGCTCGAATGCGTGGGTCGTCGCGTGGACGAAAAACGCGTTATCGAAACGCTCGGCGGCCGCCGCCGGTCTGCCGGAGCCGACGTGAACGCAGACCGGAACGCCGAGTTCCTGCGCCTTGGCGTAGAATGGATAGAAATCCGGATGGTCCAAGTTTCTTCCCGCTGAGTGCGCCGAAGTCGCGACGGCGACAAAGCCCAATTCTTTGACGCAGCGTTCGAGTTCTTTTACGGCTTCTTTCGGTTCCTGCATGGGGACGAGTGCCACGCCTTTCAATCGTTGCGGGCTGGTTTTGCAATAGCTGTCGAGCCAGGTGTTGTAGCCATGAGCGATGGCGCAGGCGAGATCGCGGTTTTCCAGAAACGGCAAACTCAAAAACACGGTGGTGCCGAAGTTCACCGCGGTGTCGATGCCTTCGAGGTCCATGTCTTGCAGACGGCGAACCGGATCGAACATCCCGGTGGTTTTCTGCGGCCTGCGGCTGTACGGCGCGGTGCCAATGCCGAGGCCGATGCCGGAAGGCTTGGCCCAGATTTTTCCTTCGAGCAGCAGTTGTTCCTTGCCGTCAGGGCCGGTGATCATTTTCGGCGCATGCTTTCTGTAGGGCGGGTCCAATAGCTCCTGCCAGTTAGCATCGCGCTCTTGGACATGGCCGTCGGCGTCGATGATGCGCATACCGTTAATCATACTGGCCTCCCCACAATGGAAAAACTGGAGTGCTGGAGTGGTGGAGTAATGGAGTGATGCGTTCCGATACCCAACACTCCACTACTCCAGCACTCCAATCATCTCTTCCCGTTTATTTGCGCGTGATCGAATGCAACAGCTTGTCCCAACGCAAAAGATCCTTTTCGTACTGGTCCGTTGTCAGTCCATGTTCCGGGCGCCACTTTTTGAATCCATAGTCCTTGGTGCCGCTGCCATAATAGTATTTTTCCAGCACTCCCTGGCCGTCGGCGCTCAAGAGAAAGTCGGCCATGAGCAGCGCGGCGTGAGGGTGGGGTGGATTCGCGGCGACCGCGGCGCTGCCGACGTTCGTCGGCACCAGGTCCATGGGCACCCACTCCACCGGCGCTCCTTTCGAGGCTGCGAGCAAGGTGTGGGTCTGAAAAATCGCGGGAGATGCAGCAATCTCTCCCGATGTGATGGTGTGGACGAGCGCAGGCGCGTCAATCGAATAAAGCTTAATTTCCTGACCTTTCAGTTTCCTGACGAATTCCTCGCTTCTGGTTTTGATCATAGCGCCGATGACTTTATCGCTGGTCTGGCCGATGCTGATGCCCATTTTCCCCTTGAGCTGCGGGTGTAAGAGGCCGTCGAAATTTTTCGGCACAGCGTCTTTGGGCACGAGCGTCTTGTTGTAGGTAAAGCCGATATAGGACTCTCTGGCGAGAGCCCAAAAAACCAGCCCCTTTTCAGCCCGTTCCTTTCCATCTTCCGGATACTTGTCGAGATGCGGCGAGTCGTAGGGACGAAGCAGTTTTTCGTCGCGCAGAAAGATGAGGCTGCCCTCGGTGGTCTCAATGGTGTCCGCGATGTTGCGGCGCGCTTTGCCTTCCTCTTCGAGTCTGGTGACCAGTTCGGCGCCGGCGGCGCGATAGGACTCGACCTTGACGCCGGGATATTTGGCTTCGAAAGTTTTGACCAGTTCCTTGTACGAGTCGCCGGCCAGAGAGGTGTACCAAATAATTTTACCTTCGCTCTTGGCGCCGCCGTAAAGTAACTGTTCCCGGTCGGTGCCGCGATAGCTGGCAAGCTCGGCGATCGATGCCGGCTTTCGCGCTTGCGTCCATCCCGCCGGTGGCAGGATTGAAAGAGCCAAGATGATAAAACTTAAAACTTTCATTGTTCTGGTCTCCTCTCTGGCAGAATTCACAAAGTTTAAGATACCTTTACAAGAACTCGCTCATTTCCCTTGCCAAAAAATTTCCCGATAGAGTTTGTTGTACTCTTCGTAACTATCCGACAGCGTCCAGTCGGCGGGAAAAAGATTTACGCCACGCAGGTATTCCGGTTGAAACTTCGGCAATGCCGGCGGTTTGTCCATGCTCAGCACTTCTTTTTGGCCTTCGTCCGACGCGAGATAATTCATGAACAGGCGCGCGGCCGCGGGGTGGCGCGCTTCGCGGGTGATCGCGGCGGATACCAGCACGGTGATGTATGGTTCGGCGCGCACCCATTCGACCGGCGCGCCTTTTCTTTTTAACTCTTCGGTCCTGGCGATGTCGCTGTAAATGATGATCGGAAACTCGCCGGCGGTGAGCAGGACCGCCTGTTTGCTATGGCCGTTGACTAGAATCAAATCCTGGCGCGCCAGCCGCTTGAAGTAGTCGATGCCCTTTGGTTGTCCCAAAAACTGCATATGCGATTGGGTGACCAGGTATTCCTCGCGTTCCAGAGAGATTTGTCCCTTCCACCTGGGATGCAAAAGATCGTCGAAGGATTTTGGCGCGTTGCCCTTCGGCACCAGCGTCGTATTGTAAGTGATCGCATAGGGCACCAAGTAAAAGCCCACCCAGTAGCTCTGCTTGTCGATAAACCCGGCGGGAAAATTTGCCGCGGTGGGCGGCGTGTAAGCCGTGATGATCTTTTTCTTCATGAAGATGCGGTGGGTGTAGTTGTTGATCAGAATTACATCGGCGCTAAGCTGGCGAGCGGAAACCTCCTGAAAAATTTTCGTGGTCAGCGCTTCGCCGGTGGTGCGCGTGTATTGGGTTTTGACGAAAGGATAGCGGCGCCGGAATGGCTCGGAGAATTTTTCAAATTGGGTGACCAGCGCAGTGCCGTAAACGTTCAGCTCGCGCTCGTTACGCGCCTTGGCGATGAGATCGTCCTGAGCTTGGGCCGCCTGCCAACCCCAAAGCAACATCAAAATCGCAATCGTCAATGGAAAAGCGCATCGCATAGAAACTCGCATTTGGTGAGGCGAAAATTTTTCGCCCCTACGGCTAATCCCCCGCCAATTTCTTTCCCGCCAGTTCGGACAACCTAGCGTTCGGCGTGACGTATTCGTAGTCGGTCTGCACTTCAATCAGCGCCGAGCGATCGGCCGCCAGCGCTTTTTTGAACGCCGGCAAGAATTCCTCGTCGCGCGTGACCTTCAATCCGAGTGCCCCATAGGATTCGCCCATGAGGGCGAAGTCGGGATTTTGCAACGCGACGCCGTGTTGGCGGCCGGGATATTGTGCTTCCTGGTGCATGCGTATCGAGTTGTAACCTTCGTTGTTGTAGACGATGGCGATGATCGGCGCGTTATACTGTTTCGCCGTCGCCATCTCTTGGCCGGTCATGAGAAAGCCGCCATCGCCGATGTGGGCGATCACCGTGCGATGTGGGTGCGCGAGCTTAGCGGCTACTGCTGAAGGCACGCCCGGTCCCATGCAGCCAAGGGTGGGCGAGATGTACGAGTCGGGATGATCGAACTCGAGATAGCGCTGCTGCCATTGGCCGAAGCTGCCGGCATCGGTGGTTGTGATGGCATCGGCGGGCATGGCCGCTTTGAGATCCATCATCACCCGTTCCATGGAGACCTTGGGTGTCGGGCGCTCTTTGGGTGTGCAGAACTGCTTTTGCGCCGCATGCTGCTCGGCGATCCACGACGCGCGGCTCTCGTTGGGGCGCGGCGCGGCGTGCTTCAATGCGGCGAGCAGAAGCTGTTTGGCATCGGCGACGATGCCCACCTCTGGGCGCGAATTTTGGCCGATGTTTTCTTCGTCCGCGTCGATGTGAACAAACGGGCGGCCTGGGCGCGGAAACGTAAAGCCGGCGGTGTTCTGCTGGCTGAGCCTGCTGCCGAGGACGATCAAAAGGTCGCTTTCTTCATAGGCGAGGTTTTGTGCATGCTTGTTCGACGTCAACATATTGCCGGCATAGTTCGGATGATTATTGGGGAACGCGTCTTGCCGTTTGTACGATGTCAGCACGGGGAGCTGAAATTTTTCGGCAAACTCGATGACTTCTTTCCACGCGTTCGCATACTGAGTTCCTGAACCGATCAGCAGCACCGGTTTACGCGCGCTATTGATGCGTCCGACCAAGGTTTCGATGGCTGCCGGATCGGGATTGGGCTTGATCGTCGGAAACGGGTCGATCATCGTGATGTCCGTGTCGGTTTCGGTCACGTCGCGTGGCAACGCCACCACCACCGGTCCCGGCCGGCCGGTGCGCGCGATATGAAAGGCGCGGCTCACGATGCGCGGGATCTGTTTCGGGTCGTTGATTTCGATGACCCACTTGGCGATGCTACCGAAGAAGCGGCCGTAGTCGAGCTCTTGGCCGGCTTCGCGGCCGCGCGCGTTGCGGCTGACCTGTCCGACCAGCAGCACCAGCGGCGCGGAATCGTATTTGGCGCTATGGATGGCGATGCTCGCGTTGGTCGCGCCGGGCCCGCGCGTGACAATGCAGACGCCGGGCGTGCGCGTGGCTTTGGCATAGCCTTCGGCCATAAACGCCGCGCAGCCTTCTTGGCGATTGGTGACAAGTTTGGTCTCGGGGAAATTCACCAGCCCGTCGACGACCGCGATGTAACTTTCGCCGGGTACGCTGAAAACATGGCGCACGCCTTCGTTGTGCAAACATTGAGCTACCGCATGGCCGCCGAGCATGGTGTGATCTCCTATTCAGGTTGATTGATCGATGTGTTCAATTTGTTTGTTCACCACGAAGAGCATGGTTCGACTACGCTCACCACAGGCTACGAACACGAAGGTTTCGGTTAACCGCGGTAGGGGCGAAAAATCTTTCGCCCCTACAATAACCCGGTGTACTCGTCATGGTAATTTCATTCGCAATGGCTAACTGCCGTATAGTCCGATTGCCGCGCGGCTGTCAATCTTTGATTCGCCACGGTAGTGGTTCAGTTTCATAAAGAATTTGTAGGGGCGACCCTGTGTGGTCGCCCGTCCGAGAGGGCAGACACATAGGTCTGCCCCTACATTGACGATTCGTCGAAATGAAAGTGAACCAGTACCGGGTAAATTGGGTTGCTTGATCGGCTCGATCGATTCATGATAACTCCGCTACATGCGAGCGATGCGTCAATCGACTCATTGTTGCGCCGTCGCTGAAGACGAAAGGAGGAGCCAATTGAAAATCGTCGGCATTTCGTTACTGATCATCGCGACCATCGTCTCGTCGAGTTGGGCGCAGCCGAGAAAGCCGCGGACGCTGGACGAGCTGGCGGCTTACACGGGTTCTGACCGCCAGCAAATCTTGCTCGACGGGGCGAAGACCGAGGGCAAAGTCGTTTGGTACACTTCGCTGTCCGGTGTCTACCGAGAAATGGTCGACGCGTTCAAAAGAAAATATCCGGACGTCACGGTCGAGGTGTTTCGCGGCGGCAGCAATGACCTCACGCCAAGAATTATCAACGAAGCGCAAGCCGGCCGCTCGGTGGCGGATGCCCTCGAAAGCACGCCGGGACTGCTCATGGCTTTGCGCGATCGCGGCCTGCTCAAGCCCTACGTCTCGCCGGAGCTTTCGAAGTTTCCGGACGAGGCTAAAGGGAAAGCCGACGGCGCGCGGGTTTTCTGGGTGACCGACCGTGAAGCGTATATGGGCTTCGGTTACAACACCCGTCTGATCGCGCCGACGGAAGTGCCAAAAAATTATCAAGATCTATTGAAGCCGGAACTTAAGGGGAAAATGGCGGTCACCACTGAAAGTTCCACCAGCCGCGTGATCGGCACCATGCTCAAGTACAAAGGCGATGAGTATTTCAAACGCTTGCGCGCGCAGGAGGTGCGCTTGTTCAAAGCGTCCAGCGCCGGCTTTCTCGATCTCATCGCCGCCGGTGAAGTGGGCGGCGGTCCCGTCGTGTTTCAGAATCAAGTGGCGGTCAAGAAGGAGCGCGGCGCGCCGGTCGATTGGGTGCCGCTCGACGTAGCGGTCGCCAATGCGGGCGGATCAGCGGTCGTTGCCAACGCGCCCCATCCGCACGCCGCATTGCTGTTTACCGATTTCGTCATCGGTCCAGAAGGACAAAAATTGATGGAGCAGTTTCGCTACGGCGTGGCGTGGAAAGAGTATCCGTTCAAACGCGAATATCCCGAGCGCGGCATGAGCAGCGCCGAATATGAGAAAGCCGAAGATAGATGGACGCAACTGACAAGGGCGGTAACGAAACGGTAACGGCAGAGAATTGGAGTAATGGAGTTACTGAAGACTGGAGTAATGGAGTGTTGGAGTGATGGAGTATTGGGTGGGGATGCGGCCCATCACTCCAATACTCCAACGCTCCATTAATCCAATTATTCTTTCTTCTTCGCTCGCGGTCCGAACGGCTCGGGTTGAAACGGGCCGTCGCGTTCTTGCAGGAACGCTGCGAGGCCGCCTTTTTTCTTGGCGTCTTCAAGCCGCTTGTTGAATTCTTCGCGCTTGGTCAAGCGCGCCATCGCGGCCAGCTCGGAATTTAGCGTCCAGGCTTTGCGCAGGCCCATCATTTCCAAACCCATGGTCGAGATCTGCAAGTTTATCTTCACCGTTTCCGGCGAGATATGGGCGATGCGGTCAACGAACTGAAAACAGGTTTCCAGCAACTGGTCTTTGGGCACCACTTGATTGACCAGGCCGATGCGCAGCGCTTCTTGGGCGTCGACGTGATCGCCGGTGAGCGAATAGCGCAGCGCGTTTTTGAAACCGGCCAGCGCCACCCAGATGAAATCCGTGTTGGCGCCATGGCGCACCTGCGGTTGACCGAACACCGCATCGTCCGCAGCGATGGTGATATGGCAGGTGAGCGCGAGCCACGACGCCGCGCCGAAGCACCAACCGCTGACCGCGCCGATGATCGGCTTGGGATATTGCCAGCGGTAGAGCTGGCGGCCCAAGATATTTTTTCTATCGGCGTCGCGAAATTTGTTGTACGTCGCGTTGAGCGAAGTGTTGGCCGGGATGCCGTAGGGCCATTCGGTGTCCGGATCGTTACCGCTGATATCTTCGCCGGCGGAAAACGCGCCGCCCGCGCCGGTGATGACGACCGCGCGAATCTCCGGATCTCCTTCAGCTTCGGCGAACGCGGCATCGAGTTCGTTCATCATGTCCTGATTCATCGCGTTCAACGCATTGGGCCGGTTGAGCGTGATCAGCACGCCGTTGCGTTGCTTCTCATAAAGTAGAGTTTTGTACTGTGCCATGTCTTATTCTCCTATCCGTAATTATTTGCGCGGCGCGCACAAATTTTTGACGCGCCAGTTCCCAGAGGGCGGGTTTAAAACCCGCCCCTACGAATCCCGATTCTTTTTGCGCCCTTTGCGCTCCGATCGCCCTGAGCAGCCCCGTCGAAGGGTACGGCTAATTTCCCAATCCGAATCTTCTTTCTATGTGATCCTTTGCTACGGCTTGAACATTTTGAACGGCGCGATTTCTCAATCGCGCTTCTTTGACCGTGGCCCGAACGGTTCGGGCTGGAACGGTCCGTCGCGCATTTGTAAATATTCGCGAATGCCTTGGTTGGCCCGCGCGTCGTCCAGCGGCTTGCGCAGCTCTTCGCGCAGCATGACGTGCGCCGGGGCCGATAATTGACTGTCCAACGTCAAGGCATCGCGCAGTCCCATCATGTCGAGCCCCATGGTGGCGATTTGTAAATTGATCTTGACCGTTTCCGGAGGCACGTGTGCGATTCGCTCAACTATATTGAAGCATTCGTCAATCAGTTGATCGGCCGGCACGACTTTAACGACCAACCCGATGCGCAACGCTTCCTGGGCGTCGATGTGATCGCCGGTGAGACCATAGCGCAGCGCATTTTTGTAGCCGCCGAGCAACGTCCACATGAAACTCGTGTTCGAGCCGTGGCGCACTTCGGGTTGAGAAAAAACTGCATTCTCCGACGCGATGGTGATATGCGTGAACAGCGACAGCCAGGAGCCCGCGCCCATGGCCCAACCGTTGATCGCGCCGATGATCGGCTTGCCAAACTCCCACATGCGGCGAAAGTTGCGCGAATCGGCGCGCCAAGAGTCGATTACTTCGGCGGCGGTTTGTCCGGTGACGATGCCGTAGGGCCAGTGAATATCCCGGCGGCGTCCCGCGCGGGCGCCCTGGTCCATGCCGGCGGAAAAAGCTCGTCCCGCGCCAGTAAGCACGACAGCGCGCACTTCGGGATCTTGTTCGACCTCGTCGAGCGCCTGGTGGATTTCCTTGATCATGCTGCGGCTGATCGCGTTCATCGCCTCCGGGCGATTGAGTGTGATCAAAGCGCCGTTGCGCTGTTTCTCGTAAAGGATTTCCTTGTAGTCGGGCATCAATCCTCCTTTGGCTCCTTCGGGTTCAAATCGTTCAAGCCGTTCAAAAGGTTCAAATCGTTTAAATCAACGGACGATTCCGAAAAACGGTTTGAACGGCTTGAACTTTTTGAACGATTTGAACCAGACATGCTCATTGCATCTCCACCACCGCGTCGACGGCGACGACGCCTTGGCCTTTCGGCAAGACGATCAGCGGATTGATATCGACGCCCAACAGTTGATCGCCGAGGCTGACGGCGAGGTTCGAGATGCCGACAATCGCATCGCACAAAGCCTCGATATCGGCCGCCGGTTTGCCGCGCACGCCGCCGAGAATTTGCCAGCCGCGCAGGCGCTGGATCATATCTTTTGCTTGTTGGCGCGACAGCGGCGGGATGCCGACGGCGACGTCTTTTAACACTTCGACAAGAATGCCGCCCAAGCCGCACAGCACCACCGGGCCGAATAAGGGGTCGCGCTTGATGCCGAGAATCATCTCGACGCCGTCGCCGGCCATGCACTGGACGACGACACCGTCGAGCTTCGCGCTCGGCACGCGGCTTTTTACCTCGCTTTGAATGCGCGTGAACGCGGCGCGAACTTCGCCGGCATTCGAAAGTTTCAACGCGACGCCGCCAACATCGCTTTTGTGTGTGATCTGTGCGGACTCGACTTTGAGGACGACTGGATAACCTATCTTGTCCGCGGCAAGCGCTGCTTCATCGGCGCTTCTCGTTAGAACCGTGGGTGCGACCGGAATGGTGAACTCTTTGAAGAGCGCAAACGCGGCTTCGGCGCCGAGAATTCCTGACGGCAGTTTGCCGTGCGCTTTCGGTCTCGGAACTTCACCACCACCGGTCAAGCGCGATTTCTGAAAGTCGTAGTAATCGGCAAGATTGCGAATCGTCGCTGTGGCGCATTCGGCGCCCTCCATGATCGGGATGCCGGTGTTGCGCAGCGGCTGAAGAATGTCCGGATCGACCGGACCGCCGACGACTGAACTGAAAGTTGCGATCGGCTTGTTACTCGCTGCCGCGGCTTTTTCGATTGCTAGCGTGAAGCGGTTGCTGCTCTTCAATTCTTTCGGCCTCGGATCGTTGGTTTCGAGATTGATCGTGACGATGTCGATGTTGGCGTCGTCGATCAGGCCTTGGAGCAGGCGCGGAAAAATTTTCTCGTCGTCGTACATGGCGCCGGTGCCGTCCAGCGGATTGTTCATGTTGCCGAAGTCGGCGACCGCTGCTTGCAAGCTCGCTTTGGTCGCTTCGGTCAGCTCGGGCACTTCGACGCCGACGTTGGCTGCCGCGTCGGAAACCAACGTGCACTCGCCACCGGAGCCGGAGAGCACGCCGATGCGCCGTCCGCCGCGATATTTCTTGATGAAACCGTCGCAGGAAAAAACGCTGATGCCGTCGATCAATTCATTGATGCTGCGCACCGAGACGATGCCACCTTGACGGAACGCCGCATCGACCACCTCCGCCGCGCCGGCTAATGATCCTGAGTGCGTCGCTGCGGCGCGCTTGGACACTTCGGACCGGCCGCCTTTGAGAATGATCAGAGGTTTGCCGCGCTCGGCGGCTCTGCGCGCGACATCGAGCAAGCGTTCCGGCTGCTTGAACCCTTCGACGAACACGGCGATGACGCGCGTGTTGGCGTCGTCCACGAAGTAGTTGATGTATTCTTCGATAGTCGCGCCAGCTTGGTTGCCGCAGGAAATAATGTGGCTCAGGCCGACGTAGCGGTTGAGCATGAGCGCGTTGGCGATGGTCGTGCTGAGCCCGCCGCTCTGGGAGATCAACGCCACCGAGCCTGCGAGAAATCCCGGCGGGATTGCCGAGGCAAAGAGCGGCGCTTTGCCATGCACGTTGAGCACGCCGTAACAGTTCGGCCCGCAGATGAGAAAGCCGCGCTCTTTGGATAATGCTTCGAGCCTTGCTTGTCGGGCCTTGCCCTCGCCGCCGATCTCGCCGAAGCCAGCGGCAAATACGACAGCAGCGCGCACGCCGGCGTTTACGGCCGATTCCAATAAATCTGGCACATGGCGGTTTGGCACCGCCGAGACCACGCAGTCCACCGGTTCGGGAATCGACGCGATGTCGGGATAACAAGGGCAGCCCATCACTTCGCAGTATTTTGGATTGACCGCGACGATGCGCCCGTCGAAGCCGAAGTTGCGCAAATTGCGAATCACCCGGTTGCCGCGCGGCTCGCGCGCCAGATTGGCATCCGCGCCACGCTGCGACGCGCCGACGATGGCGACCGACCGAGGCGCGATCAGCGGAGTGAGATCGCGCCAGGAAAATTTTTGAGTATCGTTGTTATTAGAGTTCACAATTCGCTCCGCAAATTAGGGTAGGGGCGACCGGCCGGTCGCCCTCTTCTCCGTTAGGCATTCTTTATTGGGTGTTTTCGCTTCGGGATTCTCTGGATCGAATTCCCATCGAGTTGGATTATCCGCGATGTAGCGCCGAATGCGGTTTAGAGATTCTTCGTCGCGAATGATGTGTTCGTAATAATTGCGCTGCCAGACGGGTACTCCCGGTGTGCCGCGTAACTGATTGATACGCGTGGTCACAACCGATTTAAAACCCCCGACGAAGGCACCCAGGGAACGTTTGGACGGCCCGGACGGGAAGGGCGACCAGCCGGTCGCCCCTACATCCCGATCCGTCATCGTCACGATACCGTGGAGGTGGTTTGGCATTACGATGAACATGTCTAACTCGATTTCGTGGCGAATGACCGTTGATTTTCGCCACTCTTCGGCAACGATGTGGCCAAACTCATTCAATTCCATCTCACCGGTTAACACATTACCGAACAAAAACTGACGATCATAGGTGCAGATGGTGAAGAAATACATCCCTTCCTGCGCGTAATCGTAGCCTTTTAGTCGAATCAAACGCCGGTGTTGTTTTTCAACTTGCTGCTTCATCGACCACCGTATTGTCTAGAGGGCGACCGGCCGGTCGCCCCTACTGGATCACTTTATTCGCCCGCGCCAGCAGTTCGTACGGAACTTTAAAACCGATTCGTTTTGCCGCCGGAAGGCTAATGATGAATTCAAACCTCATCGCCTGCTGTACAGGCAGGTCGGCAGGATTCGTTCCCTTGAGGATTCTGTCTACGTATTGAGCGGCCTTGCGGTACAGGTCTTCGTAGTCCACCCCGTAGAACATGAGCCCGCCCTCGTCAACAAACTCCTTCTGGAAGTAAACGGATGGCAAGCGGTATTTCGTGGCAAGCTCGACGATCCGTTTTCTTTCGGAAAAAAAGCCGGCGTTGGCGGTCGTCATAATCGCCTGGACCCGTTTCTGCTTGGCGATTTGAAAGGCGCCCTCTAAACTTTTGGGGTTGGCTTCAGTCTCGATCTCCTCCAATTTTAGCTTCAGGTACTGAGCCGCGGGCCTGAGTTCTTTCAGTTGGAGGGCTCCTAGTCCGGTTTGTGCCGGCACCCGCAGAAGCCCAACCCGGGCGAGCTTAGGAACTGCATCCTTGAGTATCTCCAGCCTTTTCGTGCTTAGTTCAAATGCCATGCTCGAAAAACCGGTGACATTACCTCCCGGCCGCGCCAGGCTCGCAACAAAACCGAATCCAACAGGATCGGCAACAGCCGCCATCACGATGGGAATGGAAGAAGTCGCGTTCTTGGCGGCGCGCGTCGGTGGCGATCCTGTGGCCACGATCAGATCAACCTTGAGACGAACCAGCTCCGCCGCAAGCTCAGGTAGGCGTTCAGGCTTTCGCTCCGCGAATCGATACTCGATGGTAAAATTCTTTCCCTGAATCCAGCCAAGCTTCCCCAGCTCCTGCAGAAACGCGTTCACGAGTACCGCGCTACCAGCAGCAGTGCTTCCATCGAGGAAACCGATGCGGAAGATTTTTCCCGGCTGCGCCCGAGCTGGAAAGGGAAGAGCCAAGAGCATCGAGCAAAAAGCTCGCCGAGTGATTTTTTTGTGCATGGAGTTTTTCCTCACTCTCTTAAGTTCCTTCCCCCTCGACGGGGGAAGGTTAGGATAGGGGTGATGTTGCATCGCGCTTGGAGTTCACCCCCACTCTAAGTCTCTCCCGCAAGCGGGCGAGGGGATTTGACAAGATTCAAAGTCGGCATCCGGCATTCTTATACTCTCACGATTGCCTATTGCCTTTTTTTCGCTCTTGGCCCGAACGGTTCGGGTTGAAACGGGCCGTCGCGTTTTTGCAGGTAAGCTTTGGTGCCCTCGTTGGCGCGCACTTCGTCGAGGGGGCGGCGGAACTCTTCGCGCAGCATCATGTGCGCCGGGATCGACAGCGTCTCGTCCATACTGAGCGCGTCGCGCAGTCCCATCATTTGCAGTCCCATCGTAGAGATCGCGAGGTTGATCTTGACCGTCTCCGGCGGCACGCGGGCGATGCGCTCGACGATCTGGAAACATTCTTCCAGCAACTGATCGACGGCCACGACTTTGTTCACCAGGCCGATGCGATACGCTTCCTTGGCGTCGATGTGGTCGCCGACTAGGCCGTAGCGGAGCGCATTTTTGAACCTGGCGAGCAGCGTCCACATGAACGTCGTGTTCGAGCCATGGCGCACTTCCGGTTGGGCGAACACGGCATCTTCGGCGGCGATGGTGATATGCGTGTAGAGCGCCAGCCAACAACCGCCGCCCATGGCCCAGCCGCGCACGGCGCCAATTACTGGTTTCGTCATCTCAAAAATGCGGATCAACTTCACGTCGTCCACCGACCAATAGTTCATCAGATCGGCGGCGCTCATGCCGTTTTGAATTCCGTAGGGCCATTGAATGTCGCGGCGCCGGCCACTGGTGGTCGCCTGATCGAAGCCGGAGCTAAATGCGCGTCCCGCGCCGGTGATGACAATGGCGCGAATCTCCGGATCGGCCTCGGCTTGGTCCAACGCGCTGTGAATTTCTTTCAGCATCGGCCGCGTGATCGCGTTGAGCGCTTCGGGACGGTTGAGCGTGATCAACACGCCGCCGCGTTTTTTCTCGTAGATGATTTCTTTGTAGTCAGACATCCAGTCTCCTTTGTTCAAACCGTTCAACCCGTTCAAGTTGTTCAAATCGTCAGCTAGCTCCGGTTAAACGGATTGAACTGTTTGAACGTTTTGAACGAATTGAACGAGTTCGTATCTTGGTCGTCATCGGTATTCACCCTCGTATAACGTCTTGAAGAAGCCGCTGACTTCGAGCTCGCGGACTATGCTTTCGTCGAGGAACAGCTTGGCGTCGGCGCCTTTGGCTTTTGGTTCATCTATGGCGACAAAGTCCAACGTCGTCTCCACGGCTTTTGGCGTGGCGTAGGGGATTTGGTTGTAAAACTTGCTCGCTAGCAGGTTGTACGACATTTCCAAATACTTCACGTCTTTTTCCTGGGCCGATTGAATGCGCAGTTTCTTTTGCATGACGGCAATGCTGTCGCGCTTGTTCTTGCGGAAGTAGGCGAGCCCTTCGCAAACTCCTTTGACGAAACGCACGGCTTGATCGCGGTTGCGCCGCAAATAGCCGCGCGTGGTGTCGATGGAGTTCTGCAAGTAAACGATATCCATGTCGGCGGGATCGGCGAGCACGCGATAGCCGCGCTCTTCGGCGAGGAAAAAAGTCGGCAAGGTTAACACCGCGCCGTCGATGGCGCGATTGTCGAGGCTGGCGAGGTTGGCGGGCGACGAGCCCAGTTGCAAAATCTGAATGTCGTCGTTGCGCATGTTCCATTTGCGCAGAAACATTTGCAGTACCCAGTGGGACGCCGAGCCGAAGCGGGTGACGCCGATCTTTTTGCCTTTCAAGTCCGCCGGCGTTCTGATCTCCGAACGGGTCATCAAGCGCTGCAAGCCGGTTTTCAACGGCGAAACAGCGAGCACCGTGTCGGCGCCTTTGAGCGCCGCGCGGATCACGGCGTCGCCGCCGCCGACGGAGAATTGAATTTCTCCGGCCAGAAGAGAGCTGACAACGAGAGATGCGCCGCCGCCGATGACGATGACTTCGGGATCGATGCCGTATTTCTTGAACAAGCCGCGCTCTTCGGCGACCCACATGGCGCCCTGTGTGGCGCTCACCGAGCTCAGGCCGACGCGCAGTCTTTCCTGAGCGCCGGCTATGGCGCTGGTTAAAAGCGCAGTAACGACCAAGCAGAAAAATGTGAAACCTTGGCGACGCATTAACAATCTCCCATATGCTCTGCTTTCTTAACTAGTGTCTGACAGAAAACCCCATTTTTTTGGAAAACCGGCCGCCTAACTTTGGAGCGCAACACGCGGGTTTCGTGTTTTCATGTGAGAAAGGCAAAGTTTTTCAGTTGTTGCCAATAGCAACATGCGTTTTGCCAATTTCTGGACGAACAGAGTC
>Ga0137461_1000041_pt1 | contig 24653 bp, 22 predicted proteins | sample EasRivERMGT746_2_FD_104650 | JGI IMG/M metagenome (GOLD analysis project Ga0137461, IMG submission 104650) | Soil microbial communities from meander-bound floodplain in the East River, Colorado, USA - East River MetaG ERMGT746_2 | ecosystem: Environmental > Terrestrial > Soil > Floodplain ... | reverse complement strand
TTACTCCTCACTCCTCACTCCTGACTCCTCACTTTCGTCAACATGGCGGACACTCCAAGTATTGAGGTAAATCCCACTGATCACTCGCAAGCTTCGCTGCCGAGCTGGTTCCAGCGCCACCAAGAGAAGCTTTGGTGGTTGCATAGTTTGTACGCCCTCGTGCTCGGCGTCGGCATCATGTGGCTGGGTGCGCGCAATTACAATTATTTGCGCGTGACCGTGTTCCACCTGAGCTTCATCTGGCTGTCGAGCTTTTTTCTGCCGAAACTTTTGGTTCAGCCGTGGTTGCCGGCGCGTTGGGCGGTGCGGCTTCGGCTGGTGGTAAACTATTTTAACAAGAACCTTTACCAGCAGGCGCTCTTCTTCGTGCTGCCGATTTACTACGCCAGCTCGACCCTTAGCTCGCGCAATTTTCTCTTCGTCGTGGCAGTTGGAATTTCGGCGCTGCTCTCGACCCTCGACGTCGTCTACGACCGCCATCTATCGGTGAGCCGAGTTCTGACGGCGCTGTTTTTCGCTTTCAATCTGTTTGCGCTGGTCAACGTCATGCTCCCGGTGCTGCTTGGCGTCAGTAATACCTGGACGACGCGCATCGGCGCGCTGCTGGCGGCTTTGGGATTGGTCACGCTGCTCGATCCGTTTCCGCAAGCGAAACGTTGGCGCTACGGCTGCGCCATGATCGCCGCCGTTGTCGTGGCGTTCGTGGTCGAGCTTGGGCGCTCATTCGTGCCGCCGGCGCCGCTGCGTTTGGTCAGCGCTGAGTTTGGCGCCGGCTACGAGCCCGCAGAGATGCGCTTGGCGCCGCCGATCAACGAGATCTCACCGGGCCGGGCGCGCCAGCTTCATGCGCTGACGGCGATCAAAGCGCCCTTGGGCTTGCGCGAGCGTGTACAACACCGCTGGTATAAAAACGGTTTGCTGGTTTGGGCTTCGCCATTGATCGAAGTGATCGGCGGGCGCGAGCAAGGCTTTCGTCTGCGCACCACTTACCTCTTCGACAACGTCGAAGCGGCGGCGCAACTGCGGCTCGACGTCGAAACCGAAGGCGGCCAACTGATCGGCCGGGCGCATTTGGCGGCGGGAAATAAAGTTGGCGCCATTTCAATTGGCGGCGCAAAATTTGACTTACATCTTACCCTATGAATAAGCTGATCGAGCGAGTTGCGAAATGAACTACCCCGCAGCAAGCTGCGGGGGATCGAAATAAACGCACTTCGCGCGAAATTGTAGGGTGGGTGGAGGCGCAAAGCGCCGATACCCACCGTGGGGAACGATGGTTATCGCTAACGCTTAACCCATCCTACGCCGGAATTGCGGTGCGCAAGGTGCGGGAAATTAACTCGCAGCGAATTAACAATTATGATGAAATCGCTCGGTCTTAGCATGTTGATAATGTCGCTGGCATTTACGTCCGGCGCGCTGCAGGCTCAATCGCGCGTCACCGCGAGCTATCCCGGCATCGCCGGATTCAACATTCCATTCTGGGTGGCGTTGGATATGGGCGAATTTAAAAAAGCCGGATTGGAAGTCGATCCGGTGCTGATCCCCGGCGGATCGAAGAGCATGCAGGCGCTGTTATCCGGCGGTCTCGACTTCGCCCATGTGAGCGGCGGCGTGCCGGTGCAAGCGAGCTTGAGCGGCGCGGATGTCGTCATCATCGCGACGCCGTCGAACTCCATGTCGGGCGGCGTCATCGCGGCCAAGGACGTGAAAAGCTATAACGATCTGCGCGGCAAAAAAATCGGCATTGCCAGCTTCGGCGGCAACAACGACATCGGACTGCGCTTCGCGCTCAAGAAAAACGGCCTCAATCCCGATCACGACGTGACCTTTTTACAGCTCGGCGGCGAAAAAAATCGCCTGACCGCGCTGGAGCGCGGCGCGATCTCGGCGACCATCATGTCGCCGCCCGGTTTGTTCGTCGCCGAAGCCCAGGGTTACAGCCGGTTGGGCGACATGATCACCATGGGAATGCGTTATCCCGAACTGTCGATCATCGTGCGCAAGCGCGACATGAAGGAGCGGCGCGACGGCGTGCGCCGTTATCTGCGCGCCTACGTCGATTCGGTGCGGCTGATGAAAAGCAATCGCGACGCGACGCTGCGGGTGATCGAAAAATATATCCATGTGGGTTCCAAGGCCGAGGCGCTTAAGACCTACGATTATTTCGTGCGCACCATCTCCGGCACGCTGCGCACGGAACGCGAAGGGATCGGCGAATTCCTCGCCACGCTGGAGCCGAAGCTGGCGGGCGCGGCCAAGCGCAACCCCAATGAGTTCATCGATGAATCGGTGTTGGAAGAGGTGTTGAAAGCACGTTAGGGTTTCGAGCTGAGGTTGGATTCCTTAGCGTAAAATAATTGGTAGACAAAAAAACGGAGGTAACGATTATGGCAGACACACCAATCACGGCAGAGGATGAAGTTAGAGAGCGGGTGGCGTACATTTCGCCCTATGAGCAATGGAAAAAATCGGAAGGGTTGCGGACCTATCGCGGCTTAGCGATCAAGAATCTTTACGAGCTGGAATTGTCGCCGTGGAAATCGAGCGGCGAGGGGTTGGCGGCGTTTTTGAATTTGGAAGGCACCGGCGGCTTCAACGATTCCTACGTCGCCGAAATCCCGCCGAGGAAATCGCTCAAGGCGCACCGCCATTTGTTCGAAGAGACGATTTATATTCTCAAAGGCCAGGGCGCGACGTCGGTTTGGATCGATCCGACCAAGAAAGAAACCTTCGAGTGGCAAGAGGGCAGTTATTTTTCGATTCCGATGAATGCTTGGCATGAGCATCACAACGCCTCGGGTTTGGACGCCGCGCGTTACATCGCCATGACCAGCGCGCCACGGGTGATCGATACCTTCAACAACCATGAATTCGTCTTCGACAATCCGTTTGTCTTCAAGGATCGCTACAATTCCGAAGATGGTTACTTCAAGCAAGCCGCGCCGGCGCAGCAGTGGGCGACCAATTTCGTCGCCGACGTGCGCGTGTGCCAGACCTACTCCGGCGGTTTCGACCGCGGCGGAGGCGCCAAGAGCACGGTGTTTCGCATGGTCAAGCAAACCGTCAAGTCGCATGTCTCACACTGGGGCGTCGGCGCTTATAAGAAAGCGCACCGCCATGGTCCGGGCATTCACGTCTTGATTATTCGCGGCACCGGCTACTCGATCCTCTGGCATGAAAATAAACCTTTGGAGCGCGTCGAGTGGGGGCCGGGCAGCGTGTTCGTGCCGCCGGAAATGTGGTTTCATCAGCATTTCAACGGCAGCGCCGAACCGGTGTTCTTTCTTGCCATCGGTTGGGGCAGCGACAAGCCGAAGGCCGGCGGCAAGGCCTATGTCTACAAGAGCGTCAAGGAAGGCGGCGATCAGATCGAGTACGAAGACGAAGATCCGCAGATCCACGCCGAATTCGAAAACGCGATGAAATCCGCCGGCGCGCGCTGCAAGATGGATTATCATCCGCATTGCACGATGAAGTGAGTCTGGGTCGAGGATAGACAATGGAGGATTGACGATGGCGTCGAAGACTTTAATCGCCCATTCGGTGACTTCATTGGTGGTGGTTTGCGCACTGTTCTCAGCGGCGCATGCCGCGTCCGTCGAAGCGCTTTATAGCGAGATCAACAAGCTGCCGGCGGCGCAGCGGCAAAAGCGCCTTGAGGATGGCGCGCGCAAGGAAGGCGCGTTCAAGTTCTACGGCATTTCCAATGCCGCGTTGCTGGGCGCGTACACCGCCGGATTCATGAAGAAGTATCCGTTCATCAAGGCGGAGTTCTGGCGCGGCAGCGGCAACAAGCTGGTGTTTCGCACCTTGACCGAACATCGCGCCGGTCAGTTGGATACCGACGCGGTGTTGGTCGGCACGGAAAACGTCATGACGCTCAAGCGCTCGGGCATCTGGGTGCGTTACCATTCGCCGGAGTCGGCGAACTTTGGCAAAGAGTACACGGATAAAGACGGTTATTGGCACGCCGATAGTTTGGGTGTGTCGACGCTCGCCTACAATACCAAGCTGGTGCGTCGGGAAGATGCGCCCAAGGGGTACGACGATCTCTTCGATGCCAAGTGGAAGGGCAGTCTCTCCATCGACATGGAACCCGAGCGGGCGTTGATGGGCTGGTTGACCGCTTGGGGCGAGCAGAAGACCCGCGCCTTTGTCGAGGGATTGATCAAACATGGCGCCATCGTACGCCGCGGCCACACGCTGCAGGCGCAGCTTATGTGCGCCGGTGAATTCAAAGTCGCCGTGGAGATTTATCCGGACGGGATTTTGCGCATGAAGCAAGGCGGCTGTCCGGCCGCGCTGGTCTTTCCCAACCCGACGCCGGCTCATATCAGCGGCGCCATCGGCGTCTACACCAACGCGAAAAATCCCCATGCCGCCGCGCTTTTCATCGACTTCATGAAGTCGGCGGAGGGCGCCAAGATCCTCGCGTCGACCGGAAGGATTTCAGGGCGGAAAGGCGTCAAGTCGCTGTATGACGAGCTCAACAACTTGGAAGAGCGGGCCATCCCACTACTGATTGTCGGACCCGAGCAGTCCGAGTTGGTGTCGAAGCCGATGGAACGGATCATGAAAGATATTTTGGTGCCGTAATTGCGAGTGCCAAAATGCTTAGTCACCACGAAGGCACGAAGGACGCGAAGGGTTCGGAAAATTTTAACTCCGAACTTCGTGCTCTTCGTGTCCTTCGTGGTGAAATATCTTTCTGCTCATGGCACGCTATTCACATATTAGACAGATCATTCGATGAGAGACCCGAGGAGGAAATACTTCAATGGCCCGCAAGTACCGTTATTTTTCCGCCGATAGTCATTTCGAGTCCCTGCCGGAAACTTGGACGCACCGGGTGCCGGCGAAGTTTCGCGACCGCGCGCCGCGGCGGATCAAGCTCGCCGATGGCCGCGACGCGATCATCGAAGAAGGCCAGCCGCTGGAATACCGCGGGACTAATTTATTCGCCGGCAAGGGGCCGGAGAAATTCAATCCGACCCATCTCGATTTCGAAAACTCGGTCGGCGCCGGCTCGCCGCAGCAGCGGCTGAAAGAACAAGACGCCGACGGCATCGACGGCGAGCTTTTGTTCGCCACCGAAGCGCGCAATACCAAGATTAAAGACCGCGACGCGTTTCTCGCGATCGTGCAAGCTTTTAACGACTACTTCATCGAAGAATATTGCGCCGTCGATGGCGAGCGTTTGATCGGTGTCGCGGTCATGCCGGACATGGGTGCCGATGAAAACGTCGCCGAGATGAAGCGGTGCAAGGACAAGGGATTCAAGGCGGTGCGCCTGCACACTTTTCCGAGCGGCAAGAATTTCCCCACGCCCGAAGATGACAAGTTCTGGGCCGCGGCGATCGATCTCAAGATGCCGGTGACGATCCACACGTCATTCCCGCGGCGGACGGAGGAACGCGATGTCTATTTGATGAAATATCCGAAAGATCCCCAGGGTGAAGAACGGCCTTTCGATTTTCTCCAACGGGTGGCGCGCCAGGGCATCTATCACTGTGGCGCGGTGGAGGCGACGCAATTGATTTTTACCGGCGTGTTCGACCGCTTTCCCAAGCTGCAAATTTTCTGGGCTGAGAACAATATCGGTTGGATTCCCTACTTCTACCAACAGATGGATCAGACCTATAAAGTGAACTGCCACTGGGCCGACAAACTTCTCGGCCTGCCCAAGCTAAAAAAACTGCCGAGCGAATATCTGCGCGAGCACGCCCACTGGGGCGTTTTCGACGATCCCATCGGCATCCAACTACGCGACATGATCGGCGTCGACAAAGTCATGTGGTCGACGGACTTTCCGCATATCGTCACGCGCTGGCCAAAGTCGCTAGAACTGATGGAAGAGCAATTCGCCGGCGTGCCGAAAAATGAAAAGCACGCGATGGTCGCGGGCAATGCCGTGAAGTTTTTTCATCTGGACGCAGCATAGCGGATTCGGAATTTTAGCCGCACCCTTCGACGAACTCAGGGCGATCGGCGGGCAAAGAACGCAAAAAGGGAATCGGTGTTGTAGGGGCGGGTTTAAAACCCGCCCTCTTCGATTAACCCAGCGGCATTTTTAAATTATACAGCCGCGCTGCATTGTCACCCAAAATTCGTTTCTGCGTTTCCTCCGACAAGCCGGCCTTGCGGATTCGTGAAACAGTTTCCGGCCATTTGCTGTCACCGTGCGGAAAATTAATGCGGAGTTGAAGGTGGAAGGATCGAGACCTTGACGTTGAAAACGTTTTCGGATGGTCGGGCGATCGCTTCGCTCAACGCAAAGTTTTGAGTCGCTCTTGCCAGTGCTGCCGCCAGTCGGCGCCGGTGGCGAGAACTTCGGACTCGACCGTCAGTTGCGGGAATCGGTTGGCGTTTGGCTCGCGGATCACATGTGGACCTTCGCGGCCGGCTTCGACGTCGCGGATCGCGCGCAAGAGTTGGCGGCGCGCGACGATGATCGCTTTGTCGCTGGGGCCTAGGAATTCCTTGCTGCGGTCGACGATCTCGCCGCAGCCTTCGACGATGGCGACATCATGCACATTGAAAATCCGCCCCATGCCGGAGAAGCTCCAGCTCTTCATCGCCTCGCGATCCTGCAGATAACGATTGCTTTTGTTGCGTTTGGGCCGGTAGCCTGGGCCCAGCTCATCCAAAATTTCTTTATCGCGCTCGATGTCGCGCGGTTCCATTGGACTGCTGCGGCGAAACACGAAGTCATAGCGCCAATGATGCGTGTCGTCGATGGGCACATGCCAGTAAAGATTGTAGCCGTCGCCCGACATCGGTCCCGGGATCGTCGCCTTGTTGGGAAACACGTAATTGGTCACGCGAAAAAACGTCCGGCCGTCGACATCGCGCAGGGAGAAGATGCGCACGCCGTAATCGGTCTCTTCAGCGTCGATGCGCGGCGCCATGTCGGCGTCATAGAGCGCCAGCGGCAGCTTGCCGTCGCTGCCGGTCACGGTGCGTTTCAGATTCTCCGGCACGTTGGCTTGGCGGTGCAAGTAAGAGACGTGGCTAGGATCGAGATTGCCCTCGTTGGCCTGAAAGAAATTACACTCGTGATAAAACTTGGAGACAAGCACATGGCCAGCCGGCGCCACCAGCGGTTCGTAGTTAGGCAGGAGCGGCGGCTCGCCCGGTCCCATGTAGGCGAAGACAACTCCGGCGCGCTCTTGGCACGGATAGGCGGGGTGACGCACTTTCTCGCAAAAGCGCCGGTCCGGCGGCTCGCAGGGCTGCTCGATGCAGCTGCCTTGGCGGTCGAACAACCACCCATGGTACAGGCAGCGCAGGCCGCCGTTCTCGACGCGGCCGTAGCTCAAATCGGCGCGGCGGTGCGAGCAGTATCGGCCGATCAAGCCGAGTTGGCCGTCATCGTCACGAAAAAGGACGAGATCTTCGCTCATGATGCGCAGCGGCAGCGGCGCACCGTTGGCCGGCATTTCTTCCAACAGCGCCACCGGCTGCCAGTAGCGGCGCAATAAATTTCCTCCCGGCGTGCCAGGGCCGGTGTGAGTGAGCAGTGCGTTTTCTTCTGGAGACAGCAAAGGAATTTTCAATTTTCGTCCGCGGGGCCGCTTTTGGATTGTCGGAATACTTTTATCATTATCCGTTGGTTGTCGGCAATCGGTGTAGGTGGTTTGTCATTGGGCATTACGGGCGACCGCCGGTCGCCCCTACATCCGGACAATGTCGGAAGAATTGCTTGCACAGCGATCCTCAATTCATTAATACAGTGAAGCGGGGATAACGTAGGTGAACATGGCTGGCAGTTGGGAAAACGTCAAGGTCGATGGCGGCAACATGCCGCTCTATGTGAGCACGCCGTCGAGCGGTGAAAATCTACCCGGGGTTGTCGTCGTGCATGGACAATCGGGTCTGGAAGATTTCATCAAAGACACAACGCATATGCTGGCGCTGCAAGGTTACGCGGCGGTGGCGCCGAATCTTTATCACCGCGATGGACCGGATTGTAAAGATGAGAACCCCGTGCGCAAAGCGCGTTTGCGCGACACGACGATCATCAGCGACATCAACGCCGCCATCGGTTTTCTGAAAAATCACACGCGGGTGAGCGGCGGCAAGCTCGGCATCGTCGGTTTCTGCATGGGCGGGCGGCTGGTTTATTTGATGTCGGCGGCGAGCAAAGAATTGAAAGCCGGCGTGATGTTTTACGGCAGCGGCACCATGGTGCCGTTCGGCGACGGGCCGTCGCCGTTCGAGCGCACGCGCGAGATTGGCTGCCCGATCCAAGGCCACTTTGGCGCCGACGATCAAAATCCGTCACCGGAAGACATGCGCAAACTCGACGCTGAGCTGACGAAGTTCGGCAAGTCCCACGAGTTTCACACCTACGCCGGCGCGGCGCATGCCTTCGTCAATAGCGGTTCGCGCAACTACCGGCCCCATGCCGCGGCGTTGTCGTGGCCCAAGGCGACGGAATTTTTCAGCAGGCATTTGGTTGGGTGAGGTCTGACCGACTGAGAATGATTGCTCAAGATAGCGCGCGTAAGGTTTGTTTGATTCTAGATCAGGACTTGTAATGGACTCTCCGCAAATTCTCGTGGTGGTCGTCATGTCCATCGCGTTGGTTCTCATGCTGACCGTCGAGCGCACGCGGCCGGCGCGGCAGTTTCAATTTTATCGTGGTTGGTTATGGATCGGTCTCGGTGTCATGGTGGTTTTTATCACCGTGGCTCAGCTCTGGTCGCTGGTTGTTCCTGGAAAGTGGTTGCGACAACATCGTTTGTTAAACGGTGAAAGCTGGGGCATCGTGGGCGGCATCGCAGTTTGGTTCGTGGCCAATACCTTCGTCACTTACTGGTATCATCGCTGCCAGCACCGATTTTCTCTCTTGTGGAGAATGGTGCATCAGCTGCACCACGGTGTCGTGCGCGTCGATATTCCCAGCGCGCTGGTGGCGCATCCGTTGGACGTGATCTTTTCGACGACGCTGAGCATTCTCGTCACGGCATTTCTGCTGGGGCTCGATCCGCGCGCGGTCGTTATCACGGGCGCACTTCAGTTTTTCATGACGTTGTTTCCGCATTGGAACGTGCACACGCCGAAGTGGGCCGGCTATTTCATCCAGCGGCCCGAAGAACATATCCTGCACCATCAACGCGGCGTGCATGCCGGCAACTATTCCGACTGGCCGTTTTGGGACAAAGTTTTCGGCACATACCGGCAGCCGGTAGAGGGGCCGGTGCAGATCAGTTTTGACCGAGCTGGGTTTATCGATCAGTTGAAGATGCTGGCTTTCGTCGACGTGAATGCCGCTAATTATATCAACGGAGCGAGGATCGGTAATTCGCCCAGTGCCAGCGGCGCGTCGTCCTGACGGACGCATATCGGCGCGACGTTTTCTTACTCTAGTCCCACACAGTACGAACCAATCCAGAATCCTGGATTTTTTCATCGCCCGTAATCAGCGGCAGGCCGGCCACTCTGGCCTGCGCGATGATCAAGCGGTCGTAAGGATCTCTGATGGTCGTGAAAGTTGCGGCTTCGAGTAGCAATGCGGAGTCGTTGACGCCCAAGTCGAAGTTGTCCGCTTGCCCTAATGAAATGAGGAGGTCGCGGAAGGGTAGAGGTAGACGAATTTTGCCGACCTCGGAAAGAAGCAAAATCTCTTCCAGCGCTGTGAATGGCACTATCAAATTGTCTCGGCCGCGTTTTACCGCATCAAAAATATTTAGGGCTCTCCGACCCAACCGATTTCTCTTTCCGGTGATGTGGTAGACGAAAGGATGGGTATCGGTAACGAACGTCATGAGAAGTTTTTACGGACTGCATTTATTCGGGACTTTCGTAGCTCGCGAATGGCTTCGTCGATGTCTCCAACCGCTGTAGCAATGCCCTCGATGTTCAGGATCCTCTTCCCTCGCACCGTTTTTAAATATTTTGAGGTGCCCGAGATTTCCCGGTATCTGTCGATACCGATGATGACCGCGCGAGGCCTTTGCCGCTTCGAAACGACGTAAGTGTCACCACTTTCGGCGACCCGATCGACGATCTCGCTGAGCTTGGATCGAGCTTGCACGAAAGTCATGGTTTTTTCTTTCCCCATTTCAGTCTCCTTGTGTACACGTGAAGTGTGCACTAAAAGGACCGATGAATCAACGTTATGGGGGTTGACATTGGCGGGTCGGTTAGCGCAAATAGGGCGCATAACACAAGGAGGTTTCTATGGGACTATTGAAAATAGAGGGAATCACGCACTGGTCTATTCCGGTGAACAACCTAGATGAGTCGGAGAAGTTCTACGGTGATCTTCTCGGTCTTACGCCGTTGGGTCGGCTTGGCAATTCGGGTATGTCCTGCTTCAATGTCGCCGACCAAAACATCCTGCTCTGCGAGCGCGCGGCGGGGGTGGACAAATCACATGTCGAGGAGCAGAACGTGCACCATTCGTTCACGGTAACCCCGGAGACGCTGGTTCAAGCCTGCAAGATTTTTTCCGAAAAGAAGATTCCCATCGACCGGCTCTATTATCGCGCCAAGGGTTTTTTCACGGGAAGGGAACTTTATTTCTTCGATCCGAGCGGCAACCGATTGGAGCTGCGCGACCCGACCTGGAAGGCGGGCATGCCGGAGCATACGTTCGAGGAACTAGCGAAATCTTAACCGCTTGTTAGGTTCAAATCGTTCCAACCGTTCAACTCGTTCAAAACGTTGTCGGCCCTCATCCCTCGCATTCCAGTCTGAAGCGGTTAAACGTCTTGAACTACTTGTACGGTTGGAACGAATCGTCTGACTGGAACGGCTTGAACGATTGGAACGTTTGGAACCGCCGAATCGTTCAAGCCGCTTCAGGTCTAAAAGCCGCTACAACGCCGGGCTATCAATGATATAACTCCGCGCGGCTTTACCGTAGACTTTTCACTACCGGGGTAGAGAAAAAACTACCGTCTGTATGTTATCTCGCTTCGCCTAATCATCTCACTGGTTGAAACTTCTTCGTTCCTTCAACAACTTACCTTTGCTTAGCCTTATCGTCTGTGTCTGGCACAGCGCTTGCGCATACATCGGTCCAGGCGGTTATAGTTTTTTGGAGTCATTGTATGTCAAGAGTTGAACAGAGTAAGGCTAGGCGCGCTGGTATCGGGTTGCGCGCACATGATGCCGAGCGCGTATGTCCTGGATTCACATTGTTCGCACCACAAAGCGGCGGAGGCAAGATTTATCTGATCGACATCGGCGGCAACGTCGTTCACACATGGCAAATGCCTTATCTTCCCGGTAACTACGGCTACCTAACCGAGAGAGGAACTCTCTTCTACAATGGCAAAGTCATTGAGGACTCAGACCGGTTCATCAGCCGGCAACCGTGGAAAGGCGGCGCTGCCCTCGAAGTCGACTGGAATGGGCGCGTGCTTTGGGAAGTACGCCACCCGGATCACCATCACGACGGCATACGGCTACGCAATGGCAATGTGCTGCTCCTGTGCCTGGCACGCCTGCCACGAGAAATAGTGGCAATGGTACAAGGCGGCATGGCGGGCACGGAACACAACAGCGAGATGTACGCGGATTACCTGGTCGAGATGACAACGGAGGGCCGGGTTGTTTGGGAGTGGCGCACCTGGGAGCACCTCGATCCCGAGACCGATCGGATTACTGCGGTCCAAGAGCGGCGCGACGAATGGACCCATGGAAACGGTATCGCCGAGCTACCCAACGGCGATATCGGCATGAGTTTTCGGACGATTTCGACGATCATTATTATAGATCGCAAGACTGGTAAGATTGTTTGGAAGCTCGGCGCTCCACCTTTATCCGGTCAACACGCGCCGACGCTGCTGGCGAACGGCAATCTTTTACTTTTTGACAATGGTCCACACCGGTTAGATCACCCCTTGCCTTTCTCACGGGTCATCGAGATTGAGCCCGCGACAAAACAAATCGTTTGGAAGTACCAAGAGAAAAGAGAAAGCGACTTTTTCAGCCCGAGGATTTCCAATGCGCAACGACTGCCGAATGGCGACACTCTGATCTGCGAGGGAGTCTTCGGCCGCCTCTTTGAGGTGACGACCGACGGCGAACTTGTCTGGGAGTTCGTCAATCCTTACTTCGGCGAGGAGCCGAACGAGCCGAGCAATCGCGTGTTCCGTGCGTATAGATACAGTGCAGACGAGATCGCTAGAGCCAAAGCGACGGGAGCTGTTTCGTGAAAAAAATCTTTTGGTGTTGCATAATATTTCTAACGTTCTGTGAATCAACCGAAGCGGCAGATAAGATCCGAATCGCAATCCCCGAGCCGACCGCGGGCCTCCTTACATTGCCACTGGCGCACAAGAAAGGTTTTTTGGCAGGCCAAGGTGTCGCGGCCGAGGTCATTTCGATGCGAGGCCCGTTGATGGTATCGGCGCTCGACCACGGAGAGATCGATTACCTGACAGGCATTCCACGGGGCATCCAAGCAGTAATCGGTGGTTTTCCGCTCAAGATTGTCGCCTGTTACCTGCCAAAGTCCACCCTCATGGTGGTTAGCCGTCCCGAACTAAATTCGGTGAAGGATCTCAAGGGAAAAACAGTTGCTGTCAGCGGAGCCGGGAGTAGCAATTTTGCCGTTTTGAAATTGATCGCCAAACATTTCGGCCTGGATGCGGAGAAGGAAATAAAAATATTAGGTGCAGGAGGTAACGATTCTCGTCTGGCTGCACTGACACAGGGGCTAGTCGCTGCGGCAGTGGTCGCGCCACCATTTGACTTCCATGCGAAGAAGCTGGGTTTTCGTGTGATAGCCCGGAGCGACGAACTTTTCACGTATCCTCAGTTCGGTCTAATAACCAACGAAAAGAAGATGAAAGAACGCGCGGGCGAAATTAAACGGGTCATTAAAGCAGGGATCATGGCCAATCGCTATATCCGATCAAATCGCGAAGGAACTGTTCAATTCCTGATGGAGTGGATGCGGATTGGCAAGGATGTCGCAGTGGCTACTTATGAGGCATTCTTGCCAGCCTTTAGTGACGATGGCAACTGCCCTGAAGACGGCATGGGTTTGGTCATTGAAGAAATAAAACAAGCGGCCAAGATAAGCCGCCAGGTTTCTATGAAAGACGTCGCGGACCTCTCGATTCTCAAAGAGGCGCAAAGGGAGATGGGGATAGTGGCTAGATAAATTATCTGATAATTGGGTGCCAGCGGTAGTATTATCCTGCTGCGGACGTTTAAACCTATGGATAGCCTAGTCGAAAAATCTTACGCCAGCCTGGAAGAAAGAGTGGACGCGCTTTCTAGAGAGCTCGGCGAATCGTTGACACAGCAAATCGCCACGAGCGAGATTCTGCGCGTGATTGCCAGCTCCCCCACCGATCTTCAACGGGTTCTCAATGCTGTGGCCGAGAACGCCGGCCGAATATGCGAGGCGAACGATGCCTTGATTTATCGTTTTGACGGTCGTCGAATCGAAGGAGTGGCTGACTACGGACCTCTGCCTGGAAACATCGGCATGGGGCCGCGAGGCGTCGACAGTCAGTCGATTCCTGGCCGAGCTGTGATGGATCGGCAGACCATTCACGTCCATGATTTGTATGCGGTTCCAGAGAGTGAGTTGCGAGCGGGCTTCTTAAGAAAGCATAGTACCCGGACGGTTCTTGCGACGCCGTTGCTTCGCCAGGGGGTTCCCATCGGCGTCATCATGATTCGCCGCATGGAAGTGCGGCCGTTTACGGACAGGCAAATCGCACTGCTCGAAACCTTCGCCGACCAGGCAGTGATCGCAATCGAAAATGTTCGCCTGTTCCAGGAAATCCGGGAAAAAAGCCGCCAGCTTGAGGAAGCCAATGAGAGACTGACGGAGCTGGACCGATTAAAATCGGATTTCGTTTCCAATGTTTCGCACGAGTTGCGCACACCGCTCACGGCCATCAAAGGTGCCGTGGATTTGATACTGCGCGAAGTGACCGGGCCACTCAATGAGAAGCAAACCCACTATCTCACGCGCGTGAGATCGAACACGCAGCACTTGGCTGGGCTGATCAACGATCTGCTTGATCTGTCGAAGATCGAGTCGGGAAAGCTCGAACTCTCATCGACTCGCGTCTCTCTAGGCGGCCTCGTGCATGAGGTAGTCGAGACCTTGCGACCTGTTGCGGCGGAAAAGATCGTTGCACTTGATGTGACGATACCCGAGCCTTCAATTCTGGTCTGGGCCGACCGGGATAAGATCACGCAAGTGTTGACCAACCTCATCGGCAACGCGATCAAGTTTACCCCACCGCATGGGCGAGTGACGGTTTCCTCGGCAAGCGACGACGCGGACTGGGTGCGGGTTTCGGTTTCCGACAGCGGTCTAGGCATATCGGCGAACGAGCATGAAAGAGTCTTCGTCAAGTTTTATCAGGTCGCCCCAAACGGAGGGCCAAAACCCAAAGGGACCGGCCTTGGTCTTGCCATCTCCAAAACGCTCGTGGAGTTGCACGGCGGCAAGATTTGGGTCGAGTCTGAGATAAATCGCGGCAGCACTTTTTATTTCACTCTGCCGGCGGCAGTACAGGGAGAAGTGAAATCGCCGGCGCATGCGGATCTGAAGGTCGGTTGATATTATGTAACCCCCGCCTCTCGAGGCGGGAACAAAACTATGGGGTTTCCAAAGGGGGCGAGCATCCCCTTTGGTCAGATATTGGTGAAAACTCTCAGCGGAACCATACTTGTCGCTGACGACGACGGCGATATTCGAGAAATCTTAAGGGACACACTCGCCAGCCTCGGCGCCAGGATTGTTACCGCGGCCAATGGCCAGGAGTGTTTAGATCGTGTCGAGGCGGACGCCCCGGAAATGGTCCTGCTCGATATCGAAATGCCGGTTAAAAACGGACTCCAGGTGCTGCAGGAATTACGGCAGCGCGGCAGTGAGACGACCGTCATCATGATTACGGCGTACGGCACCATCGAGCGGGCGGTGCAGGCGATCAAACAAGGCGCCTATGATTTCATCACTAAGCCGTTCGATCTCGATCATATCGTGCTCACCGTCGAAAAGGCTTTGGAGCGAGAGAGGCTCAAGCGTGGTCTTGAACACTTCACCGAAGAGATGGGCGAACGCTATCGGCTGATCGGCGGCGAGAGCCCGAAGATGCGGCAGGCGATCGAGACGGCGAAAAAAGCCGCTGCCAGTAGATCAACCGTGCTCCTGCTTGGCGAAAGCGGCACGGGCAAGGAAGTATTCGCCAGGGCGATTCACGAATGGAGCGAGCGCAGAGCCGAGCCGTTCGTCGCCATCAACTGCGTTGGCTTAGCGAAAGATCTCTTGGAGAGCGAACTTTTCGGGCACGTGAAGGGCGCGTTCACCGGCGCGCATCAACTCAAGAAGGGTAAGATCGAAATCGCCGAGGGCGGTACGTTGTTTCTCGATGAGGTTGGCGATATCTCGGCGGAACTGCAAACCAAGCTTCTGCGATTTCTCCAAGAACGAGAGTTCGAGCGGGTGGGAGGCACGCAGCCGATTCGCGTCGATGTTCGCGTGATCGCGGCAACGAATCGAGCATTGACCACCGCAATTAAGGACGGACGATTTCGCGAAGATCTTTTCTATCGCCTCAACGTGATCCCGATTATGCTGCCGCCTTTGCGAGAGAGGAAGGAAGACATCCCGGTTCTAGCCAAATATTTTTTGCGGCGCTTCGCCGCGGAAACCAAGAAGAACGTCGCCGGCTTTGCGCAAGATGCCGAGGCGGAACTCCTGGCCTACCCATGGCCGGGCAACGTGCGCGAACTGGCGAATGTGATCGAACGCGCCGTCGTGCTTGGCCAAAGCGTGGATGTCACGTTCAGCGATTTGCCGGCGCAATTCGTCTCGAACCGCGCTGATCGCTCATCCGATGATCTGTCCTATCGTCATGCCCTGGAAGCCGCCAAACGTGAGATCGTCATCAAGGCGTTGGCGCACACAAACGGCAATCGCGCCGCCGCCGCGAGAGTTCTCGGCCTGCACAAGACGCATTTGCTGGATCTGATCAGAACCCTCAAAATTGAATGACGGCATTTATTTTAATCTCTGCGGGTCTAATAATACCCCGCAGCTTGCTGCGCTAAACTAAATTCCTTTTCGAAGACCGTCATTCCCGCATGCTTTAAGCGGGAATCCAGGCGAGTCTAAGACTGGACCCCCGATTAAAACATTCGGGGGTGACGCCTTTGGAATAATTCTCATGCGTTCTTCTGATACCCCGCAGTAAGCTGCGGGGTAGTTCATTTCAACCGCGAAGAGCCGAGAGGGAACGATGAGGGCGTATGCCATACGCCCCTACAGCAGACATCAAGAAGGTCTATAGTTCGAAGGAAGTGGAAACGGCCTGAACGATTTGAACCGTTGGAACGGCCAAATCGTTCAAGCCGTCTTCGAAAGATTGGTGACGGGCTATTTCGGTGGCACCGGAACGCCCGGTAGTTTGGTTTTCTCGTTGTAATACTCCTGCGAGAATTCCGGTTTGCGCCGTTCGGAGAACGCCGCCGAGCCTTCGTCGTAATCTTTGCTGCTGCGCAGGTGGGCGTAGAATTCGCGGTGCACTTCGAAGGCTTTTTCCCAGCCCTGAATCTCGTAGAACAGTTTGTCTTCGATAAATTCGACTGTGTGCGCGGCAATGAGCCGGCCGTTGCGGTTGATGGTGGTGGCGAGCTCGACGCATTCGTCGAGCAATTTGTCGGGCTGACAAATTTTTTGCACCAGACCTAAGCGGAAGGCGGTGTCGGCGTCGATCATTTGACCGCTCAGCGCGAACCAATAGCCCCAGCCCGTCGGCAACTGGCAGACGTAACTCGGCCACGCCGCCATATGCGACCAGCGCACTTCGGAGCAGCCGAACTTGGACGCCGGGACGCAATAGCGAATGTGGCAGGACAAAGCCAAGCTAAAGCCGCCACCGACCGCGTAGCCGTTGATCGCGGCGATGATCGGCTTGTGCATTTGCAGCGGACGGAGACTGGAGTAGCCACGCGGTCCGGAGCGCGGCCCTTTCATCTCGCCTTTGGCGAAGGCGAGGTTTTCTTTCAAATCGCCGCCGACGCAGAACGCGTCGGCCGTGCCGGTGAGAATAATGGACCAGACATCGTCGTCGGTCTTGGCTTTCTGCCAACACTCATCGAGCGCCCAGTAAAGATCGCGGCTGATGGCATTTTTTTTCTCCGGCCGGTTTAACCGGATGATCGCGATATGCGGATCGCGCTTCTCGTATACACATAACGGTTGTGGTTCTGACATGGGGCCTCCTCTTTGATAATTCAAAATTAAAAATTCAAAATTAAAAAAATTCGGATTTCCCTGGAACTTCGGGAGAATTTTCTTTTTTAATTTTTAACTTTTAATTTTTAATTGTTAATTGTTAATACAGCACCTTCTCTTCATCCAACTTCTTGATTTCGTCATCGCTGAGACCGAGCAGCGTGCGGGCGATCTCGTGCGTATGCTCGCCCATGAGAGGGGCGACGCCGCGGACTTTCCCTGGCGTTAGAGACATGCGCATGGGAACGTTTTCCGTGACCATGTCGCCGCCTTCGGGCTCGTTCATATGCACCAGGAAGCCGGTGGCGGCGTACTGCTTGTCGTTTTTGAATTGATCTTCGACATCTTGCACCACTGCGGCGCAGACATCGACGCTTTGGACCAACTCCATCACTTCGTACGGGTCGTGCTCGATCGTCCAGCTGGTTACCCATTTGTCCAACGCTTCCTTGTGACGCACTCGCTGCCAGTGCGTGGCAAATTTCGCATCGCGCTTGAGTCCGAACTTTTCCAACAAGCCGGCGAAACGCTGCCACTCCTCTTCGTTGTAAACCGCGATCACGCACCAGCGGTCGCTGCCTTTGCACTGATAGGGGCCGTAGGGCGCGGCGATGAGACTGCGGTTGCCTTCGGGTATCGGTTCCCGCTTGTTGACGTTGTATTCGAGATATTTTGGCCCGAGGATTGACGCGCCGATTTCTTGTTGGGCGCTGTCGATCCATTGGCCACGGCCGGTTTTCTTGCGTTCCATCAGCGCCAGCACGACGCCGAACGCACCAGTCACGCCGCCCATGAAGTCGGGGTGCTGTGTGCGCGGCTCGGCGGTGGCGGTGGTCGCGCCGGGATAGTTCCATAAATAGGTCGTCGCCATGGTATTACCCACGTTGGGGCCGTAGGTGAGATCGGCGGCGTGCGGGCCCGTGCAGCCCATGCCTTTGACGCGGATCAAAATAATCCGCGGGTTGATCAACTGCAGATCGGGCCAGTCGAGGCCCCATTTTTCTAAGATGCCCAAGCCGAAGTTTTCTATCAATACGTCGGACTTTTTAGCCAATTCTTTCACCAGCTCGCGGCCCTTCGGCGTCTGCATGTTGACGGTGAACGATTTTTTGCCGCGCTGGAGCTTCATGAAGTCGGGCTTCTTGTTCCACAGCTTGGGATCTTCGCCGCGATGGCCGTCGCCGCGCAGACGGGTCTCGCAGCGGATCACCTCAGCGCCGAACTCGCACAGCACACGCGCAACGGTGGGGCCGGCGGCGCCGGTGGTGAGCTCGATAACGCGAATGCCTTCAAGGGGTAGCTGCGACATAGGTTTATTCCTTAAATTGCATGATTCTATTCACCACGAAGGACACGAAGTTAAGATTTACCATCACTGCAGGATTGCTGCTAAAGTCAGAAATCTTTTCCTGAAGTTTTTGCGCCCTTTGCGCTCTTTGCGGTTAAATATCTTCTTTCCTTCGTGAACTTCGTGTCCTTCGTGGTGAAACTTTTTCCCGGCCGTTTGCCTCAGATCACTCCCTCGGCTCTCAGCGCGACGAGATCGTCGTTGTTCATGCCGAGATCGCCGATGAAAACGTCTTTATTATGCTCGCCGAGCAGCGGCGCGGGCCGGTAAATAGCGCCGGGGGTCTCCATCAGCCGCGGCACGACGCCGAACTGTTTGTACTTGCCGATCACCGGATGTTCCATGTCGACGAACAGGCCGCGCGATTTGGTTTGCTCCATTTCGATAAATTCGCCGGCGGTATTGATCGGCGTGACGGCGATGCGGCGCTTTTGGCCTTCTTCGTAGAGTTCTTCTTTGGTGTAGCGGGCGCAGAATTCCGCGATGGCGCCGACAACGATTTCCGGATGCTTGCGGCGAAACGCCATCTTTTCGAACTCCGGCCCTGAGATCGACGCCGGCTTACCCATCCAGTCAACCAGGCGGCGCCATTGCTCGATGGGGATGATGAAGATGCGCGCGTAGCCGTTCTTGGTCTTGTATGGGTCGTAGAGGTCGGTCTCTTCGCCTTTGCGTGAAGCGCGCGCCGGTTTCTCGCCGCTGTAGCCGAAGTTGGGAATAAAGTATCCCGCGATATGGCCGGCGCACTCATGCATCGATACGTCGATATGCTGGCCCTTGCCGCTATCGAGCCGGTGATAGAGCGCCACGGCGATGCCGAACGCGCCGTAGGTCGACGCCATGCCGTAAGCGATTTCGCCCGGTGGTTGGAGCGGCGGTTCGCCCGGTTCGCCGGCGAGATAGAGCAGATTGCCTAGAGCGATGCCCGCCATGTCATTCGCTTTGTAATCTTTCCATGGGCCGTTTTGGCCGAAGGGCGTGATCGAGGCGACGATCAACGCCGGATTGACCGCGCTCAGGTCTTGATAGGTGAGTCGCAATTCTTTGGCGCGCGCCGGCCGATAGGTCTCGATTAGAACATCCGCCTTCTTGCACAACTCCAACAGAATTTCCCGGCCGTCGGGTTTCTCGACGTCGAGCGTGATGCCGCGCTTGTTGGTATTGAAGTGAAGGAAGTAGAGACTTTTTTCGGGATGCGGCGCATCGTCCTTGAACGGCGGTACGCGGCGCGACTCGTCGCCGGCAGGCGACTCGACTTTGATCACGTCGGCGCCCATGTCGGCCAAAAGTTTAGCGCAGTGCAAACTCAGCGGCCCGCCCAGGTCGAGCACGCGGTAGCCGGTTAACGGTCCTGATGGATTAGCCATGAAATTCCTCGGCACAAGATGTTACTAGATTCGATTTAACCCCGCCTCTTGAGGCGGGCACAATTAAATGGGGTTTCCAAAGGGGGCGAGCATCCCCTTTGGTCGCGAGCGGGGTTTAAATCCCGCTCGCGAATTCAATTGATTCGTCGAGATTCTTACTTGGATAAAAGATTTGTGTCAAGGCGGCGAAGCCGCGGTTTCGAGTTGCGGGTTTCAAGTTTCGCGTTTGGATCGCCGGCGCGCGCTAAGGACGCAAACAAAATGTCGGGGCGACCGGCCGGTCGCCTTTGCAAATCGCACGATTTGTTTTTGACCACGCTGATTTCAGCGTGGAACCATTAAATGGGGTTTCCAAAGGGGGTTGAACATCCCCTCTGCGAAATTTAATCAGCGCCGGGGATAATACCCCGGCCGCGAAGTGGCTGCGTTTATTGGTTAAAGATTATCCACTGTGATGCAATTGCCAATTTACAAGCGGGCGCAGTTTTAGTAAGTATCGGAGCGGTGAACGATCGGCGCCGCACGAAGGGCACAGTATCTTCGTAGGCGGTGACGATCACCTGATAACTTCAAGCTTGAAAGCCAAGATATGCTCACACTGAGACGATCGCGCATTGGGCACGGACCGGCAACAGTTATGCTTGCGCTATTGTTGCTAATAGAAATTCCAACGGCCTTCGCGCAGACTTCATTTTTCGAAGGCAAGACCGTTAGAATCATCGTCGGTTACCCCGCTGGAACTACGCACGATACCTGGGCGAGGCTCGCTGGCCAGCACATGAAGAAGCACCTGGCGGGCAACCCCGATTTTATCGTTCAGTCGATGCCGGGCGCGGGTTCCTTGGTGGCGGCCAACTATATTTACGGCATCGCGAAACCGGACGGGCTCACGCTTGCTACCTTCAACGCGGCGCTTTATTTCGAGCAACTGATCGGGCGCAAGGAGGCGCAATTCGATTGGCCGAAAATGACTTGGATCGGCAGCTCCACACCGGCGACCCGATTATTTTACATTCGCGCCGACTCGCCTTACGCGGCGATCCCGGAGCTGCGCAAAGCCGCCGATCCGCCCAAGTGCGGCACCGCGGGGCGCGGCACCACCGGTTATATTTTGCCGAAACTGTTCGAGGAATCGCTGGGGCTGAAACTCGCCATCGTCAGCGGTTATCCGGGCGGAGTAGAAATCGATTTGGCGATTGAGAAGGGTGAGATCCAGTGCAACTCCACTTCGCTGTCCGTATATTTTGGCCGCGAGCCGTTCCACACTTGGCGCAAGAAAAACTTTGTTCGCGTGCTGATTCAAACCGGGCGCAAGCGCGACAGCCGGCTGCCCGAGGTGCCGACGATTTTCGAGCTGATGGATCAATACAAGGCGCCGGAAGAAAGCCGCCGTTTAACCAACCTGTTTCTCGACGCCGGCCGATTCGGCTCTTGGCCGATTGTCGCTCCGCCCGGGGTTGGCGCCGATCGCGTGAAAACTCTCCGCGACGCTTTCGCCAAGGCCGCCAACGATCCTTTGTTGCTGGCCGAGGCGAACAAGAAACAGTTGGAGGTCGAACCGATTCGGGGTGAGGAGCTTGACCTGTTGGCGAAGGAAGTCATGGCTCAGCCAAAGGACGTGATCGAGCGGCTGAAGGAACTGTTAGGTAATTAACGACGATGCCAGTCTCAAAAGTTTGTGATAGGGTCAACGGGAGAGTGACAGCGAAGGAATGCAAGTTGGTTTCGCGATGGCCGATCGCCGCCTGAAAATTATGCAAACCGCTCTTAACCGCGCATTGGTCATCACGGCAATTCTGTTCAGCGTATTTTACGGATCGGTTAGCGCCGCCGACAAGCTGCGCATCGCGTACGTGGCCCCGAGCGTTTCGCTGTCGCTGCCGTGGCTGGCCAAGGAAAGCGGTATTCTCGCCAAGTACGACTTAGCCGCGGAAATTCTTCTCATCACCGGCAGCCCACGCTTGGTTCAGTCGCTCATCGCCGGCGACGTCGATGTCGCGTTTGCCGGCGTCACGGCGCTGACCCGCGCGCGCGTGGCCGGCGCGGATGTGGCGATCCTCGGCGCGGTGGCGAATCTTTCCAGCCAGAAGTTGCTGGTTGGCCGTAATTCGAAGATACGCCGGCTCGAAGAGGTGAAAGGCGCGATTATCGGTGTCTCGCAGTACGGCTCGGAAGCGGACACCTTCGCGCGCAATGCGCTGGCGAGAGCGGGATTGAGACCGGACAAAGATGTAACGATCATCCAACTCGGCGGCCATCCGCAGGTCGCCGCAGCGATGGTGGCGGGTAAAATCGAAGTCGGCGCGTTGGCCGGCCTGCCCGCGCTCACGGTGGAGCGCTCGGGCGGCAGACTTCTCAGCAGCGCGGTCGAGCTGAAGATCCTTTCGCCTTCGGGCACCTTCGCCACGACGCGCGGCTACATTCAGCGCAAGCGAAGCGTGGTCGAGAGGTTGACCCGCTCCTTCGTCGAGGCGCTTCATTTTCTTAAGACCAATCGCACGGGTTCAGTTACTTTGCTGCAGAAATATTTCGGCGGCTTGAGCGCCGAGGAGTCCGCCTACCTTTACGACGAGCAGGCCGATCTGTTAGAACGCTCGCCTGCGCCCAACGACAAGGCGCTGCAGGCGGTGCTCGATCGCGAGACCGATGCCAAGTTGAAAACTATGTCGCCGGCGGATTTCGTCGACGCGAGTTTTTTTAGGGAGATTGAAAAAAGCGGCATGATCGAGCAGTTGTACCGGAAGTGAAATGGTGGGAACAATAATCATCTCCCGCAAAGCATGTCCTGAGCAAAGTCGAAGGGGCGCAATGACGCAATGGTAATAAATCAAAGAGACCAAGTGATGGGAATCCGGATGTAGGGGCAGGTTTGAAACCTGCCCCCTAGGAATGCTCGCAATGGCAAAGTTTTTTGAAAGTTGACGATCGAATATTAAACCGGGCTTTAAAACAGAAGGGAGAATACTATGGCACGCATACGACATATCGCATTACTGACGAAGGACACCGAAAAACTAGCGGCGTTCTACAAGGCCTCTTTTGGTCTCAACGAGGTCGCGCGCAGCGGCGAGCCGACTGAGAATGGCAACGCGATCTATCTTTCCGACGGGCATATCAATCTGGCGATCCTGCCGGCGCGCAACCGGCGCGAGGGGATTTATCATTTCGGTATGCAAGTGGAAGACGTGAAGGGCGCCACGCAAACCGCGCTCGCGGCCGGCGCCACCGGCGGAACCGCGAATCTTCCCAAGGACGGACGCTTCGCCGAAACCTTTGTGCTCGATCCGGTGGGCACGCGCGTGGATCTGTCGCCGGGCTGGAAAGTGTGAAGCGATCGCCAAGTTTCTTTAATAGGGCAGATCGGTGGGAGAGACATGTTCATTGCGGACTGGTATGATTCGCCAAGATTAAAATTCTGCGGGAGATGAGATGTCACAAATGTTCGCTATTCAAATGGAAGTGCCAGACGATCTAGCGCGGTTTCGTTTACCGCCGGCCGTCAACACGCGTCTCCAATTGCTACTGGACCGTCAAGACAGCGGCGAACGACTGACTACGGCAGAACGAAAAGAAGCCCAAGGTCTGGTAAATCTAGCCGAGTTGCTTTCGCTCCTACGCCTGCGCGCTCGGCGAATAAGCAACAATCGGCGAGCGAAGAAATAATGAGAGACATCCCTCCCGCTTGCTAGACCAGGATGAAGGGGGGTAATCATTTCGCCGGTTGCAACACAAGCGATCGTTTCTAGAAAAGACCTGCCTGCTAATGGGCGACCCCTTTTTCCCTCCCAATCTTCTTCGACGGAGTAAACTATATGACCATCGATGAGGCATTGATGAACGATTTCGCCGTGCGATCGTTCCGCGATGTAGCCGACGCAGACTACATTGTCGCCCGCATGGCATGCCGGGCCGCGTTGGTGCCTCAGTTCTTGTGGGCCAGCCAGCAGGCAATTGAGAAGTATCTTAAGTGCATTCTTTTGCTCAACCGGATTCCCGCAAATGATGTGCTTCACGAACTCGGCAAAGCAGTTAGAAAAATCAACGAGTCGGGCAAGTTGACACTTGACTTACGGGTAGGGACGAAAAATTTTATTGAGATGCTCGATGAAATTGGACAATTTCGGTACTTTGAAGTCTCTAACTATGCTTTCGGTGGAGACCTCGTTACTTTGGACCGTGCCGTGTGGGACCTGCGTCGGTATTGCACGCTTGACAAAGAACTGTATCAAGAGAAACTCCGAAATGGCTTTGCTGCGCCTCGTGTACGTATTCAAGGCGGATTTCTTGAGAAAGTCATCGATGACGTCAGCAATCAGGCACGGAGGCCGTTGCTCTGGCAGAACGCGTTCTTCGGAACGCGGGCAAGAAAAACCGTCAGGCTAAGAAAGTGGTTTCAGGCACAGAACGCGCCGCTATATCTCAATCCGCAAATTCTGGACGAAATCCTGAAGTACGTTTATCTACCTAAGCGCGTCAAAGCTGGCTACCGCGCACATACGAAGCAATGAAAGAACGTAAACGCAGCTGCTAGGGTCACGTCACTACCAGGGTCAGGCCTTGGATCTTGATGTTTCGCTAACGAACACTTTTAGACAGTTAGCGTCAGGCGCGATCCAAATATTGTCCCAAAACGTCTTGAGCGGCCTGTCGGTTTCCTGCAGGAGAGACCGGACGTGCTTTCCAAGCTGAAGTATAAGAGATAAGATTTCTT
>Ga0137461_1000040_pt1 | contig 24728 bp, 28 predicted proteins | sample EasRivERMGT746_2_FD_104650 | JGI IMG/M metagenome (GOLD analysis project Ga0137461, IMG submission 104650) | Soil microbial communities from meander-bound floodplain in the East River, Colorado, USA - East River MetaG ERMGT746_2 | ecosystem: Environmental > Terrestrial > Soil > Floodplain ... | reverse complement strand
TCGCGCATCTGCGCCAGAGATTTTTCGAAATTGGCCAGCGTCGACGGCTTCATGCCCATGGTTTCCACCGAGCTGTCGCCCAGTCCGATACCGACGATCATCCGGCCCGGTGAATATTCTTCCAGCGTCGCGTAGCCGCTGGCGAGCACCGATGGATGGCGCGTTAGCGGGTTGGTGACGCCGGTGCCCAACTTTACCTTAGTCGTGTTGAGCGCCATCGCCGCCATGTTGATGTAGGCCTCGCGCCAGATCAGATGGGAATCGCCTACCCAGATATGGCTGAAGCCGACTTCTTCGCTCACCTTGGCCAAGTGAATCATTTTCTCTAACGGTTCGGTGGGGAAAAGCCCGACGCCGTAATTCATCGTTCACTCCAAAACCGAGGATAGAGAATCGAGGATGGAAGATAGCTTATCCGTCGATCCTCGATCATCCATCCTCTATCCTCAATTTCTTACCGCCGCCAGACGTTCCGGCGGCGGCGTCTGTTGACTACGGCCAGCGACTTGGACGACGCCGTCGATGATCACGTAGGAAATACCTGGCAGATCGCCCTTGGCGAATGAATCGAGCGCGTCTTTCGACACCGAGCCGGTGATCTTGTGCAGCAAGACGATATCGGCGGGCCACCCTTCTTCGAGAATGCCGAGATTTAAATCGTGCGCGCGGCCGACGTTGCCGGTGGCCATGCAGATGGATTTCTCCGGCTCGATCTCACCGACCGCGGATAGAAAAGCTATCTCACGCAGGATGCCGCGCGGCACGATGCCGGTGCCGCCTGGTGTGTCGGTGCCGATGAGCACGCGATGATGCAAACCTTTCGCCTTTACAACTCGCGCAAGGCTTAAAGCCAAGCGGTAATTCCCCGACGTGCAGATTTCCATGAAGCACTCGGTCTCGTTGGCGATGCGGAGCATGTCCTCTTCCGGCATGGGAATTGGCCCGCCGGTGATGTGGCCGATGATGTCGGGGCGAATTTTTTGCACCATCTCGAAGCCGGCGACTTGGCTCACCCCCGAGCGCGACACGCCGCCGGAATGAATTTTTACTTTTATGCCGCGCGCATGCGCCCACTCGACGTAGCGATTGGCTTCGCCGTTGGGCAGCAAGCTGTAGTCGTAGAAAATGAACTTGACCAGCTTGATGCCGAGCGATTGAATCTCGTCGAAATCTTTTTCAGTTAATCCCGGAACCAAGAGCAAAGTGCCGGCATGCACTTTCACGCCCGACGGGCGCAGGTTGTCGTAGCACTTCTTGGTGACGATGGCGACGGACAACGCCGTGCGCGCGTCGGGCGGCAAAGGCAATCCGGGCAAATGCAGTTCACCGGCGGAAATCAGCGCGGTGACGCCGCCATGCATGTAGTTGGTAATCCAGCCGAGCGTGTTTTGCGCCGGCGTGTATTCGCCGATGGACGGATGGGAGTGCGAGTCGATCAAGCCGGGGATCGCCGTGATGCCGTTGGCGTCGATAGTCTGATCAGCGGCTTGCTTCAGTCCGCTGCCGATCGCCTGGACAACGCCGTCCTGAATGTAGATCGAGTCCGCCCGCCTGAGCGGGCTTTCCAATTTACCGGTAACTAACGTGCCAATATTTTTAATTAGAATCGATTTCATGGCGCCCAACCTTGGCGGGAACTATATCAAAGTGAATTGGCCAGTAAACCCCACAGCAGTCCGCCGAGGTGTTGCAGGACGGCAGAGAAAACTCACGAACCGAAGGCGTCGCGCATAATATCTTTAACGGCGTCCGCGGAAACCTCGTCCAGCCGACCCGCACCGATCAACGCTGTCGTCTTTTGAAACTGTGTCTCCCAGGTAACCGCGCCATCGTCGATGCGCACCAAGCGCATCTCTACCCAAGTCCTCAGTGGCGAGCGGCCATCGGTGTGCCAGCGGCGAATATCGGCAAGCAGCAGCCAACCTGAAAGATTCGTCGCCCGCGCGTTGGTCGCCGCGCTGCCGGCGTCGGAAGGAAATGATTGCAGACGAATGTCATGCTCCTCCGGCAACGACACGGCGATTTTTCTCTGCTCAAATTCTCTCCGAAGCGAACCCCGCAACAGATCCATCACCGTGGGCCGGTAGTCCGGCGCGATTTTTCCGGCGATCTCGCCTAGCGACCGTAGTGGATTGGTCCCAGGCAAGCGCAGATCGGCGCCACTGCTATTTCTTACCGGCGCGAGCCAGAGCTTGTTTTCACCGAGCGCATGCAGGTTCAGCTTTGGCTGAACGATCGGCGCGCTGCAACCGAAGCCAAAAAACACCAAGACGGTCAGCATTCCAATAGATCCCCGACTCTTGCGCACGATCCACTGCACCACATAGACAATAAAAATGAGCGCACAGCCGAATGCGACGTCGGTCGGCCCAAGCGGCAGGTCGAGTCGCACCGAAAGATAAAAACCGAGAACCGCGATCACCAGGCCGATCAAGGATGACAGCGAAAGAAACCCGCTCATGCCGCGCGCCAACGTGCGCGCCGCCAGCGGCGGCAACACCATGAAGCCAAAGACTAAAAGCGGCCCGGCCATGATGACGCCGATGGCGATGCTGACGCCGCAAAGCACATAGAGCCAAAAGCTCCACTGCGCCCTTCCGCCGGTCAGCAAGAACGAGAGATCGCGGTCGAACGAGTTCAACAGAAACTCCCGGCGGAACAGAACCAGCCCGGCGTAGACGACGGCGTAGACGATCGCCAGGAGCTTTAGCTCTTGCCTTGACAGCGAAATCACTTCACCCTTAAGCAAGTTAAGAATTTCCAACTCCCCAGCCGGATTGAAAACGACAAACAAAATCGTCAGGGCCGAGGCGAAAGCGTAGGCGGCCGCCAGTCGGCCTTCAGGCGATCCCGTTGCGTGACGGTCGAGGTATGCAAGCAGGCCCATGCCGACGAGCGTAAACACCAGCGAACCGACCATCGCCAACAGCCTCTCGCCTCCCGTGCCGTGACTCAAGCCCGCGGCATGAGATAACCAAAAGGTGAAAGCCACGCCGCAGGCGGCGATTTGCGGCAAGGTCAGTCCGAGAAAAACTCGGCGGCGCAACATTAGATGGGCCCCAACCAGCGGGCATACGAACGCAAGAATTGCGCTACCGAGTAATGCCGGGAAAAGCAAAAACGACGGACTAAGAATGTCAAAAAAACTCACCACGGGTGATCCACAACCGTCCCTTCCTCCCAGCTCATCCTGCCTGCGTCGATGCGCAGAACTTTTTTGGCGACGCTACGCACCATGCGTAGATCGTGGCTGGAAAAGAAGACGGCCCTTTTCTCCTCACGGCTCAAACTGACTAATAGATCGCTGATCGCCTTTTGCGATTCCGGATCGCAGCCGGCCAAAGGTTCATCCAGGATGAGAATCTTAGGGCCTACCATGAGCGCGCGCGCAATCAGAATGCGCTGGCGCTGTCCACCCGACAGAGAAAAGAACAAACGTCGGGCAAGATGGCTCAGTCCGACTTGCTGCAGCACGTTTTCGAGGCGTTTTCTCTCCTCGGCCGGCAATCCCTGATATGGCTTGAGACGACTGTAGCCGCCCATCTCCACCACTTCGCGTGCGCTGATCGGAAACGTCGAGTCCAGTGCCGTGCTCTGCGGCACGTAGCCGAATTCGCTTAACGCGCAGTTGCGTGTCAGCGTACCGCTCAGCACGGGCAAGAAACCGAGAATCGTGCGGAACAACGTTGTCTTGCCGGACCCGTTCGGCCCGGCAATCGCGATTAAATCACCGGAGTGCAATTCGAGGTCGACATTCTCAAGAACCGCGGCATCTTGGTATCCGAGATTGGCTCTGTGAAGACCGACCAACGCGGGTGAATCAGCCATCCGAACACCCGCGTGGGTCGCAACTGTTTCCGATCATGATGAACGATATCATTAACCCTTTTTCACCGCTGCGAGCAAGCTCCGCAAGTTGTAGTCGATAAACTTGATGTAGGTATCGGTTTCCGGCGACCCGCCGGCGATGCTTTGCAGCCGCACGACGTTCGCGCCGGTCTGTCCGGCAAGTTGACGCGGATAGCGATCGCTCTGCGCCCCGTAGATGATCAGCTGCACTTTTTCCTGCTGTATCTTCTGAGCAAGCGCAACCAAATGATTCGGCGTTGGCTCGATGCCCGGTTTAAGTTCGATCATACCGATCTGCTGCAAGCCGAAGCGATTGGCAAAATAGCTCCACTCTACGTGGTAGGTGACGATTTTGACCCCTTTTAGCGGCGCGGCTATCCCCTGCCAGCGCGCGATCGCTTTGTCTAACTCGCCTAGGTAGGCGTTGAGATTTTTCTCGAACACCGCCTTGTGCTGCGGATAATTGCGCGACAAACCGTCGGCGATGTTACGCACGATGATTTTGCCGCTTAGAGGATCGAGGTTGTAGTGCGGATTGCCCTTCGGGTGCACGTCGCCTTCCGAACGGTCAACCGTTCGCGGCACTTCCAAAACGCTGATACCGACTGAACAATCGATATTGCCCAGCTGACCGGGAAGGATTTTTGAATTGTTGGCAACCTCCAACAACGCTGGCAACCACGATATTTCCAAGTCCATTCCCATTTCGACCAGGATATCGGCGCGGTTCAGCTTGGGCACGAAACTCGGCTTCACCGGGACCGCGTGCATGAACTCCACGCCCCTGGTAAGGCTCTCGACGTCCACCAGCTCTTTGCCGATTTGTTTGGTGATATCGGCCAGTTCGGGAGTCGTCGTGATCACTCGAATCTGCTGGGCGTAGAGATTCGTTTGGAAGCCAAATAGAAATCCACCAAGCAAAAGGAACTTGAGAAAGATTCTTCGATTCGATTTCATAAGGATATCTCCTATTGTTAAATTTTCAGCGGGTGCGGAACCCATGGGTATGACTGCCCAGAACCGTCGTCCACTGCAGAAAGAATTGATTGCCGCGCTCGTTCTTCTCCGCTCTAATCTTGTCGTCGAAATAGCTATACTGGAAACGCAGGCGGTTAAACTCACTCAGGTTCCACGTCAAATAGGGTGAATAGCCAAGGGTCTTTTTTGCCGGGCTGTCGATGCTTGGAGCATAATCGAAAAGAAATCCTGTGGACCAATTTCTGTTGAGCTTTAGCTCCCCGTAACTGTACCCGCCAACGGATCGTCGGCGCTTACCCACGATACTCGTTTCCAGAATACTCGGGTCGTCGATACTCGGCACCTCGATCGCTAACGGTTTGCGTTCGCTGTTGACAAACAACTCGCTACCCCAGGTGAAACCTTGATAAAGAGCGCTGCCCAGGGGTTGATAACGATATGTAAGATCGACCCCGCTCAAGCTCCGACTGCCGCCCAACGTGTCGCTTAACCGTACCGACGGAGTGTAGGCGAGACTCGATCCCAATTCGATACTATGATTATCGGTGAGATCGAAGTACGTATTGAGCCGCCCGAGATAAGTAAAACGGCTCCAAGATCGAGACTTGGTGTCGTCCAATCTGTCGTTCTCCGCGCCGATCTTGTTGTATCCACCAAACGTAGCTCTGAGAAAAAACGGCGTGGGGAACAAATAGTTAATTTCTACACCGTCCGCTTTGGACTCGCCACCGACCATCCGTTCCAGCGCTAGCGGTGTATTCACGAACGCATATTCATGCGGATGAAATTTCGCCATGCGGCCGAAGTCGGCAAAGAAGCGCCCGGCGCGCGCTTGCAAGTTCCACGGCAGCGCGGTGGTGACCATCGCGGCCTCTTCAACTTCAACTCCTTCTTTCGAACCCGTGAAGAAAGCATATCCACGCGCGTACGGATCGATGGACGCCGAAATTCCGATCTCCGCCGTCCGGAAGTTGAAATCACCGCCGGCCTTGGCCCGATGTTCCGCTGTCGCATCGATCGCCATGCCGATGGCCGGATTGAGCGCAGACGGCGCGCTCTGCACGGCCTTAACAGATTTTTCGACCTGTTCGATTTTGACCGAGCTCGTGACCTTTTCTTTTTCCAACTGCTCGATCCGTTCGGCCATTTTTCGCATCGTCGCCTGCATCTCGCTCATTTGACGTTTCAACGCGTCAATGACGCTATCCTGAGCATAGCTCAGCGCCGGAGCGAGCAGAGCGACCGCCAATATCCCGCACAAGTAAATTTTTGTGAAGATAGAAACCATAAGTCTAACCTCCCATGAAAACACGGCGCGCGTCCCACCCAACGGCGGAACGCATGAAATAAGTGTTTGCTAACGAACCGTGAAGCTAGAGGGAGATGAAACTTGGCGGCGCGCGGCTGGCCTTGCTGCTGATAACGTGAAAAGCGAATTCCGACTGGGGAAAAAACTCAAGTGGCCGATAATCGGCGACCGGCAGCGCTAGCGCCGGCAGCGGTGCAATTCCCGCGTCGGTCCGGCTGCCATGCAGACAACTGCACTCTTTGGCGACCTGGGGCGCCGCCACCGCGATGTGAAAATGCAACGGTAGGAAAAATACCGCGATAAAGAGGAACAGACCGACAAAGCGCCGTCCTTGGAGATTGATTAACGGCTCTCTCACTTGGAGCATGAAGCCTAGATAGCCCTTTGCCTAGACCTTGTCAATTCCGCTATTGCGACCGCAAGCGCTCAATGTGCGTCGCGTTCCAATTCAGGTAAACCTCCCGCAGCCCTCGCCGTCTAATCCCCTTGAGAGCAAATATCGACGCATAAACAGGGAGATTCTGATATGAATAAGTCAACGATGTTGGTTGGAGCAGGATTGCTGGCGGTTTCCGCGCTGATGGCGGGAACCCCGTCAATGGCGGCGGAACGCAGGATCACCACGGGTGAAAGACAGGAATTGCGCCATGACCGGCGCGAGATCAAAGGCGACCGCCAGGAGATTAGAGCGGATCGTCGAGAGATCTACGGCGACCGCAAGGAGCTCCAGAACGACCGCCGAGAACTGGTCCGCGACCGGCAGGAGCTGCGCCGGGATCTGAAGAATGGCGCGAGCGAAGCCGAGATCGCTCAGGACCGTAGGGAAATTCGCCAGGACCGAAAAGAGATCGCCGATGACAAGCTTGAGCTCGCCAAAGACATAAAGGAGATCAAGGGCGACCGGCGCGAGCTGCGCCAGGATCGCCGGGAATTTCGCCGCGACGTCAAAGACGCGCTGAAGAACTAGGCGGCAGCTAAGATGGCCTTCTTAACGCCGGCGCAAGAGGTTAGCCCTTTGCGCCGGCCTCTCCTCAGTCCTTGGCGTGCAGAAAAAATTGTGCCGGAGAGGAGCGAATTGTTGGACTCTGGGGACGAGGCATTGGTGGCGCTGGCCCGGCAGGGCGAGCGCCGGGCGTTTGAAGAATTGGTCGAGCGCCACCAACAAAAGGCCTATCACATCGCCTTCGGCTTCGCCCGCAATCGCGAAGACGCCAAGGATTTATCTCAAGAGGCATTTTTGAAGGCTTTCAGTTATCTCAAGAATTTTGACGGCCGGTCGAGTTTCTACACTTGGTTTTACCGCATCGTCGTCAATGTTTGCTTGGATTATAAACGGCGCAACAAGCGCGGCCCAGCCGATGAATTCGACGAAAGCGTCGTCAAGGATATGGAACCGAGCCACGAAATCGCTCAACCGCGAACCCCTGAGCAATCTGTGCTGGCCGGGCAAATCGCGCGCAAAGTCGACGCGGCGCTTGAGACATTGCCGGCGAAACAGCGCGCCGCGTTTATCTTGAAAAACCATCAAGGGCTGTCGATCAAGGAAATCGCCGAAACCATGGAAACCGCCGAGGGCACGGTCAAAGTCCATTTGCACCGCGCCGTCACCGCACTGCGCCGCAGTTTGGCGGAGTTCGCCTAGGAGAAATTTATGGATCATTCAAAAGCCACGCCCTGCCAACCATTCGAGGAAAACTTGGTGCTGTTTCACTACGGCGACCTGAGCGGCGCCGAACGCGATCGGCTCGCGGTCCATGTGGCAAGCTGCGCCGGCTGCGCCGGTTATTTGAACGAGCTGGCGACCCTGTTGCCGTTGACGGTTAAGAGCGACGCGCCGCCGGAAGAATTTTGGCTTAACTATAAACGCGAGCTGCGCCATAAACTCGACGCCGCCAGCGAACGACAAAGCGGCTGGCGGCGCTTTGCCGCCTTTCTCCAACCGCGCTATCTCCCCGCCTTCGCCACCGCCGCGCTGGTGGTCCTGGCGCTCACTTTTACTCTGGGCAAAAACCAATGGAGCGCCAAAAACGACGTTGCCGACGACGAGCTGGCGGCAACCCTGCCGGTGGCCGAGAATCTGGAATTTTTTAGCGCCATGGACGTCCTCGACGATTTGGATTTGCTCGACCTGTTGGGCAACCCAACCAACAACGCGGCTTGAGGACTCCGGCCCATGAACTATCGCCATGGCTGCGCGCTCGCGCTCCTGCTCGCCACTGTGCAACCGGTCGGGAGCGCGACCCAAGAGCGGGACTTGCCCGATAGAGAAATGTTGCGAATGATCGATTTGCTGCGCGACATGGAAATGATCAAGCGGATGGAAATGATGCGCGACCTGCAACGTCTCGAAGCCGGCGCCTCCCAGGCCAACAATAGCACGCCACCCAAGGCCGTGCCGCCAAGCAAAAAGGAGACCCTCAAGTGAAGCTGGATAACCTAGTACGTGCGGCCGGGCTGAGCGCGCTGCTGCTGGCCTCTCCCGTTTGGAGCCAATCGGCGCGTATTGAATTGGCGCAAACTGAGCGGGGAAACGATATTGAGCGCTGGCAGAAAATGTCGCCGGCGGAAAAGCAGGAGCTGCGCGAGCGCTTCCAACGCTGGAAGAACTTACCGTCGAATGAAAGGGACGAGCTGCAGAAAAATTTTGACAACTGGCGCAAGCTCCATCCCGACGAAAAAGCCCTGGCGCGAAAAAATTTCGAGCGCTGGCAGAAAATGCCGCCCGAACAGCGCGAACGCTTGCAGCAACGCTGGCAAGAATATCGCCAGATGCCGCCCGAGCGGCGCGAAGAAATGAAGCGGCGCCTGCAGACGCTGCGCGACATGTCGCCGGAGAAGCGCCAGGAGCTGCGCCAGAAGTTGATGGAAAAACGCCAACGGCTTTCGCCGGAAGAAAAATCGCAATTCCGCGAGAAAGCCCGGGAGCGCTTTGAACAGTTATCGCCCGAGCAGAAACAAGAGATGCGGGAAAAATTCCGCGAGCTCAAACAGCGCGGTACATTTGAAGAGAAACGAGAATTTCGCGAAAGGCTCAAGGAGAAACTCCAACGCGGCCGAGAAAAGGAGTAAGCCATGAACGCGCTGAGTCAAGAACAGCGGGTGATTCATTTTCTTAGCCGCACGAGCTTCGGTCCGACGCGCTCTGAAGTGGAACGGGTCAACCGGCTCGGCATCCGCGCTTATCTCGATGCGCAACTCAGTCCGGAAAAGATCGCCGACGGCTTGGTCGAAGAAAAAATCGCCGGGCTCAAATCCATGCGCTTGAGCGCGCGCGAATTGTTGGAGCTTTATCCCCAACCGAAACAAGCGGTAAATCAAACCATGCCGCCGGCCATGGAGATGGCGGGGCCGCGCCAAGTGATTCTGGAGCTGCAATTGGCGCGTCTGCTGCGCGCCGTCTACAGCCAGCGCCAGCTTTTTGAAGTCATGGTCGATTTTTGGAGCAACCATTTTAATATTTTTGCCGCTAAGGGCGCCGACCGCTGGCTCACCACTCCCTACGACCGCGACACCATCCGGCCCCATGCACTGGGCAAATTTCGCAACCTGCTGCTCGCCACCGCGCAGAGCCCGGCGATGCTGTTCTATCTCGATAATTGGCTGAGCGCTTCGCCCGACTCCGCGGCGCAACGTTTCGCGCCCAACAATCGGCGCCGCGGCATCAATGAAAACTACGCCCGCGAACTGATGGAACTGCACAGCCTCGGCGTCGACGGCGGCTATACGCAGAAAGACGTGCAGGAAGTGGCGCGCTGTTTTACCGGCTGGACGATTCGCCAGCCGCGCGGCGCAGGCGGCTTTTACTTCGAGCCGCGCATTCACGACGGCGGCGAAAAAATCGTCCTCGGCACGCGCATCGCCGCCGGCGGCGGCGTTGAAGACGGCTTGAAGGTCATCGACCTGCTGGCGCGCCATCCGTCGACGGCGCAGTTCATCGCGACTAAATTAGCCCGCCGCTTGGTCGCCGACGATCCGCCTAAAGCGCTCGTCGGCAAAGCCGCCGCCGCGTTTCGCCAGAGCGACGGCGATATTCCAACCGTGATTCGCGCCATTGTCGAGTCGGAGGAATTTTTTTCGCCCACGGCGTACCGCGGCAAAATCAAAAAGCCGCTTGAGTACGTCGCCAGCGCCCTGCGCATCACCGGCGCGGAAACCCAAATCACCCATCAACTGCTGCGCTACTTGGGACGCATGGGCGAACCGCTTTTCTTGGCGCAACCGCCCACCGGCTACCCGGACTCGGCCGCGTCATGGATCAGCGCCGACATGTTGCTCACGCGCATGAACTTCGCCGCCGACTTAATCGGCAATCGCTTGCCTGGTTCGCGGGTGACCAAAGAAAATGGCGGTAATGTTGAACAGCTTGGGCAATTGATCGCGCCGCAGTCGCTGTCGGCATCGACCCGCGCGGCACTTGACGAAACCAGCGGCGCCGACGCCGTGGCGCTGTTGCTCGCCGCGCCGGAATTTCAACGGAGGTAGCCATGGATTATTCGCGCCGGTCATTTTTAAAATCCGCCGGGCTCGGTTTTGTCGCCATGGGTTTGCCGCCGCCATTTCTCGTGCGCGCCGCCGGCGCGCAGTCGAGCGGCCGCAAGAAAGTTTTGATTGTCATATTTCAGCGCGGCGGCATGGACGGCTTGAACGTGGTGATTCCGTTCAAGGACCGCGCCTACTACCAATTGCGGCCGAATATCGCCGTGGCTGAACCCGCAGCCGGCGACCAGCGCGCCATCGATCTCGACGGCTTCTACGCTCTGCATCCCGCCCTGGCGCCGTTAAAAAATATTTACGACAAAGGCCATCTGGCGATCGTGCATGGCGCCGGTTCGCCGGACAACACGCGCTCCCATTTCGATGCTCAGGACTACATGGAGATCGGCACGCCGGGGATCAAGACGACACCGGACGGATGGCTCAATCGCTATTTGAATGAGCAGAAAATTACCGACTCGCCTTTTCGCGGCGTCGCCTTGGGCGCGCAAATGCCGCGCATGCTCGCCGGCGCCGCGCCGACCCTGGCGCTGTCATCCATCGAAGAGTTCCGCTTGCGCAATCAGTCGATGGCGAGCACGCTGCAAAAACTTTACGCCAACTCGGACGACCCGCTGTTGCAAAAAGGCGGCAACAGTTTATTTGACGCCATGGCCCGGCTGCGTCAGATCGAAGCAAAAATTCCCGCCAGCAGCGCAGCCTACCCCAGCGGCAAGCTCGGCGCCGGCCTGCGCCAAGTCGCCCGCTTGATCAAAGCCGACGTCGGAGTCGAAATCGCGTTCGCTGAAATCGGCGGCTGGGACACCCACGTCAACCAAGGCGGCGCCACCGGGCAGTTGGCCAATCGCTTGAAAGAGCTGGCCGACAGCCTGGCCGTTTTCCATCAAGACCTGGGCGACCGCATCGAAGACGTTGTGGTTGTCACCATGTCGGAGTTCGGCCGCACCGCGCGCGAGAACGGCAACCGCGGCACCGACCACGGCCATGCCAACGTCATGTTCGCCATGGGCGGCAAGGTGCGCGGCGGCAAAGTTTACGGCCGCTGGCCCGGGCTCGCGCCGGAAGTTTTATATGAAGGCCGCGATCTCGATCTCACCACCGACTATCGCGCGGTTTGTAGCGAAGTGATCTCACGCCACCTTGGGCAAAATGATCTGAGCAGAATCTTTCCGGGATTTCGCTCCGGCGCGTCAGTCGGTCTAATTTCCTAAGCCAATCGGTCTTTGCGTTGCAGGGAGAAATCTTTCCTAGGAGTCTGTCGGAGAATTAAGTGAGCAAAAAAAAATTCTTTCACATTTGGCTCAGGATCAACGATCTCGTCCCAAGTAATGGTTTTAGTACCCCCCAAAACGGGCATTTTTCGATTACTCCGACAGACTCCTAGATCCCTCGCATTCGCTCGGGATGACGGGCCTCGGCCCGTCACCTTTGCGCCTTTGCGTCTTTGCGGGAGAACACTCTTCAAGGTGTATCAAATTTGCGACACCCTGTAGCAAGCCGACTACACCACCGCCTTTAGTTCGAACCCGATTCAGCGCCGTCATTTATTATTTCGCCATCATTTCGAATTCTTGTTCCGCGCACGTGTGAGCGACGGTGCTGGCACATCCCTTGCGCTGTGTCAGGTGGCAGCAGAGAACGGTTTTGAGTTTAGTGTTTACCCGCAACCCGAAACCCGAAACCGCGACCGCGTGGCTTGACAGCCAATGACCGGGAGTGAAATAAGCAAACATCCTACCGCAGTCGTCTTTCAATCAAGGAGGAGCCGATGAAGACAAAAGCCCTGCTCGTCATATGTATCTCTTTCTTTCTGTCAGCCGCTCAACTCGTGCGAGCGCAGCAGGCGAAGAAAATGCCGCGCATCGGTGTTCTGATATCCGCTACTCCGGCCGCTGCGGCTCGGCGTGTCGAAACGATTCAGAGAGGTCTGCGTGAGTTAGGTTACGTCGATGGAAAGAACGTCATCATTGAGTACCGCTACGCGGACGGAAAACTCGAACCTCTTGCCGAGCTTGCGGCTGAGCTGATCCGTCTCAAGGTCGATATCATTGTCACCGACACCTCCAATGCCACCGACGTGCTAAAGAACGCCACCAAGACGATCCCCGTTGTCTTCACCAGGGCCATCGATCCGGTCGGGGATGGCCAAGTTGCCAGCTTGGCGCATCCGGGTGGAAACCTCACCGGGTTCTCGATTCTCGCCCCAGAGTTAAACGGGAAGAGGCTTGAGCTACTCAAGGAAGCCTTTCCCAAGATTACTCGTGTGGGCTTCATTCAAAGAGCGGGTTCGCCAAGAAACGAACAACGCTTAAAAGAGGACGAGGTCGCGGCTAAAGCATTGGCGCTCCAGCTCCAGACCATCCTGGTGAAAGACGCCGACGATCTCGAGCGCGCTTTTGACGCGGCAAAAAAAGCAGGCGCCCATGCACTGACTTTCACCCCAAGCACCTTCCTGAACACGAACCGACAAAAGTTTATCGACCTGACGGCTAAGATTCGGTTGCCGGCGATTTACCCAGGAACGGTATATGCCGAAGCCGGAGGCCTCATGAGCTACGGGCCAGATCTCTTAGATAACGATCGGCGCGCGGCGGGCTACGTGGACAAGATACTGAAAGGTGAAAAGCCCGGCGACTTGCCCGTGCAGCAGCCGATGAGGTTTGAGTTTGCGATCAACCTGAAAGCTGCCAAGCAGATCGGCGTGACAATCCCGCCCAACGTGCTGGTGCGGGCGGATAAGGTCATAAGATGACATTTTGGATTTTCGTCTGCGGGGCCGCTTTTGGTCTGCGGGGCCGCTTTTGGATTGGGGAGGAAGACACATGAAAATATTTTCTTGGAAGCGAGTTTCCGATTCTTGTTCCGACAATCGGAAATATAAAATCCAAAATCCAAAATGGGTGCGGCTTGTCGCCCTCGTTGTCGCATTCACGCTGTGGGAGGCCGTGGCCGAGGCGCAGCCGCTGACAAAAATTTCTCGTGTAGGTATTCTCGGCACCGAGGCCAAAGAGCGTAAGGAAAGGGTCGCACATTATTTGCGCGAGCTTGGCTACGTCGAAGGTAAAAACGTTATTTACGAGGTTCGAGCGCGCAGCGGCGAACCTGAACCGTATGCCGATTTTGCAGCCGAGCTGATCCGATTGAAAGTTGACGTCATCGTTGCCGGCGGTGCGGGCGCCGTTAGAGCCGCCAAGAATGCATCCGCGACGATCCCGATCGTGATGGGGGCTGTAAACGATCCGATCGCCTTAGGCTACGTTGCCAGCCTCGCCCATCCAGGCGGAAACATCACGGGCATTTCCAATCTCTCGCCAGAATTGAGCGGCAAACGTTTGGAGCTGATGAAGGAGACTATTCCGAAAGCGACTCGATTTGCGGTTTTAGCGTACCGGGCGGAGTCCATGCGCACTAGCATCAAAGAAACCGAAGACGCGGCGAAATTTCTAAAGATAAAAGTGCAACTCCTTGAAATAACCGCGGCGGATCAACTCGATCGCGTGTTTGACGCCGCGAAAAAACAACACGCCGACGCTCTGGTGCAGATTCAAGCCGCGTTTTTAGCGCCGTACCAAAAAAGAATCATCGATCTCGCGGCCAAACACCGACTGCCGGCAATGTTCAATAACCAAGCGCATGTCGAGGCCGGCGGGCTCATGTCATACGGCGCCGATCGTGCCGAGATGAATCGACGCATAGCGGCGATGGTCGACAAGATCCTAAAAGGCACAAAGCCAGCCGAAATTCCCGTCGAGCAACCGATGAGGTTCGAGTTCGTGATCAACCTGATCGCCGCCAAGCAGATCGGCGTGACGATCCCGCCGAACGTGTTGGTGCGGGCGGATAAGGTGATTCGATAAAAAAGATCGGAGGGCCGACACGCAGGTCGGCCGCTACATGCTTCCGACAAGCGGCCCTGCAGACGAAAATCCAAAATAAGAATGGCGTAGGCCGCGGGGCTGAACAACAGAGGGAGGCTATCGTGAAACCGACTAAACAGTTTTTGCTGGTGAGCTTGCTGGCGTTTTTATTTGTCTCGGTAGCAGGGGCTCAAGAAAAACTCGGCAAGGTGACGTTCCCGACTTCCTGCGATCCCAAGGTCCAGGCGGAGTTCGAACGCGGCGTGGCGATGCTGCACTCCTACTGGTTCACCGAAGGCGGCAAGGTGTTCGACGCCGTGGCGAAGCAGGATCCGAACTGCGTGATGGCTTACTGGGGATACGCCGTCAACCTGCTCAACAATACATTGGGCGGACCGCCACCGGCGAAGGACGCGCAGATGGCCTGGGAAGCGCTCGAACGGGCGCGCGCGCTCAACGCGAAAACGCCGCGCGAGCGCGACTGGGTGGACGCGCTGAGCGCCTACTTCCGCGATCACGACAAGATGTCGGTGGATGATCGGTTGCTGGCGTACACCAAAGCGATGGAGCAGATGACCCAGCGCTACCCCGACGATTTCGAAGTTTGGGCATACTACGCGCTGACGCTGCAGGCATCCGCGCCAAAGACCGACAAGACTTACGCCAACCAGCTCAAATCCGCGGGGATTTTGGAAAAACTATTTAAGCAGAACCCACAACATCCGGGTGTGTCGCACTATCTGATCCACGCCTACGATTACCCGCCGCTCGCCGATAAAGGCATCGGCGCCGCGCGCCGCTACGCCGGCATCGCGCCCGCCGCGCCGCATGCGCGGCACATGCCATCGCATATCTATTCGATGGTCGGGCTGTGGGAGGAATCGATCGCATCGAATCGCTCCGCGCTGGAAATCCAGAGCACTTATTATCACGCGATGGATTTTACCATGTACGCGCACCTGCAGCTCGCGCAGGACGTCAAGGCCAAGGCGATGATCGATGAGGTCTACAAGATCGGCAGAGATGAGTTGCTCGCCAAAGACAATATCGGAACGGTGGTCGCTTACACCGCGCTCGCCGTCATTCCCGCGCGCTACGCGCTAGAACGGGGGGATTGGAAAGCCGCCGCCGCTCTGCCGGTGGTTCCGACCAAGCGTGCGATGGCCGATTCCTTGATCCGCTTCACGCGCGGTCTCGGCATGGCGCGCAGCGGCGATATTGCCGGCGCCAAGCGCGAGATCGAAGCGATGCAAGGTTTCACAGCAGCGCTGCTGAAAGCCAAAGATGTCTACTGGGCCGCTCGCTCGGAGGAACAAATTCTAGCGGTCAACGCGTGGATAGCGCTCGCCGAAGGCGCGCGCGACCAAGCCGTAAAGCTCATGCGCGCCGCGGCCGACGGCGAAGATGGCAGCGTCAAGCATGTGGCGATGGAGAACCGGCTCTATCCGATGCGCGAGTTGTTCGCCGACTTACTGCTTGAGACCCGACAAGCAGCGCCGGCGCTGCGCGAGTTTGAAGCCGCGCTCAAGGAAAACCCCAACCGCTACCGCGGACTTTACGGCGCCGCGCGAGCGGCCGAAGCCGCCGGCGATCAGAAAAAAGCCGAGAGCTATTTCGCCAAGCTCGTAAAGGTCGCCGAAAAATCCGACACCGATCGTCCTGAGATCGCCAAGGCGAAAATGTTTTTGGCGAAGAAGTGAGGGGCAGGCATCAGGCATCAGGCAAGAGAAAATGAGGAACGACATGAGCGCAAATAAACTATGTCTCTTAGTGAGCGTCGTCGTGATCTTCTGGGGTTGTGCAGCGAACCGGCCAGAAAATCTCGGCACAGGCCAAAGTATGCGCCATCTAACGACCGAGGAGATGCAGGTCAAGAAGTTAAAAGTGAACGGCGTTGAGCTTGCCTATGTTGAAGAAGGCAAGGGCGAGACTGTCGTTTTCGTTCACGGCTCCGACGGCGATTGGCGCAACTGGGAAGGCTTGCGTCCATCGCTTGCCGAGAAATATCATTTCGTCTCGCTGAGCCTTCGTTACCATTATCCGAATGCCTGGGGCGATGACGGTAGGAATTATTCGAGGATGCAGCACGTAGAAGACGTGGCGGCGTTCATTCGCGCGCTCAATGTCGGCAAAGTGCACCTCGTGGGCAACTCCTACGGTGGTTTTTTGGTGGGACATGTAGCGCTGAAATACCCGGAACTGCTGCGCAGCGTCGGCTTGGGTGACCCCAATATCATCGCGCCGACCTCAGCCGACGGAAAGACAGCGCTTGCAGCGATCCAACGAGATCAAGCGAAGACACGGGCGGCCGCCAAAGCGGGCGAAGCGAGGCAAGCGGTGATTCTCTTGTGGGCCGCTGTTCTTGAAGACCCGGATGCTTTCCAGAAAGCGTCGCCGGGGCAGCAACAACGCTGGCTCGACAACGCCAAAACCTTGGCTCTGAGTTATGCCGATGTCGGGCGCGCTCTTTCAGTCACCTGCGAACAGTTGGGCGCGCTCAAAGTGCCTGCGCTGGTGATCACCGGGGAAAAGTCGCGTGCGAACTTCCGCTACGGTAACGAGATGCTCGTCAGTTGTTTGCCGAAGAACACAGCGACCGCGGTTGTCCCCAAGGCGCGGCACGACTGGTTCGCGGCAAATCCTGACGCCGCCGCGAAAGCGATACTTGCATTCATAACGAAGCAGTAAGCCTGCCGTGCGGACAGCGATCGGCGCGAGATCGCGCGGGCGAAGATGTTTCTGGCGAAGAAGTGAGGGATTTTGAATTGAAGAGAAAATAAAGGTGATGTTATCATCGGCCCAGATAATCATCGAGGACCAGAACTTCGATGGCATCGATCTTTTTCAAACGCTTGTCGTTCGTAATAAACAGAGTGGCTTCGCGTTCGATAGCCGCGGCGATCTGCAAGGCGTCGGGCAGACGAAATCTATACCGAGCGCGAATGAGCGCTGCCGCTTCGGCCAGCTTCTCGTCAATAGTAACCATGGAAAGCGCAGCGAAAGTCTTGAGCGTGAATTTTATTTCGTCGACGAGACCGAAGTTTTTGTCGGCGAGCGGCTTGGTGAGAATTTCAGCGACCGTGACGGCCGATGTGACGCCGCGCAGGGCGTGATTTTCCAAGCGATCGAACACCGGCTCAAGGAGATCGGCGTAGGGAGTTACATCCTCGATGAATATAGATGAAGGGAGCCGTATCGAGCCAGGTCTTATGCTTTTCGACGGCTCGTTGAAGCTTACGCGCGTTCCCATTCATCGCGCAGCTTATCGATGTAGGCGTCAATCTTGGTCTGATTTCCCCAGGCGCCTTTGCCCAGACCGCGCAGACGCGCGACGGAGCTACTGGGTTTGGGGCGGAGCACGATTTTGTCGCCCTCTACGGCCGCGGCTAACTGGTCCCCAGGCTTTAGTCCCAAAATCTTGCGGATCTTTTTGGAGATAACGATTTGTGACTTTTCGTTTAGTTTTAATACGGCTTCCATGTTCGTCACCCAATTCTAACTTTCGGGGTAAAAATAGCCGATTTGGATTACAACGGCAATCGAGAAGGAAATGAAGGTGTGATGCGATTTTAGATTGCCGTCTGCGGGGCTGCTTTTGGATTAGCGAAGAAAAAGGATATAGGGAAAGGCGAAACATATGAGTAAAAAAACTGCGCCAATCAGTCTAGGTTTTGATCCGCCAATCGAAATTCGAGAGGGCTGGAGCCGGCGGGAGTTTCTGAGAGCTGCGACGGTGGCGGGGACTGCGGGATTTCTCGGATTAGGGTCGGAAGCGGCCGAAGCGCAGCAGGCGGCGAGAATTCCCCGGATAGGAATTCTGATCCCAGCCTCCGCGTCCTTCTTTTTGCCCCGGGTCGAAGCATTTCGCCGACGGTTGCGCGAGCTTGGGTACGTCGAAGGAAAAAACATTGTCATTGAGTACCGATATGCCGAAGGGAAACTCGAACGGCTGCCCGACCTTGCAGCCGAACTGGTCCGTCTCAAAGTTGACGTCATCGTCACCACCGGCTCGGCTATTTTGTCTGCTAAGAAGGCGAGCGCGACAATTCCCATCGTATTCGCTGCTGCTCCCGATCCAGTAGGATCTGGGCTTGTCTCCAGCCTGGCACGACCAGGTGGGAATGTCACCGGACTTAGCACCATTGCGCAAGATCTAGATGGCAAACGGTTGGAACTGCTCAAGGAAGCCTTCCCTAAGGTTGCTCGGGTGGCCTTCCTCTGGGACTCGGGTAACACGAGGGGAAACCTGGCTCTCACAGAGATGGAAGCTGCGGCCAAAGCGTTGGGACTCAAACTTCAATCGCTTGAGGTGCGAAGCCTTGACGATTTCGAGAGCGCATTCGCGCGAGCGAAACGGGACGGCGCCCAGGCGCTCATTACGTTCCCAACTGCACTTATCAATACTCAGCAACGTCAAGTGTTGGACTTCGCGTCAAAGAACCGGTTGCCGGCGATGTACCCGACGAGTGAGTTTGTTGAGGCCGGCGGCTTGATGAGCTACGCGCCGAACTATGCGGACTTATTCCGGCGCGCCGCTGACTTTGTGGACAAGATTTTGAAGGGAACCAAGCCCGCCGAGATTCCAGTCGAGCAGCCGATGAGGTTCGAGTTCATCATCAATCTGATAGCGGCGAAACAGATCGGCGTAACGATTCCGCCGAATGTGCTGGTACGGGCGGACCGGGTAATTCGGTGATAAAGGCTCAGCCTAAGGCTGATCCGCCTCCGGCTGAAATTGGAAGAAGCAGTTTGCAATACCTTGGATATTCTCAATAAGCCAAAATGGATTTGAAATCGAGTCGATTACGACACAGCTTTAACAGCTAGCTCATAAAACTCTGGATCGTTATTCAACTTGGAGAGAGTTTTTGCCGCGGCTAAGAATGCATCCGATGCGTCCTTGTCTTTTCCTGAGACCGATACTATTCCGTCCATAATCGTCGGCGCGTCTAGGCCGGTCTTTTTTGCAAGCTCGCTCAAAGATGCTTTGCCCTCCGTATATTCGCGGACCGCGTGATCGAGAAGCTCCTTCCTCGCCAGATCGGTCGCCATTTGAGTGAGATATCTCGTTTGTGTGGTCTTTCTCAGGGCGCATAGACGCTTCAAGTTTTCGGCCTCTCCGTGGGTCAATCTCACGGTTACAGCTATCTTACCGTTGTTTTCTTTTTTTATTAATTTTTTTCCTTTGCGCATATCAATTCGAAGTCTTCGAGCAGAAAGTCGACAAGGTCAAGGTAGACGGCGTGAATCCAGAAAGAACTGTCAAAAGTCGCGACTCTTTTCACCGCCGAATCTTATTGTGCGTTTACAATGAAAGCAACATGAAGACAGCGGCCCCGAATGCGCCGCGGCCAAAACATGTATTGGTCGGCAAGCGCGCCGCCCAGGCGAGATATTCCGCCGTCGATTTGTTCGGCTCACCGGGTTTGCTACCGAGACGGTCGGTCGGCGTCTCGCCGATGCCGACGATTGCTGTGCTTCCTCGTATGCTCATGATGGGGATTCCTCTCTTTGTCCTTCGAGAGATATTTCAGCGGCGACAATCTGTAAAGCAAAGTGGCAGGGTAACGTCAAAGTCGTGCTGGGCAGGATTAAAAATCCCTCTAAATCTCCCTTTACAAAGGGGACTTTCGATCCCCCCTTTGAAAAAGGGGGGAAGGGGGGATTTTCGGACACACATTACTGGTGAAAATCAATTCGCTACGGTGAAACCGACTTTGGCGTGGCCGTGAGCAAAGTGGAAATATTCATGCTCGACAGAGTCAAGTTGACGGCGCATAGGCGGTGTGAAATAAGGAGGACAGTTAAAGTGTTGGCGGCTGACTCTGCTCTGGTTGTAATCTAGCGTGCTGCCCACAAGCTCGATTAAGAAGCGGCGCTGCATTTTCCGTCATTCCCGTGAAAACGGGAATCCAGACCCATCATCCACCTGGATACCGTTTTTCAACGGTATGACGGACACAGTCCGTCACCTGGATTCCCGTTTTCACGGGAATGACGTGCGAGACGTAATACTTTTTCGAATCTGACTTTGAAGTGAGGCGAAACTCTATTTTGGTCCGCGGGGCCGCTTGCGGACCCTTCGGCTTTGCTCAGAGAAATAAACAGAAGAAGAGGAGAAAGGGAGAAAAGAGAAATCCATGGACAAAAAAACTACGCCAATCAGTCTGGGTTTTGATCCGGCAATCGAAAATCGAGCCGGCTGGAGCCGGCGGGAGTTTCTGAGAGCTGCGACGTTGGCGGGGACTGCGGGATTTCTCGGATTCGGTTCGGAAGCGACCGCGGCGCAGCAGCCGGCGAGAATCCCCCGGATAGGAATACTGATCGGGTCCTCCGCGTCCTCCTATTTGGCCCGGGTCGAAGCATTTCGCCGACGGCTGCGCGAGCTTGGGTACGTCGAAGGGAAAAACATTGTCATTGAGTACCGATATGCAGAAGGGAAACGCGAACGGCTGCCTGACCTTGCAGCCGAACTGGTCCGTCTCAAAGTTGACGTCATCGTCACCGCCGGCCAGGGTATTTTAGCTGCTAAGAAGGCGAGCCCGACAATTCCCATCGTATTCGCCCTTGCTGCCGATCCAGTAGGAGATGGGATTGTCTCCAGTCTGGCGCAACCAGGCGGGAATATCACCGGACTTAGCGTCATGGCGCCAGATCTAGATGGCAAACGATTGGAACTGCTCAAGGAAGCCTTCCCCAAGGTTGCCCGGGTGGCCTTCCTCTGGCAACCGAGTAGTTCGAGGGGAAACCGGGCCCTCACAGATATGGAGGCTGCGGCCAAGGCGTTGGGACTCAAACTTCAATCGCTTGAGGTGCGAGTCCTTGACGATTTTGACAGCGCATTCGCGCGAGCGAAAAGGGACGGCGCCCAGGCGCTCATTACGACCCCAACTGGACTTGTCAATACTGCGCAACGTCAAGTGTTGGACTTCGCGGCAAAGAACCGGTTGCCGGCGATGTATCCAGAGAGTGAGTTTGTTGAGGCCGGTGGCTTGATGAGCTACGGGCCGAACCAAGCGGACATTTGGCGGCGCGCCGCTGACTTTGTGGACAAGATTTTGAAGGGAACAAAGCCCGCCGACATTCCAGTCGAGCAGCCGATGAGGTTTGAGTTTGTGATCAACTTGATCGCAGCCAAGCAGATCGGCGTCACGGTTGAGCCCAACGTGCTGGTGCGGGCGGACAGAGTGATTCGGTAACATCACCCTTGGAAAAAAAGAATGCTGATCGGGTCGATTAGCGGCGGTGTGAGACGTTAATGATAACAAAAATAGCATTAGCTCTACTTATTACCTTGCTACCGAACACACTCAACGCCGGCCAAGCGCCAAGCACGCTGGCCTCCATGCGCTTTCTCTATCCGACGCTGAGCGGCACTTTCGCCGCGACCTGGATCGCCAAGGAAGCCGGTTACTTCGCCGCTGAAGGATTGGAGGTCGAACTGATTCGCGTCGGCGGCAGCACGCGCATCGTCGCGGCGATGCTCGGCGGCAGCGCGCCGATCATTCACGCCGGCGCGACGGCGAGCATGGCGGCCAGCGCGGCGGGCAGCGATTCGGTGATCATCGGTTGCATGAGCAACGTCTCGCCGTTTCACTTGATGGCGCGGCCGGAGATCAAACAGCCAAGCGATTTGCGCGGCAAGAAAGCCGGCGTTAGCGCCTTCGGTGCGACTTCCGATTTCTTGGTGCGCCTGGCGTTAAGAAAATTCGGCTTGGAACCCGGCAAAGACGTGGCGATTCTTCCCACCGGCGGCGAGGCCGAAGCATTCGCGGCGCTGCAAGCCGGCAGCGTGCAAATCGCCGCGCTGGCTTATCCGTCCTACATCCAAGCCCAGCGCATGGGGATGAAAGAGCTGGTCAACTTTTCTGAGGTCGGCTTCGAGGCGGTGAACGCCGCGCTGGTCAGCACGAAGACTTATCTAACTCAGAACCGCGACCAGGCCACGCGCTTTATGCGCGCCTACGTGCGCGGCATGCAGCGCTACGGCGCCGACAAAGAGTTCAGCAAAAAAGTTTTGAGCAAATATTTGCGCAGCACCGACGCTGAGATACTCGAAGCGAGTTGGAAAGACGTCGCGCCCAATCTATTGCGCGTGCCCAAACCGTCAACCAAAGCGATTCAGTTTATCATCGACGGCCAGTTCAAAGACAAAAACCCGCCGCCGCGACCGGAAACTTTCGTCGACACGTCAATCATCGACCAGCTCGACCGCAGCGGGTTTATCGATTCGGTGTACAAATGATGATTTGAAGCGTTAATTGCTGAATAAAAGGCTATCGGGAATTTATCTCCCGCCAAGGCGCAAAGCGCGCCAAGTTCGGAGGGGAAAGATGAATGGTCTCGGAGAAACTGCTCACCGTAACTCTCCGAACTTTGCGGCCTTTGCGTCTTTGCGCGAGTCACTCCCAAAGGAGTGAATTCTATTTTGCGTCCTTTGCGTTCTTTGCGGCCAACATTCCTAATCCGAATCTGACAATCGAAATCTCGATCAAGATTGTTCAACCCCGATCCGACAATTCGAACGCCAGCGTCGCGTAGCGCATGAAGATGCCGCCGCGCGGTTCCGCCAGCGGACCGTTGGCGACTAAACAAGCGATCACATGCTTGGCACCCGGTTGCGCTTTGGCGCTCACCTCGACGCGCTGCTGCGCGTTGATGCCGACGATCACCCCTGCGGCGCGATCGAGCTTGCCGTCGATCCAAATCTCGCCGTAGTTATCGACGTTGGTCTCAAAAAATACCCGGTAGTCACGCAACGCCACGCCACTCACCTGCTCCGGCAGCTCGACGGCGATCCGATACCAGGCAAACGTGAAACCCTTGGAAATACTTTTGCGAATATCGGCACAGACGTCCCAACCCGAATCATCGAAGTCCGCCAATCGCGGCGGCGCGGCCAGTATCTGCGCGGTGAGACCTTCATTCGGTTGGCCGGGCACCAATCCGGGCCCGATGCGCCACTGGCCTTTCACCTTTCGACAATCTTCCGCACTGTTTAAATCCAACGCTATCCTCGGCATGGATGCCTCCTGAAATTCTTTTGTCCACAAAACTGAACGGTGCGCACAGCGCACCCTACGAAAACAAAAAGTCCCATTTCTTTTTTTGCGCTTTTTGCGCTCTTTGCGGCTAAGTAATCCCTATCTTCGGTCCGAGGGCGCGATGAATCGCGCCCCTACTTTGTGCCCCTTGTGCTCTTTGTGGTTGTTCCATTCTTCGATCGCGCCTTCGCCGTGTTCGCTAACCGCGCAGAACATCCATCAGCGATCTGACGTTCTCTACTTTTTCCAAACCCTCGATCAGCGCCAACGCCCGCGCAGCGGCTTCGGCGCTCAAAGCTTCGCGCGCGCACTCGGTAAATTTGCCGCGAAGCTCCTCTTCCGTCAGCGGAAACTCCGGGCCGCCTCTGGCGTGTTGCGCTTCGCGCGAAAGCACCTGGCCGTTCTTCAAGCGCAGCGTCACCCGGCAGGGGCGGCCGGCCGGGTCGGTCTTTTTCAGATTATTGTCGAGATTCATCTGTACTCTTTCGGCCAACTTCAAAACATTGGGGTCGCGCACGGCGGCGTCGGTGAATGCGTGCAACGACACTTTGCCGTCGATCAGCGCCCGCGCGACTAAGTAAGGCATGCAGAACTTTCCCTGGATGCCGGTTTGCGGCACTTTGAAAACAATCCGCTCGAAGGTGTGTTTGGCGACGTCGACATCGACGCGCTCGACCGCGTCCGGCGTCAAACCGTGCTTGGCTCTGAATTCCAAAATTGAATCGATCACCTGATGCGTAAGTCCACCGCAAGGATAAGGCTTGATGCGAATGCCATCGCTGAGCAGCGCGTAGGACCGGCCCAACTCTTCAATCGGACTCTCATCAACCGGCGTACCGGCATGAAGCACTTTGTAGAAGCCAAAGCCCGATTCGATCGCTTTGCCGTTGGCGGTGAAGCCGGATTGCGCCAGCTTGGCCGCGAGCACGCCATTGCGCGCGCCGAGGCCAACATGCAACGGCTTGGTCATGGTGCCGAAGTTGGCGACGATGCCGCCGGCCATCGATGCGGACATGCCGAGCGCCATTTCGATCTGTGAAGCATTGAGGCCGAGCAATTTCGCGCATGCCGCCGCGGCGCCGAACGATCCCAACGTGCTCGGCGCGTGCCAACCGTCATGGGCGCTGTCGCGCAGCGAATGCACCAGCTTCGCCGTAACTTCGTAGCCGGCGGCGTAGGCTTCGATGATCTGCCGGC